>ENA-ORTU01003304-ORTU01003304.1-human-gut-metagenome-genome-assembly--contig:-NODE-3304-length-13336-cov-2.598524_pt1 | contig 13336 bp, 6 predicted proteins | sample MGYA00241910_ERZ509184 | MGnify/ENA primary metagenome ERZ509184 (study PRJEB26280, sample SAMEA2338847) | human gut metagenome | biome: human gut; feature: human-associated habitat; material: faeces... | reverse complement strand
AATAATTCTAATTCGGATATTTCAAATATAAGTATAGACGCAGTTATACCAAATGAGGCTACATTTTTAGAAAGAAATGCAGATGCAGTAGTAGGTATAGGTGAAGATAGTGTACCTGTATTTAGTGAAGATAAAGACAAAAGAAATGTTTCTTTTGAAATAGAGAATTTAAAAGTAAGCGAAACTCAAAAATTTGTATATGAAATTAGAATAAATGAACTACCAGAAAATACGACAACAGGAAAACTAGGTTTTGACATTTTATTTAAAATTAATAATGAAGTTCAAAAACAACAAAAAATAGAGAATAATATAGTAAAAGGTATTATTGAAACAGAATTAATGGTAGGACAAAGGACATCTGTACTTGATGTACAAGAATATACATATTTTTATAAAATAGTAAATCGTACAGGTGAAGACTTGAAAGATATTTCAGCTACAGTAGAAATACCAAGTATATTAGAAACAAGTGAACCATTAGTTATAGAAAATGGGTTAGTAAATGAAGATGATGATCCTGAAAACAGTACAGTTAAATTAGAAAATAATATACTAACTTGTAATGTGAAGGTCTTAAATGTAGGTGAGGAAGCTTGGTTCCAAGTAAGAGGAAAATTAAAATCCTTTGATTCACCTAAACTACAAATAATAGCAAGTGCTAATACGTATGTTCGAAATGATACATATAGATCAAATTTAGCAATTATAGAATTAGAGGGAGCAGATGTTTCTATTTCAAAGTCATCACCAACAGCAAACCAAGAAGTTAGAAACGGTGACACTATTACATATAATATTAGTGTAACTAACAATAGTGAGGACATAAATTCTCAAGCATATATTGTAGATACATTACCAAAAGAAGTAACAGGTCAAACATTACAATTTAATCAATTTTCTTATGAAAATGTTGGAGTAGATGAAAGTTTTAAAGAAGAGAACAAAGAAGTGGATCTTAGTGTAACTATTGAAGATGAATCTGGAACAGACACAAGTAAAGTAACACCAAGCTATGATAAAGAGAAAAATATAATAACTATACCAACAATGATACCAGCAGGAAAAACTATAAATATTACAATTATAGTTTCAGTAGAAAATATAACACAAGATACAATCTTATCTAATGTTGCAACTGTTAAAGGAGATTTAATTGTAACAACAACTTCAAACGAAGTTATCCATTATGGTAAAAAAACAGAAGATAGCACTGATCCAGATGATCCAAATAATCCAGAACAACCAGATGATACATATAGTATAAATGGAGTAATATGGTTAGATGATAACGAAAACGGAGCTTTAGATAATAATGAAGATTTACTAGAAGGAAATGAAATAATGATAGTAAATGCTGATACATCCGAAATCGTTAAAGATTCTACAGGTGCTGAAATAAAAGTTACATCAACCAATACTGGGTATACAATAAGTGGTTTAACTGCAGGAAGATATATAGTGATATTTAAATATGATAGAAATGTATTTAAAATTACTAATTATAGACAAGAAGGAGTAAGCGAAAATTTAAATTCAAAAGCTATTTCAGGAACCGCAGTTATAAATGGCAATACGGAATATGTGGGAATGACAGATGTAATAGAAATCTCAAATAATAATATTAATTCAATAAATATGGGATTAATAAAATTAGGAAATTTTGATATAGCAATCGAAAAAACTATTAGTACGATAAGAACAGTAAATCCAAAAGGAAAAGAACAAAATTATACATATGATAATGAAAAAATAAGTAAATTAGAAGTGTCTGCTAGGAATCTAGTAGGAACAAATGTGTATATAGGATATACCATAAAGATTTCTAATAATGGAGAATCAAAAGGATATATATCAGAACTTGTAGATGAGCTACCAGATGATTTACAGTTTGATAAAACATTAAACACTGGTTGGTATGAAGAAAACGGAAAATTATATTATATAGATATCGATGATATAGAAGTTGGGCAAACTAAGGAAATACCATTAATTTTAGTAAAAAAATTAACAAATGATAATTTAGGCATAACAAATAATATTGCAACAGTTAGTGCTACAAGCTCTAATAATGTACAAGATAATAATTTGGATAATAATAAGTCCAATGCACAGTTGATTATTGGAACAAGTACAGGAAGGATAGTACTAAATATAGTTGGAATAATATTATTATTAGGAATTATAGGAGTGGGAGTATATGTATTAAGAAAATATAATATAGAAAGGAGGTAAAGTATGAGAGTTATAAAAAGAATTATATTGATATTAATTTGTCTTTTAGCTAGTTGTATATTTTTCAATATAGATAAGGTGTCTGCTCAAGACGCGCCTTTTTCAGAAGAACCTAGACTGAATAGAAATTCGACAGGTTTGAATATACACTATATGGACTTAATAGAATATAATGATGGAGCGAATGGTGGTATAGGAACACCAAGACCATACAATTGTACGGAAAGAAATGCTGTAGTAAAAAAATATCAATGCAGTTGGGGTGGACATTATTATAAAGTTACTGCTGTAAATACAATTTCAGAAAGTAAAACTGGTAAATCACCCAATATTACTTCTGCTACAGGAAGTGTATCATGGAAAAAATATAATAGTGATACATACCAAGTTGGTCCATATAGGGTAAACTTTTCTGGAAGTATTGATAAAGTAACAATTTATACAGATAAGGGTTCTGTATCATTAAGAAATAATTCTACTTCGGCAGATGGTAAATATAGTGTAAGTAATATAACAAATGGAAATAACTTTTACATATATATAAAAAAGTCTACAGGAGTAAAAAAGATTAATAGTGTAAATGTATCAGTAAAAAGTCAAGTTACATATTCACAATATAATCAATATCTTTTAACATGCTATCAAACAACAGGAACTCATTATGATGCAATTCGTGGAAAACAATATAAATGTAAAGATGTTGGTTGGGTACAAAAACTAGAACATTATCAACATGATTCTACAACTAAAACAGAATCAGACAGTGTTAAATTACCCGGAGCACTGGGAATAGTAGAATTACAAATATATAAAAGAGACAAATATTTTCAAAATGTAGGAGTAGCAGGAGCAAAATATGAACTATGGAGTGATGGTAAGAAACAATATTCTGGAACAACTAATAAGGATGGTTACTTAAAGTTAGATGAAGTATTAATAGGAGATTATACGATAAAAGAAGTGTATGTTCCATATGGATTTGATATTTCAGGATATGCTACTATGAACGGAAAAACATATACAGATGTTAAAAATATGAATGTAAATTTAGATGATGACTCTACAATGTATGTATATAATGAAAGTTACATAGATCTGGGAGGTAAGGTGTTCCTAGATGCCAAAACAGGTAAAGCGAATGGACCACCTAATGGATATTATGATAGTGGAGATAAAAATCTTCAAGGAATAGAAGTGAAACTGTACCGAGCAGATAATAATCAAGAAATACAAACAAAATATACGGATGGTAATGGAGAATATAAATTTACGCATTGTTCTAAAGCGTATAATTATTATATTAGATTTAAATATAATGGACAATTATATGAAGCAACAACCTATAATGAAACATCAGCTGCCGCAAAATTTAGATCGTATGCAACAGAAGGGTTAACTGAAAGAAGAGCATTCAATAATAAATTTACGCCAGTAAATGCAAGCCATAAAGTGCCAAATTGGAGTGATACTTCTAATAGTGAATTTATAATGTATGCATATACAGGTTCAAATGGTCCAAATAATAAGAAAACGTATGGAAAAAATAATACAGACGACGAATTAAAAAATATCAATTTAGGTATTAAAGAAAGAGATATATTTGACTTAAACTTAAGAAAAGATTTAGTAAAAGTTGATGTTTCAATAAATGGAAAAAGTCATACTTATGAATATAATGGACAAGGAGAAGAGTTAGAAGTAAATATAAGAGGTACAGATGTACCAGATTATGAAAGAAAATTAAGAAAAGCAGATTTACTATATAAAGCAGATAAAAAATACGATTCGGATTCAGACAAATTACAAGTGTATGTAACATATAAAATACAAATAAAGAATCAGTCAGTAGGTAAAATTACAGGATATGTACTAGATTTAAATGATTATATGGATACATCATATCAATTAGTAAATTCTTATGATGAGAACGGAAAAGCTATAAGTTGGAGCTCTGCAGGTAGTGTATCAGGAAATAATAAAACATATAATAAAATTCATACAACTAGTTTAGCAAACGAAGGAATAACAGATAAAAAATGGATTTTTATGCAATATAAAGTTTCAAATGATACTTTAAGAGAAGTTTTAGAAAAAGGACAGACAACAGAAGAAAATTTTGCAGAAATTGCAGGATACAGAAATACGTATACAGATACGAGAAAAGATACAGAAGGAAGAGTAATGGCAAATGCAGGAGAAAATGCAGGTCTAATTGATCGTGACTCAACACCAGATAATATGAATCCAACATCAGCTAATGTACAAAATTTCGTAAAACAATCTAAGACAAATGCTTATCAAAATTTATCTGGAGAAGAAAAAACAAAACGTAGTACTGCTGTATTTGAAGATGATGCAGATGCTGCACCAGGTTTAAGATTAATAAGAGATGATATAGCAAGAACAATATCTGGTACAGTATTTGAAGATATACCACTTCAAGAAAAATTAAAAAATAATGAAAGAATTGGTGATGGACAATATACAAGTGGAGAAAATATTGTAAATAAGGTAAAAGTAGAATTACTTTGTCAGAATAATGCAGATGTAGATACTTTAAATAAAGTAGAAACAAGAAGTAATACAGATGGAAGTTATACATTATCAGGATATATTCCAGGAGATTACTTAATTAAATTTACATATGGAGATTATGAATGTTTGGTAAATCCACAACAAAATAATCAAATGTATACAGGTCAAGATTATAAATCTACAATATATACAGAAGGTAACTACAAAGATTTATATTGGTATAATAATACTTCACCACGTAATAATGATGCTGTGGATGATTATGATAATAGAAGACAAGTAGTAAATTCTTATAGTAAAGATTACAAATATGACATTGCCAAAGTGTTAAATGCAACAAGAACAAATAACTCAGACTTATTAGCAACACTTGCAGAAAAAACATACATGACAGCTAATACAGCAAAAATGGCAATGGAAATAGAATATTTAAAAAACGAAAAAACAGCATATAAAGTACAAAATATAGACTTTGGAATAATAGAAAGACCAAGAACAAAAATTGTACTAGACAAGAGAGTATCACATATTAAATTAACAGCTACAGATGGTACAACTATATTTGATACAAACCAATCAACTTCTAACTTAACATGGAAAGAAAACAAATATAATGATAGAGGAAATATGGTATCTACAGGATTAGTACAAGGTACTGTAGACGAAAACTTATTATATGGTTCTAGTTTAAATGTAAGATATACGTTAGAAATAAGGAACCATAGTGAAGTAGACTATAATGAAAAATCATATTATGTTACAGGTGTAGTTAAAGATAGAAGTAAAATGAATAGAATTGAACCTACTAGTGTAATTGAATATGTACCAAATGTATTACAATATGATGCAGAACTTACAAAAGATAACGGAGAAGTATATATAGAAATCTCTAATCAAAACGGTTCAGCTTCACGTTTAGATAGTATAGCTGGATCAAATAACTTGTGGCAAGTTCTTGCAAGCAAGAAAGAAAATAAGAACTTTCCAGATTCTTATAGAGATACTTTAATAGAGGCAGGAGCATTTGATGAGGCAAAACAAACAATGGATGAAATCTTAATAACTAATTTAGACGGAGTAAGAAATGCATTAGCAAGAAACGATGTTATTAGTTTAAGAAATGTCTTAACTCTTACAAGAGTTATTGCAAGAACAGAAGACACATCAAATACTGATGAAATACAAAACATAGCAGAAGTTATAAGATTAACTATAGATAATGGTAGAAGACCATACTATGAAGATACTACAAATAAAGAAGTAGTAGAAATTCCAGGTAACACATATCCATCAACTCTTAAAAATATAGAAGAAGTGGATACTGGAAGAGCAGAAGTTTTAACATTTGTTGTACCATTTGGTGCAAACAGACAGTTAACATTAATAGTGATTGCTATAGTTAGCTTAGGAGTATTAGTAGCAGGAATTGTAGTAATAAAGAAGAAAGTTTTATAATAAGAACTTGACAAAGAAATAAAAAATATGTAAACTTAATAATAGAGTTGAATAGGAGCTTTAGTAATAAAGCTCCTATATTTTAAAAAGGGATTTAGGGACGTTGCTTAAAATCCCTTTTTAAATTCACAAGGCAAACAAAAAAGAGTAGGAGGGGTTTATAATATGATAAAACTATATAATACAAACATGGAAACAAATAAATTGGAAAATGTAGATACATATACTAGAGGGACATGGATACATATGGTAGATCCTTCGGAAGATGAAATAAAAGAAGTTTGCCAAAATGTTAATATAAAAGATGACTTTATAAGATATGCTTTGGATAATGAAGAGAAAGCCAGAATTGACGTGGAAGACGAAGATGATACAATACTATTCATTATAGACATTCCTATAACTGAAAAGTCTCAAAGCGGTGGTTACATGTATGCAACCATGCCTATAGGTATGATTGTAGTAAGAGATGACTTTTTTATAACAGTAACTTTAAGAGAATGTAGTTTGATAAAAAAGTTTGAAAATGGAAAAGTAAAAAGCTTTTGTACTTATAAAAAGAGTAGATTTATTTTACAAATGATGTATAATAATTCATCAGAGTATCTAGAATACCTAAAGAAGATTAATAAAGAAACTGAGATTGCAGAAAATGTACTAAAAAATTCTATGAAAAATAGAGAATTATTAAAATTGCTAAGTTTGGAAAAATCTTTAGTATATATAACTACATCATTAAGATCAAATGAAGCTGTTATGGAAAGAACATTAAAAATAAAGAATATTAAATTATATGAAGAAGATGAAGATATATTAGAAGATGCTATTATAGAAAATAAACAGGCTATAGAAATGAGTAAAGTATATAGTGATATCTTAAATGGCACAATGGATGCATATGCTTCTATAATATCAAACAACTTAAATGGTGTTATGAAAACATTAACTTCAATTACTATAATAATCGCAATACCAACAATGATTGCAAGTTTTTGGGGCATGAATGTAAAATTACCATTTGAGGGGAATACATTAGGATTTTGGATAATGATTTTTATAGCGACACTACTTACAATTATTTCTGTTGTATGGCTAAAAAAGAAAGATATGTTAAATTAAAATAAATAGCGGACACAGAATTTATTTTATTTAAGTAAATTCTGTATCTGCTTTTATTGCTTTAATATTACTACAAAAAGGAGAAAACAAATGAGAAATAATAAAATAGACAAAGTATATTTTATAGTATTTTTAATATTGGAATTTATAATAATCTTTATATTTGAATATTTAAGCATATCAGATATAAAAATATTTATACTTACACAAGTTACTTTTGTAATATTATTCAGCCTAGTATATTTTGTGCTAATGTTATTTATCGAAAAATTTACATCACGTAAATTTTGTATAGAGTATAACAAAATAATGCGAGAATATCAAAAAACAGATGATGCAGAAGTATTTTACAATAACTTAAAGAGAATAAAAGGAACTCCTGTAGGTGAAGATATACAAAATACATATTTCTTAAGTTTGGCAACTGCATCATATAAGACTGGCAAAAATGAGGAAGCATTAGAATATCTAGATATGATTAAAACAGAAGATAAACATATTTTAAAAGTAATAGAAGACGAAAGAAAAGCAATAATTGGAGAATCTAAATAACCATAAGTTGTAAATTTATAATAAATAGTATATAATAATTCAAGCGAAAAGCAGGCAAATGCTTAAAAGGAGGAAAAAATATGTTATCTGTAAATGGTGTAACAGTACGTTTTGGTAAAAGAATACTATTTGAAGATGTAAACATTAAATTTGGAAAAGGAAATTGCTATGGAATAATTGGTGCAAATGGTGCCGGAAAATCTACATTTTTAAAAGTACTTTCTGGAGAATTAGAACCAAGTAAAGGTGATGTAACAATAGATAAAGGAGAAAGAATATCTATTTTAAAGCAAGATCACTTTGCATATGATGAGTATAATGTACTAGATGCTGTTATAATGGGAAATCAAGAATTATACAGTATTATGAAAGAAAAAGAAGAAATTTATGCAAAAGAAGACTTTTCAGAAGAAGATGGAATGAAAGCTGCAAAATTAGAAGAAAGATTTGCAGAATTAGATGGTTGGAATGCAGAAACTAATGCAGCTACATTATTAAATGATTTAGGAATATCTCCAGAAAACCATTATAAACAAATGAAAGAAATTGAAGATAGAGAAAAAGTAAAAATCTTACTTGCACAAAGTCTATTTGGAAATCCAGATATTTTATTATTGGACGAGCCTACAAACGATTTGGATTTAAAAACTATTCAATGGTTAGAGGAATTCTTGATGAATTTTGAAAATACAGTAATTGTAGTGTCACACGACAGATATTTCCTAAATAAAGTATGTACACATATTGCAGATGTAGACTTTGGAAAAATTAAAGTTTACCCAGGTAACTATGATTTCTGGTATGAATCTAGCCAATTGGCATTAAAACAAATGAAAGATGCAAATAAGAAAAAAGAAGAGAAAATAAAAGAATTACAAGAATTTATTGCACGTTTTAGTGCTAATGCATCTAAATCAAAACAAGCTACATCAAGAAAGAAATCATTAGAAAAAATCCAATTGGATGAAATAAAACCATCAAATAGAAGATATCCATATATAGACTTTAAACCAGACAGAGAGCCAGGAAAAGATATTTTAACAGTTAAGAATTTAAGTAAAACTATAGATGGGGAGAAAGTATTAGATAATGTATCTTTTACAGTAAAAACAGATAATAAGATTGCAATAATCGCAGATAATGAAAATGCAAGAACAACATTGTTCCAAATATTAGCAGGAGAAATAGAACCAGATGAAGGAGAAGTATTATTCGGAACAACTATAACTAAAGCATATTTCCCAAAAGATAATAGCTACTTATTTACTCAAGATTTAAGTATAACAGATTGGCTAAGACAATATTCAAAAGATCCTGATGAAACATATGTAAGAAGCTTTTTAGGTAGAATGTTATTTTCCGGTGATGAAGCTTTAAAAAATGTAAAAGTTTTATCTGGAGGGGAAAAGGTAAGATGTGTATTATCTAAATTAATGTTATCAGGTGCAAACTTCTTAATTTTTGATGAACCAACAAATCATTTAGACATGGAAAGTATTACTGCATTAAATGAAGGAATGGAAAGATTTAAAGGTAATATGATATTTGCATCACATGACCATCAATTAATGCAAACTGTAGCAAATAGAATAATAGACATTAAAAAAGACGGAAGCGTAGTAGATAAAGAATGCACTTACAATGAATACTTAGGATTAGAATAGAAGATAGGGAAAATGGGGGGACGTTCTTAAAATCCCTATTTTAAATAGGGATTTTAGGAACGTCCCTAAATCCCGAAGAACGTTTCTAAGTCCCAAGTGAAGGGAGATAAAATGGATAAAATTATACAAATCATAGCAACTGAATTAAATATAAAAAAATTACAAGTAGAAAATACAATAAAACTAATAGATGAAGGAAATACAATTCCTTTTATTGCTAGATATAGGAAAGAAGTAACAGGAGGTCTTTCTGATGAAGTTTTAAGAAATTTTGGGGAAAGACTAAACTATTTAAGAAATTTAGAAAAGAGAAAAGAAGAAGTTACAAATTCTATAGAAGAGCAAGGAAAGTTAACAGAGGAGATAGTAAAAGATTTAGAGAATGCTATAACACTTGCAGAAGTAGAAGATATTTATAGACCATATAAGCAAAAGAAAAAGACAAGAGCAACTGTAGCAAAAGCAAAAGGGTTAGAACCACTTGCAGAAATTATTTTGGCTCAAGAAGAGACAAAAAATATACAAGAAATAGCAACTGAATATATAAATGAAGAAAAAGAAGTAAAAACTGTAGAAGAGGCAATACAGGGAGCATTAGATATTATTGCGGAAATGATATCTGATAACCCAGAATATAGAAGGTTAATTAAACAAATAATATATTCAAAAGGAGTTATAAAGACTACTGCTACAAAGCTAGAAGAAAAATCTGCTTATGAAATGTATTATGATTATAGTGAAAATATAAATAAAATACCAAGTCATAGAATTCTTGCAATAAACAGAGGAGAAAAAGAAGAATTCCTAAAAGTTAAGATAGAAAAAGAAGAAGATAAAATATTAGAAAAAATAGAAAAAGATATAATTAAAGGCGAAACACAGTTTACGCAATATTTAAAAGATACTGTTCAAGATAGCTTTAAAAGATTAATAGAACCATCTATTGATAGAGAAATAAGATCAGACTTAACAGAAAAAGCAGAAGAGCAAGCAATAAAAGTATTTGGTAAAAATGCAAAACAATTACTATTAGGAGCGCCAATAAAGGGTATAACAGTTATGGGATTTGACCCAGCATATAGAACAGGTTGCAAAATTGCAATAATAGATGAAACAGGTAAGGTTTTAGATATTACAACAGTATACCCAACAGAGCCACAAAATGATATAGAGAAAGCAGAAAAGGAATTAGTAAGATTAATTAATAAAGATCATGTAGATATGATTGCAATAGGAAATGGAACAGCTTCAAGAGAATCAGAAATGTTTGTATCAGAAATGATAAAAAAATGTGATCACGAGGTTTTATATACTATAGTAAGTGAGGCCGGAGCATCTGTATATTCTGCGTCAAAACTTGCAACAGAAGAATACCCAGATATAAATGTTTCTATAAGAGGTGCAATATCTATAGCTAGAAGACTTCAAGATCCTCTTGCAGAATTTGTTAAAATTGATCCTAAATCTATAGGTGTTGGCCAATATCAACATGATGTAAATCAAAAGAAATTGGAAGAAAGCTTAGCAGGAGTTGTAGAAGATAGTGTTAATAAGGTTGGAGTAGATGTGAATACTGCAACACCATCACTTCTTTCATATGTTTCTGGAATAAATAAAACTATAGCTAAAAACATAGTAAAATACAGAGATGAAAACGGAAAGTTAAAAACTAGAAAAGAATTACTTAAAGTTCCTAAATTAGGTAAAGTTGCATTTGAACAATGTGCAGGATTTATTAGAATCCCAGATGGAGCTAATCCATTAGAAAATACTGCAGTTCACCCTGAAAGCTACGAAATAGCAGAAAAATTGCTAAAGACTTTATGTTATGGAACAGCAGATTTAAAAGATAAGGATAAATTAATAGAGCTTAGAAAAAAATTAAGCAGCATAAATTTAACCGAAACAGCAAAAGCCCTAAATGTAGGTGAGATGACATTAAAAGATATAATAGATGAGTTGTCTAAACCTGGTAGAGATCCTAGAGAAGATATGCCAAAACCAATATTAAGACAAGATGTTTTAAAATTTGAAGATCTAAAAGAAGGTATGATATTAACAGGTACTGTTAGAAATGTAATTGATTTTGGAGCATTTGTGGATATTGGTGTAAAACATGATGGACTTGTCCACATATCAGAGATGAGTGAAAAATTTGTTAAAAATCCATCAGATATTGTTTCTGTTGGTGATATTGTAAAAGTAAAAGTTATTGGAATAGATAATGACAGACAAAAAGTAAAACTTTCTATGAAAATTGGATAATTTAAATAAATAAAAAACTTCTTATACATATTGTGTAAGAAGTTTTTTATTATACATTAAAAATAGGGATTTTAAGGAACGTCCCCAAAATCCCTATCTTATTATTCATCTTTATTTTGGTCTAAATTTGGTATATCTACGATTTCTGCTTTTACATCTTGAGAACCAGATTGTTCTTTTATTTCATTTGTTTTTGGTGTATTTCCTTCTGTGCTTTCTTCTGAAGATACAGTACCTTCAGCAACTGTAGCAGAGCTATCTATACCAGCCCTATTTTCATAGAATACTATTGATGCAAATCCAATATATGGTGTTAATACTAATGTACCAGCGATTGTTGCTATCCATCCAACAAAAGGTATTAAAGATAATACAACAGCTAGAGCAATCCATCCAATGAATGAAAGATATAAGCAGAACAAACGACCTTTATTTCCATCCATAAGCTCTTTACTTTTGTTAACACAATCAAGTGGTTGTATATTTGGATTATCTATTGCAATATACATACCTAAACCATATGAAAGTGATTTTATGAAAAGCCATATGTATGAAGCAAGTATTACAATAAATGCTATTATCATTAGAGCACTAACACCAACTAATGCACCACCTAAAACAGATGTAGAAGAGCTTACTCCTACTGCGAATGCAGTTGCTAAAGATGAAATACTAGAAACTAGTAATATGATAAGAGCGACTACTATTAATATTAGTGGAGCAATCATTTTTAGAAGTAATCTTCCTGTAACACACCATGCTCTTTTAAAATTAGCAAAGCCATCTTTAAAGAAATCGAAGTATCCTACATTTTCTCCTCTTTTTAACTTCATCATAGTCATCATAAAACCATATAGTATTGGAATATCAATGACAATAGCTGCAATATAAATTAAAAATCCTAAAAAAGGAATAGAAGAAAGTAATCCAACTAAAACAGAATATGCTAAAAATATTAAAGTTATTAAAACTACAACTCCCCATTTACCTTTTAAAGACTCTCTGGCTTGCTTTCTTGTTTCTGAAGCAGTTAAAACCATTTTTAAAACCCCTCCTTAATTAATTATATTAAATACAAATAAAGTTAGTACTTTTCTTGTATTTGTTTAATAGAATTAAAATTATTATCTAAAATATCTAGGAAAGCTATACCTATTTCTGGGTCAAACTGAGAACCCAAATTTTGTAATATTTCAGATTTTACAACGTCCATTGGTAAAGAATCTCTATAACTTCTTCTTGAGGTCATAGCGTCAAAGCTATCAACTATAGAAGTGATTCTAGCTAGATAAGGGATATTTGTTCCTGCTAATCTTTCTGGGTATCCATTTCCGTCAAATCTTTCGTGATGATATTTTATAATATCTATAATATTTTTAAACATGTCAGCATTTTCTAAAATGTTATATCCAATTACTGGATGTTCTTTAATTTTTATATATTCCTCATCTGTTAATTTAGATTCTTTTAGAAGGATGCTGTCTGGAATACCAATTTTTCCTATATCATGA
>ENA-ORTU01003276-ORTU01003276.1-human-gut-metagenome-genome-assembly--contig:-NODE-3276-length-13435-cov-1.945366_pt1 | contig 13435 bp, 13 predicted proteins | sample MGYA00241910_ERZ509184 | MGnify/ENA primary metagenome ERZ509184 (study PRJEB26280, sample SAMEA2338847) | human gut metagenome | biome: human gut; feature: human-associated habitat; material: faeces... | reverse complement strand
TGCAAACAAATCCCCTAAGGGCGTGCTGCCAGGCAAGATACCTGCACAGCCTGCGGCTCCCGCCGCTGCTGCACCCGCAGCGCCCAAGGCTGCTCCTGCTGCTGAAGCTCCCAAGGCTGAATAATTCAGACTTTTCAAAGACTCTCTGAGAAATCAGGGAGTCTTTTTTGTTGCTAAAAAAATCTTTTATGATTCTGTTCGCTTTACCCCTCTGGAAAAGTATGCTATACTAAATCAGTTATAAATAAATGAATTTTTTCTGTAAAGGAGGATTTGCTATGAGAGGACGTTCCTCACAAAATATCTGGATACTGGTACTGCTTATGCTTGCAGGCGTGGTTCTGGGCGGCTTTATCGCAAAACTGGTCGGCGGCGTTTCCGCACTCAGCTGGCTTGCATACGGTAACAGCTTTGGGCTTTCCTCTCCGCTTATGCTGGATTTAGGCGTGCTGACATTGCAATTTGGGCTGACCATCCGCTTTACCATTGCGGGTATCATCGGCATTATTCTGGCGTTTTTCATTTACAGAAAGCTATAATGATTTTCAGGGGGCAAACGATTTTGCCCTTTCCTTTTTTTCAGGAAAAACCATTCTTTTTTTATGAAAAATACGGCTCTTTTCTTGAAAAGAATACAAAAAAGCGGTATGATAAAATGTAAGACAAAATTTAAGAGATACCATAGCTGCCGCACACACGGCGGCGTTTCCAATAATGAAAGGGGTAAAAAGAATATGATGTTCAATGCCAAAGATATGGGAATTGACTTGGGTACTGCCAATACCCTTGTCTATATGAGAGAAAAAGGAATCATCGTGAATGAGCCTTCCGTTGTTGCCATCAACACAGACACCAGAGAGGTTCTGGCTGTCGGCAACGAAGCGAAGGATATGATCGGGCGTACCCCCGGCAATATCGTTGCCATCCGCCCCATGAAGGACGGCGTTATCGCAGACTTTGACGTAACACAGGCTATGCTGCGTTATTTCATCAATAAGGCGTATGTACGCTCTCTCTTTGGGCCCAAGCCTCGCATTGTAATCTGTGTGCCTTCCGGCGTAACAGAGGTAGAAAAGCGCGCCGTTCTGGAGGCTGCCATTGCCGCAGGCTCCAAGGAAAAGGACACCTACCTGATTGAAGAACCCATGGCAGCGGCAATTGGTGCAGGTCTGCCCGTTGCAGAGCCCACCGGCAGCATGGTTGTTGATATCGGCGGCGGCACAAGCGAGGTTGCTATCATTTCCCTTGGCGGCATTGTTACAAGCACCTCTCTGCGTGTGGCAGGTGACGCACTGGACAGCGCGATTGTAAACTATATCCGTAAGGAATTTTCTCTGGCAATCGGTGACCGTACCGCAGAGGAAATCAAGATTACCATCGGTTCTGCATATCCTCTGGACAGAGAGGAAAAAATGGAAATCCGCGGACGCGATTTAGTCAGCGGTCTGCCCATGACCATCGAAATCAATTCCATTCACATTCGCGAAGCACTGGCGGAGCCCGTTGGCTCTATCATCAACAGCATTAAGCAGACTTTGGAGGCAACCCCTCCCGAACTGGCTGCAGATATCATGGAATACGGCATTACACTGACAGGCGGCGGCGCGCATCTGCGCGGACTGGATAAGCTGATTACCGCGGAAACAGGCATGCCCGTTAATATTGCAAACGAACCCCTGAACTGTGTTGCTCTGGGCACAGGGATGGTTCTGGAACAGGTAGATAAGCTGAAATCTGTTCTGATTTCTCCCAGAAAAGCATTATTCTGATTTTAAACACACCGAAAGGAGCATTTCACGTTGCAGGAGTTTTTCTTAAAACATAAAAAACGCATCATTGGTGCGGGCATCGCCATTCTGGTTCTGGTTACCGTGATTGCCAGCGGTATAAAGCTGAATGCCACTCTGCTGGAAAGCGCCATCGGTGTTGTTGTCACCCCGTTTCAGGATTTGACAACCGGCATCAGCAGTTGGATAGACGATACGGTGACATCCGCCCGCAACAAAACAAAGCTGAAGGATGAAAACGAGGAGCTGAAGCAGCAGATTGCAGAGCTGACAAATAAAAACAGAAAGCTTTCCATGTATGAAACGGAAAACGAGCGTCTGACCGCTCTGCTGAAAATTGCGCAGAAATACCCTGCCTATGACAGTGTCGGGGCACGCGTGATTGCAAAGGACCCCGGCATCTGGTATGACGGCTTTACCATCAACAAGGGCACAACAAGCAGCATCAGCGCAAACATGGTTCTGATTGCGCCGGAGGGCTTAGTTGGTAAGGTACTGGAAAGCGGCGCGACCTTCTCCAAGGCGCAGTCCATTCTGGACAGCCGTTCCTCTGTGCCTGCGATGAGCGTGCGGACGGGCGATTTGGGCGTTGTCAAGGGCAATTACAGCCTTGCAAACCACGGTCTGTGCAAAATGGAATATATCGACGGGGACGCGGAAATCATGGTAGGCGACGAAATCGTAACCTCTCAGCTTTCCGATATTTACCCGGAGGGGCTTGCCATCGGCAAGGTACTGGAAATCGAGACCGACACCAACGGGCTGACGAAATACGCTGTGATTGAGCCTTATGTAGACCTAAAGCATCTGGATACGGTTCTGGTTCTGGATAAGGGCGCAAAGCAGAGCGGCAAAAGCACAGCAAAGGCAAATACACAGGCAAATCCCGACGCGGCGGAGCCGACAGACCCGACCGACCCTGACACGGCAGAGCCTGACACAACGGGGGTGGCGGAATGAGAATCATCATCACCACTCTGATTGTGGTACTGAATTTTATTTTGCAGACCACGCTCTTCCCCTACCTTGCCATCCAAGGGGTATTCCCGAATACCGCCTTGATTATTGTAACCTCCTATTCCCTGCTGCGCGGCAGTAAGGAGGGCGCACTGGTGGGCGCAGGCACAGGGTTTCTGATGGATGTGTTTTTCCACACCTACATCGGCTTTTATACCGCGCTGTATCTTTTGATTGGATTGATTTTCGGACGAAGCCAACGCAGCTTTTTCCGCGAAAATTATATTCTGCCGATTATTTTCTGCGCGATTGCCACAATTTTTTATCAGGCAGTGCTGTATGTTTCAAGCTTTGTGTTCCAAGGAGAAGGAAATATTCTCTATTTCCTCTTCCGCGTACTGCTGCCGGAGCTAGTCTATATGACGATTGTAACCGTTCCGCTGTATCGGGTGCTGTTTGGCATCAATGAATGGCTGGAGCTGAAAGAAAAGTATAAATACCGCCTTTTTTAAAGGCTGAAATCTGTTTCCCATCAGGAGGAAGCGATGAGAAGATATCTTGAGCATTTTTTAGATTTATGTAAAAACAGAATATTTGTAATGCTGTGCGGCGTGATTGTGCTTTTTGCGATTATCGTGCTGCGTCTGTTTTCCCTGCAAATTATTCACGGGGAATATTATGACGAATCCATTACGGCGAGCGTTTCCAAAACACTGCCTGTGGCAGCCTCTCGCGGGAATATTTATGACCGCTACGGCAGACCGCTTGCTGTCAATACGGTTGCATACTGCGTACAGGTGGACGGCAGTGTTACCTTAGAGTTGAACAGGGAGGAACGCAAGACGCTTGCTACAGACCTGACCGACTGGCTTTGGGCGGATGGACACCATAAGGTAGATTCCCTGCCCATCACCACATCCTCGCCCTATTCCTTTACCTTTAAAGGAACGGATGAGGAAAAGGAAAAGCAGGAAAAAAGCTGGAAGGCCTCCATTGGTCTGGAGAAAAAGCAATATAAGCTGAGCGCAACGGAATGTCTGAAATATCTGTACGAAAAATATGATGTACCCGAAGGCTACACTGCGGTGCAGAAGCGCACCTATCTTTCCCTTGCCATGAGCGATGACCGCAATCTGATGGCGCTGACCTTGGCAAGAAAGCTTTCCGAATTCGGCGAAACGATTGACGATGAGCTGCCCCTGGACACCGAGGCACCCTATGCCTTCCAATTTAACAGCAACACCAACCGTGAAAAAAGCTGGAAGCAGAGCATGCTGATGAAGGGCAAGGAATTAAACTATAATTCCAGAAAAACTCTGGATTATCTGCGGGATTTCTTCGGGCTGCCAGAGGGTCTGCCCGAACAGCTGGTGCGCGATACACTGGGGATTCGCTATTCCCTCTATCTGAAACGCTATCAGCAGTATCAGACGGTGACGATTGCAACGGATATTTCCGATAAAACCCTTGCCTACGTCGAGGAAAATCAGGATACCTTCCCCAATGTTGTCATTGATACGGTATCTCTGCGGGATTACCCCGAAGGGGAATATTTCTCTCATATCCTTGGATATATCCGCCAGATGACGGAAAGCGACTATGCCCTCTATAAGGATGAGGTGGATGCAGAGGGCAATCCGCTTTACAGCCAGACAGATGTTGTCGGGCAGGACGGCATGGAAAAGCTTTACGAAAAGGAGCTGAACGGCGTGGACGGGAAGGTTCTGATTGAGGTAGATAATCAGGGCAGACGTATGAGCGTGATTGATTCCACGGAGCCTGTTGCCGGAAAGGATGTTTTCCTGACACTGGACAGCAAGCTGCAAAAGGTTGCGTATGATACACTGGAAAGCGAATTGCGCACGGCGGTTCTCAGAAAGCTGACCGGCGGCGGCAAGACCTACGCCTCCAGCACGGAGCTATTCACTTCCATGATTAACATAAACCACATTTCCGCTCAGAAAATGATACAGGCGGAGGACGGCGTGCAGAAGCAGGTTTATCAGAAGCTGAAGCAGGCAAACCCGACCTTCAGCCCCACGCAGGATGATGCGGTTGCGGTTGCGAAGGAATTCCTGATTGACGGTCTGGAAAAGGGCTCTATCAGCCTGAAAGAACTCATGCTGATGATGATTGAGCAGGGAAATCTGAGCGTAACAGAGGAGGAAAAGGCCTCCATCGAAAATGGCGCATCCCCTACCGCTTTCATCATCAAAAAGCTCAGCAACGGGGAAATGTCCCCTGCGGATACGGGGCTTGACCCCTGCACCGGCTCTGTTTTCGTGACACAGGTTGGCACGGGTGAGGTGCTTGCGAGCATCACCTACCCTTCCTACGACAACAACGAGCTGGTCAATACGTTTAATAACGCTTACTATAATGACTTATTGCAGGACGGCAACACCCCACTGGTCAACCGTCCGCTGAAGCAGAAAAAGGCATCCGGCTCCACCTTCAAGATGATTACTGCACTGGCAGGTCTGGAAACAGGCACGATTACGCCAAGCACAACCATCGTGGATAAGGGGCTGTTCAAGGATGCAGGTGTACCCTATGCGCGCTGCTGGATTTATTCCAACACCGGCGGCACCCATGGGCCTGTGAATGTTTCCCATGCGCTTGAGGTTTCCTGCAACTATTTCTTCTATGAGCTGGGCTACCGCTTAGGCAGCACCGCAAACGGCAACGACAGCAATAAGGCAATTACCACGCTGAATGAATACATGGCAGCGTTTGGTCTGAATGACTATACCGGCGTAGAGTTGGACGAATACGGCCCGACTATGGCATCTCCTGCCAATAAGGAAAAGGCAGTGAAAACCTTTAACCCCGATGCCACCACAAGCCAGACCCGCTGGACGGACGGTGATACCATCCGTACTGCCATCGGGCAGTCCATCAACAGCTACACACCGGCACAGATTACGAAATATGTTTCCACCCTTGCAAACGGCGGCACGCTGTATAAGCTGCACATGGTGGATCACATACAGAATGCTGACGGCACACTCCATTCCGAGGTGGAGGAAACGGTCGAAAATGTAACAAAATTCAAGGAGGAAAATCTGCAGGCTGTTTATCAGGGGATGTATCTGGTAACAAACGGTTCCCATGGTACACTCCGTACCGCCTTCAATGACCTGCCCGTAAAGGTGGCAGCGAAGACGGGTACTGCCGAAGAGGACAAGAACCGCAGCTCCCATACCTGGTTCGTCTGCTTCGCACCCTTTGATGATCCGCAGATTGCCATTACTGTTATGATTCCCTTCGGCGAAGGCAGCGGTACACCTGCGCCTGCGGTTGCGAAGGCAATTATCCGCGAATATCTGGGGCTGGATTACACCCCCACAAACACCACAATGCAAACAGTTCTGGCAGAATAACAACAGGAGGGGAAAGTATGTATAATGAAAACTATGTGATCTTTAAGGGTACAAAGGACGGTGTCACCGTTATCTTTGACCCGGAGGTATCCTTTGAAACCCTTTGCACGCAGCTGGAAAAAAAGGTGGCGGAGGCAGGCAAATTCTTCGATAACGTAAAGACCTCCCTTGCCTTCAAGGGGCGTGTGTTTACGGAGGAGGAGGAAGAAACCCTCTTAAAGATTATCGCAAAGCATACCACGATGGAAATTACCTTCGTGAAAACAGAAAACAACGAAATCAAACGTCTGAGCGACCTTCTGGAGAAGGAGCTTGCGCCCTTTAATCTGGCAAAGTTCCACAAGGGCTCTCTGCGCAACGGGCAGAAAATTGAATTTGAAGGCAGCGTCATCGTGGTTGGGGATGTCAACCCCGGTGCAGAAATCAAGGCAGGCGGCAATATCATCATTTTGGGGCAGCTCAAGGGCATGGCACACGCAGGCTGCAAGGGCATGACGGATGCCTTTGTTTCCGCCATTTATATGGCACCCGTACAGCTGCGCATTGCGGATATCATCACCCGTTTTCCCGAAGAAAACAAAAAGGGCCCCAAGCCCCCTGAATATGCCTTTGTGCAGGATGGGCAAATTTTTGTTATGGCACTTTCCTAAGAATTGGAAACGCTGTCGAATCATGGGAAAAGTTCTCCTGTTTTGCTAAAAAAAAGGAGTGCAAAATCAGCACATTTTTGTTAATATAGTAATAGGAATCAGATATTACCGAAAAAAATGTGCAAACGCGTAAAATAAACTTCTGAGATTAGGAGGAACATCAATGAGTGAAGTAATCGTAATCACCAGCGGCAAGGGTGGTGTCGGCAAAACCACAACCAGCGCAAACCTTGGCTGTGGTCTGGCAGCATTAGGCAAAAAGGTTGCATTGGTAGATGCAGATATCGGGCTGAGAAATTTGGACGTTGTTATGGGTCTGGAAAACCGTATTGTATATGACTTGGTAGACGTTGTGGAGGGCAACTGCCGCCTGAAACAGGCTTTGATTAAGGATAAGCGCTATGATGGGCTGTTCCTGCTTCCTGCCGCACAGACAAGAGATAAGGACGCTGTTTCTCCCGAACAGATGCAGAAGCTCTGTGACGATTTAAAAGAGGAAGGCTTTGATTTTATCGTACTGGACTGCCCCGCAGGGATTGAACAGGGCTTCAAAAACGCCATCGCCGGCGCAGACAGGGCCATTGTTGTCACAACCCCTGAGGTTTCCGCTGTGCGCGATGCTGACCGTATCATCGGGCTTCTGGAGGCAAATGAGCTGAGAAACCCTACCCTTATTTTGAACAGACTGCGTATTGATTTGGTGCAGCGCGGCGAAATGATGAATATCGAGGACGTAGAAGAAATTCTTGCGATTGATATTCTGGGCGTAGTTCCCGATGATGAAAGCATTGTTATCGCAACCAACAAGGGTGAGCCTGCCGTTATGAACGAAAATTCCAAGGCAGGACAGGCTTACAGAAATATCGTTCAGCGCCTTCTGGGCAATGATGTGCCCCTGATGAGCTTTGAACCCGAACCCGAAACCTTTATGGACAAGCTGAAAAAGCTCTTCCGTAAATAAGCCTGTGCGAAGAAAGGAAGTGTAACGATGGATTTCTTTAGCTTTTTCCGCAAAAAACAGACACCGCCCTCCGGCAGTGTTGCGAAGGATAGATTAAAGCTGGTTCTGGTGCATGACAGGGTGAACTGCTCCTCTCAGGTACTGGAAATGCTGAAAACGGATATCATCAAGGTCATTTCCAATTACATGGAGATTGATACCGATGAGCTGGATATCCAGATTACGCAGACGCAGTCCGAGGATAACAACGGCACCGTTCCTGTGCTGTATGCGAATATCCCCATCAAGAGCATGCGTAAGATGAATCACGAGGATTAAAGCCTTTATTAAAAAGACCAACACAAAAGACCTTCAAATGCAGGGAAACCTTTGAAGGTCTTTTCGGGTTTTCTCTATCACACCAAGCCCTTCGCCGGTATGATAGACAAAATCCGAAAAATCATAAAAAATACCAGGAGTTTTTATATATGGACATCAAAAAATATCTTCAAAATCTGGATTGGTGGCTTGTGGGGGCGGTTTGCCTGCTTTCCCTGTTCGGCTTAATCTGCATTGCGAGCGCAACGCGTATCAATCTGGGGGAAAGCCCTGCCAATGTCATCAAGCAAGGCGTATTCTTCCTCATCGGCATTGCGCTGATGGTGATTGCAGCCAATGCGGATTATGAATACATCTCACAATTTACCATTCCGCTTTATATCGTGAATATTTTGCTTCTGGTGACAGTTCTTCTGGTCGGCTCCGAGAGTAAGGGCGCGACTCGTTGGATTGCCCTTGGGCCTCTGACCATTCAGCCCTCGGAATTCGCCAAGGTGATTATGATATTCTGCTTAGCGAAGGTCATAACCGAGCGGCAGAAACAGATCAGCGACTTGAAAACCATCGGGTTTCTCTGTATTTATACAGGGATTCCGTTGCTTCTGATTCAGAAGCAGCCTGCGCTTTCTGCCAGCCTGGTTCTGGTTGCCATCTTCTGCATTGAAATCTTTATCGCAGGTCTGGATTGGCGCATCATCCGCAATGTCTTAGTGGTTACGGTGCCGATTGTCGCATTGATTCTCTTTGACGTAAGCAGAGAGCACCCTCTCTTTACAGATAAAATTCTTGCGGAGCATCAGTTCAACCGTATCCTTTCCTTTGTGGACCCCAGCCGCGATGCCAGCCTGTATTATCAGACGGAAAAATCCATTTCCGCCATCGGTTCGGGGAAATTTCTGGGCAAGGGTCTGTTCCATGGCACACTGAACCAGTTAAGCTATCTGCCGGAGCCACATAATGATTTCATTTTCTCCGTAATCGGGGAAGAATTTGGATTTCTTGGATGTATATTTGTCCTCGCCATATTGCTTTTTATCGTTTTTCGGTGTATAGTAATAGCAATATCGGCCAGGGATACCTTCAGCCAGCTGGTTGCTGCGGGCATCGCCGGCATGTTTGCGTTCCAAACCTTCGTAAATATGGGCGTTGCGACAGGCATCCTGCCGAATACCGGCATGTCATTACCCTTTATCAGCTACGGCGGCAGCTCCATGTGGACAAACATGGTCGCCCTTGGGCTGATGCTGAACATAAGAAAAAAAGAAACAAAATCGCTATTTGAGGGAGGTTTGTTATGAATATTGGTCTGATTGCACATGATAATAAGAAAAAACTGATGGAAAACCTTTGCATCGCTTACAGACATATTCTGTGTAAGCATGATATCTACGCCACAGGCACAACCGGTCGTCTGGTGGAGGAGGCTGCCAATCTGGTGGTGCATAAATATCTTTCCGCACACTTGGGCGGCGAACAGCAGATGGGCGCGCAGATTATCAATAATGATATTGACCTGATGATTTTCCTGCGAGATCCCGTTTCTCCGCATGCGCAAAGGTGAAGTGACAGCCATTTTCCGCCGCATCTACCCCAAGGGTGATAATAAATGCCCTATCCTCCGGGTCTTTTTTATCCCAGCAGCCGGTCAGAAAAAAGGGGACTGCCAACGCCAGCAAAACAAATTTTTTATACATCCTTTTTCTCTCCCTTCCTGCCAAGCAAGAGCAATAAAACCGGCAGTCCCACCAGATACGCCAGATTCAGCCAAGGCGAAACGGCAAGCCGCAGACGCTGTGCCTCCATAAGGCTTTCGGGCAGAAATGACAACGCAAACAAAGCCGCAAGCACCACCCAGAGCCAAAGCTTTCGCTTTTTTTCCGCCTGTCTGCATAGCTGCGTCCCCAGAAGGGAGCCAAAAAACACCACACCCGAAAGAAACAGCACCGCCGATGCCATCCAGAACCAAAGCAGAAGCAAATCCTGTCTGGTCAGAAAAACGCCCGTAAAGCTGACACGCTCCAGCATCTGCAATGTCGGCAAAAGCTTTGCGGCAAGCATCCCCTCGCCGTAATTCGCCAGACAGAGAAGCACGATGACCGTCACCACTGCCGTTATCAAAAGACAGCCTTTCCAGACTGCGAAGCCGACAGGCTTTTTCAAATCCGGATAGATAAAATAAAGAAAAACGAGCCCCCTAAATACAATGCTCATCTCTGCAAGCCCTGCCCCGATGCCCGAAGGAGAAGGCAAGGCAAGCGGCAGAACACGCGCATACCGCGTAGAAGCCGCCACCGCCAGAAGCACCAGAAGCAAGGGAATCGCGACCAGAAAAAAGAGGATTTCCGCCGTTCTGCCCCGACATTCCGTTCCCTGCGCCGCAAGCGCACCTGCGACCAGAAGCAGCACCAGGGAAAGCACCCAGACAGGCGTTGCAGGGAGCATAAAACGGCAGATGATTTCGCTGAAAATCCGCAGCTCAAGCATCCCGTCAAGCAAAAGCTTTCCTGCCAAGCCAAGCAAAAGGATTGTCCCGATACCATTGCCGCAGACGCTCCGGCACCAATCGACCACCGTACCATTAGGCATTCGTTTCCCCACTGCTGTCAGCAGAAGGGAGGCAGCCGACACCCCCAAGCCGCCAAGCAAAGCCGCAAAAAAGCACCCTCTGCCGCTTATCTCGGCCAGCTCCGCCGGAAGAAAAAGGACAGCAGTGCCAAAGCAATCCAGTAATAACAGCATTTGCAGCTGTCTGATAGAAATTTTCCGATTCTCCGCAAACATCATTCCTCCTCCTTCCGCCGCCGTACATCGGGACGTGTAAAAATCGGCCTGCGCTTCATTTCGGAAAGCGGCAGACGAAAAATGCTGTCCTCCCAATCCATGTCATCATTGACGGAGGAGGAACAGAAGGGATACAGATAAGGGATGCCATAGGAGGTGAGACTTGCCAGATGCGCCAGAAGCAGCAGCAGCGCCGCCCAGACCCCGAACAGCCCGAACACAGCCGCGAAGAAAATTACAACATATTTGCTGATGCGCAGACCCGAAACAATCGAAACATTCGGAATCACAAAGGAGCAGATGCCCGTCAGCGCGGAAACAATCACAACCGTCGGACTGACAATCCCTGCATCCACTGCCGCCGAACCGATGATAATGCCGCCGACAATGCCAATGGTAGAGCTGACGGGGGATGGCAGCCGAATCCCGCCCTCACGCAGAAGCTCAAAGGCGATTTCCATAATCAGCACCTCACCAATGACAGAAAGCGGAATGGTTTCTCTCGTTGCCGCAACCTTGAGGGCAAGCGCGGTTGGCAAAAGCTCCGGATGATAGACCGCAAACGCAATATACAGCCCCGGAAGCGTAACCGTCAGAAACGCCGCCACAAAGCGAATCAGCCGAATAAAGCTCATAATCTCCCAGCGGTCATAATAATCCTCTGCCGCCTGAAAGAAGGTATTCAGTGTTGCCGGCAGAAGGATGGCATAGGGTGTATTATCGGGCAGAAGTGCCACGCGCCCCTCCAGAAGGGCGGAGGAGGTCTTATCGGGGCGCTCCGTCATCTGCAGCTGCGGAAAGGGTGAATACTGCCGCTTCTCCAACAGCTGCTCCGCATAGCCGCTGTCGGGCAGATGGTCTAAATCCAGACGATCCACCTGCGTTTCTATCTTTTGCAGCAGCTCAGGACGCACCAAATCCTCCATATACAGCAGTGCCACATCCGTTTTGCTCCTTCTGCCCACCTTCTTCCGCTTCACCTTCAGCCGTGTATCCCGAATTCGCCTTCTCGTCAGCACCACATTTACAGACATCAGCTCCGTAAAGGCATCCTTCGGTCCCTGCACAACCACCTCGGTTTCCGCCTGATTCACGCCGCGCGTGGGGAAATGCTTCGTCGAAGCCTGCAAGGCGAAATCATCCCCATCCATCAGAAGCACCGTATCCCCCAGAAGAACGGCATCAAAAACCTCCTCCATTGTGGTGATTTTTGTCAGCTCCCCGATGGCAATGACCTCCTCCATCAGGCTTTGCAGCAGTCCCTCCGTTCCCTGCATTTCACAGCGCGCCATCACATTTGTCATGATAAAATTCTGAATGGCATCCCCATTCACGATATTATCCGTATATGCAAGAAAAAGCGTACCCTCGCCGCCACGGATGCGAAACTCACGCATAATGATATCACCGCAGTCGCGAAAGGCTTCCTGCATCACCTGTTTATTTTTCTGCAACTCCTTCTTTATCTGCATTCCTTTTCACCGCCCAACCATTTTTCCTAGTTGAAGGAAAAGGAAATCTATGCAAAAAAAGAAGCCTTGGGCATATTTGCTCAAGACTTCTTTGAATTTTATTTCTATTTTACTGCGCCTGTGCAGTGTTGCCCAGAAGGCTGGGGTTTTCAAAGGTAAATACCAGCATATCGTAATTATAAATCAACTGATTCAGGCTGTTCTGTGCGGAAACAACGCCCATTTCTGCCTGCTCTACAGCTGTTTTTGTCACATTGCCTGCCCGCAGGTTAATCTGCGCCGCACGGTAATCTGCCTGTGCCTTTGTCAGAGAGGACTGTGCAGAGGTAATCTGTGTTTCCATCTGTTGCAGCTGTAGATACGCATTGCGGATTGCCATTTCCTTATCGGTTTTTGCCGTTTTCAGATTACGCTTTGCGGTGTCATAATTATATTCCTGTGTATTGGAATCCAGACGCGTATTCGATTCACCAACATAGTTTTTCGTAAACTTCGCAGAATCCAACGCAAGCTCCTTCAGCTGAATGGTCAGATCCTTTTTCAGTGCCGCGTTGAGATACTGCTCCATCGGCAGACTCAGCTTATAAGGCGTATAGGTAACGTCATAGACATATTCAAAACGGGCATCTGCCTTTTCCCCCATCAGGTCATTCAGCTTGATGTAAAGCTGCTCCATGCTTGTCTCCAGCAGTGCCACATTATCCTGCGCCTGCTTTGCCGCAATCTCCAGCTGATTCAGGTTATACTTGCTCAGAAGACCCAGACGGTTCTTTTCCTGCCCCTGTTCATACAGCTTTTTCTGGATTTCAGCGTTTTTCTTTGTCAGAGACAGGGTATCCTCATTACTCTTGATGGAGGTAAAATAGGATTTTACGGAAACCTCCAGACCAAGGTTTTGCAGATCCTCGCCGATTCTTGCCTGCTTTTTGCCCTGCTCTGCCTGATAAACGGCAGAAACAACCTTCTGCCAGCCGTCATTCACCCATTTTTTATATTCCACATTTGGCACAGTAACCGTGCCGCCTGCGCTTCTGTCGATGTCATCCAGTGTATCATCCAGATAATCCAAGGTATCCTGAATTTCTCTCAGGTCGGAGCTATGCTTTTTCGCCTTCGCCAATGCTTC
>ENA-ORTU01003275-ORTU01003275.1-human-gut-metagenome-genome-assembly--contig:-NODE-3275-length-13436-cov-3.500187_pt1 | contig 13436 bp, 6 predicted proteins | sample MGYA00241910_ERZ509184 | MGnify/ENA primary metagenome ERZ509184 (study PRJEB26280, sample SAMEA2338847) | human gut metagenome | biome: human gut; feature: human-associated habitat; material: faeces... | reverse complement strand
CCAGCAGATAGTCCTTATCACCATCTACCATGTAACGAGCCAAAACAGCATCTGCATTCCATGAGCTGAACTTATCCATTTTCTTCATCGGACCGCCATCATTGCCACGATACCATGTATGAATAATCTGATCCAAATATTTCGGATCACGCAACCAACGGCTTTCATAAATGTGATGTCCAATTGCACAGGCAATCAAATTATATTTATCTGAATAAGAACGCTGAACGAGAAACTCGGTCATACCATAGCCAACAGGAGTCTCTTTGATATGCTTACGCAATGACCACCAACGATAATAATACATTTCTTCAAAGTTATGTTGCGGACACTCGAACAAAGGAATATTTTCCTCCATCCATTCCGAAGCCTTTGCATTGGGAATTGCCTGAACAATATTTTCGTCTTCCATACCGTTGAAATAGTCTGCATAATGACTGAAGTCAGCATACTTTAAAAAAGCAGAAGACGCATCTTTATCTGCAGAAGATGTTTTCACATTGGCAATGCCATATTCAGCCAATGGATCTTGCGCACCTGCATCCGGCAGATCATAAGTCTGGTCGGCAGGAGTATCTACAGTCGGGAATGTACGAGGTACGCCAGTACGGAATACGATTCGCTCCACAGCAGCCACGGGCGCATAGAACATACGCAGCCCTACTCTCTTGCCATCTACATATACTTGAATATTACGATCAACAGTAGAAAGGACTGCTTCTACATGATAAACCTTTCCTGCTTCATATTTCATCATATTTGCAAACCGGGAGCCGCCTTTCAATCGGAAAATGCCATCATCAGTAAGTTCCATACGAGAACAGGCTATTCCATTCTCATCCAGAAATTCAATCTGGAGTGTGCCTTTATTATTCTGGCCGGCTTTCAAATCAAATGATACTTTCAATTCTTTAGAAGCCGGAATTTTACGTTCCACTTTGGCATAATCAAACGGATCTTTATCCTGCAACTTCAACCATTGATCCTCCAAAGAAACAGGGGCCCAAACCGGAGAATAAATATTCCAGTCAGTCAGTTCCGCAATTGATTTATTTTTAGAGAAATCATCATCCGCATGTGCTGAAGCATTTATTTCCACCGGGACAGGAATACGGGAAATCCACATATCTTCCTTGTTCACACTGTAAGAAACCCACAAATCACCATCGGCAGGTACCCCATTGCCTTCCTGAATACCACGTGGATATTGAGGACCGTATGATTTATAATTTCCTCCATAACGCATGGGAGTGATTTCACCATGCACCAAATTCAATGTTGTATATTCCAATCCATCTTTACTCAAAGATATAGCCAGCGGCCAACGAAATTCCGACGGATTATACACGGTAGCGTATGTACCATCACTTAAACGCTGCCCCCAAATTTTCGCGTTGCTATTGACGAAACCTTTTGCACGAAGCACAGGCTCTGCCCAAGTATGTCCGCCATCCTCACTGATAGAGGTAAGCGCATGTTTCCAAAGACTGGCAATACGTCCATCCGGCAATGTATAACAATTGAATGCTTTGTATCCTTTCTTCAGCGGGAGAATAGGATCTTCACGGTCGGCTTCTTCCACCCACTGCATCATATACAGCGGATTGTCAAGAATTTCCTGGCAAGCCTTCACAAACTCACGATCCTTGCTTTTCTTAAAATACGGATAATCAGTATTCTTTTCATTAAATCCATGATTATAATAAATGAAATAGATCGGTCCGTAAGAACCGTCTTTCTTTATTTCACGAACCACCCGGCCAATACCGTTTCCATCATTGGGATCATCTTTTTTATCCAAAGCAACTCCATAATTTCCCATTGTAATCAGCTTGCCGGATTTAGAAACATAGAATCCGACACGCTGGTGCATAATGGCAATCAGATCTTTGGCCTGCACACCCGGACGAGACTCTTTGGTGTATCCATCAGGAACTTGATAAGGAGGAAACACAATTTCCGGATTTGTCCAGCGATATCCATCCTTCGATGTCATCAGAAAAGTCTGTGAAGGCGGTACGTGTTCGTCAGAAGGATCTGCCAGGTATTGATAGAAAAACTGTCCATTCCAATAAGCCAGCATCGGCTGATGATTATACGTCCATCCATTGCCGTTCGAAGCATCGGGATGTTCACGATTGGCACGCACCAACTGAATGTTATGTACTCCGACTACCGGAGACAGTTGTCCGTCGTGACAAGCAGGGTTCGATAATTCTTTTCCTGTATAATGAATTCTATCTTGTGCAAAGGCTGTAGTAGTCAACCAACCGGCAGCCAGTACAAAAAGAATTTTAGCAGAGTTGTTCATGATTTATTTCTGATTTAAAATTGTTTCCGGATTTATTTCTTTTCTTCCAATAATGCTTTTACGACTGATTCCGGAGCCGTAAATATGGTTCCATGCTTATGCCCTACAGGGATGCTTACCTCTTCTGTTACATCTGTAAAGTTCCGGAAATCCTTCGTACGCATAGCGCCATATATTTTTTTCTTATATACATCAAAATAGATTAGATAATCGTCTCCCACTTTCTCTACAGACGGTCCTTCTACAAAGGATTCAGTGAAAGGCTGGGATGCGGGCGAATAAGGACCGGTCATAGAATCGGAAAAAGCGATTTTCAGATTACGTTCCGGACGGGTGTTATCCTTGAGTACCATTACATAGTCATTCTTTGCCCGTTTCACGATAACGGCATCAATGGTACTGAATCCCGGATCATACAAAAGTTTTGCTTTCGAAACGGTTTTAAAATCTTTTGTAGTGATATAGTATAAACGATGATTATTATTCTCTTCTTCTATCCCCTTTTCGAAACGCCCGGGGACACAGGAAGCCCATACTACCATAAACTGATCGTTCTCGTCGTCATAGAAAATTTCCGGAGCCCATACATTAATAGTAGTCGGTTCGTCTGCCATTACAGGAATCATCTGTTGTTCCGACCAATGGATCAAATCTTTAGAATGTGCGTAGCCAAATCCTAAATCACCTTTCCAACTTGTAGTCCAGACCAAATGGTAGGTTCCATCCGGAGTACGTACCATCGAGGGATCCCGCATGAGCTGGTGCTGTCCCAGTTCCGGCTTTAGCCAAACTCCCGGAATACTGTCCCAGTGAATTCCGTCCTCACTATATAAGTATCTCAACCCCTCATCAGCCGGTTCATGAAACGAAGTGAACATGTAGTAGTCTTTGTTCCCCCCACAAGAAGCCAGAAACAGAAGACTTATTGCGGCTAATGTATTTCTTAACTTTTTCATTTCTATATTCTATATTTGTATCTTTTATACAGAGGAGACGATGGAAAGCGCCGTTTGTACTCAAATATACTAGAAGAATCAATAGATTCAAAATTTATATACGATAAAAGGGCGACTCTCCGAGCCACCCTTTCCACCATCAAACAAACTAACCATTTACAATGGGAAAGAATTTCACTTCTTTTTATAGTATCTTATTTTTTAATTATATAGAACCTCCACGGGCTTTTATACGTTTATACCATTCCTCTCGTTCTTTCTTCAGGTCATATCCACGTTTAGCCAGATAGTTGTTGATACGTCCTTTGTATTTTCCGAAAGCAGCGTGTTTCTTATTCGAATTTTCTGCATCCAACGCAAATTCACGTGCCTCTATCAACCAAGCATAGATTTGAGCTTTTTCTTCTTCTTTCAAAGTAGGAATCATGTCCAGATGTGAGTCATAAGTCACTTTTACTACTCCATAAGTCATGCCATCTTTAACAGCTTCTATTTGCTTTTCATCAAGAAAGAGAGATAAATTGGCAGGAAAAGCGAAATGTGAACGATATAGCGCCGCATCTTTTTCATTTTCCGCAGCTTTCAAAGCTTCATTTTTAGCCTCACCAGTCAACCCGGATTCTTTTACTTTCTTGACTTTCGCATCCCGTACCTCATAAATATCATTTAATTCGAAGTAACGATTGGCTATGACATTGCGAACATCTTCGGCTATTTTCGCATCTGTAAGTCCGAGTTTATCAACGATCTTTTGTGATCGGCCGACAATAGACTTTACATATTCAGGATCACGATTCTCTTTATTTAAGTCGACTGCCTGCGCAGACATCCAACCGGAAATAAAAAGCAATGATAGTATCAGTATCTTTTTCATAATTACATTAATTTTCCTTTTTCAGCCAATGTATCGTAGTTGTTCTTCATATCTCTCCAATCTACTTTATGCTTTGTGCTGATACCGTTGATATATTTTTCAATATTCGTATATCCGTCACCAGTACAGTCTTTATTGGCATCACTCGGATCGTTCGGATTTAATCCGTTAGCAATTTCCCATTCGTCCGGCATACCATCTTTGTCTGTATCAACATAAGGAGTACCTTTGTATTCAGGATAACCACCCATCTGGCGAACATCAGTAATAATACCCTGCTTATAAGAATCTTTCGGCAAACGACGATACTTGAACTGTCCGTCTTCCCCCATTGACTTAGGAGACAAACCTGTCAAGTCACCATAAGCGTCTTTAGGAAGTTTCTTTTCATAATAAGGAATACCTGTTCTTACTTCTTCAATCACACGTTCGTCAACAATATCACGACAAGGAATATTCGCACCTACATGTTTCAATACATAGTCATAAGCATCTTTAGCCCCCATGATATTGATATACGGCATCTCGAACGGCTTATAGCTACGCATGTATTCAGTATATCCGTCAGTGTTCGGTTGAGTTTCAATCTGAATACCGCCATTCCAGTTGTCTTTAGTTATTTCAGGATAGCCTTCCATTATATTTCCGTCGGCATATACTCGCCCATATTCTTTATGATCCAGCTTACTACGTCCTGCTTCCGGTTTCAAGATACGATGTCCTACATTGGAATCCTTAGGAGTAGCAGGTCCCGGTTTGTAGTAGTTGTTAATCATATTGAACATAGCGGTATAATCACCACCATCAGAAGAACGGTGCACCCAATTGAATACTACATTATTAACGAAATTGAATATGCCATTCCAGCCGATAGAAGGATTACGTCCGGAGTTACTAGCCCAAAGGTTACGGGCAAATGCACAGTTCTCACCACCTAACGTACTACCAAACGCATGATTGTATGTATCTAACGCTTTTGCCGAGATAGTATTTTGAATAGTTACGTTTACAGTAGGAAGTTTCAAGTCTTTGCTTTCATATTGTCCTTCACTCGGGTCGTACATGTGGCGATAGAAAGAAATGTTTTCATCCAATCCCCACGTACAGGAGCAGTGGTCGATCATTATATTACCAACAGGGTTACCTCCGAAAGAGTCATCACGATGCCATACTTTCGTTTCTCCACGACGGAAACGCATATGACGTACAACAACATCATGTGTGTCTACCCAAAATGACTCGCCGGCAATACAAACACCGTCTCCCGGAGCTGTTTGCCCTGCAATGGTTACATAGGGAGCACGGACGATAATCGGAGATTCCAGACGGATGATACCGGCAACATTGAACACAATAATACGTGCACCGCCAGTTTCACATGCCTCACGGAAAGAGCCCGGTCCACGATCATTCAGATTTGTAACAGTTATCACTTTGCCGCCACGGCCACCGAAACTATACATACCACCACCTTCGGCACCTGGGAATGAAGGGATATCAGCCTGCGGCAAATCGTACGGACGACCAGCCCAAGGAATATATGGACGTCCTTCTCTAGCTTCTTTTTGTACTATCGGCAACGCTTTTGCCCATGCTTCATCAGAGCGTTTCCGCTCTTCAGTCATCATCTTTGTATAATTTTCTTTGGCTTCGCCGGTTATTTGTGGGTATTGCGCCCATGCAACGGTCGGAGTCAACATTGTTGCAGCAAAAACTGCTAAAAGTACCTGTTTCTTCTTCATTTTTATTTGGTTTTGTGAAGTTGTTAATTCAAAAATACAATAATAAGACGAAAGAAGAAAAGATTTGTAATCAGTAAACATATACTTTTTAATATCCGCATCATATGCTAGCTTCTACACCTATAGAGGAATAGAAATATATACTATACAAAAAATAGTGAGTGTACCGGAAAGTATAATAAACTTCCGACACACCCACTTAATTTACTGTTTCAAATATTTTCGTTATTCTGCCAATGGATCAAATGTTCCATTTGCACCACCATTGTTGTAATCTCCCCAACCAATTGTTTGCTGTACTGCCGAATTTGCGCCTTGAGCACCTTGGTTCAAACCAAGAAAATAATATCTAGGGTAGAAAGTTATTTTATATTCACCTTTATTGGAATCATAAGAATCACCTTTCTTTTTCTTACGAATCAAATATGTATCATAAAACTCTTTCAATGTTTCCTGCGATGTAGAAATATCCTCGTTCAGATCTAAAGCTTTCGGACGTTTTATGTCCTTCAATGGATCTGGATTCTTACTTGCATCTCCCACCGGCCATGAATTACCTCCCAAGCCATTATTATAATCGTTTCTTACACGATATTCGATATTGTCACGTCGTTGTCCGTTAAGTGGAACAACCCCCAACCAATTGCATGTATTCCCATTCCAACCAGTCAGTTTCCATGAAGCAGGCAAATCATCTGTGTAAAGTCCTCCGCCCATTCCGTCACCATCATACAACAACCAACGACGGCAATCGTCAAAACGCTTTCCTTCATAAGCCAGTTCAATCTGACGTTCGTATAATATGGCAGACATACATGCAGCAGGATCACTCTCAAGATTGGCCTGCAAACCACAATCACCTGTATATCCAACACGCTGGCGAATCAACTTTAACCGGTCTACCGCTTCTTTCAGCAAAGCATTGTCTCCACCTTTCGCATATGCCAATCCGCATGCCGCTTCCGCATAGTTGAGCAATACTTCCGCATAGCGGATTTCAATATACGGGTTTGCATTATATGTAAATCCATTCTCTTGTGAATACTGATATCTCGGATTTGAACTTACTTGAAGATCATCCGAACGTTTGCGTATATAAAGTCCTTTTACATTATCCAGCAGATTATCTGCTCCATAAGTATTTCCACTTTCAATGTCATCCCTGTCTTTTTCTGAGGTATACCATACATAATTCCACAACTCATAAGACGAACCATCATACGGATTGTTGTTCTTATCATTTCTCGGATCGCCCTTAAAATGCCAATGTACACCGGGGAAGGCGAAAGTGCGGTAAAAACGGGGATCACGATTCATAAAAACAGGGGTGCATGTCGGAGACTCCGGATTAGTATCGTATGTATATTCAGAGGTTTCCAGTTTTGTATAACTTCCGTAAGTTGCAGGACGTTTGCCATCAGCCATCGGAAACAAATCCACCATCATTCCTGATGGATTCTTCCCACCGTTTCCTAAAGTATTTTTCGGACGAATACCACGTTCCCAAGGATTGTTCTTGCTATAATCCGCGGCACTCGTTGAAGCTGTCGTATTATAAAGAGTTATCATAACTGCTTCCTTGTTACCTTCTACTTCTGAGAAAAGTTTTGCCCATCCGGCTGCATTATTTCCCGGAGCTTCAAAATTCTGCAACCCGTTTCCACATTTTTCCAACACTGCTATAGACGCTTTAATATCATCATAAGCCTGCTGCCAGCGGTTCACATCATTAGAACGATTGAAAAGCGGACTGGCATAAAGCAGACGGACACGCCCGAGCAAGGCTTCAGCCGTACCGGAAGTCACACGTCCCAGGTCCTTACCGGTCCATCCTCCGTTCTGCGTGAAAGGAGCCAACAGTTCGGATGACTTTTTCAAATCATTACATATAAAATCAATACACGCTTTTGTAGTAGAACGAGGAGTTACTGATTCCGCTGTCACTTCCTGTACTTTATCCACAATAGGAACACCACCATACCATTTGAGCAGATTATAATAACGCCATGCACGCAGGAAATACAATTGCCCTAATAATTCATTTTTCTGTTCTTGTGATAATGTACTTCCTTCAATTCCTTCTATCGCATCATTACAGTTTCGAATAATACCATAAGTCATTGTCTGAATATTACCGCTTGAACCATGAAAATAATCCGGTACAGGATTATTACCCGTTTGATAAGTCAATGGCGTACGAGGATCAACGAAAGCCCCAAAACCACTGTATTCTTCCGTCGACTGAGACTGCGCATCCGAGTCACCCGTACTGTTGTATTGGAAGCTGGGTGCTCCTTTCACATCCGGCATTATAAACTTATAAATATCATTCACACGAGCCAAAGCCCCGCTATAGTTGTTATAGGCATCCTGCGGACTGGCATAATCATAATTTTTCTTATCTTGCAGAAACTCATCACTACACGATTCAAAAAAGGATGTTGCCATGAGAGCAACACTTGCTATCAATATATGTTTTCTTTTCATTGTTTTTTCTTTTAGAATGTTACATTCACACCAATCGTAAACTTACGTAATGTAGGATATGTACCGTAAGAAATCATCGGATCCATGAAATTGTCCGGATAAGGATTGTTGAAACTCAACAGATTTTGTCCTGTCACATTAAAACGGCAACTCTCAATACCTATCATTTTGGTGTACTTAGATGGAATTTTATAGGCCAACGTCAAACGGTTCAGTCGGATACGCGTACCGCTAACTCTCCAAAAAGTAGATTCCGCACTATTTACGGAAGCATATTGTAGATTAGGATACTTAGCATCATGATTGGCTTTTACTACCACATTTCCTGCAGCGTCCAACACATCTTGATAAACATACATATTGTCTACATTCCAGAATGAAGGCATATTAGCATATTCCAAATCGCGATAACCGCCGGCAGCATCTCCTTTATTTCCTAACTTAATCGCATTTGTCGGCACAAAGCTATATCCTCCCCAACTTGCATTCAATTGCGCACTAATAGAGAACCCTTTATATTCAGCACTCAAATTGGTAGTGAATCCATACGGATTACTGCGGTTTGCCATTCTTACTTGATCGTTTTCTTTGTCTACCACTCCGTCAGGTCCTGCATACGTCCCGTCAGGTTGCAATTCCCCGCGCACGTCTTTATAAATCAACATACCCGGTCTAACCTGATCTTTGGTCATATCCATATATTTAGTAATGTTATATTTAGCAAAATATTCATCAATATCCTGATAACTGCGGAACATGCCGATGCATTGCAATCCCCATGTGCCGATATCCGAACGTTCTCCCTTATGTAAACTCTTAAATGTCATCGGACTATCCCAATCAGTTACCAGCACTTTATTATCAGTATAACCTGTGTTTACTTGTACTTTATATTTAAAATCTTTTCCAATCTTATCTCTCCATGTCACTGAAAGTTCTACTCCATAAGCATCCATCTCTCCATAATTCACATAGGCAGATTGTGTTCCAACCGTACCGGGTATAGAAGATTTATATGGAAGTAACATTTCACGATTCCAGTCATAGTAACCGTCGATAGCAAAAACAAGACGATTATTCAAGACATTAAAATCCAATCCAAAATTAGCTTTGTAAGATTTATCCCAGTGTGCATTGCGATTAACGGCAGATATATTTTTGTTAATCGTAATATGGCTACCTGCATTCAGATCTGTACCTGTGCCAAAGATAAAACCTTTATCTTTATCCATCGCATAATTTTGTGCCCACTGCCATGGAAGCGTATTGTCGCGACCAGTCAAACCGAAAGAAGCTCTTAGTTTCAAATAATCTATCCCTTTTACATTGTTCTTAAACCAGTCTTCTTGAGAAATCACCCAACCAGCAGAAACTGACGGGAAGAAGCCCCAATAGTTTTCCGGCGCAAATTTGGTAGAAGCATCCGAACGAAGCAAAAACTCTAACAAATACTTATCTGCATATGCATAATTAATGCGACCAATATAAGATAATGTACCAGATTCGGAACGAGAGAATGAAGTATTACCTTTACCTTCCGCACTCATCGTATTGGATTGACCATTAGTGAATTCATAAGGATAAGTGATACTACCCTCAACATACTCACTTTCAGCTTCCGAACGTTCGATAGAGAACAATCCCCCCAAAGTATGATCGCCAAAAGTTCTATTGTAAGTTACCGTAAAGTTCATCTGATAGTTATCCGTACGATTCATGTTTCTGCTCAAGAAAGAAGTATCACCGTTCACAACAGGTTTACCATTATTGGCATACAGGAAATTATCAGCAGTAAGCAAAAAGTCATAAGCATCCTCTTGTCCTGGTATCGGTGTGTACAAATGCTTTCCGCTACCGGCACGGTCAGCCATATAATAAAGATCATAAGAAGAACCGTATTGGTTTATTTTAGCGGAATTGATACTTTTTGAATAAGTAAATCTCACTTTCAGTCCCTTCAACCACTTGCTCCATCCAAAATCATATTCCAAATTAGCATTGATATTCATATTGGAAGTCATATTCCTACTATAATCTCCATTATTTTGAATCGCTGAAAAGTTATACTTCTGCACATTGCTCACTTGTGAATTGCTAATACCAAAAGCTGCAATCGGCAAACCATTGATTTCTTCCGGAATATAATATGGATGCGTCAACAATGTATTGTAATCTTCGGTTTTAGAACCTCCCACTTTATTCAAAGGAGTATTTTTCTTTCCATAATCACCGGATACTTGCACACCTGCATTCAGCCACTTACTCACTTTTACATTTACACCTGCACGGTAAGTCCATCTGTCATAATCCAAGTTGCCTAAATTTCCATCCTGATTGAAATAAGAGATACCGGCAAAATAATTTGCTTTTTCCGTTGCACCACTTAAATTCACACTATGCTGTTGTGTCAATGCAGATTTCCAATATTTATCCAACAAGTCATAATTCAGCCCCTTCATTGCATTCAATTCGTCTGCTTGAAACAAATCTTCCAGCAAATTAATAGAAGTATCCGTCGGGTCTGCTGCCCGTACTGCATTCCACAATCTACCATATTCATAAGCATTCAGCATCTTAGGACGAGACACTTCGTCTGCAATACCGAAAGTTCCGCTATAGGAAATTTGTGGTGTACCAAGCTTACCTTTTTTGGTTGTAACCAAAATAACACCATTTGCAGCACGTGCTCCATATACAGCAGCAGCGGCATCTTTCAACACAGAGATGCCTTCAATCATAGAAGGATCTAAGTTATTAAAAGCTGTAGCTCCCAGATTTTCAATAGAAGAGCCAACCTTAACTTCCGTTGGATATATATATCCATCAATCACATACAAAGGCTCTAAATTATTATTACCCATACTTGCTAATACATCATTCTGACGAATCGTAATTCGAGCATTTTCCCCTGGACGAGAGTTACCTCCACTAACGGAAACCCCATTTACAAGACCACTTAACGTATTAGCCAAGCTACCACTCGAGATATCTTGTATATCATCCATCGGAACAGTAGCAATGGCACCGGTCAGATGCGCCTTCTTTTGTGTTCCGTAACCAACAACTACCACTTCGTCCAACTGCTGTGTATCCTCTTTCAATACTACTTTAGTCAACTTAAAATCTGAGATTCTTTGCGAAATATATCCGATATATGATATTTCCACCAATTTGCCAGCAGGAACATTTATTACAAATTTTCCATTCAAATCTGTAATAGTTCCAATAGTAGTATCTACCACTTTTACAGCAGCACCGATTATAGGTTCTCCGGTTTCGTCTACCACAACTCCTTTAAAGGATTTGGTATTCTGTGCCAATGTCGGCAATAGCATCATAAACGAAAGAAGTATACCTAAACATAGTTTAAATGTATTCTTATGTATCATCTCTATTGTATTAATGTTTCTTTACTTAATTTATTTTAACCAACGCGGGTCACCGCTGCCATGACTGATAACTTCTGAGTGTCTCACTGTAAAATCTCCGTTAGCAGGATCTTTAAAACCGGGATCTACGCCATAAGCTGAAGTACTTTTATCACCATAATTACCATTAGCTTCTTTTTCAAGACCACTTCCACCTTTATACCAATAGCAATTATTGTCACATGTTTTGGCATTATCAGTACGTCCTCCGACAATTCTACGGTTAAATTCACCTTTACAAGAATCGTAGAATATATTCTTACTCAAATTCACAGTATTCTTCTGTCTATTCCAGACATTAGAGTTAAACGCCTCCTGGTCGCAAGATATATTATAAAAAGTATTACTCGTAAAATTCATTGAGCAATCAGCCCAACCGACATCAGCACCTTTTCCTCCAGCAACACGCATAAAACGTCCATTACTAGCTTCTGAAAGATTATATAGAGTCGAACTACTAAGTTCAAAGTCTTTTACAAAAGAATTATTGCTATTAAAATTAAAAATTTCAGCATCTTGATAAAATTTAATGAGACAATCTCTAACTATAAAATTCTGAATAGCATATTTCTTACCATTTATATTAACAAGATAATGACGTACATTTCGAATCTCACACGATTGAATAATCATCGGATTCGTAACTATCCCATAACTATTCATACCTTTTATTTCTTCCGGCACATCTCCAAACTTCACAAAAGAACCTTTTGACACCACATCACAATCGAAATCTATAAATTTCAATGCCATACCACCTCCACTCGAAACGATAGCACCAGAGCCTGTGAATGTCACTTTCGCATGATTCACTTTATTTCCACGCAATTGAACGTTGTTAACTCCCAAGTTTAGATCACCGGAAATAGTATATGAGCCACCAGCTTCTAACTCGTACGCAACTTCTACATCTTTTCCGGAAGTAATGGGATTATTCTCAAAATAAGTATTTAAATCTGTTCCAGCCGGAATAGTCGTAGCTGGAACTAATGTTGACCAAGTTACCTCAGACACAGAAGCGGCATCCTTATTATTATATTTATCATTGCCTAATGTCTTAATTTCTACCTTATAGTTAGTATCATCCAAATATGTACAAGCAACCGAACAACCATCTATAATAGAGTCTTTCACTACCGCTACAGGATTTGTAGGGTCATCTACAATATACATAGAAAACAAATAACCACCAGCGCCCATTATCACCGGCCATTCAACTTTCACACTAGGCTTTCCTGCAAGTTTTTCAAAAGACACTTTGGAAGCGTCCGGTGACTCCAACTGGGTATTCGTCACACCTCCAGAAAAGGTTTCGTTATCGTCAAAACCTTTAGCACAAGAAACGAATAAAAGAATTGCTGACAAGCCCCATAACTTTCCGGCAATCTTCATTTTAATCTTCATTTTACTCTTCATAGATTAAATTTTAATTTAAACAAAAATAATATATTATATCTTCAAAATCTAAAAGTTCTTTTAAGGAAAGACGTACAATCAAAAAATATGTAATCACTTAAAAGAATAAAAAAATAGATTTTGCACTTTTTTCTCTCTTAACTATATCATAATATCCTCCTATCTCTGTTGAAACACCTCTTTCAAATACTTAATATTCGTACCATAATTCTTTTTCACGTT
>ENA-ORTU01003270-ORTU01003270.1-human-gut-metagenome-genome-assembly--contig:-NODE-3270-length-13448-cov-2.732024_pt1 | contig 13448 bp, 13 predicted proteins | sample MGYA00241910_ERZ509184 | MGnify/ENA primary metagenome ERZ509184 (study PRJEB26280, sample SAMEA2338847) | human gut metagenome | biome: human gut; feature: human-associated habitat; material: faeces... | reverse complement strand
CATAATTTTTTTCCACATTGGAACCGGAAGCGACCCAGTCCTCCAGCTCATCCAAAGCCAGCATAGCCTCGCCGCCGCCCCGTTTCTTTCTGATCCTGTAACGCAGACGTTTTAGACTTATGTTCCGGACAATGGCGGCAATAAAGGCGCCCAGCCGCCCGGGGCGCTCCGGGGGCATACGCTGCCACAGAGCCATATATGTATCGGACACACACTCCTCAGAGTCCTCGTGACTTGCCAGAATATTGTAGGATATGCCCCGGCACATACCGCCGTATTTGATGTCCGTTTGGCCTATGGCCTCCTGGCTTCGCTGCCAGTAAAGTTCTATTATCTCTATGTCTTCCATAAGCTCCTCCAGAAAAGCCTCTTATATATAAAGTACCTCATTATCCCCGCTGATTACAGCTTTTCTCTGACTTTTAAAAAAATAGCGAACGGCAAATAAAATATGGGAACTATAGCCTGGAGAGGGCAGGGGCCTAAATCAGAAAACCCCGGCAGCTTTTGCTGCCGGGGCTGTATTCGGGTTGCGGGGATCCGCTTTATATGGGAAGAATTTTGCATTAAATATGGTCATATTCGATATAGGCGTTGAAACAGGGCTTGCCGTTTTTATGCCTGGCCTGCACTACATAGCCCTTGCCCAGCGGCTCGGCACCCAAATGGATGCAGCTGCCGGCCACACACTCCTTGATATAGTCCATTTGCAGCAGGGAGATGGTTGACCGGGCACCGTCTCCGGAGGGAACGATATCCGTCACAAGGGAAGGATATCGGTAAAAAGAGAGATGGGAGGCGTTGTTGTCACAGTCGGCGCCGGTAAAAGTCACCTCATGGGAATAGTCCAAATCATCAACCATGGGAAGCGGGTCGAAGGAGGCTGCCTCATTCAGCGCCGGAACTGAAAACAGAGGTTCAATGTCCTCACAGTTTAGACGGTGGCGGCTTCTCAGTTCAACGGGCATCATAATAACATTAGTCATGGCTGCCAGCTGGCCGGCGCAATAGAGTTCGCCCTGCTGGGCATACTGATTGCCGCAGAGAGTGCGGCTTGAGCCGTAGCCTGTGAGCTCATCTCCAAGGCGTATGTGCCTAAACTGCCGAAGCCTTATGCGCCGTACCATCCATACGGCGTGGAGCTTTTCCATCAATGCCTGGCGGCTGCCGCCCTCAAGCCGGTTCCTGGTGGTTGCGGCTATCACCGCTCTGTGAACCAAGGGACTGACACCCATAAAGCCGGTTTCGTCACAATCGGCCGGGACGACAGTATAGTGCATTGTTTCCAACATATCCATAAGAATATCCGCTTCTCTCCGAAACACAAAATTACGGCCCAGAGGAATTAGCTCTGAGCCCAACAATATAAGAATATCACAATAGTTCATGATATTCAAGAGAAAATGCCGAATAATTCCTAAAATTGTATGAATATATAATTTTTAAATGCAGATTTCGGCTATCCTGACCCTTGATTATCTGCCGGGGCTTTGCTATATTATAACCAGAAAGGATGGTCGGCAATAGAGCTGGTAGTCCTTTGATATATACGGCGGGTCACAGATTGTGTGACGTCGAATCTGCAGAAAGAGAGGTAACCAAGATGTTAGATACTAAGAATTATCAGAAATAGCCCTTGACTGTTGTAGGTGAAAGATGCAGCGGTCAAGGGCTATTTCGTTTATATATGGATATATGCTGAAGCCGGGGGAGCCTGAAAGGCTCTCTTTTTCTTTTTGTCGAGTCAGAAGCGGCCTTGAAAAAAAACTGTGGAGGTAGTAAAATATTTAAAAAATTAAAACTCCTTGGAGATGGTATAATGAAAACGGGGCTTGTGCTGGAGGGCGGAGCCATGCGTGGCATGTATACTGCCGGAGTACTTGACGTGCTGCTGAGCAAGGGCGTGACATTTGACGGAATAATGGGCGTCTCCGCCGGGGCTCTGTTTGGACCTAACTTCCTGTCAAGGCAGCCGGGAAGAGTAATCCGCTATAACAAGCGCTTTATAAGGGACAAGCGCTATAAGGGCTGGGGCTGTCTGATAAGAGAGGGCAACCTGTTCAGCGCCGGCTTTGCCTATGGCACAGTGCCCAGGGAGCTGGACGTGTTTGATGACGAGACCTTTAAAAAGTCCGGCGTGCCTTTTTACGCGGTGGTCACCGGCCTTGAGTCCGGGGAGCCGGAGTACATGGAGATAAAAAGCGTCTTTGACGACATGGATATACTGAGAGCATCCGGCTCCATGCCCTTCGTGTCCAGACCCGTGGAGATAGAGGGAAAGCTCTATCTTGACGGCGGTGTCTCTGACAGTGTGCCTTATGAGGCCATGGGAAAAATGGGCTATGAAAAATTGGTGGTAATACTTACCAGGGACATGGACTACAGGAAAAAACCAATGCCTGCCCTGCCGATAAAGCTGTGTTTTCGCCGATATCCCAGATTCAGGGACAAATTGCTCAGGCGGCATGAGACCTATAATGATAGTATAGAAAAGCTGAAGGAGCTGGAGAACCGGGGGGAAATCTTTGTTATACGTCCCTCGGTGCCTATTGAAATAGGACGGGTAGAGAGTGACCCTGAAAAATTGCAGCAGGTGTATGACCTGGGACTGAAGGACGGAGAGACCGTGACGGACAAACTTTTGGAATACATGAAGGGCTGAGAACAATATTCGATAAAGGGATAAAATCCGGGGCTCCCGCATTCGCGGGAGCCCCTTAAATTATTGCTTTTAAACCTTATACATGCTTAATGTGCTTTGTTCGGCTATTGATATACTCGTTGCCCAGGGTGTAGATGACGGCGCAGATAGGCACCCCCAAAAGCATGCCCAGGATGCCGAAGGCGCCGCCTCCCAGAGTAACGGCTGCCAGCACCCAGATGCCCGGCAGGCCCACGGACTTGCCAACTACCTTGGGATAAATGAGATTGCCCTCAATCTGCTGGAGCACGATAAGGAAGATGAGGAACCACAGGGCCTTCATAGGGTCAACAAAGACAATGAGGAAGGCGCCTATCGCCGCTCCGGCCCAAGCTCCGAAGATGGGGATAAGGGCGGTGAAGCTGACTACCACGGATATCACCGGCGCATAGGGAAAACCGAAGATGAACATGCCGGTCATGCACAGCAGGCCCAGAATGAGAGCCTCAGTGACCTGGCCGGTGACATAGTTGGTAAAGCTGCGGTTCACCAGTGATATTATCTCCAAAGCTCGGTCGGCCCGCTCCGGCTTCAGAATGGCCCGGAGTGCCCGGCGGAAGCTGCGGCCGTGGTCCTCCTTGCGCCCAAGTACATACAGGGAGATGATGAAGGCCAGAATAATGTTAAACACCAGTTTGAATATGGAGAAGGTGATATCCAGGGTCTTGTTAACCATGGCGCTGCCCTGATCGGTGAAGAAGTCGGTGACGGTTTTTATTATCTCGTCGCTGTTTACTTCCAGCTCCGGCAGATAGGCACCGAAGCGATTGAGAAAGACAGACAGCTCATGCCACCACTGCTCCGCCTTGTCCACTGACTGAGGGATCATGGAGGATATGCTGGCTACTGTGCTGCGCACCTGGGGCACCAGCACCAGGAACACCGTGGACACCAGGCCCAGAAAAATGGCAGTGCTCAGGGCAAGGCATACAGGGCGCCGCAGCCGCTTTTTCCAGGGTCGCTTGACCTTGCACAGACAACGGTCCCACAGCATCTCCAGAGGCCGGAGTATAATGTTGAGCACAAAGGCTATACAAAAGCCCAGAAGAAAGGGCGTGAGCAAGCTCAGAAGCGAGGAGATAAGGGATGCCACCTGTTCCAGATTGTTGAAGGCCCAGAACAGCACCAGAGCAAAGGTGATAAGAAGCATGATGGCGCGCAGGTTCTTTTTGTTCAGCTCCAAAAAATAACAACTCCTAAATTATACGTATGCTGAAATTATATCATATACTTTGTAAATAATCTGGTAAGATAGGGCGGAAAATGTAACTTTTTTATAAATACGTCGAGAAACAGAGACAAAAAGGGAAAACTGCATATCAGATGTGTTTCCCGATACGGCGGCTTATAATTGTCGCCAGAGCCAGTTTTGCCGCGTCGGGAACAATAAATGGTACGACACAGGCCATGAGTGCGGCGCCAACGGAGACAGGACTACCACCGGAGGAGTAGACATTTACAAACCACAGCGTGCCGAAGGTATAGCAGACCAGGGTACCGAGAGCCAGCAGCAGAATGTGATTCATATGCTTTTCCAGCAGCCAGTACAGCAGGGTGCACAGCAGAAACCCAAGAATAAAGCCGCCTGTTGGCCCCAGAAGCGCGCCGAAACCGGCATTGAAGCCGGAGAAGACCGGCAACCCCACGGTTCCCATAAAGATATAAAGCAGCATTGCTATTGTGCCCCGCTTCCCGCCAAGCAGGAGCAGGGAACAATATATGGCAAAGGTCTGCATGGTAAAAGGTACAATGGTAAAAATGGCAATATTTATCCAGGAACAGAGACATATCATAACCGTCATCAGGGCCACCATGGCAATATCCTTTGTCTTCATAGAGCGCATTATTCCTTTCAGGGATATTTGACGGACCGGCCGGGATTATACAGCCCGGCGGATAAATCCTTCCATACAAATCATATTATAACCGGGGTGACCTGTCAACGTATAATTAACCAAAGGAGCAGCCCGGTACGGCTGCTGTAAGCGGAAAATATGTTGAAACTCACGAAAATGTATTTCAGATAAAATAATACAAAAAATGCATTGACATAGGCGGTGAAGCTTGGTAATATACAACTATAGGTGTGGTTATTTATTTAACATAGCCTATTAGAGCTCCGCATGGGCGGAGCGGCAGACCGATGCCGGTTCCTGCAGGCAAAGGGCTGCTGTAAGCAAAGATATATGCAGCTGAGCTGTGTATAAAAGAAAATGAAATGAGAAAGGGAAGAACTATGAAAAAGATTATTAGCCTGATCCTCCTTCTGTGCATGGTATTTGCACTTGCCGCCTGCGGCGGTTCTGAGGCTCCTGCTGCTACCGAGGCTCCTGCCGAAGCTCCCGCAGATGATGCCGCTGAGGCTCCCGCAGAAGAGAATGCTGAAGAGGCCACCGGAGCCGAGGCTACCTATACTCTGGGCCTGGGCGTAGTGTCCAACTTTGACAGCTCCGAGACCGGCAATGCTCAGATCGACACCACTTTTGCCGCCATCGTCACCGACGCTGATGGCAAGATCGTCTCCTGCCGCATCGACTGCGCCCAGAACAAGATGGATGTGACCGACGGCGCTGTCACCACCGGCAACGAGTACCCCACCAAGATGGAGAAGGGCGATGCCTACGGCATGGTCCAGTTTGGCAACGCCATCGCTGAGTGGGACGACCAGACCAAGGCCTTTGAGGAGTTTGTAGTCGGCAAGACCGTTGACGAGGTCGTCGCCCTGGAGACCGTGCTCAACGAGACCGGCCACAATGTTGCCGTTGACGAGACCCTGTTTGCTTCCTGCACCATGGATATCGTTGACTTCAAGGCCGCCGTTGAGAAGGCCGGCAGCGATGAGTGGGCAGTTACCTTCACCACTGCTGATCCTTTCACTCTGGGCGTTGCTTCCATCACTGACGATTCCGAGTCCACCGCTCCCACCGCCGAGGAAGACGGCGTTGTGAAGATGTACACCGAGTTCGGTGCTGCCGTTGTGGGTTCTGACGGCAAGATCCTGGCTGCTCTTAACGACGCTATCCAGCCCAACATTACCGTCAACACCGCCGGTGAGATCGTCTCCACCGAGTACAAGGGCACCAAGCGTGAGCTGGGTGACGCCTACGGCATGGTTCAGTTCGGCGCTGCAATAGCCGAGTGGGATGCTCAGTCTGCAGCCTTCTCCCAGTACACCGTCGGCAAGACCGCTGATGAGGTTGCCGGTCTGGAGACCAAGGAGAATAACGGCCACCAGGTCACCGTTGATGAGACCCTGTTTGCTTCCTGCACTATGGACATCACCGGCATGAAGGAAGTTATCGCCACTGCCGCAAACTATGCCCGCTAAGCCATAGCGCAGCATTAAACAGAAAAGAGATTAATAAATAAGATAAGCTGTAATAACATAGGAGATGAATGTATTGAAAAGAACAGGCTGGGTGCTTCTTGCTGCCTTGCTTGCAGCCCTGCTCCTCACAGGCTGTGCCGGGAAGAAAGCAAAGATCGAGCCTCAGGGTAAGGCATACTTTACCTATTTCGATACAGTCTCCTATGTGTACAGCTATGCAGGAGATTCGGCAGAACGGTTTGAGGAACGTTCTGCCGAAGTTTCTAATATTCTGGGAGAATATCATAAGCTCTTTGACATATACCACGAGTACTCCGGGGTTAATAACCTCTGCACTATAAACAAACAGGCCGGCGGAGAACCTCTGCCTGTGGATGAGAAACTTGTGGAGTTTTTGCTTTATGCCCGTGAGCTCTATGAAGTGACCGGCGGAGAGATGAACATCATGATGGGCTCGGTTCTCCGCCTGTGGCATGACTGCCGGGAGGCAGCATCGGAAGATCCGGAAAATGCGTCCATCCCCAGTGAAGAGGAGCTGGAGGCGGCAGCAGAGCATATGGATTTCTCGGCACTGGAAATTGATGCTGAGAATATGACGGTGCGCATTACAGACCCGGAAGCATCCATCGATGTGGGAGCCTTGGGCAAGGGCTATGCCACCGAGCGGGCAGCGGACTTCCTTAAGGAGGACGATGCTCAGGGCTATGTGCTGAATGTGGGCGGCAATATCCGCATAATAGGCACCAAGCCAGACGGGACAGGCTGGGTCACCGGCATAAGAGATCCAAAAGGGAGCCAGGAACAGTTTGCCATCAGTCTTCGCCTCGAGAATACTGCCTGCGTAACATCAGGAATTTATGAGCGCTACTTTGTAGTGGACGGGCAGCGCTACCATCACATAATAGATAAGGACACTCTTTATCCAGCTGATTACTTTGCATCCCTCACCGTGCTGACAGAGGACAGCGGCTTGGCTGATGCCCTGTCAACGGCTTTGTTCTGCATGCCCAAGGAGGAGGGAGCGGAGTTGGCAGCCAGTCTGGACGGAGTAGAAGTAATATGGATATATAGCGATGGAAATATAGAGTACACCGATGGAGTAAAAGAGCTTATTGAGAAAAATAGTTGATAAGAGGAGGTAGGTGTGCAATGAGCTTTAAAAAGAGCATTTCATCCCTGAGATTACCCCATCACAAAAATACAGCGGCAATGGCCGCGGTAAAAATAGCCCCTCCCAGCGAGGTGCTGCTGTCAATGTGCATGCACTCCGGCCATGATGCCGAGCCGGTTGTGGCTGTGGGTGACCATGTGCTCATCGGACAGATGGTAGCCCGGGAAGAGGGCAGAAATTCTTCCCCGGTCTATGCCAGTATCTCCGGTACTGTGGCGTCCATTGAGGACTATACCAGCGAGACCGGCCGGAAAACAAAGGCCATCCGTATTGTCGGCGACGGCAAGATGGAGGTTTCCCCTGAGGTAAAGCCCCCTGAAATTCATGATTTGGACAGCTTCCTGGCTGCCGTGCGCGCCAGCGGCATAGTGGGCCTGGGCGGCGCAGCTTTCCCCCTGTGGGCAAAACTGGATGCCATACGCCGCGGCCCCATTAAAACTGTGCTTATAAACGGCGCTGAATGCGAGCCTTTCATAACCAGCGACCACCGTACCATGGTGGAACACAGCGACCTTATCGTCAAGGGCGTGGAGCTGCTGAGGAAGTATCTGGGCAGCGAGAAATTCATTCTGGGCATTGAGAACAACAAGCCAGATGCTATAGCTGAGATGCAGAGAGTGTTTGCCGGCGACTCCTCCGTGGAGGTCAAAGCCCTCACCAGCGTGTACCCTCAGGGTGCAAAACAGGTCCTGCTGTATAACGCCGCAGGCCTGGTGGTAGGTGAGGGACAGCGTCTGGCATCTCTGGGATATATTATTATCAACGTCACATCCCTGGCCAAGATGGCCGAGTATATTGAGACAGGTATGCCTCTGGTGGAGCGCTGCATAACCGTGGACGGCTCAGCTATAAAGGAGCCCAAAAACCTTCTGGCTCCTGTTGGCACCCGGATAAGCTGCCTGATAGAGAATGCCGGCGGCTTCTCCTGTGAACCGGGCAAGGTCATCTTCGGCGGCCCGATGATGGGACACACCGCCTATTCAATAGAGCAGCCCATAGCCAAGGCCACCAACGCCATTCTGGCCTTCAATAAGGCAGACTCCGCCGCCCTGGAGCCAACAGCCTGTATCCATTGCGGCCGTTGCGTGGAGAACTGCCCCCTGAGCCTCAACCCCACCGCCTATGCAAAGGCTCTGGAGATAGACGACGAGGAACAGCGCTTTGCAGTCCTTGACAAAGAGAAGGTCTCTCTGTGCATGGAGTGCGGCTCCTGCTCCTATGTGTGTCCTGCCCGCAGACCTTTGGTGCAGAACAACCAGAAGGCCAAGAGCTTTGTGAGAGCCTATAAGGCCAAGCTTCAAGAGAAAGAAGGAGGAAAGTAATATGGAAACCAGTCTCATACTTTCATCCGCTCCTCATATCCATACCAAGGATTCCAGCAGGAGGATAATGCTGGATGTGATAATTGCCTTGCTGCCTGCCACCGTGGCTGCCGTAGTTATCTTCGGAGTAAAGGCACTGGGCATCATCGCCGCCTGTGTTATAGCAGCGGTGGTAAGCGAGGCCGTATTTGACCTTGCCGTTGGGAAAAAGCAGACCATAGGCGATCTCAGCGCAGTGGTCACCGGTTTGCTGCTGGCTCTTAATTTGAGCACCAATGTGGCAATATGGCAGTGCGTCGTGGGTTCGGTGTTTGCCATTGTTGTTGTCAAGTGCCTCTTCGGCGGCCTGGGCAAGAACTTTGCAAACCCGGCCATTACCGGCCGTGTGTTTATGCTGCTGGCCTTCTCTTCTGTCGCCGGCGGTGCCAACCCCGTGATAGTGGAGCTGACCTCTACTGCAACTCCCCTGGAGCTGATAGCCCAGCAGGCTGAAAACGCACCCACACTTATGGAGCTGTTCCTGGGTCTCCACGGCGGTGCCATAGGTGAGACCTGCTGCCTGGCTCTGCTCATCGGTTTTGCCTGGCTGCTCATAAGAAAGGTAATAAAGTGGCATGTACCGGTGATATTTATTGCCACCGTGTTTGTCTGCTACCTGATAGCCACCGGAGATTTCAACTATGCCCTGTCCGAGATGCTGGCGGGCGGCCTCTTCATCGGCGCCATATTTATGGCCACCGACTATGTGACCTCGCCAATCACCCTCAAGGGCAAGATGGTCTTTGCCTTGGGCTGCGGACTGGTGACCTTTGTCATCCGCTATTTCTGCGCCTATCCCGAGGGCGTGTCCTTCTCCATCCTGGCTATGAACATACTCACTCCTTACATTGAGAAGTTGACTGCAAATACACCTTTGGGAGGTTCTAAAAATGGCTAAAAAAGAATTTTCCAAATCCATTGTCGTGCTGATAGCCCTGTTTGTGGTGGCTGCGCTGCTGCTTACCGGACTCAACACAGTTACCGCTCCCCTTATTGAAGCCAACGGTGCATCCGCCCAGTTCGAGCCGCTCTTTGCCGTTATGCCTGAGGCTGAGAACTTTGATGTACTTTACGACGTGAACGACGCTGCATCCTCCGCTTTGGTGGACGTGCCCGCTACTGTCCAGGGCATTTACAGCGAGACCTCCGGCCTGGGCTATGCCATTACCTTGTCCACTTCCGAAGGATATACCAAGGAGCCAATCAACCTTACCCTTGCCGTAGACGCTGAGGGCAAGATATCTGCTCTGGAAGTGACTGCATATCCCGAGAGCAAGGACGTGGGCGCCGACTATCCCCTGAGCTATGTGGGCCAGGATTCCGCCTTGGCCGGCGTGACCCTGGTGGCCGGCGTGACCTTCAGCTCCTCCGCTATCAAGAACGCCGTTACCGACGGCTTCAATGCCCTGATCAATAACGGCCTTGTGGGCGCCGGGCAGAAGAGCGACGACCAGATACTTCTGGAGCTGCTGCCCCAGTTCTATCCCGGCATTGCCAACAGCAGCGGTGTACTCCAGTATGAAGAGACTGAGGTAAACTCCGATTCCATTGTAAAGAGCCTAAAGGCCCTGAACAACACCGGCTTTGCCTTTATCCTCAATGACGGCTCCGCCAACTATTTGGGCATCTGCACCGTGGCCGGCGGCGCCAAGATAGTGGATCTGGAGGGCAACGAGGTAGATAACTCCGCCATGCTGGAAGAAATAAAGACCTACACCACCGAAAACGCCGAATCTCAGGCCGACAAGGAGATTGCAAAATTCCAGCGCCTGACCTCCGAGACAGCCGAGATAACCGCTCTGCCCCTGGATATTTACAACAGCGTCAGCGGAGTTTACTCCATCGTAGACGGCGGAGTGCAGTACTATGGCTTCTGCGCCCGCAGCTACGGCTACAGCAACCTGCCCATGGCCGTGTACTATGTGCTGGATGAAAACGGGGCCATAGTCACCATGACCTGCGATGAGTTCATATTCTATAAAGAGTACTTCAATGCCTACACTCTGGATGAGGCCAGCTACAAGGAAGGCTTTGTGGGCCTGACTGTCGACAGCTATACCGGCGACCAGGCGCTCATCTCCGGAGCTACCATGAGTACTGACGGTGTAAATACCGCTACCAACGATGTCTTTGCCGCCTTTGCGGCCATATCCTAAAGGAGGGGAAAAGGATGAACGAATGCAAAAACAGCCCTAAGCTCCTTGAGGCCATAGGCGCTAACCCGGTCCTCGTCCTGTTCCTGGGCGCCTGCCCCGCTCTGGCGCTGACTACAGATGTGCGCTCCGCTCTGGCTATCGGCCTTGCGGTGCTGGCGGTGATGCTGCTGAGCAGCCTGGTCATTGCTGCGCTGGCAAAGCTCATACCCCAGGGCGCAAGGCTGGCCGCCGGTGTGTTGGTGACTGCCGCCTTTGCTTCCGCGGCGGATATGCTGATGAACGCCTACTTGCCCGGCACATATAAAATGATGAGCCTGTACCTGGCTGTCGTTGCCGTGGACCTGCTGGCCTTCGGAGCAGCGGAGAACGCTGCCAAGGCTGGAATGGGTAAGGCCCTGTCAAATGCCGCACTCACTGGAATTTACTTTACCGTTGTGGTGCTGGTAGTGGCTGCCGTCAGGGAACTCTTTGGTGCCGGAAGCTTTGCCGGAAACGAAATAGCTTTCCTTAAAGACCATGCTGTGCCCCTGCTGAGCCAGGCTTCCGGCGGTTTCATGATACTGGCCTTTGCCGCCGCCGTGGTCAACAAGCTCTGCCGCGGCTGCTGCATGAGTCAGGGCAAGGGCATTGCCTTTGCTGCTGCCGGGCTCGACGATGCAAAAAGCGCTGAGAAGGAGGAAGAGTAATGAAAGAAATACTTCTTTTGATCCTTGGCGGAGTGCTTGCCAATAACTATGCCTTTGAGAAGTTCCTGGGCGTGACCCCTATGCTGGGTTACTCCAGCCGTGGGAACAAGCTGCTGGCTATGGGTCTTGCCGTCACCCTTGTGACCGTGCTCACCGCAGCCATCGCATGGCCAGTCCAGACCCTGCTGGAGCAGTATGCTCTGAGCTATATGCAGATTCTGGTCTATGTAACCATAATACTTATTGTAGTTTATGTGGTTGACCTTATTGTCAGAGCTGCGGCACACAAGCGTCTTGGCGTGTACTTCCCTCTGATTGCTCTCAACAGCGCGGTGTTGGGATTGGCCTTGGAGAACGTCTCCGAGGGCTATAGCTACGGGATGGCTTTGGCTGCCGCCCTTGGCGTGGGCCTGGGCTTTCTTGCAGCGCTGTTCCTCATGGCTGGGGTCAACAGCCGTATCGCGCAAAAACATGTTCCTGCCGCTTTCCAGGGCCTGCCCATCCAGCTGTTGGCCGCGTCCATAGTGGCCATGGTGCTGGTGGCCTTTAAATGAATCTTTCCCGGAAAAAACGGCTGGCTGACCTGATACTGATAGTCGCATTGCTGTTGCTGGCTCTGGTATGCTATCTGCTTTTCTCCGGCAGCGGCAGCCATGGAAACGTGGCGGTGGTATGTGTGAACGGAGAGGAGACGGCCAGATACCCATTGGACGTGGACGGACGCTATGAACTCAACGGTGGAAGCAACATACTCATAATCCAGGACGGCTGTGCCTGGCTGGAGGATGCAGACTGCCCGGATAAGTTGTGCGTGCGTCAGGGAAAAATAGAGTTGGATGGCCAATGTATAACCTGCCTGCCAAATAAGCTTACCGTCACTATCTACGCAGACAACAGCGAAGTGGAGCTAATAAGCTGATGAAGACTAAAAAGATAGCAGTCATGGCCTTGGCGGCGGCCCTGGCAATGATACTTTCCTTTGTGGAGAGCCAGATACCCGCCTTTGTGGCTATACCTGGGGTCAAGGTGGGCCTTGCCAATATTGCCGTGGTCTTTGTACTCTACAAGCTGGGCTGGAAAGAGGCGGTGGTCATCTCCCTTATAAGGGTGTTTGTGGTGTCGGTCCTGTTTGGGACTGCTGTGAGCCTGTTTTACAGCGTGGCCGGTGCAGTACTGAGCCTGACGGGAATGGTGCTGCTGAAACGATCCGGGCTGTTCTCCACAGTGGCCGTCAGCGTCACTGGCGGAGTACTGCACAATGTGGGACAGATAGCTATGGCCTGTATCCTGCTGGAGACCAATGTCATCAAATATTATCTGCCCTTCCTGATCGTCAGCGGCGTAATAGCCGGTATTGTAATCGGCATTATTGCAGCAATTATGGTCAAGCGCGTGAATGTGGAGTGCTGAAGTATATCAGCTGACCTGAATTGAATAATCTACCCGAAGCGGCGGAGCATCGACTCCGCCGCTTTTCTCTTTCCTTCCAACAGCCTCCCCCAAAAATTTTTTGCAAGGCGAAAGAATTTACGCTTATTTGTGCGAAAACATCTAGTAATCACAAAAGAAAAATGTAAAATAAAAAAAGACGGGATGGTCACAAAAGCACCTGGGAGGAACGAAAAATGCAGGAAATTTTAAAAAACTTCAAACTAAATGGCAATGTCACTGAGTGTTCGCCATATGGTTGCGGACATATCAACAGGACATATCTGGTAGTTACCGATTCCGGCAAGCGGTACATTCTCCAGGGCATAAATACCGTGGCCTTCAAGGATGTGCCGGGACTGATGGAGAACATCGGAGCAGTGACAAGGCACCTGCAGAAAAAGGTAAAGAACGAGCGGGAATGCCTGCACCTGGTGCCCACCCTGGACGGGGCGGATTATTGGCACGACGGCGGCAATGGCTACTGGCGGGTCTATGACTTTATAGAGGGAAGCATATGCCTTCAGACCCCGGAAACGCCTGACGACTTTTATCAGAGCGCTGTTGCCTTTGGAACTTTCCAGCGCCAGCTGGAGGACTTCCCGGCGGAGACTCTC
>ENA-ORTU01003269-ORTU01003269.1-human-gut-metagenome-genome-assembly--contig:-NODE-3269-length-13449-cov-2.562491_pt1 | contig 13449 bp, 7 predicted proteins | sample MGYA00241910_ERZ509184 | MGnify/ENA primary metagenome ERZ509184 (study PRJEB26280, sample SAMEA2338847) | human gut metagenome | biome: human gut; feature: human-associated habitat; material: faeces... | reverse complement strand
AATGGTAATGTCACCGCCGATATACTCGACCTTTTCGAAGCCGCCCAGGCCGTTCTGGTGGTCATTGTCCGTGAGCGTAAGGCTGCCGCCCACATGACGGAGGTCGGTGGCCAGGTTCCAGAAGAATCCCGTATAGAGCTCGATGCAGTTGTCGGCAAGGGTCAGGTCGCCCCCGACTTTGTTCAGCGAAGCGAAAGCCATCTGCTGCATACCGCAGCTGCGCACCGTCAAATCGCCGTCGATCTCGGTGATCTGGGCGAACCCGCTGCCGCGGCCCCAGTGGATCAGATAAGGTATATTTTCGAGGACAAGATCGCCGTAAATACGGGTGATATTCTTGAAGCCGTTGGTATTGAAGAATTTATTACTGCCGCTCTCATCGTACGTGGTGATATTGCGCAGGATGATGCTACCCTGGCAGTCGACCTTGCCGAAAAATGTTTCGGTCGTTTTGAGCGATGCGCCGTCGACGGTCAGCGTACCCTGCACGACGGAGATCTTCGAAGCCAGCAACGCCATACCGTCGTCCGAGACATTCGGCCCAGTGACCGTCAGGTTCTTGACCTCCTTCCCGCCGGGGCTGAAGGCAGCGGCCTCGGCATCGGACTTGATCGTATAGCTGTAAACGCCGCCCGATTCGCCGCCCTGGCCGATGAGCGACGGATCGGTCACGGCCAGCGGATGGTTGTTCGACAGGGTCACGCTCTCCGCATCGAGCACCGAATTGGAGATCAGGTATTTGATGACATTGAAGCCATAGCTGTCCGGTTCGTCGGGTTTGTCTTCGCCCAGCGAGGAGTTGCCCGTAACATAAAGTTTACCGGTCATCTTCTTGATCCCCAGCATGCCGCTGATGTCGGTCAGCTGCGGGTTATCCTCGATATGGATATCGCCGATGACGAACTTCACGCCGAGGTCGGCGACATCCGTAAGGGATTCGTTGCCCGAAATCTCGAGCATGGTCGCAACCGACGTCGTATGGGGCAGTGCGAGCGAGACGATCCCCGTATTGCGGATGACGAGCGTACCGACGGCTGCGACGTCGAGCGACGAAATGTCCGTAATACCGGCCCCGGTGACGATGATGCTGTTGGCAGTCCGGCGTGCGGGGAAGGCATCGACTTCGGCCTGTGTGGACAGCGTGTAATTCCCGCTGTACGGGTTCGCGGGATCGGTCGTATCTTCGCTGCACGCGGCCAGCCCCGCGCAGCAGAACAGTGCGGCGGCCGAAAGCAGGTATCTGTGAAATAGTTTCATGGTCTGCGGATTTTAAGTCGGTTATTTCTGCGGGTTGAGATCCAGCTCGCGCTGGGGCGCAGGATAGAAATAGGCATAGGTAGGCTTGAAGGCCTTGTTGGTGATATGCTGCTCGTCGACGCGGTTCAGGCGGCGCAGGTCATAGATGCCGTGCCCCTCGAAAGCCAGCTCCTTCGTCCGCTCCTCGATCACCGCCTCACGGAAATCTTCGATCGGGAGCCCTTCGGGCAGTGCTTCCAGCCCGGCACGTTTGCGAACCTCGTTCACCCATTTATACCCCTCGTCGGTCGGGCCCCCCGCCTCGGCATAGGTAAGCGCCACCTCCGCGAAACGGATCAGGTAAAGGTTGGCCGACGTCCGGTTGGCCTTCGACTTGGGGTCGGTATACTTGCGGCAGAAAGGATAGAAGAACTTGTTCCTGATATTGTCGCTGCTGGTGAGGTTGGAGGGATCGTAGGTAGCCAGCACGCTGCCGTCCTCGTTGTAGATGGTCGTAACCATCAACTGCTTGCGCAGGTCGTCATCGTCATAGGTGTTGCGGAAATCGTTGTCCACGCGCATCACCTGATAGCCCGACTCGTAATCCAGGAATTTCATCACCTCGCGGCTGTTCTTACCCAGCGACGAGGAGATATAGACGATGCTCCCGGTCTGGATGCTGAACATCTGGGGCAATTGCGAATAAGTACCCTCCATGCCGCTGGCCTCGCGGTTCATCGAGGTCATGAAGATGTGCTCCACGCCGTCGGCCTGGTGCTCGACGTCATAGACATTGCCCAGGTCGGGATCGAGCCGGTAGACCGTCTGGTTATTGAGCACGTCGCCGGCATACCGGGCCGCCAGGGAGTACATTTCATCGGCGTCCGACACCCAGTCGTAGCCCGGCGCCCCCGAAGCCTTTGCCGACGCGAGGTACAGGTAAACACGCGCGAGCAGCGCCTGTGCGGCGACCTTGTCGGCACGCCCCTGCACCTTGTTCACCGGCAGCAGGCCGATGGCATCCTCTAACTCCCCGATGATGAAGGCGTAAACATCCGAGATCGGGGAAAAATCCTTATAGGAGTCCGACGTCGAGGAGACGGTCTTCGAACGGATGGGCACGCTGCCGTAATTGATGACCAGCATGAAGTGGTTGAAAGCGCGCAGGAAATGGGCTTCGCCAAGAATCTTGTTCCGTGCCGCAGCCGAAATATCGGACATCCGGGCGACATTGTCCAGCACCGAATTGGTACGGGCGAGGCTTACATAGGCCGACTTGAAGAAATAGATGGCCTCGTCGCTGGTCGGGGTGATATCCCACTGGAAAAGCGGACTTTCGTCAGCCTTGCCGTAGGATTTGTACTGGTTGGTCGGCACATCGCCCAGGTAGAAGAGGAAACGGCCGCAGTAATCAATATAGTTGAGGGGCACATAGGCATACATCAACGCGGATTCGGCGTCAGCCTCCGTATTGTAGAAGGTCTGGTTCGAATAGGTGCCGTACGGAACCTCGTCGAGGCACGAACTCAACCCGGCGAGCGTCCCCAGCATTGCAAAAAAGAGGAATATCTGTTTCATATTCAGGTTTACTATTGGTTAGAATTTGAACTCCGCGCCCGCGGTGATGACGCATACCTTGGGATAGGCCACATTGCCGATACCGTTCTCCCCGACTTCGGGGTCGTATTCGCTGACCTTCGAGAAGGTAAAGGGGTTGCTGGCGCTCACATAAACACGCAGGTTCCTGATCCAATTCAACTTTCCGGCAGGCAGCGTATAGCCGAGCGTGATGTTGGAGATACGCAGGAACGACCCGTCCTCGACCGACCACGACGAAGCGTGGTACTGCCGATTGTAACGCAGGCTGGGCCGTTCGTTGTTGGGATTCTCGGCCATCCACCGCCCCGCCTTCAGCGCCGGGGACTCGAGTTTGCGGTAGGAGAAGATGTCGTTGCCGTAGACGGCGTACATCATCACCGACAGGTCGAGGCCGCAACGGTGCGAAAGCGAGAGCGAAAGGCTCGAGGTAAACTTGGGGTTCGGATTGCCGATAATCACGCGCTCATTGGGGTCGAGCGTGCCGTCGGCATTCAGCCCGACGTAATTCAGTTCGCCCGGGCGGGTATTGGGACTCGACCCGTCCCCCTGCGGAGTCTGGATAATGCCGTTGACCATATAGCCGTAGAACGAATTGACAGGATAGCCGATAGCCAACACGTTGAGGAAAGCATCGTTATAGACGCTGCCGCCGTACTGCGTATAGCAAATGCCGTTGGCATCGACCGTAGCCCCCGAATTCTCGGCCGTGCCGATCGAAACCACCTTGTTGCGGTTGAGGCTGAAGATTCCCGTCGCCGAGAAATTCCAGTCCTTGGTCGAGACGATGCGCCCCGTAACGGCGACCTCGAAACCCTTGTTCCGGATCTCCCCGTCATTGACCCATACCGTATCGAAACCGGTGCTGGGAGGCAGGTACTGTTTGCGCAGCAGGTCGGTCGTTTTCTTAATGTAATAGTCGAGCGTGACATTCAGGCGTCCCCTGAAGATCGAGAGGTCGAGGCCGATATCCATCTGCGCGGTCTTCTCCCACGTCAGTTCGTGGTTGGCCATGCCCGCATAGGTCACGAAGCGGTTGCCCAACCCTTCGCGGCCATCCTGGTAACCGATGCCGTAAACGGTGTACTCCTTGCCTCCCGACCAGTAGTAATCGAACCCGAAGCGCTCGAAGGTCTGGTACGGGGAGATCCCCTGGTTACCCGAGACCCCGTAACTGGCGCGCAGCTTGAGCTGGTCGAAGAATCCGAGCGACTTGATCCAGGGCTCCTCCTCCAGCTTCCAGCTTACCGCACCCGACGGGAAAAAGCCCCAGCGGTGTCCCTTGGCGAATTTCGAAGCGCCGTCGGCTCGTGCCGTGAAAGTCACCAGATAACGGTTCTTGAACGTATAGTTCAGGCGGGTGAACCCCGAAGCGAGTATCTCCTGGCTGCGCGACGTTGAAGTTATGACCTTATCCGCGCCGGAAACGACCTCGTCCTTGAGCGCCGCGTTGGAGAACCCGCGACCGGTAATGCTCGAACCGCGGCTTACGCTGTTCTCGTAGCTTCCGCCCAGCATGGCGGAAAAGGTATGGTCGCCGATAGTTTTGTTGTAGGTGAGGTAGGCATCCCCCGTCAGGTTGACATAGGTCGATTCGCTGTTCCCCCCTTCGCCATTGTAGTTATCCCCGGCAAGGGTATAGAGCGGGGGATTGAAATAGGCCGACCGGCGCTGCTCGGCGCGGGCGTTGCCCGACACCGACATGATCAGTCCCGGGATGATCGTCCAGTCGGCTTTGACGAGTGCATAACCCGACATGTTGTCCGACTCGTTCTTGATCTCGTTGTTTACCATCACGGGGTTCCCGTAATCCTTAGGCTGGCTTTTGAAATAGGAGCCGTCCCCGTTATAAACCGGCCAGAGGGGATTGCGCCCGTAGCTCGTTCCGTTGTTATAGGTGCGGAAGCCGCGCACGAAGCCCGCTTTGGTCTTCAGGTTGATATTGCGGGCGACCTGGTGGTCATAGGACATGTCGACCGTATATTTTTCGAAGTCGTCCTTGTACTGCATGCCTTCGCCGTCGTAATAACCCAGGCTCACGTAGTAGCGGTTCTTTTCGCCGCTACCCTCGATCCCGACGCTGTAATCCTGCGTGACGGAGGTGCGGAACACATGGTCTGCCCATTTGGTGCGGAAAGGCCACGCCCCGCTTTCGATCTCGGCGATAGAAGGATAATAGGTTCCGTCCGACCAGATCTTCCCGGTATACGGCCCTTCGGCGCCCCCGTTCTCATAGGCCTCGTTTTCCAGCCGCGCCATCTGCACGGGATCGCGCCAGTAGTCGAGCCTGTCGCTGAAAACGCCGACCCCGACCTTCCCCGAGAACCAGACGTTCCGGTGGTCTTTCTGTCCGTTCTTGGTCGTAATCATGATGACACCGTTGGCGCCGCGCGAACCGTAAATAGCGGTCGCCGAAGCATCCTTGAGCACCTCGACGGATTCGATGATATTGGGGTTCACGCTCGTCAGATTACCGGCATCGCCCATCGGCACGCCGTCTACCACCACCAACGGCGAATTGGAACCGTTGATGGAGCTGATTCCGCGCACGCGCATCGTCACGCTCCCCTCGGGGCTGTCGTTCGAATTGTCGATTACCGTCAGGCCCGCCACACGGCCCTGCAAGAGTTTGTCGATCGACCCCGCCGAGACTTGTGTCACGTCCGAAGCCTTCACGGAAGCCACGCTGCCCGTCAGGTCGCTCTTCTTCATCGTACCGTAACCGATCACGATCACTTCCTCGACCAGTTCGGCATCTTCCTGGAGTTCCACATCGACCGCCGTGCGGCCGGCAACGGGCACCTCCTGCGGTTTGTAGCCGAGGAACGATATGACAAGCACGTCCCCCGTACCCGCAGCGACCGTATAGGCCCCCGAAGCATCCGTCGTCGTGCCCCTCACGGAGCCTTTGACCACTACCGATGCTCCCGCAATAGGTTTCCCGTCGGGGCTTCCCGTCACGATCCCCCGTACGGCCGCGTTCTGGGCAAACAGGCCGGTGCCGCACAGCAGCAAGGGAATCAATAGCATGAATAGTTTGTTTTTAATCATTTTGCGAACAGGTTAGTTGTTTAGGTTTTGGTTTCTCGAATCCGGCTATAATAAAATAGGTGTCGTCCGACCGATTTTTTTAATAAATACGTCCGAATCGACTATTACAAATATAGACGAAAGAAAAACATATACATGGTGATATTTTGACAAAAAATAACAATATTTTCACAGTATGAAATTTTACCCTCACGCAAAAACAGCCTCAAATAGCAATAAAAAGAATATTTATAAAATAAGGAGTGTTTTGGCATTCCAAATTATTGCACGATAATGTCAAAATAATACATACATATGCAGATATTTCACCAGATTATCCGGTACGAACACGCTATCTTTGACTATCGAAATTTCCATTATCCGGCTTAAATTTTTAAATTAATTTAATTATGCTAACCCCTTTCCGAGAAATCATACGGGATGCCCATCGACGCCATTATGCCGTCGGGGCATTCAACTGCCTGAGCGTCGAGAATGTCATGGGAGCCATAGCCGCAGCCGAAGAGTTGCGGGCGCCCGTCATCCTGCAACTTGCGGAAGTGCAATTCCCCGGGGCGCCCATGGAACTGATGGCCCCCGTTTTCCTGCAGGCCGCACGCGATGCGAAAATCCCGGTCGCCGTGCACCTCGACCACGGGCAAAGCCCCGAAACCTGCATCCGCGCCATCCGCGCGGGCTTCAGTTCGGTGATGTTCGACGGTGCCGGCCTGCCGCTGGAAGAAAATATCGCCCGGACCCGCCTTGTCGCAAGGCTCGCCCATGCCGCAGGCGTCGATGTCGAAGCCGAGCTGGGGCGCGTGGGCGACACCGGATCCGGAGGCGAGGGCACGGGCGACGCGACGACGGCGGACATCTTTACCGATGTCGAAGAGTCGGCCCGCTTCATCGCCGAAACCGGTACGGATGCGCTGGCCATCGCCATCGGCAACCTGCACGGCCGTTACACCGCCACCCCGCGCCTCAACATCGGCCGGCTGCGCGAAATCAACGCCCGCAACGGTATTCCGCTTGTTCTGCACGGCGGCAGCGGCACGAGCGAAGAGGATTTCAAAGCCTGCATCCGCAACGGCATCTGCAAGATCAACGTGGCCACGGCGATCCAGTTGGAGGCGACGGATGAAATACGCAGTTACCTCGCCGCCGACGGCGCCCCGAATTACATCGACCTGAAAAGCCGCATCACCGAAGCCTCTAAAAAGGTCGTCGCAGCACATATCCGCCTCTTCGAGAGCGACGGCAAAGCCTAAACCGCCCCGACTATGGACAGACGAGGAATCATCTCGGCCGGCACATGGCTGGTCGACAACGTAAAAATAATCGGGCAATATCCCGCACGGGGGAACCTGACGACGATCACCCGCGTAGAAACGGGGCTGGGCGGCTGCTCGCACAACGTGCTGGCCGACCTGGCAGGGCTGGGGCTCGGCGCCGCATTACCGCTGTACGCCGGCGGCTGCATCGGCCGGGACGCCTTCGGCAGCTACATAGAGCGTGAAATCGAACGGCTCGGCATCGACGCGGGCAACATGCTCCCGCTCGCCGATGCCGCGACCTCGTACACCGACGTCATGTCGGAATACGACGGGGGCTCGCGCACCTTCTTCCACTTCCGGGGAGCCAACGCACGCCTCAGCGCGGAGCATATCCTGCAAATGAAGTCCCCCGCACGGATTTTTCACCTGGGGTACCTGTTGCTGCTGGACGAACTGGACAAACCCGACCCCCAACACGGCGTCGTCGCCGCCCGCGTACTGAAGGAATTACAGGCGAAAGGCTACGAGACATCGGTCGACGTGGTTTCCGAAGAGGGCGGACGGTTCCGCAGCATCGTGGAGCCCTGCCTTCCCCATATCGACTATTTCATCGTCAACGAAATCGAGGCCGGAGCCGTCTGCGGCACGCAGCTCCGCAGCCCGGAAGGCGTACTGCTCCGCAACCGGGTGGAAGCGGCGGCCGAAATGCTGATGCACCGCGGAATCGGCCGTCTTTGCGCCATCCATTTCCCCGAGGGCGGCTACGCCCTCACACGGGAAGGCGACACCTGCTGGTGCGACGCCATCCCGGTCGCGGCAAAAGCAATCGTTTCATCGGTAGGCGCCGGCGATGCCTTCTGCGCCGGGATGCTCTATGCCCAGCACGAGCGGATGCCGCTGCGCGACGCCCTCCGGCTGGCCAACGCATCGGCCCGCTTCAACCTCTTCAGCGCCACCAGCACCGGGGGCGCCCCGACTTTAGAACTGTTAACCGAATTCATCCGATTAAATTACCAAACCCAATGAAACGCTCCGAAATAAACCGATCAATCCGCGAAGCACTGGATTTTTTAGCCGAGCACCGTTTCCCGCTACCCGAGTGGGCGACATGGACTCCCCCGATGTGGAACAGGCACGGCGAAGAGTGCCGTGAAATACGCGACAACGCCCTCGGGTGGGACGTCACCGATTTCGGCAAGGGAAACTTCAGCCGGGAAGGGCTGACGCTCTTTACGATACGCAACGGGAACCCCGCCCGCGACCGCAAGACCTATTGCGAAAAAATCATGTTCGTACGCGAAGGCCAGGTTACGCCGATCCATTTCCACTGGCATAAGATGGAGGATATCATCAACCGCGGCGGAGGCGACCTCTGCATGAAATTATGGAAGGCAGACCAGAAAGAACGCATGACCGAAACCCCCTGCACGTTCCAGGTCGACGGGATCACGACGACCCTGCGCGCCGGAGAAATTTTGCGTCTGAGGCCGGGCCAGAGCATTACTTTCGAACCTTACATGTACCACACGTTCTGGGCCGAGGGAGGTGACTGCCTGGCCGGCGAAGTCTCGACGGTCAACGACGACACCGCCGACAACCGTTTCCACGAACCGCTGGGACGTTATCCGCAAATCGAGGAGGACGAAGCGGCCGAATACCTGCTCTGTAACGAATACTCTCTCCAAAAATGATCCGAAACCGTGACATATCGCCCCTTGCCTGGGAACTGGGACACGCCCCGGACAAGGAAACCATACCCGGAACTTTCTGTCCGGCGGCTGTCCCGGGGGCTGTCCAGCTCGACATAGCACGCGCCGAAGGATACCCCGACTACAACTACGCCGACAACTACCGCCGCATGACGTGGATGGAAGACCGTTTCTTCACCTACCGCACGGAATTCGAGCCCCCGCGGCTCGGGCAGGGGCAGCGGTTGTGGTTCGTCTCGAAAGGGATCGATTACCAATACGAGATCCGCTTCAACGGGCACCTGCTCGCAGCAGGGGAAGGGATGTTCTCCCCCGTGGAAATCGACCTGACGGAATACCTGGAGCCCAGCAACCGGCTCGAAGTCGTGATCTTCCCCATCCCCAAGCGCCACCCCGAGCCTGCCGACCGCACGCAGGCGTCCGACGTCGTGAAACCTGCCGTAGGATATGGCTGGGACTGGCATCCGCGCCTGGTACCGCTGGGAATCTGGGATGACACCGGACTGCAGGTTCGCAACGAATCCCACGTGGCGGAGCTGCATGTCGGCTACACACTCGACGACGACCTGCAGGGGGCCGACCTTCGCATCGAAGCCGAAGGTCGCGAGTGCGGAGGGTGCCAGAGCGACTGGGAACTGCTCGACCCCGAAGGGCATCCGGCCGCCAGGGCCCGGGGCCCGGCCGGGAAGCGCCTTACCGCCCGGGTGGAACACCCCCGGTTGTGGTGGACGCATGACCACGGGGAACCCGTGCTATACACTTCGCGCTACCGCCTGCTCGACGCACAAGGCAAGGAACTCGAATGCGTGGAACAGCAGATCGGCTTCCGCCGGATAAGGCTCGTAATGAACGAAGGGGCATGGAGCGAACCCAAGGGTTTCCCGAAAACGCGGAGCGCCGCCCCGGCGCAGATCGAACTGAACGGCCGCCGAATCTTCGCCAAAGGCTCCAACTGGGTCTGCCCCGAACTTTTCCCCGGCACAGTCGGGGAAGAGCGCTGCAAAGAACTGATAGACATTGCCGTAGCAACCAATTTCAACATCCTGCGTTCGTGGGGCGGAGGCATCGTCAACAAAGACTGCTTCTTCGAATACTGCGACCGCAGGGGCATTCTCGTTTGGCAGGAGTTCCCGCTGGCATGCAACTGCTACCCCGATGACCCGCATTACCTCGCCACGCTGGAGCAGGAGGCTACGGCGATCATACGCCGCCTGCGCCGCCACCCGTCGCTGGCGATCTGGTGCGGGGGCAACGAACTGTTCAACAACTGGTCGGGCATGACAGACCAGTCGCTCGCACTGCGCCTGCTGAATGCACTCTGTTACCGGTTATCGCCGGAAATACCCTTCAACGCCACATCGCCCCTGAACGGCATGGCACACGGCAACTACCTTTTTTACTGGGAGGGCCGCGATATTTTCCAGCTGATTAACGACAGCCACTTTACGGCCTACACCGAGTTCGGCGTCCCGGGCATTTCGCCGCGCGAAGTCCTCGAAAAGATCATTCCGCCCGAGGAGCTCTTCCCGCCCCGCCCCGGGACGGCCTGGGAGGAGCACCATGCCTTCGGCGCCTGGGATGGCAGCCCCGCGACATGGCTCGGGGAGCCGACGATAGAGCGGTATTTCGGACGGGCGCAAACACTCGACCAGCTGATCGAGCGCAGCTCGCTCATGCAGGGAGAAGGATACAAAGCCGTTTTCGAGGAAGCCCGCCGCCAGAAACCCTATTGTGCGATGGCGCTCAACTGGTGTTTCGACGAGCCGTGGCCCGCGGCCGCCAACAATTCGCTGGTGGCCTACCCCTCCGTCCCCAAGCCTGCGCTCGACCAGGTGCGCCGCGCCTGCCGGCCGCTCTGCGCCAGCGCCCGCATCGCGAAGTTCGACTGGACGGAAGGCGAGCTGTTCGAAGCGGAGGTATGGCTCCTCAACGACCGTTTCGCAGCCGCCGGGCCCTTCTCCTTTACCGTGACGCTCCGGGCTGCCGGACAGACCGTCGAGATACTCCGCTGGGAAAGCCCTGCCGCCGGGCAGAACCGCAACGTCGCAGGCCCCACGGCGCGCGCGGCACTCCCGGTATGGGACACAGACCGTTTCCGGGTCGAAATCATCGTCGAAGGCCATCCGGAAATGGATGCCTGCTACACGCTGGCCTACCGCCGCGCCGCCTGCAAACAGGCGGGCACGGCACCGATGAACATAACCGAATAAAACGATGAAACGCATCTTATTCCTGCTGCTCGCGTTATGCCTCGCCCAACCGGGAACGGGGCGGGTACGGCTGCCTTCGCTCATCGGCAGCGGCATGGTGCTCCAACGCGACTGCGAAGCCCGCATCTGGGGATGGGCCGCGCCGGATGCGCGGATAAAACTCACCGCTTCGTGGGATACGCAAACGCACAACGTGCGCGCCGACGGGGAAGGACGCTGGGACGTACGGCTCCGGACGCCCGGAGTCGGGGGCCCGTATACGCTGACTATCGACGACGGGGAAAGGGTCACGCTCGACGACATTCTCATCGGCGAAGTCTGGCTTTGTTCCGGACAATCGAACATGGAGATGCCCCTCAAAGGCTTCGATTCGCAGCCCGTACACGGAGGGCTCGATGCGGCGATGCGCGCGGGCGGCTATCCCGGGATACGGCTCTTCCAGGTAGCCCGCGCTACCGCGTCCGAGCCGCAGCAGGACTGCACCGGGAAATGGGAAACCTCGTCCATGCGTCCGGCCTCGGGATTCAGCGCTGTCGGCTATTACTTCGGGCTCTGGCTGCACCGTGCCCTCGGGATTCCCGTCGGGCTGATCGAAAGCGACTGGGGCGCTACGCGCATCGAGGCATGGATGAGCGCCGGAGCGGCACAGAGCGTCGACGAAAAGATACTTGCGACCGACGCGGCATACGACACCCAGAACCGGGTAGCAGCGCTTTACAACGCCATGATCCGGCCGCTCACCCCCTATACGCTGCGGGGGTTCATCTGGTACCAGGGCGAGTCGAACAAGGGATACCATGCCAAATACCCGTACGACATGGCGGCGCTGGCAGCTAACTGGCGGGCGGCATGGGGAGGCGGTGAGCAAATGCCGTTCTACTACGTACAACTTGCACCGTTCGACTACGACATCCCGATGCACCGCTTCCGGGGCGAGGAAAATCCGATCCTGCTGCCACTGATGGTCGAAGCGCAGATCCGGGCCCTCGACCTGATCCCCAATACGGGCATGGCGGTAAACACCGACCTGGGGGATGCGACCCAGATACACCCTCCGCGCAAAGACCTCGTAGGGCAGCGGCTGGCCCTGCTCGCTCTCACGGGGACTTACGGATGCGAGGGAATCGACAGCCGGGGCCCGTTGTTCGAGCGTGCCGATTTCGGCGACGGGCGCGCGGTGGTAACCTTCAGGAGCAATTCGACGCTGATCCCGACGGACACTCCGCTGCAAGGGTTTGAAATCGCGGGAAAAGATCGTATATTCCATCCGGCGGAAGCTTTCGTAATACACCGGGATTACGATTTCAGCAGCCAGGTCGAAGTCCGCTCCGACGCCGTGGCAGAACCCGTCGCCGTTCGTTACGCTTTCCGCAACGTCGTGGAGAGAGTCAACCTGACCAACACCATCGGGCTGCCGGCCTTCCCGTTCCGCACGGACACATGGGACGACGCCGGGTTCGCACAATAAATGCACAGACAGTATGGATACACAAATCAAATTCCGCGAAAAGGTCGGCTACGGGCTCGGCGATGCCGCTTCCTCGATGTTCTGGAAACTTTTCGGTTCCTACCTGCTCTTCTTCTACACGGACATCTTCGGGCTCCCGGCCGCGACCGTCGGCACGATGTTCCTCATCACCCGTTTCTGGGACTCGTTCGTCGATCCCGTCGTCGGGATACTGGCCGACCGGACACAAAGCCGCCGGGGGAAATTCAGGCCCTACCTGCTGTGGTTCGCCGTCCCCTTCGGCATGGCGGGCGTACTGACTTTCACTACTCCGGGCTTCGGGATGGCCGGGAAGCTGGTCTACGCCTATATTACCTACGGAGTGATGATGATGATCTACTCGCTCATCAACGTCCCCTACGCTTCGCTGCTGGGAGTCATCTCCGACAACCCCAAATCCCGCACGGCACTCTCCTCCTACCGGATGATCTTCGCCTTCGGCGGCAGCATCCTGGCACTGCTGACCATCGAACCGCTGGTGGGATGGTTCAGCCGGGGCAGCGACCCGCAGACGGGCTGGCAGGCGGCCACGGCCGTACTGGCGGCGATAGCAGTCGCATTTTTCTTCTGTACGTACGGCTGGACACGCGAGCGGGTGCAACCCGTACATGCCGAACGCCATCCGTTGCGCGAAGACCTGAAAGACCTGTTGCACAACCGGCCGTGGTGGATCCTGCTCGGAGCCGGTATCGCAGCTCTCATCTTCAACTCGATCCGCGACGGGGCCGCCGTCTATTATTTCAAATACTATGTCCAGGCCGCAGCCCACGCCGAACAGGGTCTGTCCCACCGGAGTGACCGGTGTGGTGGTATAGTCGGAGGCCATGAATACCGCCCCCAGCACCAGCCCGCCGCCGCACAGCTGGGCGGTCATCCAGGCCAGCGCG
>ENA-ORTU01003265-ORTU01003265.1-human-gut-metagenome-genome-assembly--contig:-NODE-3265-length-13458-cov-4.813773_pt1 | contig 13458 bp, 8 predicted proteins | sample MGYA00241910_ERZ509184 | MGnify/ENA primary metagenome ERZ509184 (study PRJEB26280, sample SAMEA2338847) | human gut metagenome | biome: human gut; feature: human-associated habitat; material: faeces... | reverse complement strand
CTGCGATCTTGCGCCGTGCGCTTTCGTAAATCTCCTGCACGGTAGAGCGGGAAATATCCATCTGCGCGGCACACTGCTCGTGGGTTTGCTGCTCCAAGTCAACCAGCCGAATGACCTCGTATTCGTCCAGCGTCAGCAGGATCGGCTCGGTATTCTCGCACCCGTTGGGGCAGAAGGTATCAACTTGTGGTGCGCCACAAATCCGACGGCACCGTGGCGGTCTTGGCATGGACGATTTCCTCCTTTTGTTTTCGGTATATACCGATTATAACATCTCACGCAGAAAAATCAATACAGATTTTTTAAAAGCCGCTGTAATGCTTATCAGAATCTCAAATATAAATATGGAAATCGACATTTTTGGTGCAGAGGAGATTATGTGGATGCCAGATGTTGTGGCTGGCGAACCTTTCGATGAGTCTTTAGACTCCGGCACAGGAATAGCTCTGAAGGAGGTTTTGCAATGGAATATACAACTTTAGGAAATACGGATATTCAAATCTCCAAGCTGTGTGTCGGCTGCATGAGTTTCGGCAAGGCAGGGACCATGCACGACTGGACGCTGGATGAAACAGAGAAAGTGGTCAAACACGCACTTGAAACCCTATCTTCCTCACCGCGTTGTGGGAGGCATTGACCAGAATCCCGCGGATGGCAGCCGGAAATGCAGTGCCGTCCCAATCAGCGGCTTTTCTGTTTCCGGTATTCCGTTGGGGTTAATTGGTAGCGTTTTTTGAATAATCTGCAAAAATAGTCAACGTTATGAAATCCTGTCTCAGAAGAAATGAGACTGACTTTTTTCTCGGTTTTTGAAAGCAACTGACCGGCCTGTTTTAAACGGTAGTTAATGAGATAGTTAACCGGCGTTATATGTAAATATTTCCGAAACAGATTCAAAGCGGTACTTTTACTGACCATTGCCTGTTCTGCAATGTCATCCAATGAGATACTCCGTGAGTAATTTAGATGGATAAATTGCAGCATGAGCTGTAACCGGGCTTGAGAAGCGGTTGAATGATCCTTGTGTTCTTCCTGGTATGAAATGTCTGTGTTTTCAAATATTTCCAGCCAGAGATTCTGAAGGAGAGAACTGGTAAGGAGTTCTTTGGATAAAACGGAATCCTGTGCAGAAATAATTTGCCGCATGATAGATAAAACCTTTGCTTGCCAGCATACTTTTTTATGAAATACGAGAAATGGCAATGAGGAAGAAATGATCGGCAGAATATATTTCTGATAAATCAGGCTGTCGCAAGGGGCAATAAAAGAAGGCATAAATACAAAATTGGGAATGAGGGCTTTTGAGGGAGAATAAAGGCGATGGAGTACCTTTGTATTAATGAATATGCCATTTCCTTCGGTTAAATGAAATTGGTCTTCTCCAATCCACAAAGTAACGGTTCCGGATTCAATATAAATAAACTCCAATTCAGTATGCCAGTGCCATTCGATACAGTTGAAATCAAAAACGGACAGATCTTCATAATAAAACTGGAAAGGATAGAGAGTGCTTCCGTGCTGAGCTGTCTCCATCAAATCTTCACCTGTAATGATTTTGGTATAGGTTGTATTTATATTCATAGAAACCCCACTCTTTGAAACATACTTTACGATATTATACAATAAATTTCGGAAATAAATCAATGAAAATAAAGATGTTATGTTATATAATTCAATAAAAAACGAGGAGTGATGACCATGCCAAATTACCGGAAAACAAAAGTAGCCTGTTATATGGGATTTATTACACAGGCAATTGCAGCTAATTTTGCCCCATTGTTATTTTTAAAATTTCATAATGATTATCAGATTGCACTTGGAAAAGTCGCATTGATTTCTACCTGCTTTTTCCTTACACAGTTGTTGGTAGACCTGTTTTGTGCAAAGTTTGTGGACAAAATAGGGTATCGCATCTGTATTGTTACTTCTGAGGTATGTTCCGCAGCAGGATTGGTTGGTCTGGCTTTTTTGCCGGAGGTTTTTCCGGAACCGCTTGTTGGAATTATCCTGAGTGTGATTGTATATGCAGTCGGAAGTGGTCTGATTGAAGTGCTTTGCAGCCCGATCGTGGAGGCGTGTCCATTTGATAACAAAGAGGCAACGATGAGTCTGCTTCACTCTTTTTATTGTTGGGGAGCAGTGGGAACGATTGTGATCTCTACACTGTTTTTTGCGGTGTTTGGCATGGACAGCTGGAAATGGCTGGCTGTCTTATGGGCGCTTGTTCCGGCCATAAATATCTATAATTTTGCAACCTGTCCGATCGAGCATTTGGTAGATGAGGGGGAAGGAATGGGAATAAAAGAACTGTTTCGAAAACCTCTTTTCTGGCTTTCCATATGTTTGATGATTTGCTCCGGTGCATCAGAACTGGCTATGGCACAATGGGCATCTGCTTATGCGGAAGCTGCTCTGGGGCTGTCAAAGACAGTTGGTGACCTGGCCGGTCCCTGCATGTTTGCTGTTACAATGGGGATCAGTCGTATAATTTTCGGAAAATATGGTGATAAAATGGATCTGATGAAATTTATGATCGGATCTGGAATTTTATGTGTGATATGCTACCTGCTTGCTTCTGTATCGTTGAATCCGATATCAGGTTTGATTGGATGTATTATCTGTGGCTTTTCTGTTGGGATTATGTGGCCCGGCACAATCAGTATTTCATCAGAAAGATTTCCGGCAGGTGGAACGGCTATGTTTGCTTTGCTTGCTATGGCGGGGGACCTGGGTGGAAGCATAGGTCCGGGGATTGTTGGACGTGTTACACAAAGTGCAGGAGACAATATTCGTGCAGGTATGGGAGTTGGGCTATTGTTCCCGGTTATTTTATTAATCGTGCTTTTTATTTTTACAAGGCAAAAAAATAATAAATGAAAGCTTTTTTACAATTCATTACATAGAAGTAATAAGTCAGAAAACTGCCCAAAGAGTGATGGACTCAATTACAAAATATATTGAATCTAAGCTACTTCTAAAAGTAAATCGTAAGAAAAGTAAAATAGGAAGACCAATAGAGATAAAATACTTGGGATTCACATTTTACAATCAATTCAAAGCCAAGAAGTATAAAGCCAAAGCTCATGAAAAGTCAGTACAAAAGGTAGTAAGAAAATGGAATGACCAAAGGCAAACGGGAAGTGCCAGAAGATGATGCCCTTGACTTTTCTCCAAAAAAGTTTTACTATCAAACTAGTATTAGATAGTATTAAAAACTAGATATCGGGGTAATGTAAAAAAGAAGTGGTTTGAAAGTTGAAGAAAGGCAGGGGCGATCAGGACATGAATAAGAAAGCATGGAAAGCGGGTGCGGTATCGGCACTGGCAGTTGGAGCGGGGCTGGCGGCAGCGGCGTCGAAGCGGAAAAAGGCAGGAAAAGTGGTTAAGTCGGCTTCGGATTACCGGAATACGGAACGCGGTAGCCAGGAGAAAAACAGCAAGGGAATTTATTATTCGAAGGGAAATTATGAGGCGTTTGCGCGTCCGGAGAAACCGGCGGGAATCGAGGGCAAATCGGCTTATATCGTCGGAAGTGGATTGGCTTCTCTGGCGGCGGCGTGTTTTCTTGTGAGAGACGCACAGATGCCGGGAGAAAATATCCATATTCTGGAGGCGATGGAGGTAGCAGGTGGTGCATGTGACGGTATTCAGGATCCGACCCGTGGATATGTGATGCGCGGCGGCCGCGAGATGGAGGATCATTTTGAGTGCCTGTGGGATCTGTTCCGCAGCATCCCGTCCCTGGAGGTGCCGGGGGCATCAGTTCTCGATGAATATTACTGGCTGAATAAACACGATCCGAACTACTCGCTCTGTCGTGCGACGGTCAACCGAGGCGAGGACGCACACACGGACGGCAAATTCCGCTTGAGCCAGAAAGGCAGCATGGAGATCATGAAGCTGTTCTTCACGAAGGATGAGGATCTGTATGACAAATCCATTGAGGATGTGTTTGATAATGAGGTGTTTGATTCGGATTTCTGGCTGTACTGGAGAACAATGTTTGCGTTTGAAAATTGGCACAGTGCATTAGAGATGAAACGCTATTTTCAGCGTTTTATCCACCACATCGGCGGACTTCCGGATTTCTCGGCACTCAAATTTACGCGTTACAACCAGTATGAGTCGCTGATTCTGCCGATGCAGAAATATCTGGAGGCGGCAGGCGTCCAGATCCAGTTTGGCACCGAGGTTACGAATGTGCGGTTTGACATCCAGGGTGAGAAAAAGGTTGCGAAGGCGATCGAGTACGTGAAGGGCGGCGAGAAGAAGGAAATCGCGTTGACTGAGGATGATTTTGTCTTTATTACGAACGGAAGCTGTACTGAGGGAACGATCTACGGCGACCAGAATCAGGCACCGGTAGAAGGTGCGGAAGTGCGTACCAGCGGCTGCTGGAGTCTGTGGCGTCAGATTGCTGCGCAGGATCCGGCATTTGGACATCCGGAGAAATTCTGCTCGGATATCCAGAAGACGAACTGGGAGTCTGCGACGGTCACGACTTCGGATGAGACAATCATTTCCCAGATCCGCAAGATTTGCCGCAGGGATCCGAGAAGTGGACGCGTCGTAACAGGCGGTATCGTGAGCTGCCGTGATTCAAGCTGGCTGCTCAGCTGGACGATCAACCGTCAGGGACAGTTCAAAGCGCAGGATAAGGACGAGATCTGCGTCTGGGTATACAGTTTATTTACGGATGTACCGGGCGATTATGTGAAGAAGCCGATGCGCGCCTGCACGGGCAAGGAGATCACAGAAGAATGGCTGTACCATCTCGGAATCCCGGAGGATCAGATCGAGGAACTGGCTGAGAACCATGCGAACTGTACGCCGACGATGATGCCGTATATTACAGCATTCTTTATGCCGCGGCGTGCCGGAGACCGCCCGGACGTTATCCCGGATGGATGTGTCAATGCGGCATTTCTGGGGCAGTTTGCGGAGACCCCGCGTGATACTATTTTCACGACCGAGTATTCCGTCCGCACCGCGATGGAAGCGGTGTATGGCTTGTGCGGCGTAGACCGCGGCGTACCGGAGGTATGGGGAAGTGTCTACGATATCCGCGAGCTTCTGGACAGCACGGTCAAGCTGATGGACGGCAGATCGCCGCTGGAAATGAAGCTGCCGATGCCGCTTGAAGCACTCAAAAAGCCGATTCTCCGGAAGATTGACAAGACGGTGGTTGGAAAGCTGATGCGCGATCACGGCGTGCTGAAAGACTGGATGGTGTAAGAGACTGAGGAACGCAGGTGTTACTGTTCACGGGTAGGCACTTTTGGAACCGAAAGTGCCGTAAGAAAACGTGGTGGCAGCAGGAATTTGCCGTATTTAAATGCGAAGCCACGGTAAATTCCGTTACTGGACACGTATGCGTGAACAGTAACACGCAGGTAAATATGGCTGCGTTAGATAAAGGAAGACAGGCTGTCACAAACAGAAGGCCCCGGACGGAAAACGTTCGTTTGGCATTCGTTTGGCAGCCTTTTTTGTGTAACAGGAAATTGTCGTGAGGCACATTCTTTTTCACTTGCCCGTTTTTCTCTGACATGATACAATAAAGATTGGCGTAAATGTAGAAAATTTGAGAAGAAAACGATTTTGAAAAGGATTGTTTGATAGATGTGAGGGAAAATAGATGGATTATTTACTTTGTATCCCGGCTCGGGAGACAAATACGAGAGAGAATTGTGAGAAGATACATAATGTTCTGGCGCGCATGTCCGATACCTACAAACTGCGGATTGTACCGGAACCGGTTAAGAATAAGCAGTTTCCATGTCCGCCGTATTACAAGAAATACCGGATCTACAAGCCGGTAAAGGAACGCGATACGAACGGAGAGGCATATCTGGAAAAAGAAGAGGAAGAGATGCTCTTGAGTTCCTGCAAGACAGAGGAAGAGCAGGAACTGATGAAAAGCTGTATCTATGCGTACCAGTATTCGGCGGCGATCGTACTTAAAAGCTTCCGGGAGAAGGAAAAGAAAAATAAGATGCAGGTTCGACCTCTTTCGGAGCGGACACAGGCGCCAAGAGGCGTAAGTGGTCCGAATAGGGGAACACGTCTGGAAACACCGGAAAAAGCCGAAAAGCCGGAACAGGAGCGCAGCGCACAAGAACGTCCGTCTGGCAGTGACAGACCGGAACGATCGGAGAGAAGCTATCGGAACCGTGCAGCGGATCGTGCTGCAGAGGGGAATACCGAGCGCACGCAGGGCAGAGAGAAAGCTTGCTCAGAGAGAGAGAGGGCAACTCGTGTTTCGGGAGCCGAGAGAGCATTGGACAGACGTAGCGGAAACCGTGCGGTGCCGGAAAATGAGAAAAGGGAAGACCGCCCGGCTTCTGGAAGGCGGGAGCGGTTTGAGCGTCGCCCACCGCGCAGAGGAGAACGGCCAGAAGTGGAGAAAAATGAGGCTGTGAAAGACCCAGTGCAGGGCGAACTTCCGTTCCGCGCTTACATGGAGACAGGCAGCCTCCCGGCGTTCCGGGATACGGTAGCAACGGTGACTGTACAGCCGATACAGCGGAAGAAAGAAGGTTATATGCCGATGGAGCGAAAACCGGTCGCGCAGACGCAGGAGCCGGAACCACAGGTGTAAGGTATGTGACAGAAACAGAACGATAAAATTAAATCATAGAATTTATAGAATGGCATCGAAACAATAAGAGTTCCGATGCCATTTGAGCATCAAACAGGACTATGCTTTCCATTTCTTTATTCCAACCATTCAGTTCTAATCCCCCCTATTTTCCGCATATGAATAAATGCAGTCTGTGAAAAGTACAGAACAGGGACAGAAAAAGGGGGAAATGCGCATGTATGAGAACCGGACGGTGGAAGAGGTGTGCAGGGAGTTTTCGGTCGATTTGCGGACAGGCTTATCGGCAGCGGAAGTGGAGGTGCGGCAGCGCCATTATGGGGAAAATGAGCTGCGGGAAGCACCACCGCGGAGTCTGATTGTGCGCATCGGGGCACAGCTTTGCGACTCCCTGATTTTTGTGTTGTTTGCGGCAGCCGGGATCTCCCTGCTTTTGGGCGAGTACGGCGATGCGGGGGTAATTCTGGCGGTTGTCGTATTAAATGCCACGGTGGGCGTGATTCAGGAGGGGAAGGCGGAGAAAGCGCTCGAATCCTTAAAACGGATGACGCAGCTGGAGGCGGTTGTGATCCGGGAAGGAAAAGAGCGGGAGATTGCCGCGCGGGAGCTGGTGCCTGGGGATCTGGTCGTGCTCGATGCCGGGCGGCAGGTTCCAGCCGACCTGCGTCTTACCGAGACAGCTGAAATGCGGGCAGAAGAATCAGCGCTGACCGGCGAATCGCGGGCGGTTGAGAAAAACAGCCATTTTTTAGCCGCCGGTGCGCTTCCGGTGGCAGAGCGTAAAAATGAGACATTTATGACTTCTTACGTGACGGCAGGGCGGGGAAAGGGAATTGTCATCGCCACCGGCATGAATACGGAGGTAGGGCGGATTGCCTCTTTGATCCGCGAGGCGCCGGAGGAGGAGACACCGTTGCAAAAAAGGCTGTCGGATCTGGGGAAACTATTGAGTATTCTTACGATCGGGCTGTGCGTTTTATTATTTGCCCTCGCCGTCTGGCAGAAGCGCGACGTGATGGAAATGCTGCTCACCGCGATTTCCCTGGCGGTAGCTGCCGTGCCGGAGGGGCTTCCGACGACGGTGACGATTGTGCTGGCGCTGGGAGTGACGAAAATGGCGCGGGCTGGCACGATCGTGCGCCGTCTTCCGTCCGTGGAAACACTGGGGGCAGTCAGCGTGGTCTGCTCAGATAAAACGGGGACGCTGACGAAAAATGAGATGACGGTGACGACATGTTATGTAAATCGACAGGAGTATACGGAACAGGAATTGGCGCGCTCTAAGGAAAGAGAAGTGGGAAAACGGCTTCTGGAGGTATTTGCGCTGTGCAGCGATGCCGGGGAGACGGTGGGGGATGCCACCGAGCGTGCGCTGTACGGATTTTGTGAAAATTGTGGTGTTTCTCCGGAGCATCTGCGTCGGAGATATCCGCGGAAAGGGGAGATTCCCTTTGATTCGGATCGGAAGAGAATGACGACGGTGCATGAGCAGGGAGAAAACTGGATTTCTTGTGTAAAAGGGGCGCCGGATGTGATTCTTAAAAGGTGTCGTTATGAGATGGAAGAGGACAAAATTGTGCCGCTGACCAGGGAGAGGCGGACAGAGATTGAGGCGGAGATCACGCGTATGTCCGCGCGTGCCCTGCGAGTACTCGCGGGGGCGTATAGGGAGCTTCAAACAGGAAAAATGCCGGATGGAAAGAGGGAGAAACAGGTGGGACAGCTGGAGCAGAACCTGATATTTCTGGGTCTGGCAGGCATGATGGATCCGCCGAGGGAGGCAGCAGCCGGGGCAGTTGAGGCATTTCGCAGGGCATCTGTGCGGACGGTCATGATCACTGGAGATCATGCAGACACGGCGCTTGCGATCGCCAGGCAGCTGGGGATTGCCAAACGGCGGGAAGAATGCATGACGGGGGCGCAGCTGGAAACGCTGGATGAGGGAGCTCTGGAGGAACGAATCGGTTCTGTATCAGTCTTTGCACGGGTGTCGCCGGAACATAAAGTCCGGATTGTGCGGGCTTTAAAACGCGCCGGGTGCGTGACGGCGATGACCGGGGACGGCGTAAATGATGCGCCGGCGCTTAAATCAGCCGATATCGGGATCGCGATGGGAAAAGGCGGCACCGATGTGGCGCGGCAGGCGGCGGATATGATTTTGACGGATGATAATTTTGCGACGATCGAGAGGGCAATTGAGGAAGGGCGCGGCATCTATGAAAATATACGAAAATCTATACTGTTTCTGCTTTCCTCCAATCTGGGGGAGATTTTAACCATGTTTGCCGCCGTTGCTATCGGAATACCGGCGCCGCTGGGAGCCGGGCACATCCTTTGGATCAATTTGATTACGGACTCGCTTCCGGCGCTGGCACTCGGCATGGATGGAAACGACCGGGAGAACTTGATGCGTCAGCCGCCGCGCCGGACGGGCGAGTCGCTGTTTGCCGGAGGCGGGTGGTTCTGCATGGTATTTTACGGGTCTCTGATTGCAGCAGTCACGCTGGGGGCATTTTTCAGCAGACAGGAGCTTTTGCGAGCACAGACATATGCATTTACCGTTCTGGGGCTGTCGGAGCTCTTTCATGCGGTCGGCATGCGCTCGCTTACGGGCTCGGCATTTTCACGCAGTCTTGGGAAAAATCCGCTGATGCTTGCGGCAGTCCTTGTGGGGATTCTGATGCAGGTTGCGGTGACGGAGATTCCTTTTTTGATGAAACTCCTTCACACGGTGCAGCTGCACCCGGCAGAGTGGCTGGCGCTTCTCCTGTTATCCGCCACGCCGCTGTTAGTGCATGAACTTCTAGCATTTCTTTTTCGGAAACGGCGTTGATATAGCGAAAATGCAGTTTACAGATAGGTATTTTTGAAGCCGCGGCAAATTCCGTTACTGGGCACATATGCGCGAACAGTAACACGCGGCAGGAGATTGAGCAGATTTCGAAAACAGGCTTGTTCTTTTGGACAAAAAAACTTATAATAAAAGGGAGTCCAAGCTGATTTTGTCAGAAAAGTATAAAAAGTTGCTGTCCGCAGACAGGCATTTTTGAAGTCTAAGGTGCCGCATGAAAATAGAATGGAAGCAACCATAGATACATAGGAAGATGAGGGAAGAGATGAGGGAGAAACAGACGAGAGAGGACGCCTCCGGCGTTCGAAAGAAGCCGGCAGCTTCATCCGCACGATCTTCGGGCAGGCGGGGCACCGCAAAGAAAGGCGGGAAAATCGATGTCGGCAAGCAAAAGAAAGCGGGCAAAAATAACAGCCGGAGCGGTGGGCAGATCGTGTTCCATGCGATGGCAAGGATCTTTGGAACCATGTTCAAGACGCTTCTGGTGTGTCTGGTACTGCTGGTGATTGGCGGTGCCGGATTTGGCGCATATAAGCTGATTCCGCTCTATGAGGACTATAAAAGCCAGATAGAGGGAGTGGTGGAAAACAGTACGCCGGATACGTTCCGTTTGCAGGAGGCAAGTTATATTTATGATTCCAACGGTAATGTGCTGGCGAAGCTGACGGGAGACGAGGATTCCAGTTATTTGACGTATGACCAGATACCGCAGAATGCAGTCAACGCATTTGTGGCGATCGAGGATCGGACGTTCTGGGAAAATCCAGGTATTGATATAAAAGGTATTTTCCGTGTCGCAGTCAATTACTTTTTGACTGAGGGAGCAGAAAAGCACGGCGCGAGTACGATCACCCAGCAGTTAGCGAGAAACCGTTTTCTGACCCGCGAGGTGTCGATGGAGCGGAAGATCAAGGAGATGCTGATTTCCTTAGATTTGACGAAGAAATACACCAAAGAGCAGATTATGGAGTTCTATATCAATGATATCAGCTTCGCGAACACGTACTACGGGCTTCAGGCGGCTGCAAGAGGTTATTTTGGTAAGGATGCGGATGAACTGTCCTTGAGCCAGACGGCATATTTGTGTGCGATTCCGAACTCGCCGACGTATTACAACCCGTACCGTCATCCGGAAAATGCGCTGACACGCCGCGATAAGATTCTGGAAGATATGCTGAGTATGGGATTTATTACGGAGAAAGCGTGCAAAGAGGCAAAGGCGGAGGAGATCACGGTCAACCGCCAGAGAGTGCCGCTGCACAACTATGAGACGACGTATGCGATCGACTGTGCGATTCGCTATCTGATGCGCCGTGACGGCTTTGAATTCCAGTATGGATTCCGCAGCGACGAGGCTTACAAAGAGTACAATGCCAATTACAACGAGGTGTACAACCAGGAGCGCGATGCGCTCTATACGGGCGGCTATAACCTTTATACCTCGTTGGATCCGGACAAGCAGACGATCCTGCAGGATGCATTAGATGGAGTTCTGTCCTTTGATGGCAATACATCCGAAAACGGCGTTTACAAGCTGCAAGGCGCGTCCACCGTTATTGACAACAAGACGAACCGCGTCGTGGCGATTGTGGGTGGACGTAGTCAGGAGACGGATACCTACACATTAAACCGTGCGTTCCAGAGCCCGAGACAGCCGGGAAGTTCTATCAAACCGTTGATCGTGTATACACCGGCACTGGAAAATGGTTACACATCGGAAACAAGGATTCCGAATATCGATATTGACGCGGCGAAGCAGAAGGGCGTGGATGTGAAGTCCCTTTCCGGCGAGAGGCTGGAGCTTCGAAATGCGGTCGAGCGAAGTAAAAATGGTGTTGCATGGTATATCTATGATGATATCACACCGGATGTCGGCATGGCATATTTAACCCAGATGCGCTTCGCGAGCGTGCAGGCGGCGGACTATTATCCGGCGACCTCCCTGGGCGGCTTTACCACCGGTATGACGACCGAGGAGATGGCGGGCGCTTATGCGGCGCTGTCAGACCGGGGACAGTACCGCGAACCGACCTGTATTATCAAGATGATCAATAACCAGGGCGAAGATATTTTTGAAGATTATGAATCGGTTCAGGTTTACCAGGAGAGCAGCGCCGTGCTGATGACCGATATTTTAAAGGGAGTTGTCACAAAAGGTACGGCGGCGTCGATGGGTTGGAGCGGCAATATAGAGGCGGCCGGAAAGACCGGTACGACCAACGGCAGCCGTGACGGCTGGTTCTGCGGCATGACGCCATATTATACGATGACGGTCTGGGTTGGCTACGACCAGCAGAAGACACTTTCCAGCCTGTACGGCGGCACGTATCCGGCGAAAATTTGGAAAAATGCGATGGAAAAGATGGTAGAGGGGCTTCCGGCGGCGTCCTTTGATACCCCGGAGACGGACAATGGACGCGGAGAAGGAACCTATCTGGCAGGTCATCCGGATGCATTTGAAATCACAACCAGCGGATATACCGCGGCGAATTTCAGAAGGGATCATTTGCTCTCGGATGAGGCGGCGAAGCTTCTGGAGTCTGCAAAGAGCGGCGATTCCGGCCGTAGCAGCAAGGAGTTAAAAGAAGACGCTAGCGCCAAGATCGAGCAGATCAAGAGCGAATCCATCAAAGAGCGGATGCAGCGGATCTTCAAGACGGGCACGGCAGGAAAGCACTATTCAGCCCCGGCGGTGGTGCCGGAAACAGCTGCCGAGACAGTTGAAGATCCGGCAGAATCTAGCACGACGATCGTGCCGGCAGGACCGAGCAGCGACATCGGACCAGGACACGGTCCGGCGCAGGAACCGGCAGTGGGTCCGGCGGCGGAGATTGGGCAGTAAAGAATTGAAAAATGGCACACCGCATTCTTGCTACTTTAGTGATGAGAATGCGGTGTGCCATTTATTTTAATAAAGCACAGAACAGATGTTTTCTTTGCAAAGGAATATATGGTATAATGTAAATATGATTATGGAAAGTGTATATTTCTTACGAAAAAAACACTTTCACAGGTATAGGAAATATGGCAGGTGATACGCAGCGTTGATTTAGGAATCAATACGGATGCAGTCTGCAGCATCATGCGTGCAGCTGTTTTTACAGAGCGAAAAGCATCTTGAGAATTTAAAAGATGATGTGTGTTCTCCGGCTGGTCCGGCTATGATAATTGGAATTTCTGCCATATCATAGACTGGGGCTTCATGCATACCGGCAGCTGGGAAGAAACTATCAATTAGAAGAACATGCGTCGATGAGCCGTTGGGATGTGTATCAGAAAATGGAATTTCTGTGCGAAACGGATTGGACATTTGATATAGCGATATCGGGATTGGAGGTGTATAAAGCTGGAATAGGAAAAACGGGAGTAACAGAGGAGGTGTTAAAAGCGTAAAATACGATAAAAATTAGTATTGGATAAAAATGGATAATGGGAAAATGCGTACCGTGTAAGATAAGGTTGGTTGGTGAAAAATAGTCTTGCACGGTACGTTTATTTCTATTAATTTTCTATGAATTTCAATTTTCCTCTGGACAAACAAGACAAGTTAGTGTATACTAACTTCATCAGCAGTTAGACAGAGCTAACTTTCGGAGGATAAAATATGAGTGTTGTAATTGTAGGTGGTCATGACCGCATGGTCAGCCAGTACGTGAAAATCTGCAAATCATTTAACTGTAAGGCAAAGGTATTTACACAGATGACGGCGGATTTCGGCAAACAGATCGGAGCGCCGGATCTGCTTGTACTCTTTACAAGCACCGTTTCCCATAAAATGATTCGGACGGCGGTTGATGGTGCAAAGGGAAGCCGGACAGAAGTTGTCCGCTGCCACACCAGCAGCAAAACCGCGTTGGAAGAAATTTTGCAGGAACACTGTGCAGCTTGCTGACGTATTTAAAGGCGAAGCCACGGCAAATTCTGTTACTGGGCACGTATGCGTGAACAGTAACTCCGTCGGTTTCTGGAAACGATAGATTGATTTCGATATGGTTTGAAATATTCT
>ENA-ORTU01003263-ORTU01003263.1-human-gut-metagenome-genome-assembly--contig:-NODE-3263-length-13460-cov-4.548452_pt1 | contig 13460 bp, 8 predicted proteins | sample MGYA00241910_ERZ509184 | MGnify/ENA primary metagenome ERZ509184 (study PRJEB26280, sample SAMEA2338847) | human gut metagenome | biome: human gut; feature: human-associated habitat; material: faeces... | reverse complement strand
GAGAGATATAAACCTATTTTATCATAAATAACTTGCAAAAATCATAGTAGTATGGAACTTGGAAATTATGGAATCGGCGGAAACGAGGTAAAACTCGAAGCATCCGAAGGTATTGCGGATATTCCACAAAACCGAACTTTAATGGTTGAGCAATTGACAAAGGACGAACCGGTAGCACCTGAAGTTGTAACAGGTCTTACCAACATTGACGAAGTCTTTGCACATTTCCAGCCGGAAATAGATATTGAGTTCTCTGATGCGGACGGAGCACCAGTCGAGGAGAACTTCCGTTTTAACAATGTTGGTGACTTTTCTGTTGCCAAGATGACAGAACATAGTCCTTTTCTATCCAGTCTGAATGCTGAAAAACAATTTGCAGACAGAATGGAAAAATCTTTGCGTTCGAACAAGGTTCTACAACGGGTTCTGGAGAATCCCACTACACGTGACGCCTTTGTCAATGCACTTTCAGTCATGCTGGACGAACTGAAAAACAACGAAAAGTCTAACTCTGTAAATGAATGATAGTTATGAGTGAACAGAATCCTAAAATAGAAGCTGCGGAACAACAAGTTGCTGCCGTACAAACCAGAAACTTAAATACTGAGTTACAGGCTCTTGCCAAATTTGGTGGTTTCAATGTATTGGAATCTTCTGTAGATGGAATACAGAACCTCAATCCAGAGCGTAAGGCAAGACGCAATATCTATTTGACCAGTAATGAAAAAGCGGCTGAACGTAAAGAACTTGCAAAGAGTATTGAAATGTGGGTAGAAATGCTGAAAAGCGGCAAATCTATCACAGAAATGATTGATGCTTGTCAGAAAAAGTCAGCAGCTGTATCAGATTTACTTTCACAAAACCAGCTCAAAGCGGTAGAGGAAGTCAAACAGTTGGAAAAATCGTACCGTACAGTCATGCTCTTCTACAAGAACACTGACTCGGACAAGATCAAGAATGTTTCCATTGTCAATGCATCTATGGCTCAGATTACAGATCTTGACAACTCATTCTTCATTGACGCGATTGCCAATGAACTTCGCGCCAACTATGACCGCCTTGACTTAAGAACAAACTACTCATTATTGGTTATCCCTGGTTTTCTGGGTTCAAACAAGGTTGTTGAGAAATGGGCAAAGATTGCACACGATAACAAAGTAATGATTTACACAGACTTTGCTGACCTTGAAAAACCGGATGATGTTATTGAAATGTTCTTTGACTCCAATTTATCAGGAGGCGACATCTATAAGTCAAATGTATGTATGACTTGTAACTATTTAGTGGGCAGAGGACGCTATGCAGAGTTGGGTGAAACCGAAGACCTGCTTGTACCTCCTTCTGCTGCACTGGCAGGCAGTGTCTATAAGACAGTAATGGCACAAGTAACAGCCGGTAAGAAATATGGTTCAATGAGTGAAGTTGACGGAGTTGCTTTCAATCTGAAGAAAAGTGAAATTTCAGAAATCGAGAAGATTGGTTTGATTCCGATGGTTAAGGAATACGGTAAAGTAATGGCATTCTCAGCCAAAACACTTTTCAATGGTGACAACTTGGGTCTTCAGACCTATTCGGTAGTCCGTGTTTTCGATTGGGTAACAAAAGTATTGATGGACTTCCTCAACCGCCGTGCATTTGAAAACTGGAACAGTAAAGCCGAAAGAGATTTACGCAGTCAAATCAGCAAGTTCCTTGATAGCATCCAAGGTCCTGGCCGTCTTATCGAAAAGTTCAAGATTCTCCGTTTTGAACGTGATCCGAAACAGAAAGACCGCATCTTCCTGGATATTCACCTCACTCCGTACTTCCCTGCAAAGAGTTTTGTAATCAAACTTGAAGGAACCAAGGGTGATGATGAAAATGACTGGAACAGCGACTATGCTCAGGATGCTTGAATTTAATAACTATTTCTGAAGGCAACTGGGATTTCTTTTCTGACTTCCGGTTGCCTTTTCACTTCAAAACTTACCTGTATGCCATTCAATGATTTAGCTCAAAGCAGCAGTGCCAAGCGTGGATTTGCCGACCTTTTCGCAGACTCCAAAGCAGCTTTGGATAATATTCAGGCAGGGTTGGGTGGAATGCTCCCTTCCATGCCAGGGATGCCTGTTGCCAAATTTGGCGACCTTTCCATAGGTATTGATATGCATCCCACTGTTACGCCGCCTTCTCCTGTTATGCCGGTTCCGCATGTCGGGAAAATCTATGATCTTATGGCGGATATTATGGCGGGAATTGCCGCTACCATACCACCTGCAACCTCTGGTATAGCAGGTGTAGCATGCAATGTATTGAAGGGAATGGCTCCTTCCGTAAAGGTACATAATCAGTGGATTGCGCAGGCAGGAATCAGTATTTTACATCTTCCGGCTTTTGTACTTCATCCGGCACCTTTGGTAAGTGGTATGTCGGAATCTGAAATGTGGATGGGAAGTTCTACTGTCCTGGCAGACGGTGCTCCCTGTTCTACACTTACTCATCCTTCGCTTTCTTGTAATCTGGTCGGTATCCCTACCATTCCACGTAAAGGAAAGCCTAAAAAGGTAAGCAAGGCTCTGATGGCACCGACTTCCATGCTTTCAACCATAACTTCTGTGGGAAAGCCTGTGCTTGTAGGCGGCCCTCCTACCATTGATTTGTTTGCCCTAACCATGAAATTGGGGCTGAAAGGCATTGGCAAAATATGGAAAAAGATTGGAGATAAGTTTCAAGATCTCATAAACAATTTACGTAAAAAAGGGAAAAACAAACTGGCAGATATCCTACAGCCCATTAAGTGCAAAACTTTTGGAGAACCTGTAGATGCAGCTACTGGAAGAGTTTATCATACGAATGTGGACTTTGAACTTCCTGGTCCAATTCCAATTAAATGGGAACGTACCTATTATAGTGATGCAGCTGTCGATGGTCCATTAGGTTATAATTGGCATCATAGCTATAATATGGGAGTAAAACAAATCAATGATAAAGCTTTTGTAATTCGTCATGCAGATGGGCGTGAATCTTATTTGCCCGTACTTCTTGTTGGCGAAAAATGGATAGACCGAAAGGAACAGCTGAAATGGGAACTTGATTCGCATGGTTATCAACTCACTGACAGTCGTGGCTATCAATACCGTTTCAACGGATTGGAAAATAAGTTCGGATACCGTATGGTATCATCCATTTCTACACGTGACGGTTTCTCTGTCATACTTAAATATGCTTCTGCTGGACGCTTGGTTGAAATTATTTCTTCTCGTGGTGAACATATTAAAGTAGATACAGATGACGCCGGACGGGTTACCTGTGTTTCTATAAAACAGGACAATGAAGAAATAAAGCTTGTACGCTATCGTTACGATGAACAAGGAAATATGATTGAAACCATTGATGCCCTCAATGTCAGCAAATATTTCTTTTACAAAGAAAATCATCTACTGATACGGCTTGTCAACCAAGGCGGTATGTCCTTTCATTGGGAATATGAGGGCAATGGTGAAAACGCACGTTGCATACATACATGGGGTGATGGCGGTGTAATGGAATACTATATCCATTATGGCAAAGGAACAACCCGTATCCGTAATGGCGAAAATGCTGTCACTGAATATTTCTATGGTTCTGACAAACTTATCTATAAAATTATCGATGCCAATGGCGGAATAACTCGCTACCGTTACAATGTTTTTGAAGAGCTGGAGGTAACTATCAATCCCGAAGGCTATACAAGAAAAACTATTTGTGATGATTTCGGATTCCCTGTTCGTATTACAGATGAAAACGGTGAAGATACCTGGTTGCAATACGACAACAACCACAATCTGACTTCTTTGCGTACACCGGAAGGAAGACAACTCACATGGAAGTATGACGAACAGGACAGACTTGTAAGTCGTACTACCATGAATGGTCAAACCATCAGATATTCTTATAAAGATGGCTTACTTCATACCATTACAGACGGGCAAGGACGTGTATATACATTATTATTCAGTTCTCATTATGAACTTGAATCACTTGTTTTTCCAAACGGACTTTCCCGCCACTGGTTTTATGATAACCGCGGACGTCTTATAGAAGCAACAGATATAAAAGGGAATATCACACGTTACGCATACGACCGTGCAGACAACCTGATACGTTTAGAGGAACCTGATGGCAACGTACACCATTTTGAGTACGATGCTATGGGCAACATAATTCATGCCAAGGACAATATCCGTGAAGTCAAATTTACTTACGGAGCTTTAGGGATATTGAAAAGCCGGGAGCAGGAACGCCACCGCATCACCTTCGGTTACAACAGCGAGTTGCAGCTCCGCCGTATTGGGAACGAGGCAGGTGAAAATTATTTCTTTGAGCTGGACGGACTGGGACAAGTCATTACCGAGACTGGCTTTGATGGCTTGAGGCGCGAATATGAACGTGATGGTTCCGGTCGTGTTACACGTGTAAACCGTCCCGGAGGCAAATGGACGGAATACTTGTATGATGGACTGGACAACATTCTAAAGGAAGAACAATATGATGGAGAAACAGCATTATATGCATACGACAAGGATGGATTGCTTATCAAAGCTGAAAACAGCGAAAACAAGCTGAGGTTTACACGTGACAAAAAAACAGGATTAGTTATCGAAGAAAAGCAAGGAGAATATACTGTAAATCGTACTTATGATAACGAAGGCAACTGTACCCGCATTACCAGCAATCTAGGAGCAGACATACGGCATACCTACGACCAAGAAGGTAATCTCCAAAGTATGCAAGCGGGCGAAAACTGGCAAGCTTCATGGGTACGTGACAATACTGGGTTGGAAGTCCAGCGCACTTATTCTAGTAATGTCATTGTCAAAACAGAACGTGACCGTTTTGGACGCGAGGTGCATAAATCAGTGCGCGCAGGCAACATCGAGCGTGGAGCCTTCCGCTATGAGTGGGGCATCGCTAACCGGTTACTTTCAAAAGAGAACGAGTTGACGGGAACAATTATGCGCTACGACTACGATCGTTTTGACTTCCTCATACGTCAGGATATGATAAAGGGGACTGAAACGGACGTGATTTACCGTGTGCCAGACTTCGTGGGTAATCTCTACGACACGTCGGAGAGGAAGGGCCAAAGGTACGGTGCCGGAGGAAGGCTGCTGGAGGATAAGGACTACATCTACCACTACGATGACGAGGGAAACCTTGTCTTCCGCGAGTTCAGACAGCCAAGAGAGGATGCGGTAAGGCATGACCGCAGGCGCATGAAAATGGAGTACGGAATACGACGCCCAGTTACGGACATGGGATGGATATACGAATGGACATCGAATGGTATGCTTAGGCGGGTGGTACGTCCAGACGGAAAACCTGTAGAATTCCGCTACGATGCACTGGGACGGCGTACCACCAAGCAGTATATCGGAAAGGTCACGCACTGGGTATGGAACGACAATACACCGCTACACGAATGGGTTACCGCCGATACGGACAATGACAGACAGGAGAAAACCTCCAGCACTGACGGGAACAGTCTGACGACATGGGTCTTCGAGGAAGGGACATTTGTTCCCGCCGCAAAGATACGGGGTGACAAGCAATACTCCATCGTATCCGACTATATGGGTACCCCCATCCAGATGTACGACAGCGAGGGAAAACGGATCTGGAACTGTACACTAGATATCTATGGAAAGGTAGCAGACTTCAGTGGAGAATCTCTGCACGATTGTCCATTCAGGTTCCAAGGACAATATGAAGATATTGAAACAGGATTGTATTATAACAGGTTTAGGTATTATGATGCTAATTCAGGAGGATATATTTCTCAAGACCCTATTGGGTTATTGGGAGGAAATAGGTTTTATGGATATGTCAATAATATAAATTACTCAGTTGATCCAATTGGGCTTAAAAATATGCCTAGAAGTGGATGGAAATATAGTAATATTGATCGTTTAAATGATTATCAACTACATCATGTTATTCCAAAATCTAAAAACAATCATCCTGCCATTATAGCTGCTGGTTTTGATGTTAATAAACCCTGTAATTTGATTTTTTTACCAATAAAAGAAGGTATACATCCAACTAGAAGTGTTCATAATGGTTATAATAAAGAACATCAAATATATAATCAAATGATTGCAGATAAATTGGATAAATTGTATATTAAAGGCAAAAATGCGAAATGGAGTCAACAAAAATTTTATGATGAAATATATAAATTAAGTATAAAAACGAGACAAGGATTAAGAGAAGGTAAAATTAAATGTCATTAACTTATGTATTATAGATTTTCAACATTTTACAAAAGGGACGTAAGTTTTGTATATGAACAAAAAAGTAATAAAATAGAATGGTTAGATTTATTTGCAGGAATTCATTTTAATACAGAAAGTACTTTATTGTATTTGGTGGACAAAATAGATTCCTACATAAATAAATACGATGTACTTCCAACTATTGGACTACCGTTAATAAGTAAAAAATGGGAAAAAACTTTTTCAGACTTAGTAGGTAAAGATTTCCAATTACTTAATACTATTATCAGGGATAAAAAAGGGAATGAAAATAGAGAATTCTTTGCATTAAATATTTTACATGTATTACCTTGCCTTGACAAAACAAAATCAATATTTGACATAGATGAAGACGGTGATTATGATATAAGGAAATTTTATATTTCTCCTAATGCTTTACAAAAGCATTCAATTATAAGAATGGAAGAACATTCCTCATATATTATAGTTACAGAAAAGTTCAAAAAACAATGTGATGAAAATCATTTAAAAGGTATTCTTTTTATAGAAGAGGGACATTCTATCTATAATTATTAATAAATCGTTTCAAGCAAATTATATTTGTTTGATCACTACTGTCCCGTAAAAGTGGATAAATCGATCTTTGAAATTATTGGAATATAGTCAACTACACGTTTTTTTAATGAAACGGACTTGATTTTGCAACTTTGCAGTCTAATACAAATGGCTGCTATGTTCCAAGACAAATACACATTCTCTCAATTAACCGCTTCTCTGAACAAGACTCAGTTCAACAACTATGTTCACAAGTATGATGGTAATCGATATGTGAAACATTTCACTTGCTGGAATCAGATGCTTGCAATAATGTTTGGGCAACTGAGTAATCGTGAGAGCCTGAGAGACTTAATCGTTGCTTTCGAGGCGCATAAGGCTAAGCAATATCATCTTGGGTTAGGTCGTAAACCGATAGCCAAGACAACTCTTGCCACAGCCAACCAGAACCGCGATTACAGAATCTTCGAAGAGTTTGCATTCTATATGATGAAGGAAGTCTGCGAGAAGTGGACGACCAACATCCTTGACATTTCCGGAAAGAAATATGCGTTTGATTCAACTACGATTCCGTTATGTCTTGCAACATTCCCATTGACAAAGTGTCGAAACAAGAAAGAAAGAGTGAAAGCTCATGTCTTATGCGACATTGAAGCACAAGTTCCAACCTTCTATACTGTAACAACTGCAACAAGGCACGATTCTACAGCAATGTCTTCAATCCATTATAAGCCAAATGCTTATTATATATTCGACAGGACTTATGACTCCTTTAAAGAACTCTATAGGATACATCTTACAGACTCTTTCTTAGTTCAGAGCTAAAGTATAAGACAGTAAATGGAAGCAAAGATTACTAAAGAACATAATGACAGATACGGAAGTGAAACTGACCGTATATTTTTCTGAGAAGAAATATCCTGAGTCATTAAGACTCGTCCGATATTACGATGACGAATGCAAAACAGCTTTCTGCATTAGATGTTGCCAATCTTTCTTTATAAAAAAAGATGGTTAATCTAGCTGTTCATCAAATGACTCAAGCAGCATTTCAAGATAAAGAAATTCTGGGGCACAACAGAGAACGCTGTTCGTATACAAATCAGTGTGACTAATATCACATACTGTCTTGTGACTATTGTCCAACATGATATGAAGTTGAAACGTTCAACCTATGAAGTTTTTCTGATTCTCAGCATAACATTGACTGACAAAACCCACTTACGTGACCTGTTGGCAAGACTAATTTCAATAATATCAAAGATCTAAATAATCCCCTGATTCCGGGGCTATTTGATTAATTGTTTAACTCATCACATTTTAACGGGACACTAATGATTAATATTAAAGAATTACGTTTTTCATTTTTTTTGTATCAAAAATGAACTAAAATTTGACGGAATCTAGTGGCATTATCAAATAAAAAACAATATATTTCGATGAATATGGTTTTATAGTATAGATTTATATTTAGGAACTATTATAAAACCATTATCTTTATTCAAAATAATTTTAAAGCTATAAACAACATGTTATGAGGATGAATAGCATAAAAGGTTTTGTCTTCTATGTAGATATATTAGGATTTACAGCATTAACTCAAGATAAAATCCAGCTTACAGAAGACGATTTTAACATCTGGCAAGTCTCTAAACATTTTCAGACTTCAGGGAATCAGGAATTTGCTGCTAATATATTGATAATATTTCGTGAAATCCTGACAAACTGCCAGAATAAATACCCTAAAGTGAATTTCACCCAGTTGTCCGATTGCGCTTTCGTCTGGTCCGAAAACATGAAAGATGTCATACTATCATGTCATACTATCATGTGGGATTGTTTACAGAATGGAATTTTATGTCGGGGTGGAATTGCCTATGGAGATATTATTGAGGACAATAACAACAATTTAGGACAAATGCTGCTGGGCAATGCCGTGAGCAAGGCTGTCAAGTTGGAACAGGCAGGAGCCAAAGGTTGTCGTGTCTTAATGGATCAGGAAATTCCAGCATCCTTACATGATTATGACTCATCTTTTTGTACAGAAATTTACAAGTTATTCCAGCCATTTGAAAATCCTTTAGATTTCAAAGTTTATGATGAATTCAAATGGTATTACTCCCAGAGTCTGAAAGATTTAAACACGACTAAAGGTATAATTCAGGCAACAGTCGAAAGATTATGCCTCGCTGCAAAATTACAATATCATCCCAGATTTAACTGGAATGTACGGTCTCAAGAGGGTAATATCCATGTAAAATCATCCATGCGATTTACTTCAGCCAATGAACAGAATGTTTTTAATATAGAGCATACCTTTGATTGGAAAGAATTACCAAATTCAAAGCTAAGAACAGAAATAAACTACAACCGTATCGCTGAACAAATTCAAAATGAAGCTGCGTCTTGTATCATCACAAAAGGAGGATTTATCAAGTTTCCTCCAGTACCATAAAAATAACTAAAAAACTTCACATTATGGATATTTTTTCTAAAGACATTATTATACCTATAACAGCTGCCATTCTGGGTATTGCCGTTCCTTTGTTAATTAGCGTCATCCAAAGAATAGACGATAAGTATAAATCTACTCGCCTAATTCAGATTTTCATGAATGAAAAAAGCACAAAGTGCTTTATTGGACTGTTGATTATTACCATACTTTTACTGTTCTATCAGCTGGTAGCTCCGCCTAACGATTATAATTTCGGGATTTTTACAAAATACATAGACTATTCTGCCATTATTTTAGCTACAATATTCTGTGTACTATTGACAATCAGCATATTTATGATTTTCACGCTTATCTATATCTATAACGTGCCTGAAAGGTTACAAAAGCATCTTATAAAAAGAAACAATATCCCACAAGAGACCAGAAAAGCATGGTTCGAGTTTTTTATTGCCATGCTTAAACAAAATAACGTAGATGTATTACGCAATTGTTATCAGGAATTGTATGACTGGATTGTATCTTTACGTGCAGGTAAACAATGGACTGTAATGGAGTATCCGCCAGAGTTATACGAAGGTATTGTCTCCGTAAATGAGCAACTATGTATGCAACAGAAGGAAGCGGTTTCCATAAAAAACGGTAATGACATTGTTAATGCAATGCTGGATGATTTTCAGTTTACAATAATGCATAAGAATACCTACCGTACAATCTGGACTTGCTTGAACCAGCAATTATTCTACAAACGTAGTGAATGGATTCTCAAATATTGGAATGCTGCCCATTCACACCTGTTTCTCCATCTTCCATCTATCCAACTTGAAGAACGTATAAACGTTTCCTATACCACGTCTGGACAAGTTGTTGCTGACAGTAAAATGGTAGAATTAAGACAAAAAGAACGGAATGAATTTAAGGAGTTTCATATCGCATTAGGAGGACTTTTATTATTTAGGAAAGAACACGAACTTCTGAATCAGCTTCTGTATTTCACAAATAGCCAGCCCCCTCACTATGTACTTATTCCAGGTTCACTAGCTGAAATCATTCCATTCTATATGGACTTACTTTCATCAAGTCCCGATTCAATGTACAAGTATGAGCAGAAATATCCTTTCTTTGGCCTTCAGGCTGGCGTACGCAACAACAGCATAATTAACGGTTGGATACAGAAATATCTGTATATCCTAATGTTACGTTTGTCAACCCTTAACCGTTCTTATACTTACGAAGATTTTTATGCACTGCCAGCTCTTCCAGAATCTTTGTCAAAGAAGCATGAATGGCTGGATAATGTTCCAATTATTCTAAAACAGATTGAACAGAACTCCATTCCACAGGAAGAAGTCAAAACAATACTACCATTGGATCAGTCACAGATTTATAGGATTAAAAATAAATTGAAGACAGTACTGGAAATACTTGCGCATTCACTCACTTCCGCAATCCAACATCAAAAAATTACTCAACAGTTGTCTGAAGACGAAATTCATGATTTTTATCAGATAGCATCAAATAGTATTAACCAGGAAATGGAGTGGATTACAAAAGTATCTGACATAACCACTGATGAGGACATCAGCTACAACAAGTTTGATTGTATTGGAAGAATACGGGAGTTAATGCCAGCAGAAGCATTCTGTATAGACAAGACAATAGGATATGTCAACTTCAAGGAATCTTTCAGTGCCGCGACCTTACATTCTTTCAGAAACTGTTGGCTCCGAAGTTTCCAATATCTATCTAAAAGAGAATACAGGGTTTTCCCAGAAAATCTTGACAAGGCCTTTCAGGCTTTAAAGTTGACCGACGAACAGGTAATCATCGGATTTCATTTTAACTGGTACAATGCTTACCCTCAGAATTTACAGCAGGAAAACGAGTATCAGTTCAAATCCCCAAACAATAGATTATTGTATAGTTTGCCAGGAGACTACACTATAGAATTTACAAATACCGTAATTATTTTAAATAGGTCAGACTTGCCCAAACTGAAATTAATTGATCCACCTTCTGCGGTTAAGGATAAGTTCCATTTGGAATGTATCAATGAACAATATAAGCTGTATGCCTCTGTAATCAAATTAGCTGAGAGCAGAAATCTTCTTGACGAATATATCAGAACTGGAGCATATCTAGAGGAAAAACTCAAACAAGCTGCATTGGTGTGTACAGAGCTGAATGCAAAAATATTGTGGAAGGAAAATATACCTATTGTTATGATTAAAGTGCTTGATAGATTTATTGATAGTGGCAATGAAAACCTCTCCGAAATCCGTCCTTTTAATGCCGGCTAATTTTATTTTTTAACATGACAGATTTCCACTACATATCAGACTTATACTTTTTATGAAAAATCGTTATGGAGTATGCAATATTCCATAACGATTTTAAAACATCTAATTGAAATATACTATTCTTGAATAAACAACATCATCTTTTCATTCTCAAATATAAATATATATTTCGAATAAAAAGCAGGACAAAATTCAAATAACAAGTTAACCTTGCAATGATTTTTATCAAGATTTGGAACTCTTATCCAAATACCAATCCCTACATTTGCATTGTTAACAATATGTTTCACTTTATTAGATAACAAACTATGAATGATAGCAGAAAAATTGAGTTACTGAACGAACTAGCTTCCAAATTGACACCGCAAAATGTTGATTACACACCACATAACGGCAATTACTGTGTAACGTTAGTGGCAGTACAGCCTGTTGACTTTTTCAGTAAAGAAGAACGTAATTTCAAAATTCAAGGCCGTTTGGACGAAGGCAAGACAATTTCAGCTGATTTAATTGTGGAAGGTGAAAAGCTCTTTAGCATAAATCATCTTCCTTACGTGGCACACGAAGGCGACAGAACCCCTATATACAAGATTGTACGTGATTCCATTTTCTGCGCTTACGGAGCCTTGAAGCTTCCCAGCTTGCACCGTTCTATGAGGAAAATCGCTTGGCAGGATTATCCATTTATGAAAAAGGAGCATGAGGAACAGACTGAAGCGGAAATCCGGTTTATGAAAAAACTAACAGCTATAAACAACAATTCCCAATCTTGTACCGGGGCACGGACTGCACTGATACATCATACATCCTCACGTTTAAGAGATTGTCTAATATACTACAAGGAATACGAAAACCAGACATATGAAAAAATACAGGATTCCATGAAAGTATTGCAGCCATTCATCCCTTCTAAAGAAGACAATGAAAATGCTGTTCCAGACATGTTTGTTTGGGAATATTATCCGGATTATCCACGCGAAACCTTCCATAATCAGGTAGTCATGCTTAACGCCAAAAGCAAAAACAAGAAGCAGTTTTGGTGGGATTATCTGAAACTCAATATCTTTTTGGGCGATCCGGAATATCGTTTTGGGTACTATATGCTGATGAACAGATGGCAAATTCCTGTAATTCAAAAATGGATTGCTGAATATCATGAAAAAGGTCTGTTCGAATCTCAACGTGCAAAAGATTATCTTCTTTTTTATCTGAAAGCAGGCGAAAAGACTCCAGTCCGCATTCTGAACTCTCAGGGGACACAAGTCAAGGTAAAAATGATTCCAAGATAAATTCAATAACATATCGTTCCTCACAGGGAAAAACAATAATGAATTTTGTCCATATATCCCAATTGGCAAGATGCATTATTGGCTTTTCCCTTTGTTTTTATATGGAATATTTATATTTTTGCAATAAAACCGTCTGGTCGGTTTTTATGGTAAATAAAAGGATTTATTGAAGAAAATGGAATACAAAAAGACATAGAGGAACATCTCAATTTGAAATTCCACTTTCTGTTTGGGTCCCTCTATGCCAAACAAACCGACTAATCGGCTTATTTAAAACAAAAATACAGAAAAAAAATGGTATAGAAAATATAGATTAAATAGATATAACATAGAGTGCTATCAAAAAGTTTTTTGATACATAAAAGCCTCTGATTCTTTTAGTTCTTTTATAACAATACTTCGGTAAATTTTTACCGATAAATTAAAATTAAACATAGAATCGGCATAATCCGGTTCAAAAATATATTCAAGAGATCATTGAAATACTGTCAAGAATGAATCGTCAAGGAGTAAGAAAAGGGATGAAAAAGATATGCTAAACAGCTGAAAACCAACAGAAAAAGTATTGCATAATTTGTTGATTATTAGTAAATTAGAAGTATTCCACCACTTTTAATTATGACTAAAGAAT
>ENA-ORTU01003258-ORTU01003258.1-human-gut-metagenome-genome-assembly--contig:-NODE-3258-length-13473-cov-2.354226_pt1 | contig 13473 bp, 14 predicted proteins | sample MGYA00241910_ERZ509184 | MGnify/ENA primary metagenome ERZ509184 (study PRJEB26280, sample SAMEA2338847) | human gut metagenome | biome: human gut; feature: human-associated habitat; material: faeces... | reverse complement strand
CTTAAGATTGCCCATTTTAAGCCAAAATACCACTGTAGTGACCCGGAATGTACGTTTGAGTTCAACATTATAAATCATTTACATTGATTTTACGTGAAATTGTGGGTACTATTCATAGTAGAACATGAAAATTTATAGTTACCGTCCAAAAACAACCAAGGTGAGGAAAACGATTGATTTTCTGTTTGAAAAATGCTACAGTATTACCAGATTTTGTGAAAATCCGCTAAAAGTAGAAGATGACTGGATAAAAGACTATGCACTGGAAGAGGAAATATGATAATTATAATTGTAGTGCATTTTATGAACCATCCTATGTGATAGCAAGGGCATATCAAAATGGAAGATTTTCATTTGGTGGGAGGGATAAGATGAAGAAAAAAATTGCGTTGGTAATCACAATTGCGGTATGCATAGTATCCGTATCAGCAAATGTTTATCAGTACAGGGTGATACGGAACAAAGACGCCCAGATTGTATGGAACCAAACGACAGAGGATCAGATGTTTCAGGGTATTCTGGGACACATACAGGAGGAGATTTTATATTTACAAACATGTGAGCCGGACGAAAAAGATTTTAGGATCGGGGTGGCGTTTGGGTATTGCCGTGAGGCTGTAAACGCGTATATAACAACAAGTTATGGGGCATCATGGAAGGAACATGATCTTCAACAGATGGTGTCTGAGTTTGAAGGGTATCTGGAAAATTTACAGTCCGATGAAACACAGTGGAAAAATGCAAAGAATGGTGACTTAGATCGGTTGTATGATGCGTGGTCAGAGGTACTTACGCAGATCGATAAGGGAAAGAAAGCCCGTGTTGCAGCAGCTTCAAAAGTGAGACAGATTTTGAAAAATTGTGCAACGTCCCCAACCTCATAATGAGAAATTTTCGTTGAATTCGACCTTTGAATGCCCTCTTTTCCTTGTGGTACAATAGAAATACAGGGAAAAGGGGGAATTATCTTGTATCAGATAGGAGAATTTATTGTCAAAGCTGCAAACGGAGTATGTGAGGTAAAGGATCTGGTGCATCTGGATTTTTCAGATACAGATTCTAAAAAACTGTACTATCACCAGCAATGATCCGGAGCGTCTGGTGGGGATCATCAAACTGATCTGCGACCGGAAAGAAGAGCGTGTCCGGCAGGGCAGAAAAGTTACGGCGGTGGATGGGCGTTATTTTAAACTGGCAGAGAATCTGCTGTATGGGGAACTGGAAGTGGCACTGGATAAAGACACAGAGGAAATCCACAGTGTGGGTAATCCCATAATTTAATCGTTTTAAGCTTCCCTTCTGGAAGGTATATTCCGGCGTGTGAAACGGATAGGTGACTTCATCTTCATAATACCATGGGTCATCTTCGTGCGCCGGATTTTTTAATACATGAAATTGTTGTGCCGGCATATATCCCTGTGCAAGCAGGAAGGCTTTTTTGCCGTCTGCATTTTCGCACAGATCAACGACCATCACAACATGCCCCGGATTTCCGCCTTTTAAAAACACATCTCCCACCTGCAGATCAGATAGCGGGATCGGCTGTGCTTCGTATCCATGGAGGCGGTACCGGCATAAGAAAAAACGATACGCAGATAGTCTTTCAAACTGTCGTAGGAAGTGTCCGGCTGTGCACTTTTGATCCAGCTTACATTATTTCCGTTTACACGGATACGGTAACCGTCTGCCCACTTCGTATACTGGGCGTCAAATCCATTCGTAAAATGAAAAGCAATGCGATCGTATTGCTTTGTACTCCAAAAATATTCTGCATATACCCGGATGGCGGAATCCGCGCATTGCTGGAGATCCTCATGTTCAAGTGGGAGATCAAATACGGCAACATGAGCCTTTTGATTGCGTTTTTTACTGCCGTCATATAATAGAACGGGACTTTGATCAGGCTCCATGGCATAGTTTCGCAAAAACTCTGCAAGACTTCCGTCGGCTTCTTTGGTTCTTGTGTAACCGTCCGATGTGTGGATGCGGCTTTCTAATGTCATGCCGGAAGCGTCAATCAGAGAAAGCGTGGAAGAAGTTTCCGTTTCTGTTGGTCCGGCCTGCGGTTCTGTCTGTCTGGAAATAGTTTTTTGTGAATCCGTCTGTGAATGGCTGGCATGACAACCGGTGAACGTGATGCCAAGGGATAGGATGCCGATTCCGAATAATAATCTTTGTACTAATTTTTTCAATGTTTTCTTCCTCATTTAAATATAATCTATGACAGAGCATACCACACTTTTGGAGAAAATAATAGAAATTGTTCTTGACAGGTAAAAACGTGTTTGATAATGTTATTTCATAAAGTTATATTGTTTCTGAATATTATATTAGTAAATGTCAACAGGAACAAATCACGGGGGATTCTCCCACGACTCCATGAAATTTAAAAAACAGAATGAAGGGTTACATGATAACTTGACATACTACTATTGAATAGGGTAATGTAAAGGAGAAAAGATGGTCAGAACATTTATACAGACACGCGAATTTTCCAGGAATTGGGATAAACTTGGGTTTAAGGATGAAGATTTAAGAAAGCTGGAATTAGAATTGCTGGAAAATTCTGATTTACATCCGGTAATAAAGGGAACAGGAGGACTTCGAAAGATCAGAATTCCTTTTGCAAATGAAGGGAAAAGTGGCAGTGCCCGTGTTTGCTATGTGGATTTTGTGGTTCAAGAGGTTATTTATTTGATTACCGTGTATTCTAAAAATGAAAAAGAAAATCTGTCGCAAGCTGAACGTAATGGTATCAAAAGTTTAATTGAACAATTGAAATTGAAGTTATAGGAGAAGAAATAATATGAGCGATGTATATGAAAGTATTGTGGCTGGATTACAGGAAGCCATTGAGGATGCAAAAAGTAAAGAAAAAAAACTTCCGCGCCGTGTCGTGACAGTTGTTCCTGTTAAGGAATACAATGCCAGCGAAGTAAAGAAGATTCGTAACGAAACCGGAATGTCGCAAAAGACATTTGCAAGTTATCTTGGTGTTTCCTGTAAGACTGTGGAGGCATGGGAATCTGGAATCAATCATCCGTCAGGTGCAGCAAGCCGTCTTCTGCATATGATGGAGATGGATCGAAATCTCACAAAAGAATTTCCTTTTGTATCCATAGAGGAATAATAAATAATACATGAGTGTTTTCCAAAAACCGGAAGACACTCATTTTTATTGAGAAAAATAATTCTTGCATAATACCCACAGGGGGTATATAATGCGATGCAGAAGGATACCCATACAGGGTATCGGACAGAGAGGAGACATAATCCGAATGGAAAAAGAACATACTTGTGAATGCTGTAAGAAAAAAGAGCGTTCCGAGAAGGAACGGAAAGATATGATCAATCGCCTGAGCCGCATTGAAGGACAGATCCGCGGCATCAAAGGCATGGTAGAAAAAGACTGTTACTGCCCGGATATCATCACACAGGTAGCGGCTGCCAATGCGGCACTCAACAGTTTTAATAAAGTCCTGCTGGCACAACACATCCGTACCTGCGTCGCAGATGGTATCCGAAACGGCGAGGACGATAAAGTAGACGAATTAGTAACGATGTTACAAAAATTAATGAAATAAGGAGACAACTATGAAGCAATATGAAGTGACCGGCATGAGCTGTGCGGCATGCTCCGCCCGCGTGGAAAAAGCCGTCTCCAAAGTGCCGGGTGTGACTTCCTGCTCCGTCAGCCTGCTGACCAACTCCATGGGAGTGGAAGGCACGGCGAGTGATCAGGAAATCGTAAATGCAGTCGTTGCGGCCGGATACGGCGCAGCACCCAAAGGCGCAAAAAAAGAACAGACTGCAGCAGAAGAGGAAGAAGCATTAAAAGACCACGAGACACCGAAACTGCGCAAGCGTCTGACCGCATCGGTCATCTTTCTTGTCGTACTGATGTATTTTTCCATGGGACATATGATGTGGGGCTGGCCGGTACCGGCTGCCATGAAAGACAATCATGTGGCAATGGGACTGTTGCAGATGCTTCTGACCATTATCATCATGGTGATCAACCAGAAGTTCTTTGTGAGCGGTTTTACCAGCCTGCTCCACGGCGCACCAAATATGGATACACTCGTGGCACTCGGTGCCGGTGCCTCGTTTGGCTACAGCACCTATGCGCTGTTTGCCATGACCGGAGCACAGGTGCGCGGCGATATGGACGCGGTCATGGGCTACATGCATGAATTTTATTTCGAGTCTGCGGCAATGATCCTGACACTCATCACCGTCGGAAAAATGCTTGAATCCCACGCCAAAGGAAAGACGACCGATGCCTTAAAGAGCCTGATGCGGCTGGCACCGAAGACTGCAACGGTGGTGCGGGACGGACAGGAAGTTACCGTGTCAATTGCAGAAGTGCGGCAGGGGGATCTCTTTGTCGTGCGTCCGGGGGAAAATATTCCGGTCGATGGAATTGTCATAGAAGGCAGCAGTGCGGTCAACGAGGCAGCACTCACCGGAGAGAGTATTCCGGTCGACAAACAGAAAGGCTCCTCCGTCAGCGCGGCAACGACGAACCAGTCCGGGTTCCTGCGCTGTGAGGCAACCCGTGTGGGAGAAGACACCACGCTTTCCCAGATCATTAAAATGGTGTCGGATGCGGCAGCCACCAAAGCGCCGATTGCAAAAATCGCCGATAAAGTATCCGGTGTGTTTGTACCGACGGTCATCATCATTGCAGGGATCACCATCATCGTCTGGCTGCTTGCCGGAAAAGACGTCGGGTTTGCACTGGCGCGTGGCATTTCCGTGCTCGTTATCAGCTGTCCGTGTGCACTGGGACTTGCAACACCTGTAGCGATCATGGTCGGAAATGGGATGGGAGCTAAAAACGGAATCCTGTTCAAAAATGCGGTGGCACTGGAGAATGCAGGAAAAACGCAGATCGTGGCATTGGACAAGACCGGTACAATCACAACCGGGAAACCGCGTGTGACGGATATTCTCCCTGCAAAGGGATATACGGAGCGGGAGCTGATGCAGCTTGCTGCGGATCTGGAGAGCTCCAGTGAACATCCGCTGGCAAAGGCGGTTATGGAGCACGCAAAGACAAGCGGTATTTCCAATACTGCAGTGCACGATTTTCAGGCATTGCCGGGCAACGGACTTTCCGCGGTGCGCGGAGAAGATCTGCTGCTGGGTGGAAGTGTTTCTTATATGCAGCAGAAGGTAAGCGTGGACGCGGCCATGACAGAACAGGCAAAGAAACTGGCAGAAGAGGGAAAAACACCGTTGCTTTTTGCAAAGAATCATACCTGTGCCGGTCTGGTTGCCGTAGCAGACACGATCAAAGAGGACAGTCCGCAGGCGGTAGCTAAGCTGCGTGAGATGGGAATCCGAGTCATTATGCTGACCGGGGACAACGAGCGCACAGCAAAAGCCATCGGCGCACAGGCAGGAGTGGACGAGGTGATCGCAGGTGTTCTGCCGGAAGGAAAAGAGGCGGAGATTCGCAAACTCAGGGAACATGGCAGAGTTGCCATGGTCGGAGACGGTATCAACGATGCACCGGCACTGACGCGTGCAGACACCGGAATCGCCATCGGCGCCGGAACCGATGTGGCCATTGATGCGGCATCCGTTGTTCTGGTAAAAAGCCGTCTGCGGGATGTCCCGGCAGCAATCCGTTTAAGCCGCGCAACGCTTCGGAATATCCATGAAAATCTGTTCTGGGCATTCTTTTATAATGTAATAGGGATTCCACTTGCGGCCGGAGTGTGGTATCCTGTATTTGGATGGAAATTAAATCCGATGTTTGGCGCGGCAGCCATGAGTTTATCGAGCTTTTGTGTCGTGACCAACGCATTACGGCTGAACCTGTTTTCCGTACATGGAAAAGCAAATAAAAAGGCGGTACCGGCAGCAAAACCGACAGAAATGAAAATAAGCGAAAGTGAGGAAACAAAAATGACAAAGACAATGCATATTGAAGGAATGATGTGTGGACACTGTGAGGCAACCGTAAAGAAAGCACTTGAGGCACTTCCGGAAGTAACATCCGCAGAAGTCAGCCATGAGGCTGGCACTGCCGTTGTGACCTTGTCCTCGGAAGTGGCAGATGATGTATTAAAGAAAACGGTAGAAGAGAAAGATTACAAGGTTACAGCGATTGATTAAGAATGTTACAGCGGTTCAATGGAACGTGGAGCCGCCTGTTTCCGTCGGAGAAGGGTGGAGTTGAACATGTATTTTTTTAATAAAAAAATAAAAATTCTGCGTGGGTTTGCACTGGTATGTGTGCTTGCGCTGGGATTGTGTTTGACAGGGGGACTGCAAATAGCAGAGGCAAAAACAACAACATATTATGACGCATCGGCAGGCAGGCTGCACGTCAAAGGAACAAAACTTGTGGACAAAAAGGGGCATGAAGTACAGCTTCGCGGAGTCAGCACACATGGATTGAGCTGGTATCCGCAGTACGTCAATGACAAGTGTTTTGCCCAGCTGCATGACAAATGGGGAGCAAATGTCGTGCGTCTGGCGATGTATACCGAAGAGTATAACGGATACTGCAGCGGAGATGCAAAGAACCGCAGTGATTTAAAGAAACTGATTAAAAAAGGGGTCAAGCTGGCAAAGAAACATAAAATGTATGTGATCGTGGACTGGCATATCTTAAGCGATGGAAATCCGAATTCCCATAAGAAAGAAGCAAAGGCCTTTTTCAGGGAAATGTCCAGGGAATTTAAGGGTTACAACAATGTGATTTATGAGATCTGCAATGAGCCGAATAACGGAACAAGCTGGAAAGAGATCAAATCCTATGCCAGGAGTGTCATTTCCACCATTCGCAAAAATGACAAAAAGGCGGTGATCGTTGTAGGAACGCCGACCTGGTCGCAGGATGTGGATCAGGCAGCAGCCGATCCGATCAAGGGGGACAATATCATGTATGCGCTGCATTTTTATGCAGCCACACACAAAACAGATCTGCGCAATAAAATGACCGCAGCCATCAGCAAAGGACTTCCGGTATTTGTCACGGAATATGGAATCTGTGATGCTTCCGGAAACGGAGCCATCGACAAAAAAGAGGCAGACCGCTGGATACAGACGATGGATGAATACGGTGTCAGCTACATTGCGTGGAATCTGTCAAACAAACAGGAATCTTCTTCTATTATTAAAAGCAGCTGTCCGAAAGTCAGCGGTTTCAAGAAAAGTGAGCTGAGTGACGAGGGCAGGTGGCTGTATCACCTGCTTCGCAAGAAGGCTGGACTGACAAAGTAGTGATGGAATGATTACATAACACGGGCATGCCCGGGAAAGGAGGGAATCATGCGGATACAAAAGAGCCGGATGCGGTGTGTAGGCATCTTTTTGGCGGTTGTCATATGTTTTTTTGCGGTGCAGCAGAGCTATGGTGTGCAAAATATGTACGATATCACGCAGGCGGAGCCGGATCATCTTGCGGTACATACGATGGAGCGGCAGCAGGGTTCCTTCCTTGATATCCTCGGACGTTCCGAACTGACACAGTCCGAACAGGCGCGTCTGACCGTCCGTGCACGGCTCACGCGGCTGAATGCAGAACGCAATGTCATTTTGTGGGCAGGACTTGCAAGCGGATTTGCCGGAAATGCTACCCGGATCTATCTGGCATCCTGCCGTATCGAAAACATATTTGTGCGCAGCCATGCGTGGATTATGGCATACATACACTGGCAGGATGGGGAAAAAGCTTCTGACTCTTTGAAATAAGCAACCATTTTCAAAGAGTTCAGGAGGAAAATTTCATGTTAGAAACAGTCATTATCGTAGTTGTAGTAGCAGTTGTTGTGTTGGCCGCAGGTGTGGCATGGTGGTTCGAGAACGGATCAGCAAGCCATAATGAGGGCGGTCATGCGGCGGATGTGGACAGCAATGAACTGACAAAACTGGAAAAATAAATACATAATGAAAGAGGGAATGTTTCTGTGTGGGAACATTCCTTTTTCTTGTGCGTTTCTTTGTGTTTTGGGGACATATAGAGAAAAAGTAAGCCAGAAAGTCTCGGTGAAAGTTGCCGGAGGGACATATGTAGAAAAAGTGCATTGAAAAATCCCGAGAGAAGTTGGTAAAAGGACATATGTAGAAAAAGTGCATGAAAAAGTCCCACAGGACCTGTTTAATGGGACATAAATGAGCACTTTTTTATCATATGTCCTCTATTTAGTTCGTCATGGGACATGGACGGCTATTTTTTTGCCATATGTCCTCTATTCAGTTCGTCATGGGACATAGACAAGAATATTTGCTTTATATGACCTCATATCATTATAAGCAGTATATAATTTAATTATATGCGTTGAAGGCAGGTGTTGATTTGAATCTTGGTATTGAAAAGGAAACTTTATTTTGGAGTCAAACCCGATGGAACTGTTGTGGGACAGGTTGTGACAGAAGAGTCTTTGTGGGAAGTAAGTCAGAAAGTAAGTAATAAGCAAACATATCCTTGCATAAACTGTACAAACACAGGAATGCAGGGGTATTTTTTTGAAAGCTTATATTGAAGAAAGAGCCGTGGAAATCGCAAACTATATCATAAGGCAACTGTGCGGCAGGCTGCCAAACATTACGGGATTTCAAAATCGACCGTTCACAAGGATATCACAGACCGGCTGTGCCAGGTGAATCCGGCACTTGCGGCAGAAACCCGCAAGATTATTGATGTGAATAAATCCGAACGTCATATCCGCGGAGGAATGGCAACAAAGGAAAAATATGCACATTTGCATGCAGTATAGATTTTCTCCTGTCGTGCGTGTTATAATGAGATAACATGCAGGAGGAAAAAACAGTGAATAATATGAAAAAAGAACAGCTCCGCCTTTATGCGGTGACCGATCGTACATGGCTGGGCCATGAAACATTATATGAGCAGGTAGAGAAAGCACTGGAAGGTGGCGCCACTCTGGTACAGCTGCGGGAGAAGGAACTTCCGGAAGCGGATGTGCAGAAGGAGGCAGAAGAATTGCTGGAACTTTGCCATCGTTACGGGGTGAAACTCATTCTGGATGATGATGTGGAACTGGCGGCAAAAGTCGGCGCGGACGGGGTTCATATCGGACAGTCCGATATGGAACTGGCGCATGCGCGTGAGATTCTCGGACCGGATAAAATCATTGGTGTGACGGCAAAAACCGTGGAACAGGCGAAAGCCGCAGAAGCGGGAGGCGCTGATTATCTGGGAAGTGGTGCTGTGTTTGGCTCTACAACCAAAAAGGATGCCATTCCGATGAAGCACGAGCTGCTGGAAGAAATCTGCCACAGCGTGAAAATTCCGGTTGTGGCAATCGGGGGAATCACGGCAGAGAATGTTTTGCAGTTAAAAGGCAGAGGCATCGCGGGTGTCGCAGTTGTCAGCGGCATTTTTGCCTGCGAGGATATTGAGACAGGCACCCGGCATCTTGGAGAACTTGTAGAACAGATCATATAAAGGGAACAAAAGAGGAGTAAAAAAGCAAAATGAAGAATCATCTGCAGATAAAAAAACTGACATTGACGGCACTTTTCACGGCGGTGGCTGTGGTCGGGAGTATGTTTTCTTTCCCGGTATTGGGCTCAAAATGTGCGCCGGTACAGCATCTGGTGAATGTACTGTGCGCGGTAACGGTCGGACCATGGTGGGGGCTGGCACAGGCTTTTATGGCGGCATTGATCCGTAATCTGACAGGGCTTGGCAGCCCACTGGCATTTCCGGGAAGTATGTGTGGTGCACTGCTTGCAGGACTACTTTACCAGTATGGGAAAAAGCTTCCGTTTGCATATGTGGGAGAAGTGTTTGGAACCGGTATCATCGGCGGAATGCTTTCTTATCCGATTGCGTATCTGATTATGGGGAATAAAGCAGCGGCATTGTTTACATTTGTAGTGCCGTTTTTGATCAGTACCTGTGGTGGTACGATCATTGCAATTATCGTGACCATTCCAATGAAAAAGGCAGGAATTCTGGACGGTGAAATACAAAGACGGGAGAAACTGTGATGAAATTTTCCGGGGAAAAAGTGGTGGAAATTTATGAGAAAATACAACAGAAACGTCCAATTATCCACTGTATCACAAATGCCGTGACGGTCAACGATTGTGCGAATATCCTTCTGGCGGCAGGTGCGTCACCGACGATGGCACACCATCCCTGTGAGGTGGAAGAGATCACGGCAGGTACAGCGGCACTGATCTGTAATTTCGGGGCCATCTCGGATTATGAGGCGATGAAGACTGCCGGAAAGCGGGCGCATGCGCTGGGACATCCGATCGTGATTGATCCGGTCGGGGTGTCGGGGTCTTCCTATCGGCGTGAAAAATGTCTGGAGTTGATGAAAATAATCCATCCGACCTGTATCCGGGGAAATTATTCGGAAATACAGGCATTGCTGCACAACTGTGGAACGGTTACCGGGGTGGATGCAGCCGAGGATGCGCTGGCGGAAGCAGAAGAAACGGATTTGCCGGAGCTGATGAAGCAGTATGCAAAGGAAAACCAGATGATTCTTGTCGCATCCGGAGAAACTGATCTGATCACGGATGGAAGCTGCGTCTACCGGTGTCATAATGGAAGCCCGATGATGGCAAGGATTACTGGAAGCGGCTGTATGTCCACCGTGATGCTTGGTGCTTTTTTAAGTGCGGAAAATTCGGTGGAGAGTGCAGTGGCATGCTGTGCGTTTACTGGCATTGCAGGAGAACTTGCGGCGAAAGAAACGACCGCACAAAAGAGAGGGACGATGACGTTTCGCAACGGGTTTATTGATGCCGTGTCTTTGATGACACCGGAACAGTTGGAACATGGAACAAATGTGGACTGGTTTTAAAAGTACGAACGGGGAAGAGGATATAAATGGAAAATATAGTATTGAAAGCGTCCGATGGTTACGCGCTGAGTCTGGCGGTATTTGAAAGTGAGCATCCGCGGGGATACATTCAGATCATTCATGGGATGGAGGAACATAAGGAGCGTTATGAGGCTTTCGCTGAGCAGCTGCGGCAGGCGGGATTTACGGTTGTGACATCGGACATGCGGGGGCATGGGGAACATGCTCCCAAGCTGGGGTTCTTTAAAGAAAAAGACGGTGACCGTTATCTGTTGTCGGATCAGGTACAGATCACGGCATATATCAGGGAGCGGTTTCAAACGGAAAAGGTGATGATTTTTGCACATTCCATGGGAACCATCATTGCAAGGAATCTGCTTTGTACCCAGTCACACAGTTACGCAAAGGTGGTACTGAGCGGATTCCCGAATTATCCGGGAACACAGATTATCCGCATAGGGTTTTTCCTGACGAATTTGCTCACAAGGGCGCGTGGACCGATGTATCATTCCAAGCTGGTGCAGCAACTGTCGGTGGGAAATTTCAATAAGCAGATAAAACATGCAAAAACCGAAGTGGACTGGATCTGTTCCGATGAGCAGGTGGTACAGGCATATCTGAAAGATCCGTATTGCGGGCACGGATTTAGTGTTTCCGCTTTTCACGATCTGTATATGCTGACAACTGCCATGCATCAGGTGTCAAATTACCGGGACGTAAATGAGACATTACCGATTTTGATGATCCGCGGCAGCGAAGATCCGTGCACCGGGTATGAAAAAGGTGCCAAAGACAGCGTGGACACGCTGAAACAGGCAGGTTTTTCCAATATTTCCACAATTACCTATCCGCATATGCGCCATGAAATACTGAATGAGAAAGAAAATGAAAAAGTTTACGCGGATGTGATTGCATTTTACGAGAAAACGTGAGGTTGTGACTTGTAAAATCACAGGGGCTTTATTATAATGGTAGAAAAATGGTGTACTTTTGAAAAATGCACCACATAAATGCAAAAATGCATTTTAGAAAACAGGAGGAAACACAATATGGATCAGGAGAAAGTCATCGTCATTGACTTCGGTGGTCAGTACAATCAGCTGGTTGCACGCCGCGTCCGCGAGTGCAATGTGTACTGTGAGATTTATTCTTACCGTACCGACATCGAACAGATCAAGGCAATGAATCCAAAGGGAATTATCCTCACCGGCGGCCCGAACAGCTGCTATGAGGCAGATTCCCCGACATACACGAAAGAATTATTTGAACTTGGCATCCCGGTTCTCGGTCTGTGCTATGGTGCGCAGTTGATGAATCATATCCTCGGTGGAAAAGTAGAAAAGGCACCGGTACGTGAGTACGGAAAAACGGAAGTGTTCGTGGACAAGTCTTCTTCGCTTTTTGAGGGAGTGGCAACGGATTCGGCAGAAGGATCTACCATCTGCTGGATGAGTCATTTTGATTATATTTCCAAGCCGGCACCGGGATTTCAGGTGGTAGCACATACCGCTGACTGTCCGGTAGCGGCAGATGAAAACCCGGAGAAAAAGCTTTATGCAATCCAGTTCCATCCGGAAGTGTTGCATACCGTAGAGGGAAGCAAGATGCTTCATAACTTTGTAAGAAATATCTGTGGATGTGCCGGCACCTGGCGTATGGATTCTTTCGTGGAGCATACAATCAAAGAGATCCGTGAAAAAGTCGGTGATGGAAAGGTTCTCCTTGCATTATCCGGAGGTGTGGATTCTTCTGTTGCAGCAGGACTTCTTTCCCGTGCAATCGGAAAACAGCTTACCTGCGTATTCGTCGATCACGGTCTGCTCCGAAAGAACGAAGGAGACGAGGTTGAGGAAGTCTTCGGATCGAACGGACAGTTTGACCTGAACTTTATCCGTGTCAACGCGCAGGAGCGTTATTATGGAAAACTTGCCGGTGTGACAGAACCGGAGAAAAAACGTAAAATTATCGGAGAGGAATTTATCCGTGTCTTCGAGGAAGAGGCAAAGAAGATCGGAGCCGTGGATTTCCTGGCACAGGGAACTATCTACCCGGATGTGGTAGAGTCCGGACTTGGCGGAGAATCCGCAGTGATCAAATCCCACCACAACGTTGGCGGTCTCCCGGATTATGTGGATTTCAAGGAAATCATCGAGCCGCTGCGCAACCTCTTCAAAGATGAAGTCCGCAAAGCGGGTCTGGAGCTTGGCATCCCGGAGAAACTTGTCTTCCGTCAGCCATTCCCGGGACCGGGACTTGGTATCCGTATTATCGGTGAGGTAACTGCAGAGAAGGTTCGTATCGTGCAGGATGCCGATTACATTTACCGTGAGGAAGTGGATGCCGCGGTAGAGGAATACCGTAAAGAGCATGGAGAGGCACCGGAGTGGATGCCAAACCAGTATTTTGCCGCGCTCACCAATATGCGAAGCGTGGGTGTCATGGGCGATGAGAGAACGTACGATTACGCGGTTGCACTGCGCGCGGTCAATACGGTCGATTTCATGACAGCGGAAGCTGCCAATATACCGTTCGAGGTGTTACAGAGAGTTATGAGCAGGATTATCAATGAAGTGAAGGGGGTAAACCGCTGCTTCTATGATATTACCAGTAAGCCGCCTGGGACGATTGAGTTTGAATAACGGATTAAAATGCCGAAAGCCTGTATTTATGC
>ENA-ORTU01003254-ORTU01003254.1-human-gut-metagenome-genome-assembly--contig:-NODE-3254-length-13491-cov-2.587749_pt1 | contig 13491 bp, 11 predicted proteins | sample MGYA00241910_ERZ509184 | MGnify/ENA primary metagenome ERZ509184 (study PRJEB26280, sample SAMEA2338847) | human gut metagenome | biome: human gut; feature: human-associated habitat; material: faeces... | reverse complement strand
GCGGATATAGGAATGTGGAAAAAGCGAATGCCGCTCTGTAATGGAGCGGACTGCCGAGTCCTGCGGTATGGAGGTCGAGGCGCAGATCTCCAAAGGCACAGACGGGAAATACAAGTTTGACATTCTGGCGGAGGACACCGATGTAAACCTGCTCATAGAAAAACGTGTAATGAGTTATCTCGGGTATGATTATGAAGAATATTATCTCAAGGATATGAAAATACCCGACAACCTTGATTGTGACAAAATGTATTCGGGCATTCTCAAAAAGCTCAAGGCGGAAGCAGAGAGCAACGTAAATGAGCAAGAGCAGATGCTTGCGGACTATAACGCCGATCCCGACAGCTTCAAAGTCTCAAAGACCGCAAAGCACAGCTACGACCGTGACAAAGCCGTTGCTTATTCATACAAATGGGTAAACGGCGAAAGCGTAGTCAGAAACCCTGCTTACAGCGACTATGCCATATACGGCGGAAATTGCCAGAACTATGTTTCACAGTCATTGTTTGCTTCGGGGATACCTATGGACTGGAGCGGCAGTGAGCAGTGGAAATGGTTTGACGATGAAAGCGACCTTTCCGAGCTTCCTACGGGAAGGTCGGGATCGTGGTCGGGAACGCAATATTTTTACGAATACTGCAACAAGAATACGGGCAAGGGCATTGTAGCCGAAACAGACGGTAATATTTTCTCCGCACAGCCCGGCGATATTATCCAGTATGTAGTTGACGGCTGGGCGCACCACAGCGTGATAGTAACAAAGATAATATATGACGATGACGGCAACGTTGTCGATCTTCTCATCAACAGCAATACAACCGACAGAGTTGATTATCCTATGAGTGCATACGGATATACGGACATAAGGCTGATAAAGATAATCGGATATAATGATAAATGATAAAAGCTGTATACTGCGGACGCCCGTAGTATACAGCTTATTTTTCTGCTCTTTCGATATTCCCGATAACATATTCATATTCAGGGTATGATTTTCTTATCCTTTCCCTGCACCGCTCACAGAACTTGTCAAGCTGTGCCTTGTCATCACGCATTTTCTGTTTTGCACCCCACAGATGCGTATATCTGCTTTGAGGCAGAAACAGCCTGTCCTTGTCAAGAAGCGTTGTGTATCCGATACCGCACCTTTTTGCAAGCATAGGGAGCAATCTCTGTTCGGCGAAAACCATATATGTAAGATAATCTCCGCCGTACACCGCCGACTTCATAAACGCTATGGAGCGTGATGTGTAATACTGCTTGAAATCCTCATCGGGAATATACAAAAACGCCGTATTTAGCGGTAACGTTGTGTAATCAAGTCCCTCGTCAAGCACCTTGCCTTTCAGCCTGAACGATGAAACATCGGGGTAGACGGACGGCATAAGATCCTCCTCATGTGCCGCAATTATCTTATCCTCAAACGGCGGATCCTCCCACACGATAAAATCCGTATCTATCATTGCACACGGTGCAGGAAACTGCTGTAAAGCAATCAGCTTTCCTCCCGCCCAGAACATAACAGGGTCTATCCCGTCAAGATCATCGGGAATGACAACCTTTATATCGTTCCATATATCGTTTATGCCGAGAGCGGAAAAAAGCTCTGCTCCTGCGCTGTCGGTAAGCATAGTTATGCTGTTGCCGTTCTTGCGCCATTGCAAAGCCGAAATCACTGTGCAGTATATGTCGGGTAGGCTCATAGTGAGCTTCTTACCCGGGTTTTTGGCGAAAAAAGCCGCCGATGAAAATGAATGAAATCCGTTCATATAAGGTGTATCCCGTATCCGTAGCGGTTAAGCGGTTCGGACGAAAAGAAAAGCATAAACGCCTTAGGTGTAAAGCTGCCGCCCACGCACAGCTCGTCATACGAAAAACTGCCCGAAAGAAAGCTCGTTATATCAAAACTGCCGATATTGAACGAGCCGAAGCTCGTTTTACCCGAGCCGTACTCATATTCGTATTCATATTGATGCTTATAAGAGCCGAAAGAACCTGCAAACGAAGATGCTGTGAAAGAACCTGCAAACGAACCGCTTCCCGTCATCACGGGAAGTCTGAACGAACCGTCTGCCAATAAAACAACTGTTCCTGCTTCACGCTTTAAAAACGGAGGTGTCACCGTCTTGAAATAATAACCGCCGTATTCGCCGTCTTTATTATCGCTGTCGGATTCTTCCGCAGAGCCTGTGAATATATCCTCAAGAGCCTTGTCCACGTTGCCGTTTCTGTCGATGTTATCAATTCTTGCCGCTTCGTTATCATAACCTCCGAGCCTTAGCCAGTCAGCAAGTCTGCCGCCGAGATAATAGCCTTTAACATCGGTTATATTGAAATTGTCCCTGATACCGTCAAGGTCGGATACCTTTACTCCGCCTATCCAGAGGCAACAGTTCTGCATAACATCAATCCTTTCGTAAGCGTACATTTTTCAGCGGCGCACGCTTTTTCTCACCATATCAAGCAGTATCGGAGCAACGTTCAGCGACGGCTCGTCCAGCACCGCTTCATACAGCGACTCTATAACAGCTCTTGCCTGTGCCTTGTTTGCGACAAGGCGATGCGTGATAAGATCGTTTTCTTTTATGGCAAGCTGTGATATACTGTAGCATTCGCCCGACGCAATTATATCATCAAGCATTGTCAATGTTCTGCGGTACATTGCTATAACGCCCTCATGCACCGTAGGCTTCGCCGTATCATCGGCTATACGGAGCTTTATCAGCTTTTTAAGTTCCTCGTGAGAATACTCGCAAAGCAGCCTTTTAACAGCCGTCCTGTCCTCCGTGATGCTTATATCGTGCGCTTCTATCAGCATATCCGTGTCACTGCGGAGTTTAAGCTCCGCCCTGTACTTTTCGAAGAAATTCGCCGCTGTTATCCTGCCGTACTCCCCGTGACCGTAAAAGAATGTGTTGCCGTGCGAATCACGGCATCTGCAATCGGGAATGCCGACGTTGTGGAACAGCATAGCATACCGTATATCAGCCTGCGGAGGCGCAAACTCAACGCTTTTGGAAATATGCTCCCACAGCGTGCTGTCATAATATCTTTCCTTATATCTCTGCACTTTCAGCAATTCAGGCTCTATTGCGGAAAACACCTCCGGAAACCGAGCCATCACGCCCGAAATATTTCTTGTAAGAAGAATCCTTGTAAAGCGTCTTGACAACTCGTGCTTATCCGCCTCACGCAGAAGCGGTGCGTCCGCCTTTATTGCGTCGGCTGTAACGCTGTCGATCTCATAATTCTCTGCGCCGAGCAGTTCAAGTGCTGTCAGCATATTGAACGGGTTTGTAACAAGGCTCGACTTGGGTTCGAGTTTAAGCGTCAACTCGTTTTCGTCAAGGTCGTTTTCGTGCCACATCACAACGGGATATTCGCCTATTGCTTTCAGCGTTATCACGCCGTCCTTTATGCACGGCATACCGTCAAACGGATCTCTGAATCCTTTTCTTGGATGGTATGCGATTGCAAATGCGGAAAAATCACGGTGAACTAGGTCGAAAATATAATTGTCGGTATAGACTGCTTTTCCGTCCTTTATTTCGCCGCAATAGCTTGACACCTGTATTACAAGTCCAAGTGACGACACCATAACACTGCTCATATCCTCGTTTTGCGAAACTATCCGCATATCACGGAACACATACAGCATTTCGCCAAAGTCCGCCGTAGTTATAATATCATAATCCATAGGCGAGCCGCCTCTCAGCAGTTCAGCTACACACTGTCCGACAAAATACGCCTTGTTACCTGCACGCTCAAGCATTTTCAGCACCTGCAATGCCTGCTCGGGAATATTCAGCGTCTGTCTTTTAACAGCCAAGTACGGTCACCTCTTGTTGTTTATTCATCGGGGTATCCCCAGCCGTCCACGCCGCTCTTTCTGAGTGCCGTGAACATCCTGAGCTTGAAGCCCTTGTCCTTATGCTCCATATCCCTTAAAAACTCTTTTGTTTTCTGCCTCGTCGTTGTCTTGTCCGCAGGGCAGACCGACTTTACGATTTCAAACCCATTGCGGTTGCAGGCGGATAACACCTGTGACTCCGGCGCAAGCACAAGCGGTCGGATAACCGTTATATCCTTGCGGTCAAGGTGGGTCTTAGGCGAAAAACATCCTATCCTGCCCTCGTTGAACAGGTTCATTATAAATGTTTCGATAACATCGTCATTGTTATGTCCGAGCGCCAGCTTGTTACAGCCTGCCGCCTTTGCCGCATCGTGAAGCGCACCTCTCCTCATATTTGCACACAGCGAACAGGGGTTAGGCTCTTTTCTTATGTCGAATACTATCTCGCCTATCTGCGTATGAACAAGGCTGAAAGGCACGTCCAGCTTTTCGCAAAGTCTTGCCACCGCATCATAGTTATTCGGCACACCGTTGAAACCGGGGTCAATCGTGACAGCTGTTATGTCATAATCAAACTCCGCAAACCTTCTCATTTGCGCAAGTCCGGCGAGCAGAACAAGGCTGTCCTTGCCGCCGGATACTCCCACCGCTATCCTGTCGCCCTTTTGTATAAGATCGAAATCCTGTACGGCTTTTCTTATATATCCCAGTATCTTCTGCATTATTTCTTATCCTTTTTGTTCTTGCCGAATCTGAAATAATTCTCACGGTACTTTATAGGGATATTCAGCTTTCTGCTCAGCACCATTACAGTTGCGTCCGAAGCGATGGTCAGCGCAATGAAGATTATGCAGATAACATAAGCCGTATTATTATTTGTAACTATTGCTACACCTGCCGCTCCTGCGGCGATCAGTGCAAACAAAAAACGTGTTTTCTTGAATATTCCCAGAGCAAGCTCCAAAAACACTCCTCCTTTATACCGGCATTAATCCTCGCCGAGCTTCAGCGCCTTGTTGATATTTATCTTTCTGATAATAGCACCGAGTATTGCAAATCCTCCGAGAAGCATTATCGCAATAAGTATATACATCTTAATGTAGTCTGCCTGCATTGCCGCTACTCTGTACGGCGGTATCTGCTCGTTTACGTTATACATATACTGGAACAGCGGTACAAACAGGTCGCTCGTAACTCCGCCTATGATAAATGCGCAGATTATTGAAACTCCCGATACCAGAAGCTGTTCATATCCCAGTATTCCTATTATCTCACCGAATGACACGCCCATAGCCCTTAAAATACCGAACTGCAGTGTCCTGCCCTTTATGGACAGTATCCAGTAAATAAGGAAGCCGATTATAGTCATTACCATTATGATTATAAATCCGAGCGTCAGCGCACCGTTCATACCCTGCAGTGAAGGATCTGTCTTTTCGCTTATCAGCATCTGTGAGCTGTCCTTCACGCTTTCGAGCGGCAGCATAGACTCCTCTATACTCTTGTAAAGGGCCTCGCTTGTTGCGCCGTCTTTCATCTTCAGCCATATCTGATAAGGCTCAAGCTCTGTTCTCGCCCTTACATAATTATAATTCATTACCGCAAAGTCGCACTCGTTGGGGTTAAGTCCGGGCCAGTAGTCAACTATAGCCATAACAGTGGTATCAAGGCTGTCGTTTCCGCCCCACTTGAACGAGATAACATCGCCCTGCGAAACATTCGACTTTTCCGCAAGTCCTCTTGAGATTATAACGCCGGAACGGCTCTCTACAAGAGCGTTGCAGTAGTTCCACCAGTGGATAGGCAGAAGATCGTTTCTGAACCACGCTGTCTGTGCGAATTTATCAGGTTCTATTGCCATAAGAGTAAGATCTGCAACATTCTTGTTTGCAACTCTCAGCTTTACATTATCGTTCACAAGAACTCTTGTGGCGATCTCCACACCGTCAAGCGCCTCATAACGTGAAAAGTCGGTTTCTACATAGGTGCTTGAGCCGCCCTCCTCCGAGGTCGAAAGCGAGTATTCCTTCATTACGACATCTGCGCCGTTCTCATAATAAATCCTGTCGCTTATATTGTTGTTTATAGCTCTCGCCGTATTCGCCGAGAACAGACCGAATGAGAAGGTCATTACAAGGAACAGCATAAGGAAACGTTCCTTGCCGCCCTGTGAACGGCACACGGTGGTTATAGCCATATACTGTGAGGGTGTCCAGAACGGACGCAGTACATAATACACAAGCCTTAAAAGATACGGATAGATACGGATAAACAGCAGACCGAAGCCCAGTATCATAAGCGTTGAGAATATGAACAGAAGCGGGTCAAGCTCGCCTGTCGCTTCAAAAGTACCCTCAGCTATAGAATTTGTGATGTTGGTTGTGTAGAAGTAAAGGAAGCCGAATGACACCGCAAGAAGTACAATATCAACACCGCACTTTTCCCACAGCGACATCTTTACGACCTTTGTCCTGCTCTGCTTATACTGTACGATAGTCAGCTTTGACGCAGGGATAATCGGTATCATTGTGGTAAGGAAGAATACCACTACCGCAAGCAGTGCGTAAATAACGCTTATTCCGGTTATCTTTGCGGCAATTCCCGTGCGGTTAACGAACTCTAAAAATCCGTTTGATACTCCGAGGAACTGACACAGCACAAGTCCGATGAACGGTGCGACCACAAGCGTTACAATACCGAGTATGCCCGACTCTGCGGCATACATACCGAATATCTGCCACGAGCTTGCACCACGGCTCTTGAATACGGCAATCTCGTTGCGCTCTCTGTCAACATTGAGCTGAGATACCATGAACAGATAGAACGCAAGCATTACCATTGCGGGTATCTGGAGTATCCACAGTATACGGGTGAGCTTTTCCGCACGCTCGGTATAGTTGCCGATTATATCCGCAACGTTGAATTCGTGTGCATATCCTGCCTCTTTATAGAACGCATCGTCCTTTTCAAGCTCCGCAGTAACAGCGGATATTCTGTTCATATCAAGCGTATGATAGTCTAGAGAATATCTTCTTGCAATGTTTACCGCATTGAATCTGCCTGCGGGCATAAGGTCGTTTCGTACCATATCGTAATCAACGAATATGGCATTGAGATAGCTGTCGAGCGTTTCTGCCCAGTAGCTGTCGTTGTCGGTCTTCTGCTCATATACGCCGGTAATCTTAACATAATACGGCTCAACACCTGCCGCAAGCGAAATTATCTTATATGTATTGCCCATATTTATGCCGAGCGTTTTGAGTGCGTCCTCTGAAGCAAGTCCCTCGTACACGCCGTCAACAGAGGTCTTTGAGGGCAGCTCACCTCTTACGAGCTTCATATGGTCAAGACTGTCGGTCATTCCTATAAGCTTCAGTCTTGTAGACAGCTCCGAACCGTTACGCTCGCCGTTTACGATATAAAGGCAATCGTCAATAAGCGTTGTCTTGCTGTTCTCCGAGGCGATTCCTATAGCATTTATCCTTGAATCCGTTTTAGATACAACATCATCTATCGTTGCCTGCTGGGTATTCGTATCGGCAGTTATCTGAAGCGTCTTTGTAACTGAATACAGACCGGGATATTTGTTGTTGTCAATCTGGTACTGCTCCATATCCTTTATCAGCATACGCTGTAAGGATGCGTCCATATATATCGGAATAGTGCTCATCATACCTGCGGCAAGCAGGAAGCCGATGAAAAGACACAGCACCATCCATTTTGTATTGCGCATTTTGCGCCATAATAAAGTAAACATCTTGTATTATTCCTTCCGAAAGTAAAGCCTGTTCAGTTTGCCGTCTTACTTGACAACAACCTCGTCACCCTCGGAAAGTCCCGATACTATCTGGATCTCCGTAGCATTGCTTATGCCGGTTTCGACATCCGTTTCCTTCTTGACTCCGTCCTTGTAGACCTGTACATAGTTCTTGCCCGACAGCGTCTTTACAAGATACTTCGGTATGACGATCGCATTATCCGCCTGTTCCTTGATATAGCTTATATCCGCAACCGTTCCCACCTTGCCAAAGCCGGGCAGACTGCCCTTGAACTCGGCATATATCGAGCTTGTATCCTCGTCACCCTGTTCCTTTGCCTCAGCAGGTGTTTTTACTATAGTACCCTTGTACTCCTGCTCGTCGATAGTTATTGTAACTTCCTGACCTTTTGTGAATTTTTTATCATCGTTGACGGCCGCCTTTACATATATCTTATCGGGATCTATTATTGTAGCGATAACCTTGTACGCCTGCACCTTCGAGCCGGCGTTCATACGCTCCGCAAAGCTGACAAGTCCGTCACACGGCGCATACAGTTTAGAGGTATCGTACTCGTTCTGAAGCTGTGCCAGTGTATTCTTCTCAATCTCAAGCTGTAAACGGTCATTCTCAGCACCGCTTGAGCCGTATGTATTCTGCGCCTGCTATCCTCCAAAATATAAGCTCCTGAGTGCGTATCTCGTATTCAAGATCTCCGGTGTTGTATTCGGCAATAAGGTCGCCCTTCTTTACTGTATCTCCTGCTCTGACATATATCGTTTTAAGAGTTCCGTCACGCTCTGTAAACGAACAGTCCTGCTGCAGCTCGGATACGCAGTAGCCGGTCGCACTCGCCTTGTTTATTATAGTCTTCTTTACCGCCTTATAGGTAGAATATGTAACATCCTCCACCTTAAGCACAGGCGGATCGAGCAATTTTTCTTCCTCCGGGAAAAAATAGCATCCGGAAGCAGAACTTGCCATAGCAAGCACTGCGGCTATTGCGGCGGCACGCAAAACAGTCTTTTTCATTTTTACTTTCCTTTCCTTTGAACAAAGGGATTTTTGCATCTTTTTCCGTTTATAGAAAATCAAGGATTTTGCTGACTTTATATGTACAAAATTAAAAAAACACTATAGAGATGCTTATTTTAATTTTAGCATTTTTCACATAAATTTTCTACACTTTTTCAAAATTAAACGATATGCACAAATACCAAAAAGGTTATTTGTTTATTTTGTACACCGTAAAGCAACTTTAAATAATCGAAAAGCACTTGAAAAAGCCGAACGGATTTAGTATAATAGTGAGTAGTGTTTATTTTTCAAATTGACATATAAAATCAATACGACGGGCAGGAAAAGCTCAAGGGAAGGAACAAAATAATGGCTACAAAGTATGTATTCGTCACCGGCGGCGTTGTGTCGGGACTCGGAAAAGGTATCACGGCGGCTTCACTCGGAAGACTGCTCAAGATGAGAGGTTACAAGGTAACTATCCAGAAGTTCGACCCCTATATAAACGTTGACCCCGGTACGAGGAGTCCTTATCAGCACGGTGAAGTTTTCGTAACAGACGACGGTGCCGAAACCGACCTCGACCTCGGTCACTATGAACGTTTTATAGACGAAAACCTTTCAAAGTACAGCAATGTAACAACAGGTAAGATTTACTGGACAGTTCTTAACAAGGAACGTCGCGGAGATTATCTCGGCGGCACGGTTCAGGTAATCCCCCACATAACAAACGAAATCAAATCAAGAATATACAGAGTTGCAAACTCAGCCGAAACGACCGCAGATGTTGTTATAACCGAAATCGGCGGTACGGTCGGAGATATTGAAAGCACTCCCTTCCTTGAGGCTATCCGTCAGGTAGTTTCGGATGTAGGCAGAGAAAACGTTGTTTATATCCACGTTACTCTCCTCCCCTTCATCACAGGCAGCAACGAGATGAAGACAAAGCCCACACAGCACAGTGTAAAGGAGCTTCTCTCACTCGGCATTCAGCCCGACATTCTCGTTTGCAGAAGCGAGATGGAGATTCCTCAGGATATGAGAGATAAGATTGCCAGCTTCTGTAACGTTCGCAAGCAGGACGTTATCCAGAACCTTACCGCTCCTTCTCTTTACGAAGTACCTCTTATGCTTGAAAAGGAAGGTCTTGCAAAGGTAGTATGCGATCATCTCGGACTTGATCCCCGTGTTCCCGATCTCAAGGAATGGGAGGATATGGTTCAGCGTCAGTACAACGCCACAAAGAATACCGTAATCGGTCTTGTAGGCAAGTACGTTGCACTCCCCGACGCTTATATTTCCGTTATGGAATCCCTGCGTCACGCAGGCTTTGAGAACGAATCGCACGTTGAAATAAAGCTCATCAACTCAGAAGAGGTTACTCCCGAAACGGCAGACGAGCTTCTGCATGATTGCGACGGCATTCTCGTTCCCGGCGGCTTCGGCGACAGAGGCATCGAGGGCAAGATCGAGGCTGTCCGCTACGCAAGAGAGCATAAGAAGCCCTATCTCGGTCTTTGTCTTGGTATGCACATGGCTACAATCGAATTTGCACGTCATGTGGCAGGTCTTACAGACGCAAATTCAAGCGAATTCCACGAAGGTGAGCAGAACGTTATCGACCTTATGCCCGACCAGAAGGATGTTGATATGGGCGGTACAATGCGTCTTGGCTTATATCCCTGCAAGCTCGAAGCAGGTACTATTTCCCGTGAGGTTTACGGCGATGAGCTTATTTACGAAAGACACCGCCACCGCTATGAGTTCAACAACGTATTCCGCAAGCAGCTGACAGAGAGCGGTCTTGTTATCGCAGGTCAGTCGCCCGACGGAAAGCTCGTAGAAATAGTTGAGCTTCCGAGAAGCGTTCACCCCTGGTTCGTGGCTGTTCAGTTCCACCCCGAATTCAAGTCACGTCCCAACAGATCGCACCCCTTATTCAAGGACTTTATAAGAGCGTCGCTTGAACAGGCAAACAAGTAAAGAACGAACAATAACTGCCCGTGAAAGCGGGCGGTTATATTCATATTACGGGATATTTTACATTCCATTTACACCTTCAGACCGTATTTAATCCATTAAAAGAGGTAATTTATGACAGACAGCAACGTTTACGATAACCGTGAATTATCGTGGCTGAAATTCAATCAGCGTGTACTTGAAGAAGCGCAGGACGTAAATGTTCCGCTCTTTGAGAGAATGAGGTTTATATCAATATTCACAAGCAACCTGGACGAATTCTTTATGGTTCGTGTCGGCTCACTGTACGATCAGGATCTGGTAGACCCCCAAAAGTGCGAGAACAAGACAGGTATGACCGCCGCAAGACAGCTTAAGGAAATTGCACGCAGGGTAAAGGATCTGCTCTATATAAAGGACTGCGCCTTTTCAGAGGTTTCGGCAAAGCTCAGCGAGTATGCCGAACTTAAAAAGCCCGCCGACCTTAAGGGTGACGATAAGCTGTTCTTAAGGCTGTATTTCGAAAGAGAAATTCTCCCTTTGCTTTCTCCGAGCATTATAGACAAGAACCACCCGTTCCCGTTCTTAAAAAACAGAGCGATATATATCGGCACTCTGCTCAAAAGCAAAAACGAGGAAAAGAAAAAGCAGCTTGTGGGAATATTGAGTGCGGAATGTGACAAGGATTTCCCCCGTGTTATTTTCCTGCCCGGACAGAATCTGAGATATGTTCTGGCGGAAGATGTGATACTGCATTACATTGATACCCTTTTCCCGAATTTCTTCGTTGAAAACCGCTGTATCATGCGTGTCACGAGAAACGCCGACATTGACGTGAACGAGGCTCTTTACGATCACGATATGGACTTCAGAAACGTAATGGAGGAGCTGTGCCGCAAGAGAAAGAAACTGATGCCGGTAAGAGCCGAGTTTTCATATGACGCTTCACCGGAGCTTGTAAAGCGTATGCTTGATTATCTTGAGCTGTCAGACAGCTTCTCGTTTATGCAGAGCTGTCCTCTTGATTTCGGCTTTATGTCCGCACTTGAGGATAAGCTCGAAAACAGGAGCGAGCTTTTCTACAATCAGGTTTCACCGCAGAATTCAATAATGGTAAACCCATACGAGAGTATGTTCTCACAGCTTTCACAGCACGATATACTTCTGTCGTACCCCTACAACAAGTTCAAGAACTTCCTGCGTCTGCTTGATGAGGCGGCTGACGATCCTTACGTTTCTTCCATAAAGATAACGCTTTACCGTGTCGCAAGAAACAGCGAAATCGTAAGCGCTCTCATAAGAGCCGCCGAAAACGGCAAACAGGTAATGGCGCTTGTTGAGCTTCGTGCCAGATTTGACGAGGAAAACAACATCGGCTGGAGCAAGAAGATGGAGGAGGCAGGCGTTAAGATAATATACGGTCTTGACGCTCTGAAGGTACACTCAAAGCTGCTGCTGATAACACGCAAGCAGGGAAGCAACATCAGATATTATACCCAGATAGGCACAGGTAACTATAACGAGAAAACCTCACGACTTTACACCGACCTTACGCTGATGACATCGGATAAGGACATAGGTGCGGACGCAAGCACCGTGTTCAATGCTCTGTCGCTCGGTACGACAGTTGAGAGCAGTACAACACTGCTTGTAGCGCCTAAATGTCTCAAGTCACGCATTGTGGAAATGATCGACAACGAGATAACCTACGGTACTAACGGATATATCGGCCTTAAAATGAACTCGCTCACCGACAAGGATATTATAGACAAGCTGATAGAAGCAAGCTGTCAGGGAGTAAAGATAGAGCTGATAATAAGAGGCATCTGCTGTCTTATCGCAGGAGTGCCGGGTTACACCGAAAACATATCGGTCATTTCGATAGTCGGACGTTTCCTCGAACACAGCCGTATCTATATTTTCGGCAAGGGTGAACGCAGGAAGGTATATATTTCTTCCGCAGACTTTATGACCAGAAATACCGAGCGACGTGTGGAGGTTGCCGTACCGCTGAAGGATAAGATAATTGCCGATAAGGCAGTAGATATATTCAATACGATGCTCAAGGATAACGTCAAAGCTCGTGTGCAGGGAAGCGACGGAATCTACCGCCATAAAAAAGCTATGCCGGGCGAGGAACGCACAGAGGTACACAAGCTGTTCTATGAACGTGCATATCAGGAAGCCGAGCAGGCGCAAAAGCTCTATAAAGAGCCGAGAAAGTCACTCTTTGCAAGAATCCGTGCAAGACTGCAAAGTAAATAAACGATAAACAAAAGCGGAGCAGGTGAAAATCTGCTCCGCTTATACTTTATCTTTTTGTCCTGCTTACTGCACAAGATCCCCGTATACAACGCCGAGTCCTACTGTGCTAATATAAACTCTGCCGTATTTGTTCATATCGCCTACGACAAAATATCCGTTGCCGGGGCCGCCGAACTGATGCTGATCATCGCTTACCTTGCTCCATGTCTTACCCTCATCTTCAGACCAGTAAAGACCTATGGAATCATCGTTTGTGGGCTTGCCCCATACGAATATGGTATAAGGATCGCTGTCCGTCTTGCCCTTACCAAGACCTACCGCCATACAAGCGGCTAAAGAATCCATTCTTGTGAACGTTTTGCCGTTGTCTGTTGAAACCTGAAGTCCCATTGAAGGATAGTATACAACGCCCTCCTTGCCGGGTGCAACCACAGGTCTTGCCGCAGCGAATACAGAAAGCGTCATATTCTGAGTAAATGTCTTTCCGCCGTCCTCGCTGTAGAAGAACGCACTGCCGCTTGCGGCATATACATAATCGGGGTTTACGGGGTCGCAGATGATTTTCTTTGTGCCTACTCCGCCCTCGCTCTTTGTCCAGGTCTTGCCCTGATCGTCAGAATAGTAAATGCTGCTGTCGTT
>ENA-ORTU01003247-ORTU01003247.1-human-gut-metagenome-genome-assembly--contig:-NODE-3247-length-13528-cov-3.355303_pt1 | contig 13528 bp, 9 predicted proteins | sample MGYA00241910_ERZ509184 | MGnify/ENA primary metagenome ERZ509184 (study PRJEB26280, sample SAMEA2338847) | human gut metagenome | biome: human gut; feature: human-associated habitat; material: faeces... | reverse complement strand
TCGAATATATGGCCGACGAGGCTGCGATTCCCGACGAACAAGAAAAAAAGACATACCAATACCTGTTACTCGACATTTCACAATCGAATAACGAACTCCCTTCCGCAATACCGTTCAATTACTCTTTTTTGAAAACCCGCATTCGCATGATTAACCGGAAGCGATCGCAAACGACATCTGTATTCAAATATTTGCTGATACTACCCCTTTTCTTGGCTATCGTAACTGCCAACCAATGCTGTACAGACCAACAACCGCTTCAATCCGAAATTGAAAAAGTATTCCCCAAACCCTCGGAAGTTCAAACGAAAGATAGCTCGACAACCGCTTCCGAAACATCGGAAACTCCACTCGATGTCGCAGAAATCATGCCCGAATTTCCCGGCGGAACCGAAGCGTTGCTCTCTTTCATCAAAAATAACCTCGAATACCCGCAAAAAGCTATCGACGAACAAACCGAAGGGCGGGTAATCATACGATTTGTCGTAAACAGCAATGGAGAAATATCCGATCCCACAATTCTCAAAGGCATAAACAAAAATCTCGACCAAGCCGCCATAGATGTTATTAACAAACTACCCCGTTGGAAACCGGGACAGCAAGACGGACAACCCGTAAGTGTACGGTTCACCCTTCCCATCGTTTTCAAATTAACCTGATATATTCACTTAAAAAATTTAGACACATGAAAAAGACATTATTATCCTCGATGATTATCATCTTAATGGGTTTGCTCGGAGCTTGTAGCTCCAATACCTCGGACAAAGCGAGTCTGCCGGAACAATCTGCATCGGAAAACGAAACGGCAACCCCGGTCGCAATCGAAGTCCCCGACACGCTTGGTAAAACATACGATGCCGTAGAAGTCATGCCCGAATTTCCCGGCGGAACCGAAGCGTTGCTCTCTTTCATCAAAGGCAACCTCAAATATCCGCAAAAAGCTATCGACGAACAAACCGAAGGTCGGGTAATCGTACAATTCGTTATCGATAAAACCGGGAAAGTATCGAGCCCCGAAGTCATTAGAGGCGTAACATCGGAACTTGACCAAGCTGCGTTGGACATCGTCTCGGCACTCCCCGACTGGAAACCAGGCGAACAAGACGGACAAAAAGTAAATGTGAAATATACACTGCCCGTAGTCTTTAAGTTGAAATAACGGGAATGCCGATACATTAGATTTATCTCTGAAAATACGATACGGTTCAAGGGGAAAACTCGAACGAACGGAGTTTTCCCCTTGAACCATACATACATAACTTTTGCACAATATACCCCCTTTCCGCTTATGAAAAAATTACTTTGCTTTATCGGTCTTTTTCCGGCTCTATTCGCCTCGAAAAGTCATGCCGGTATTCCCGGCGGAACTATACCATTTATCTTTGACAGTCATTTATATCTTCAAGTAAGGCTGAACGACACCATTCCCGTCACTATTATCTACGATACGGGCGCCGACTTTCTATACCTCGATGAAGATTATTTGAAACTGAATAATCTGCAAAATGCTTTCGGAAAAAAAGGAATAGCAAGAATGGGAGGTGCAGGTAACAACGAGCCCCAATCCGTCGACATCTTCATCGAACCTATTAAAATACACTGTGGAGAATTAAATTATCAAAACAAGATAACCCCGGTCATTAAATTGCGTGATATTCTTGGAAAGCACACCGATGGCTTGCTGGGCAATACCCACCTGTTAAATACGCCTTTGGAGATTAATTTCAGTGAAAGCTACATCAAGCAATTAAAAGAACCGCTCCCGACCGACTCGCTTGACCGTTACCACAAACTCGAAGCTCGATTCAAAGACAACCGCATCGATGTGAAAGCCAATCTGCAAATCGATTCCGCAAATACGGTGGAAGGCTGGTTTAGAATGGATTTAGGGAGTGGCTCCACGATCACTCTTTCAAATGAAACGACATCTGCATTAAACCTTGCCGGCGTACGCAAAGCCTACTTCGAAACACAGGCCGGGGGAATAGGAGGAAGTTCCGAGGAATTTGAATTAAGAGCCGAAAAATTCGGTATGGTCGATACGCTCGAAAATCTTGTAATAGACTGCTCTCTCAATAAGAAAGGCGCATTGTCATCGGGCAGGCCCTATGTGGGCATCATCGGCAATGAAATTTGGTCGCTCTACGACATTATCTTAGATCCCGTTCATTCCTCCGTATGGGTAAAACGAAACGATAATGAAGGCTCCTATTCCCGATCTTCCGTCACGCATATGGCCGTTATCGACCGTACGGACATTTGCGAAGGTTGGATTATCAACGGACTTTATAAAGGTGGAATCGCAGAACAGGCCGGTATTGAAATCGGAGACATAATCATAGCGATAAACGACCGGCCCGTTAAAGAAATAACTTGGGAAGAACAACGAAAAGGGTTAGGTCTCAACGGCAAGACAGAATACACGATAAAGAAAAGAAACGGTGAAATAGTCACTTACGTCCTATACATTCGTAATCCAATCATCTGACCTGTAAGGTTGCGGAAAACAGCCTGTTCTTTTCATTCGATATAGAAATTCAAATGCACGGCACAAGAACAAAACGAGGAACAGTAGAACAAAATTATTAAATCTGCAATGAATAGAGAACAACTTTTAAACTCCTCCTCTGTGTTTTGCACTGCAAAATATAGGGGAGGTGTCCGAAGGACGGAGGGGTTAGAAAAATATCGACAGTGACAGTAACAAAATCAAGTATCACCCTCTCCCCCTACCTGTCCCGTAGCATGGCGGGGTATCACACTGCGATATAGAGGGAGCAGGTTTAATGCCTTTCGGCCCGCGAAGCATCTATCCGCAACAAAACGAACAACAAGATGGTAAATCCCCACAGCGACGACCCCCCATAACTGAAAAAAGGCAAAGGTATACCGATAACAGGGCACAATCCTATGACCATACCGATATTCACCGCCAAATGAAAAAACAATATCGAGACCACACAATAAGCATATACCCTTCCAAAAGCAGAATGCTGCCGTTCTCCGATAGCTATAAGTCTGAATATAAGCGTAACAAAAAGAACAATCACACCCACGGCTCCCCAAAAGCCCTCCTCCTCTCCAATGGTACAAAAGATAAAGTCGGTATCTTGCTCCGGCACATATTTCAATTTCGTTTGAGTCCCATTCAGAAAACCTTTCCCCCAAAAGCCCCCCGAACCGATGGCGATTTTCGACTGGTTCACATTATATCCTGCACCGCGCAAGTCCTCCTCCATACCCAGTGTCACTTTAATCCGTTTCTGCTGATGAGACTCCAACACTTCATTAAAGGCATAATCCACAGAAAACAGGAAAACGACCGATACGACGGCCGTTGCCAATATAGTAAGAATCCTCAACGAACGAGTCGAGAAGTAAAGAAGCACCAGATAAACGACGACGGCGGCCGTAGTCCCCATACAAACATACAAGAGATTAACCGGTACATCGAAATACATCAAAATGCCACATACCGCTCCTACCGCCAAATAACCAAGCATCAAATAACGAGCCGCACGACTGTTTCTCTGATAGAATAACAACATTCCGACCACCACCAAAAGAATAAGTACGAAAACCAACACTTCTCCGGCAGGAATCTCCCCCCATAATACACTCGAATATTTGACGGCAACCACAAAATAGACCACGGCGCAAAGGCCATAGAAAAGGAACAATCCCGATAATCCTTCCCGATACAGAACAAATATCAACGATGCGAAAACCAACGCCGAACCGGTCTCCTTTTGAGCGATAATCAAAACAATAGGCAACAATATGATAAAAACCGCACGGAATAAATCCCGTCTGTTTTTCAAAGAAAACCCATACGTCCCGAAAGACCGAGCCAAAGCAAGAGCCGTGGCAAACTTAGCGAACTCGGCCGGTTGTAAACTGACAGGCCCCAACACCAACCACGAACGGGACCCTTTTATATCGGGGGCTAAAAATATGGTGGCGATAAGCAAAAGTATGATAATCCCGTAGAATAGATAAGCATAAGTTTCATAAACCCGGAAATCCACCATTAAAATCATAAAAGCCAATACGAGCGACAAACCTATCCACATCAACTGTTTTCCCGACCGCTCGGCAAAGTCGAATATACTGGCATTATCGAAATCGTAACTGGCGGCATAAATGCTTATCCAACCGCAAAGAACGAGAATCAGATAAAGGATTACCGTCATCCAGTCGATAGACCGCCATATATTAATGCTTTTTGACCCCACTGTATATGATTGTGTTAGATTGCAACATACGTTCTTCCAAGTATTTCCGCTCCGGTGCAATCTTCCGGTTCAGATACATCTCCATCATCAGACTTCCGATAGGAACACCATACGTAGCTCCGAATCCTGCATTCTCCACATAAACGGCAATAGCTATTTTGGGGTTGTCCATCGGAGCAAATCCCATAAAAGCCGAGTGGTCTTTTCCATGAGGATTCTGTGCCGTTCCCGTCTTTCCGCACACCTCTATACCCGGTATAGCACCTATACGGCAAGTCCCGCCGGTTACAGCCATGCGCATACCCTCTACGACATAATCGTAATAGTGAGAATCGACCATAGTATACTTAGGTGTAGTAAACTCCGGGGAGATAACCGTATCCTGTATCTCCCGAACCAAATGCGGAGTGTAAAAATACCCCCTATTGGCAATCGTTGCCGACAAATTGGCTATCTGCAACGGGGTCGCCAAGACCTCTCCTTGTCCAATCGCGACAGATATAATCGTCAATGCGCTCCATCGATTTTCGCCATATACCTTGTTGTAATAATTACTATTGGGAATAAAGCCTCGACTCTCACCCGGTAAATCCACCCCTAAACGATATCCATACCCCATCGATACCAAATAATCTTTCCAAACATTGAACGCCTTCGCCGGCGATTGATATTTTTTCCGATTATCGACCATCGAACGCAATCCGTAACAGAAAAACGCATTACACGAAGTTTGCAAAGCCGGAAGTAACGATAAAGGTGATGCATGCCCATGACAGCCGACTTTCAACCGTCCCGACACAAACCCATGATAACAGGGATAAAGAGTATGCTCGGTGATGATCCCTTCGTTCAGGAAAATAAGTCCCTGTGTAGGCTTAAATGTCGATCCCGGCGGGTATGCGGCCATCAAAGCTCTATCGAACAAAGGCTTGTACCGGTCTCTATTCAGTTTCAAATAATTTCTACCTCTCTCCCTGCCAACCAGCATGGAGGGATCGTAAGTGGGACTCGAAACCATCGCCAATATCTCTCCCGTAGACGGCTCGATAGCAACGATAGCCCCGATCTTGTTCTGCATTAATTTCTCGCCATAGGCCTGCAACTCGATATCCAACGACAAATTCAGATTTTTCCCCGAAACAGGAGCTACATCATAACGCCCGTCTTCATATCTTCCTTTAACACGGCCATGAGCATCACGCAGTAAAATCTCCACCCCCTTTTCTCCACGTAAAATATTTTCGTAAGAACGCTCTATCCCCAAATCTCCGGTGTAATCTCCCCGAGTATAATAACTGTCTTTCTCTATATCTCCGGGAGACACTTCCCGAATATTCCCCAATACATTCGCAGCCACAGGGTAAGCATACTCCCTGAGCATACGGTTTTGAATGAAAAAACCAGGGAAACGATATAGTTTCTCTTGTAACCGTCCATAATCTTGCGCAGACAACTGAGTCATAAAAGTCTGAGGTGTGTATGACGAATAACCGGGATTCAACCTCCGATTTTTCATATCCGCCATGCGCTTATCGAATTGTTCCTTCGTAATCCCCACAGTCCGGCAAAAATCAAGTGTATCGAAAGGGCGAACCTCTCGTACAATCATCATTACATCGTATGCCGGTTGATTAAAAACCAATAACTTTCCATTGCGGTCATAAATAAGGCCACGAGAAGGATATTGTGTTTTTTTCAAGAAAGCGTTTCCATCGGCGTGTTGCTTATAGTCGTCGTTCAACACTTGTAAAGAAAACAATCGCACGACATATATGCAAGCAATCACCAACACGATGCCACCTATCACATATTTACGCCTCTCTAATTTATAGTCTTTTCTCACGTCCCGATTTCGTTAAACTATCCATTCCCAATATCACAAGAAATGTCAATATAGTACTGGCTAAAACACGAACAATTAATCTTCCTATATCGAAAAAGCTAAAAGACTCTATTACGAAAAGGAGGGTACAGAAACAAAGTGAAAATGTAAGCACGTAGCGCACAAACAAAGACATTCCGAAATTGCGTATAGAGGGCTCCGATTCGCTATAATCCTCACCTCTCGGCGTATAAAGATTCAATATCGGTTTTCTCAAAAAGGCAACGACGGTACAAGCCAAAGCATTCATACCCGGCGTATTGCTGAATATGTCGATTACCAACCCAAGAATAAAAGCAAGCGTTAAAGTCCAATTAACCGAGAGCGATAGAGGTAACCTGATTATAAAATAAATATAAAGAAAAGGAATGGCAACTCCCAATAAATGTATACTATTCCCTATCGTAACCTGCAAGAACACGACTACAATAAACAAGAAAAAATATCGTAACCAACTATTCATATCGAGCCTCCTTTTCAAGTTTATCCTGTTCTTCTTTTTGTCGGTTCGATATAATGCGCACATACCCTAAGCCACTAAAATCGGAACTTAGCTCCACACGCAATGTATAGAAATTATCGTCACGCTGCTTTTTATAATCGCTGATTATCCCCACCATAATTCCTTCTGGAAACACAGACGAATAGCCGCTCGTGACAATCGTATCTCCCGGAGCAAATTCCACATGCCGAGGCATCTCCTCTAATACGGCGTAACGAGGACTCACCGCATCCCAAACCAAAGACCCGAAATAGTCGCTGCCTTTTACCTTGCAACTGAGACGCAACTTAGGGTTAAGAACCGATATGGCCACGGAATGATGTTCGCCCACAACATTGATAATACCCACGACACCGTTCTGATCGACCACTCCCATCTCCGGCTCTATGCCTTCGGCTCGCCCTTTGTCAATCGTTATATAATTGTTTATTTGCGCTACACTGTTATTCACGACACGAGCCACTGCAAAATCATAATCATGAAGTACGGAATCGAAAGGAATCGTATCTTTTCCCACAGAAGACCTATAACGATTCAACTGTTCTTTCAGATTTATTACCTCCATCTCCAACTCTCCGTTTCGTAATTGCAAATCCCTGTTTACTTCTCTCAATCCAAAATATGAAGTTACTTCCGATTGCAAATCATAAACAGCCGATGCCACTTGATTGGCCGACGAGAGATAAATACTGCGCTGGTAAGGGTTTCGTCCAAACAACAACACGCAACTTATCGCTACATAAATAGCAAGAACTATCCATGAGCTATGCCTCAATAAAAAATTGATTAAGTTGCGCATTTTCTTATTAATTCTACCACAACGAGTTACAAAAGTTTTTTTCACTTTTGTAACTCGTCTATTCTAAAAAACGACAAAGCCTGTCGATGTATCTTTTCTGTTACCGAATGAGGAAAGAGAACTGGTCGATATTTTTCAATGCGACGCCTGTACCTTTCGCAACGGCATGTAACGGATCTTCGGCGATGTGGAACGGTATTCCTATCTTATCGGTCAACCGTTTATCCAATCCTCTCAATAAAGCGCCTCCACCGGCCAACCAAATACCGTTACGCACAATATCGGCATACAATTCAGGAGGTGTATGTTCCAATGCATTCAACACGGCAGCCTCGATTTTCGAGATAGACTTCTCGATACAATGAGCTATCTCTTGGTAAGAAATGGGGACTTCCATAGGCAACGCCGTCATACGATTCGGACCATGTACGACATAATCTTCGGGAGGATTATCCAATTCGGTCAAAGCCGAACCCACATTGATTTTGATCAATTCGGCCGTACGTTCTCCCACTTTCACATTATGCTGACGCCCCATATACTCTTGTATGTCGTTCGTCAAATCGTCACCGGCTACCCGTATCGAATTGTTCGACACGATACCACCCAACGAAATAACGGCAATTTCGGTCGTACCACCGCCGATATCCACAATCATATTTCCCTCAGGGGCCTGAACGTCAAGTCCTATACCTATCGCGGCAGCCATAGGCTCATAAATCATATATACATCTCGTCCTCCGGCATGCTCCGAAGAGTCGCGCACCGCACGAATTTCAACCTCGGTACTTCCCGACGGAATACCTATTACCATACGCAAAGAAGGCGAGAACCAATGACTTTTGGAGCTAACCATCTTTACCATACCTCTAATCATCTGCTCGGCAGCATAGAAGTCGGCTATCACACCGTCTCTCAAAGGTCTGATCGTGCGTATATTTTCATGGGTTTTACCATGCATCAAACGAGCTTTTTCACCGACCGCCAGCAACTTGTCCGTACGTTTATCCAGCGCAACCACCGAAGGTTCGTCCACCACGATTTTATCGTTGTGGATAATCACCGTATTGGCTGTGCCCAAGTCTATGGCAATCTCTTGTGTGAAAGAAAACAATCCCATATCGGTTATTGATTAAATAATTTATATTAGTGCTTAAAATGCCGTATACCGGTCATTACCATAGCCAAGCCGTTTTTATCGCAATATTCTACCGAATCGTTGTCACGAACCGATCCACCCGGTTGAATTACAGCAGTCACCCCGGCCTCATGAGCTATTTCCACGCAATCGGCAAAGGGGAAAAATGCATCCGAAGCCATTACAGCCCCTTGTAAATCGAAATCGAACGAACGAGCTTTCTCTATGGCTTGACGCAAAGCATCTACCCGCGAAGTCTGACCGATACCGCTCGCACAAAGCTGACGGTTTTTAGCCAACACGATCGCATTCGATTTACTATGTTTTACAATTTTATTGGCAAACAACAAATCTTCCACCTCAGCCGGAGTAACAGCTTTCTCGGTAACCTGCTTCAACTCTTCGGGCTTTTCTCGATACAAATCGCGATCTTGTACCAACACCCCGTTCAGCAACGAACGGAACTGGCGATTCGACGCTTTGAACGGTTTCTGCACGAGAATGATACGATTCTTTTTCTGTTCAAGAACTTCAAGCGCATCAGTCGTATAACCCGGTGCGATACAAACTTCGAAAAAGATTTTATGCATCTCTTCGGCAGTTTCTTTATCGATCGGGCGGTTCGTTATCAATACCCCTCCGAATGCCGAAACCGGATCTCCTGCCAAAGCAGCTTTCCAGGCTTCCACCAAAGTTTCCCGAGATGCCAAACCGCAGGCATTATTATGTTTCAATATAGCGAATGTCGTATCGTCGAACTCCGAAATCAACGATACCGCCGCATCTATGTCCAATAAATTGTTATAGGAAATTTCCTTTCCATGAAGTTGATCGAACATTTCCTCGAAATTACCGTAGAAGACACCTTTCTGATGAGGATTTTCACCATATCGAAGAGTCTTGGCATGATTTCCCGCATAGCGGAATGCCGAAGCCTCGTCTCCGTCGAAATAGTTAAATATCGCACTGTCATATCCCGAAGATACGGCAAAAGCCTCTTTGGCGAACCAACGACGATCTTCCAACGAAGAGCTGGCTCCCTTCTCCTTTAACATAGCCAACAACGGAGCATACTGAGCTTTCGATGCGACGATAACGACATCTTTATAATTTTTAGCAGCCGCTCTTATCAAAGAGATACCGCCTATATCTATCTTCTCGATAATAGCACTCTCATCTGCACCCGAAGCCACGGTTTCCTCGAACGGATATAAATCCACGATAACCAAATCGATAGAAGGGATTTCATATTGAGTGATTTGTTGCTGATCGACTTCATTTTCCCGACGGTTCAATATACCACCGAACACTTTGGGGTGAAGAGTCTTAACCCGTCCTCCCAAAATAGACGGATAACCGGTCAGATTCTCTACTGAACCACAAGGAATCCCCAACGACTCAATAAAAGATTGCGTACCACCGGTCGAGATAAAATTAACTCCTTCGGCATGTAAAAGTTTCAAAATTTCGTCTAAACCATCTTTATGAAAAACGGAGACAAGAGCTGTTTTAATTTTCTTATTTTCAAGCATAAAGCATCGCACTATATAATTCGGTTACAAAAATACAAAAATATATAGGTTTAGCCTTGTATAATTCATGAAAGTTTTCATGGAAAAATAAATCTTTTCTATTCGGCTCTTTCTAACGGTGTTATCCTTCCTTTTATGAACAAAACAGTGTTCTTATTCGTTTCGTTTTCCTACACCGCATAGGTCTAAAAAAATGATGTCTTAACTATTCTGCCTATATACGACGAATCAAAAACATAAACTCAAATATAAATTATTCAAAATGCTTATGGAAAAAATAGGAATATTTTACGGCTCAACTACCGGAATTACAGAAAGTGTAGCCTACCGATTAGCCGAACTAATGCATGTAAAAAAAGAAGACATACACGATGTCGCACGAAGCAAACCTTCGGAAATAGGACAATACGACCTATTATTATTGGGTTCTTCGACATGGGGAAGCGGAGATCTTCAAGACGACTGGTATGACTTCCTCGACGGAATCGAAACCCTCGATCTCAAAGATAAAACCATTGCTTTATTCGGTTGCGGAGACCAATCTATGAGCGACACCTTCTGCAATGCCATCGGCACAATTTACCATCGACTACAAAAAACAGGAGCAACATTTTACGGAGCTTTCGAAGCAGGAGACTATACATTCGACAAATCGACGGCCTTTATCAACGGCAAATTCATAGGATTACTTATCGACGATGTAAACGAACCCGAAAAAACAGAAAACAGGCTCAATCATTGGGTAGAGCTTCTACAATCGGAATATATTGTAACACAGTAATCACCCTCTTATCTTAAATATATTATTGAGGCGGGTATCGATACCCGCCTCAATAATTGTGATATAAATAGTTGCCTGACCATAAAATTAATTATACATTTGCTCCAAATATTACGACTTTTAAAAAGTAGGGCATAACATGCAATTATATTCGGAAAAACGCTCGATTATGAACAAACTGATTGGATTACTTACCTGCTTATGTTTCTCCACAAACTTGGCGGTAGCTCAAAATAAAGATGCATCATCAATCATTAAATTCGGATTATTCGCCGACACCCAGTATGCTGATTGTCCGTCCCAAAATACCCGTTATTATCGGGAAGCTCTACAAAAATTAGATACATGCATCGAGTATTTCAACCGACAAGAAGTTCAATTCACTATTAATTTAGGTGATATTACCGACAGGAAGAACTCCGATTTAGAAGTAATAAAGCAACATCTGTCCCAACTTAATCATAAAATTTATCACCTCACAGGAAATCACGACTACAAAGACATTACAAACAACTCTGTCCTTTACAAGCAGCTGGATATGCCATCTGAATATTATTCGTTCAAAAAAGGGGACTGGGTATTTATCATGTTAAATACCAACGAAATCGCTTCATACGCCAATATAGCGGGAACACCCAAAGAGAATGAATGGAACAGGATGCAAGAACAGATAAAACAAATCAAAGGTAAATATGCTTATGAATGGAACGGAGGAATAAGCGAAAAGCAAATGCAATGGCTCGATCGACTATTAAAGAAATGTGAGAAAAAGGGTCTTTCTGTCTTAATTTTTTCTCATCACCCGCTATATCCACAAAGCGATTTTTCGGCATTGAACGGCAATGAAATAGTCGACACCCTATCCAAGTATTCTTGTGTAAAGGCAGCTTTCTCGGGCCATCACCACGCCGGGGCATTCGGATATTACAAAAATATCCCTTTGATTACACTGGAAGGAATGGTTGAAACAGAAAACCAAAATGCCTATGCTATCGTCGAAATTTCCCAAGATCACCTACTTGTAAAAGGGCAAGGGAGAGCATCTTCATACTCGTTCAAATTATCCCGACAATAGGATAACTGCTAACGATTCTTTCGCATGGTATAACGGCTGATTCCCAAACTTTCATAGCTTTTACGTAGCTCCTCATCGTTATCTGAAATCACCAGAAGACGGTCTCCACTCTGTAAATGAGTATGTCCTTTGGGAACAAAATATTGTTCTCCGCGCTTGACCATAACGACCAACGTATTATCCGGCAATGAAAGATTCATCAGTTTATTACCTCCCGATAAAGCCTCGTCCGTCAACTCTATCTCGCTCATCGCCGATTTTATTTCATCGGGTAGAGCGACATTAAAGATTTCTTTTTCCTCGCTCTTCCCCACCAATCCCAGCCATCTGGCCATCGCACTTACCGTAGTTCCTTGTACCAACAAAGAGACAATGGTCACGAAAAACACGATATTGAAAATCATACGAGCATTAGGAATTTCTGCCGACATAAGCGGATAGGTCGCAAAAATAATAGGGACAGCCCCCCTCAACCCTACCCATGAAATATAAACACGAGCCCGAGTCGTAAACCTACGGAAAGGCAATAAACATGCAAATACAGATATCGGACGCGAGACAACAATCATGAATATGGCAACCAACAATCCCACTCCGGCAACAGCAGACAACTCCGAAGGATTCACCAACAATCCGAGTGTTAAAAACATGACTATCTGGAAAAGCCAAGTAAAACCATCGAAAAATGTAGTCAAACTACGCTTGTGCATCAACTTCCGATTTCCAACGACTAACCCTGCTATATAGACAGCCAAATATCCGTTCCCTTGCAAAAGATTGGTAAAAGCGAATACGAAAAAAACACAAGAGAACAACAATACCGGATAAAGCGATTCATTAGGGACATTGATACGATTTATAATCCAAACAATAGCATACCCCAACGCAAATCCAGCAGCCGCACCTATCGACAGTTGCATAAAAAGCAAAACGATGGAATGAGGCCAATCGATAACTCCAATCTCAATAACCTGAATCAAAAGTATCGTAAGCATATAGGCCATAGGATCGTTACTACCGCTCTCCAATTCGAGAGTCGGCCGCAAACGCTCTTTCAAAGAAATCCCCTTCGAACGCAAAATAGAAAAAACGGATGCCGAATCTGTCGATGACATAACAGCAGCCAACAGCATGGATTCTAACAATCCTAACTGAAAATTACCCGGCAAAAGATCGGACAACGAATAAATGAATAATCCTGTTATAATCGTTGTCATTAAAACTCCCAACGTAGCCAAAGTCACACCCGGAGCTAAAATTGGTTTTATTTCCCGATAGTGTGTATCCATTCCACCCGAAAACAAAATGATACAAAGTGCAACCGTACCTATAAACTGGGCTATTTGCGGACTATCGAAATAAATACCGAAACCGTCTGAACCGGCAAGCATTCCCACACCGAGGAACAATAGCAACGCCGGTACACCAAATTTCGCTCCTGTTTTTCCGACAAGGACACTCAGGAACAATAAAATGGCTCCTACCAACAATATATTTTCAGGACTGATAACCATAGAGTTTATTTACTAAGAAGCTGTTTTAAATTTATTGAGAAATAATATTATCATTGCAAGCAGGTATGTT
>ENA-ORTU01003236-ORTU01003236.1-human-gut-metagenome-genome-assembly--contig:-NODE-3236-length-13568-cov-2.876711_pt1 | contig 13568 bp, 14 predicted proteins | sample MGYA00241910_ERZ509184 | MGnify/ENA primary metagenome ERZ509184 (study PRJEB26280, sample SAMEA2338847) | human gut metagenome | biome: human gut; feature: human-associated habitat; material: faeces... | reverse complement strand
GACAGGATGCATTAATTCCCTCTCTGATCAGCAGAAGACGCTTTGCCACGGCTTTTAGATTTTCCTGATCACTTTTCTTTCCCGCCAGAAGATATTCCAGCTGATAATGCAGCCCTGCTTCAGAAGGAGAAATATAGTTTCCCAGATGCTCCATCAGATACTGCTGAAACAGTACTTTTGCTGATCCGGAATTATCTTTTCCCGTTTTCTGCGGCATCGCCATTCCCTGTTGAAGTGTTCTTCCTGATAACAGATCTCCATGTGAGATTTTCTGATCAGAAATTCCTTTTGATGCCGGAACGACCAGATCCAGAAGTCCCATACGCCGAATCCTCTGAATCACCGGAACTGGATTTACCACCTGCGGTTTTACCTCTCCATCTGAAAAACTCTCTCCCGAAGTGCCATCACCAAAATCTCCGGATTCTTCCTTCTTTGAAGCCTCTTTGGCTTCCTGGCTCTTCTGTGCCGCAGAATTCATTTCGGAATCATAATTTTCCAGTGTATTCCCTGCTTCCGCCTGTTTTCCATCTTTCTCTGCCTGCTTCACTTTCTGCTCTTTTTTCTTATATCGCTTCACAAGTGTCTGTACTCCCTGACTTCCAAGCGTATCTTTCATATAAGTGACTGCCTGCTGGTAAAAGACTTCGCCATCTTCATCTGTTGCCAGACGATATCCACTGAAACCACCCTGCCTGAGTTTCAGCTTCTGACTGTTCTGTTTCAGTATCGGTTTCATATAAGACTCAAAGTTATCATAAACTGCTGCCAGATTCAGATCTGTTCCTCCCTGTGTTCCATCCAGAAAAAACAGATCATAATTTTTCAGAAGAAAACGATCATACTGTCCAAACAGAGAATAAAGTCCAATATCCATACTGTTCAGAATCTGTGTTCTCGCTGCCGCTGCCTGCACAGATTGAATGCTCGTTGCAACCAGTGATAGCAGGAGACTTAAGATCAGCGCCAGAAAAACAGTAATACTGCCCTTTTTCTCCATCAGCTCTCTCCTTTCTTCATCAAATTGAATTACTCTGTTTTGTGATTTTACTTAAGATTGCCTGTACCAGATTTGTCAGCTGCTCTTTAAAAATAATGACAAGGCTGATCAACACCACCAGGATCAGAATAATCTCCACAACCCCTACTGCATCTTCTTCGTATACAAATTCTTTTGCTGTTTGCAGATAATCCCGCATTGTTTTACCTCCTCGTTTTTTATACAATCATCCATAGAACGACAAAAATGCAGGTATCATGATGATCGCCATCACCACCGCAAGCATCATGATCATTGGAACAAGCAACTTTGTTGCTGCTGTTTCCCCCATTACCCTTGCCTTTCTTTTTCTTTCATCCCATGCTTCCAGAGCTTCTTTTTCCAGAAGATCTGCCATCCTGTGTCCGCCTTTCTGGAGATTCTGAATCAGGATCGTAGAAAATGTTTTATATTTCATCTGTCCACACCGCTCTCCAAACCTTCGGTAAGCTTCCAGTTCTGCCACACCACTGTCCATTTCATGGCAGGTCGTCGTCACGGCTTCATATGCATATCGTCCTTCTTTCGGACAATTTCTCAGATAATCTGAACTGATCTTCTGAAATGCTCTGCGAACCGTCATACCTGCCTGGATCAGAAGTGTAAACTTCATGATCAGCGACGGATAATCCATCAGAAGCTGTTCTGCCCGTTTTGCCATCTCTTCCTGCTGTTCTCTCGCTTTTTTTAACATCAGCACGACTGCCGCAAACAGGGCCAGTGCTGCCAGAAGTGTTCCAGTACTCTCCCCGGGTTTCTGCCACTTAAGTGTCTGGCCATCCCAGGAATCCGGCAGATAATAATAATCCGGATCCTGTTTTTCCCTGTTATACTGTTCAATCACTTCTTTCAGCTCTTTCTGTCTCATTTCTTCCGGCGACTGCTTCACTTGTGCATTTTCCGCTTCCGTTTCTTCTGTCTCTTTTTCCGGAATCTGAACAGCAACTTTCTCCGGCTTCCCATCACCTACGGAAACCTGCAGTTCCTCCGTATAAGCCCCATCCTCACTCTTCTCGATTCTGTGGCCTTTCTGATAAATTTCACTGTCTCCATTTGTCAGTGTCATCGCCATTCCTGCCAGATTTCCACAGACGGCAACGATCAGAAACAGACGGAGGCTTTCTTTATCAGCAATACCATCCAGCCTGAGCCACCCTGCTTTCCAGACTAGCACAGTGCCAAACGCTGTCATAAAAATAATAAAATGTACCCACATACTGCTTTCTCCTACACTTCAATATCAACAATTCTGCGCCCAAGCCAGTAAGATAACACATAAATCCCCAGACAAAGTGTCATCGCACACATTCCAAAAAGATTCCCATACAGTACGCTTAAGAATCCCGGAGAGGTCAGTTTCAGGTAGAGAATGATTCCGGCCGGCATCAGACTCATGATCATCTGTTCTGCTTTCTTTGCCGCCAACGTTGTCTCAATTTCTTTACGGACATCGATCTTGTCTCCAAGCATCCGCGCAGAAGTCTGTATGATCCGATTCATATCTCCACCGGTTCTCTTGGCAGTGTAAAATACTGCAGCAAAATTTTCCACATCTTCAATACCACTCCTGTCTCCAAGGCTCAGTAAAAGTTCCTCAACCGGAACACTGACTCTGAGCTGTGTTTCTATGTAATGAAACTCCTTCACGATATCTGTCTCTTTCGGATACAGTCTCTCCAGGTCCCTGGAACATGCTGCCACTGCATTTTCGACAGAGTAACCAGCCTGTACAGCTACGCTTAATGCATTCAGCGCATCCTTGAACTGATAATTCAGTTTCCTTTTTCGTTCTCTGATCAATCCTTTCTTTTTCAGTCTCATAAACAGGACAGTAACAGGAACTGTCAGCAGCATCAGCCACCAGTTTTGATAAAACAGATAATCCATTGCTCCACAGAGCAGAATGCTCTGTATCAGATATTTCAGAATCTCTGTTTTTGAAAAATGATATTCCGCATAATTCTGTTTCATATAGTCACCCCTGCCCGTATCAGTTTTTCCCGGTTCAGAAGGGACGCAATCTGCACCAGCCCTTTTCCCTCCTGCCACTGATATAATGTCCGGGTTTTTATTTCATGATCTTCGAATCCACAGATTTCTGTTATCTCCAGTACTTTCCGGCTTTTATCCCGCATTCTTCCCAGATGGATCAGTATATCCACTCCTGAGGCAATCTGACGTCGAATCGCTTCCAGCGGAAGATCTACTCCCATCAAAGTCATTGTTTCCAGACGAGAGAGCATATCCTCGGCCGAATTGGCATGTGCCGTACTCAAACTGCCTTCATGACCGGTATTCAGTGCCTGTAGCATATCTACCGCCTCGCCTCCGCGGACTTCACCCACAACAATACGGTCCGGTCGCATACGAAGAGCGGTCTTGATCAGATCACGTATCGTAACTGATGTTGCACCTTCTGTATTTGCCATCTTTGCCTCCAGCCGTACCAGATTCTCAATACCCTGAATCTTCAGTTCTGCATTGTCTTCAATAGTGATCAGTCTCTCGTCACTGGGTATAAAATTGGACAGTGCTCCAAGAAACGTTGTTTTTCCACTTCCTGTTCCTCCGCCAATGACCATGGAATATCTTGCCCTGACCAGTGTTTTCAGAAATTCCGCACATTCCGCAGGCAGACTTCCAAGCGCGATCAGTTTTTCCATGGTGATCGGTGTATCCGGAAAACGGCGGATCGTCAGTATCGGACCATTCAATGCAACCGGGCGGACCACCGCATTCACTCTGGCTCCGTTCTCCAGACGGGCATCCACAATAGGCATTGATTCGTTGACCACCCGGTTGCATTTTCCGACGATCTGCTGGATCACATCTTCCAGCTTTTCTCCGGAAGTAAAGGTCTTTTCCCAACGGGAAAGCTTTCCGGCCCGTTCCACAAATATTGCATCCGGACCATTCACCATGATCTCTGTCACCGTTTCGTCCTCGATCAGTTCCTGCAGCACATCCAGTTTTCTTACAGAATGAAACAATTCCTGACGGAGCTGTACTTTTTCCTTCAGAGAAAGGCAGGAATCCCGCATCCTCTCCAGAATCAGTGTATCAATTTCTTCCAGGATCTCTTCATCGGTCAGTTCTCTTGCAAGGTCCAGTTTTTCCATCAGAAGCATTCTCAGTGACTGAAAAGTTTCTCTGCTCATACCTCATCCTTTCCGAGCAGTTCTCTGACAAAATCGCCAAGCGTTCCCCAGACCAGCTGCTCTGCGCGAAACGGCTCTGCCAGGACTTCCTGTCCATACGGCAGATTCAGTTTTACCATACGGCTCAAAATCTGCGGATAATCCCGCACACTCAGAAGTTCTTCAAACTGTGCCAGTTTACTCCGTGACATTTTGTCTGTTTTTATCGGAGTATAAACCGTAGTACACATGTCCAGCATCTGAAAAACCTCCTCGATCCCGTTTCCTATATCAAGTACAATCGTCTCATAAGAACTGTGGAGAATGATTTCCTGCAAAAGATGTTCCCAATCCTGCCAGGAAGTTCCTCTGATATCCTCCGGTGACTGCACAGGTGGAATAAAATCCACGTTTCCCATACTCTCTGCCATTCCATTCATCTTAACTGTAATCCCTGTACTTCCCTGTTTTACAAAATACAGAAGATCACTGAGTGTATGTAAAAATTTTTTCTGCATCAGTTCTTCAAACCCGGCATACTCTTCCAGATTCAGATAAAGGACACTTTTTTCTCTGCCCAATATCTGCGCCAGTGTCAGTGCAAAGCAAGTCTGAAGGCAGCCTCCCAGCGGCGAATATACTCCCAGTATCTCCGTCGTCTTCTTTAATACTGGCAGCTGCGCCGGAAGAATTGCCTTCTCCGCACCATAACAGGCCATCACTTCGCGTACTACATCTGATGATGCCTGATATTTATACACACCAGTATACTTCTCCAGTTCCTTTGGCTTACTTCCCTCTGTCAGGATCACGATCTTACCAATATCCAGTTCTCCTACTTCCCGGCACATTGCCTCCGAAGAAATCAACAGCAACTCTACGGGGTTCTTCTTCACATATGCCACCAGACTTTCCACACTGGTAAAAGCCTGGATTTCAAAAGGGATATTTTTCTTCTGATTCAGATAGTCCATAAAGTTGCAGGCATACTCTGCCTCCAGATCACAGACTGCAAAAATTTGTTTTTTCAATACATACCTCCTGCATACAGCATCACACTCATAAAGACAGGAACCGTGAAATGAATATTTTCCCACGCAGTCCCATTTCGGTAATAAGCTTTCCGTTCGCCTGTCCGGATATACATTTTCATATATTTGACCAAATATTGGATTCGCTGGCTGAAACCGCCGCACAAGATCAGAATGGCCAGTGAAAGCAGCCCTCCTGTCAGAAATGCATACCAGATACACCACAGAATATGTACTGGTCCCATAATTCCTCCCAGTACACAAAAAAGTTTGATATCTCCCGAACCAAGCATTCGGAAATAAAACAGCCATCCGAGAACCACCAGTGGAATTCCTGTACCTGAAATAAAAAATGCCGTTCCATTCCATCCTCCACGCCACAGATCATATCCGAACCCGATCAGCATCGAAAAAAGGATCCAGCTGTTTTTTATTTTCATCTGATACAGATCCATTAAAACAGCAACTCCGGTGATCGTCAGAAGCAGTATCCTGCCACCAATAACACCAATCACACTCCTTTCTGTATACAATTATCTCAATTATAAAAAAAGGGATTTCCGTCTGAACCGACGGTTATGAATACCAGAAGATCTCTGGTGAGTTTTATTATAGAACGGACCGTGCCGTTTTGTAAAGAAGATTCATTCGCCAAATTCTCTGTATTTCCGACATTTATGCACCGGACTTGCGGTTGCACAATCCGCCTCTGTTCGGTATAATAAAAAGCAACAGCAAAAGGGAGGCTTTATCTTCATCATGGAAAAAAACATCAAAAAAATCGAAGATATGTCGCTGAATGCCTGGCCATCTCACAAAATGGAGCTTTACGATGGCTGGATCCTGCGATTTTCTTATTTCTATACACACCGTACCAACAGTGTGGAACAATTTGGAAACTCTACGCTTCCATGGCGTGAAAAGGTTGCCTACTGCGAAGATGTTTACAAACGTCTGGGATCTCCTGCTATCTTTAAGATCAGTCCGCTGGTATCTCCGGATTTTGATTATACTCTCGAAAACCGTGGTTATGAGATCCAGCATGTAACTGAAGTCATGACGCTTCATCTGAGTGATGCACGTCTGGATGCGCCATATTCTGCCGTAACGATCACGGATGAGATTCCGGATATCTGGATCACAAGTCTTTTTGATCTGAAAGGAATGACAAACCCGATCCACCGGGCCGTTGTTCCTTCTATGTATCGTGCCATTCCCAAAGAAACGATCTGTGCTTCCATCTGGAAAGAGGGGAAGATCATCGCTACAGGACTTGGTATCCTTGACCGTGACTACATCGGAATCTACGCGATCCATGTAAAGGAAAAATATCGCGGACAGGGATTTGCACGCCAGATCTGTACTGCACTTCTCACGGAGGGCATGAAAAAAGGTGCTGAAAATGCCTATCTTCAGGTCGTTCAGGGAAATACCGCTGCCAAACGACTGTATGCATCTCTTGGCTTTACTGATTTTTATACGTATTGGTTCCGTGTGCAGCCTGGAGCTGTAACACAGAAAGGAGTTTCATGAAAAAAATACTGGTGGTCTGTATCGGATCACTTTTTCTGATCACTTTATCCGGCTGCAGTCTGGGAGATATTGTTGATCGTTTCTCAGATTCAGAAGATACACAGATTCAGGACATCAATCCTGGAAGCACCCGTGTATATATGGATGAGATCCGGGGTACTCTTCAGTATTTTACCGGTAATCAGCTTACTCTTCTCAGCGGATCGGATAACTATGTCTTTGATATTTCCCAGGCAACTCTGGAATGTGCAGACGGAATGCTCTGTGGCGATGCTGTCAGCGTAATCTACGAAGGGCAGCTTGACAGTACGGATACAGGTGCTGTCCGCGTGCTCAAAGTTGTTGACGACTATCATGATACTTCCGAAGTAAAAGAAGGAACTACGCGTGGACAGGTTCAGAATCTGACCGCCAATTCCATTACGATCAGATCTAAAGGTGGAAAAACCGTTACTTTCCCGATCACAGGAACAGAACAATATTATCAGGGCGGCATCAAAGCCGGCAATTGGGTTTATCTTCACTATAAGGGAGATTTTGGTCCAGCTTCAGCCGATGATCCAAATGTACTTGATGGTTCTCAGATGAAAATCTACAGTGTTTCTGATATTGATCCGCTCAATGTGCCTGCACCCACTCCTACTCCTGCACCTCAGGAGGGAGTTGAGATCAAACCGGAAAACAAACTCCGGGCTGTGATCCAGAACATTCAGACAAATATCCTTCAGGTATCCCCAGAGAATACCACAAACATCCTGAATCTGGACATGTCTGCAATTCCCTGTTATTTCAGTGGTGGAATCGAATCCGGAGCACATGTAAATGTAATTTATACCGGAGACTTCAATGGAACAACCCTTGATGGACTCACAATCCTCGGTATCACCGGAGATATCCCGGAAAACTTAAGTGAACGCAATACCGGCTTCACTATTTCCGGAGAAATTACTGCATCCACTGCCAACACCATCACCCTTCTGACTTCTGATGGCGTGCGGATCACCTGCAATACAGAAAGTGCCTCTAATGAATCCACTGGCGGACTTCTTACCGGCAGTTCCGTGAAGGTCACTTTCAACCCGGCCGATTCCAGGCAGACCAATATCTATACTGCATTAAAAATAGAAGACCTGTGAGATGATTTCTCACAGGCCTTTTTTACATTATTTTCTACGGAATCTTTCCCGGATCTCACATTCTCCACCCTGCAGCCACTCCCGCACTTCCGGTCTATCTCCCAGGATCTGGCAAAAAGCTTCATATTCCTGGCAGATTCCTTTACCATGTGACACCATATAGGCACCGGCATCGCTGCCGGGTGCTACCTTTACCTTCTTTGCAAACGCAAGACGTACCAGGTTCTCTGCCTGTACAATGATCGGCCTGAGGACCTCATCATCATACCTCCCACATCCGAGCAGATTTCGTACTGTTACAAGTGTCGGAACCCATACAGTATCACTGTCAGCAAGCATGGACAGCGTTTCTTCATCCATATAATTGCCATGTTCCAGGCTGTCCACGCCGGCTGCGATCGCAGCCCTCGTTCCATATACACCATTCGTATGACTCATGACCGCAAATCCTTCCTCATGGGCAATATGTACCATTTCTTTTACTTCTTCTGCCTCCAGCGGTTCTCCTGTCACTTTGCCGTGATTCTTAAAATCCAGAAGTCCTGTCGTCATGATCTTGATGAAATCTGCACCTTCTTCTCCTGCCTTCAGCACCAGTCCGTGAAACTCTTTGAGATTATCAAATCCGTGTCCTACGATTTCTCCATAATGTCCGTTTCTGTGGATTGCAAAAACAGGTGTCCGATAATCAATCCCGTATTCCGGAGCCAGTCTGGCAGCAAGAGAAGCCACTCCATAAGGATCACCACCATCTCTTACAAAAGAAACCTCTGCTTCCTGATATGCCCGCAGACATTGCCGCACGGCTTCTTCATTTGCCTTTTCTCTGTGCAGATTCACCGCAGCCCGATAGTTTATACCATTCATCAATGCATGTGCGTGACATTCTCCAAACATCTTCTCTTACCTCAGATCACTGTTTGAAGAAGTGACGGATCTCATCTTCTGATGCCTTGACAGATCCCTGTACAAAGAATGGTTTTCCACCGCCGCGTCCATTTAATGCCGCATTCATCTCTTTTGTAAACTGACGCAGATCACCATTCTGTTCTCCTATCGCATATTTGTAACTTCCATCTCCATTTGCAGAAAATACGGCGCAGCATCCGTTGCATTTCTGCATAACCGCATCTGCCATTCTGCGTACCTGATCAGCTTCCAGTCCCTCATGGAAAAGAAGCACGCTTCCTGCACCTTCCCAGTTCTTTGCCTCTACTGTACAGAGTTCATCAAACATGTGGTTCACCTGGCCTTTGAGACGGAAATTTTCATCTTGCAGACGTGCCACTGCTGCCGCGGTCTCTCCAATCTTTGCAGAAAGTTTCATGGATACCTGACGGTTCTGATCATTTACCATATTCAGATAATCCATCACTCTCTTTCCACAGATCATGGTCAGACGGATCCCCTCATGGAAGTTTTCTACTGTCAGGATCTTGACTGCGCCAATCTCACCAGTATGTGTCACATGTGTTCCGCAACATGCACAGAGGTCGGATCCCGGAAAACGTACCAGACGCACCTGCCCGGTCAGTTCCTTCTTGCTTCTGTAATCCAGTTTGTCCAGTTCGTCTCTGGATGGGTAAGTAATCTCTACTTCACTGTTTTCCCAGATCTTACGGTTCGTCTCTGCCTCAATTTCAGCAAGCTGTGCCTCACTCAGTACGCCGCTTAAATCTACTGTGATCACATCACTGCTCATATGGAATCCGACATTGTCGTATCCGTAAGCTTCGTGTACAAGTCCGCTGACAATATGTTCACCGGAATGCTGCTGCATCAGGTCAAATCTTCTGTCCCAGTCAATCTTTCCGGTAACATCACTGCCTGCTTCAATCGCTTCTTTTGTATAATGGATGATCTCTCCATCTTTTTCATGTACTTCCAGAACTTCCACATCATTCAGTGTACCCAGATCATATGGCTGTCCGCCACCTTCCGGATAAAAAGCTGTCTGATCCAGAATGATCTCATAACCTTTTTGTCCTTCTCTGCATTCCAGAACATTTGCAGTAAATTCTTTTGTATATACATCTTCATAATATAATTTTCTTGTCTCACTCATTGCTGTAATATCCTTCTTTCTTATGTTTTAAGAAATGATTTGTTTCTGTCTTTTCTGCACTTTAGTATACCACAGCTTCACTTTCCTGAACAGAAAAATACTGCTTTCAAAAACGAAAAAAGACAGGCGAGCATAACGCATCGTCTGCCTTCTCTCATATATTTTAATTAAAAGGTAAGGGTGTATTTTTCAACGCTGATCTGAGCTTTTCCATCTGCCGCAAAGCTGATATTATCTGCTTTCTGAGGAGTAAACAATACCATTGTTGCAGTCTGGCTTCCGTCATTGATAAAAATCTCTACGCTGAATCTGTCCATGAGGATTCTCAAAGTCACTTCACCACCTGCCGGTTTCACCTGAATATCTCTTTTATGAAGGATATCATACATATATCCACTACGGCTGCGGTCAAGAGAGAGAACTTCTCTTACCGGATCATAAGTGATCGTAGAATCATAGGTTTCATCAGCAGCAAGCTTAATGGTAAACTTTTTGAATGCATCTGTTACCTTCAGCTTCACTGTCATGTCAAGTACACGTCCATCTACACCATTCAGAACTGTTTCATCGGAGATTTCCACATTCTCATAGTGAACATATTCTCCACGATAATTTTCAATCTCACGAACCGGCTGCTGGATGAGTTTTCCGTTGCGGTAGTTGATTTCTCTTGGAAGAGTCATCTGTCCGAAATATTTCACACCATCCGGAACAAACTTGGAATTCGGCCATGCCTGCATCCATGCGATCATTACACGGCGGCCGTCTGGTGTGAGCATGCTCTGTGGAGCATAGAAATCAATTCCGCTGTCGAGTGGCTGCACATCTTCTCTGATAAACTGATGTGTCTTTTTGTCATAGGTTCCTGTCAGATAAATAACACTGTGACCTACATGGAACTTCAGTCCTTCCGGCATCATTGCCATCGGGCTTACGACCAGAACATGCTTGCCGTCTACTTCATAGAAATCCGGACATTCCCACATTTTTCCAAGTTTTTCATCACTGTGGTCAAGTACGCATACATACTGCCACTGAAATGCATCTGTACTTCTGAAAAGAAGGATCCGGCCGTTTCCATCGTCCATCATATTTGCAACAACTGCATAATAAAATCCATCCTCATCTTTCCAGATCTTAGGATCGCGGAAGTCGACTTTACTTCCTCCTGCCGGAACATCTTCTCCGGTAATGACCGGATTCTTTTCATATTTCTCGTAATCCGTTCCATCACCCACTGCCAGACACTGTGTCTGGTGTGTTGGAAGTTCTCCATTGGCCATTGGAATATCACTTACATATCCAACACCTGTATACATCAGAAGATGTCGGCCATCCGGAAGCTCAACACCACTTCCGGAGAAACATCCGAAATTATCATAGGATTCTTCCGGAACCATGGCAAGTGGAAGTCTCTCCCAGGTGATAAAATCTTTACTTGTCACATGTCCCCAGTGCATCGGTCCCCATTCATTAGAATACGGATGATACTGATAAAACAGATGATATTCATCTTTATAAAAGGAGAATCCATTTGGATCATTGATCCATCCGGAACCACCAGTCACATGATAGCAGGGACGTTCTTCCGGAGAAATTCTTTTTAACTGTTCCTGCTCAAATTCTCTTGCCCTCATTAATTTCTCTTTACTCATAATACTTTATCTCCCTGTTATTACTGTTTTCCATCAACCTTTAATTCCTGATGATGCAATGCCTTCAACATAGTATTTCTGCATGAAGATAAACATAATGATCATCGGGATTGCAGATACGACAAGGGCTGCCATGATCGCACTGTAATGTACCGGCTGTGTTCCAAAAAATGACTGAACTGCAAGCTGGATCGTACGCTTATCTTCTCCTGTCATAACGAGGAATGGCCACATAAAATCATTCCAATGTGCTACAAAATCAAGAATAAATACAGTTGCGTATACTGTTTTGGAGATTGGCATAACGATCTGGAAAAATGTTCTGATCGGACTACAGCCATCAATTGCAGCCGCTTCAATCAGATCATCCGGAACGTCACAGAAGAACTGTCTGAACATATAAATAGAAAAGCATTTTGCAACAAAAGGAACAACCAGTGCTGCAAGTGTGTTTACCCAGCCGAGCTGAGACATTTCAATGTAAAGTGGGAGCATGATTGCTTCCATCGGCAGTACCATCAGTGCAATTACAAGATTCAGAACTGCACCTTTTCCTCTGAATTCAAATTTAGCCAATGCATAACCGCACATGGAGTTTACAAGCAGATCCAGAACAAGGATCAGTGCAATATAAAGCAGTGTATTTTTAAATACCAAAGGCATATTCAGTCGTGAAAATACTTCTGCATAGTTATTTAAGGATGCCTGAACCGGTAAAAAAGTAGTCAGCGAATCCATATTTGCAAAAATCTTAGCTTCTGGTTTCAGTGATGCGGAAATCATCCAGATCAGAGGAGATACAAAGATGATACCGATGATAATATTTCCAAAATAGAACATGAATTTTCCAAATGCATTAGAAAACCTCATTGATTTTTTCATATTTATATCCTCCTTTCTCAGTCTGTTGCCGCAGTTACTTTCTTCATCGCCATAGACATACATACAACGATCACAAAGAATACAGCTGCGATCGAGCAGGCATAACCAAAGTTACCTTTCTGGAAGCCCTGTGTATAAATGTAATACACAAGAGTCTTTGTGGAGTTTTTCGGTCCACCCTGTGTCATGATATATGGCTGTGTAAAAAGTTTCATTGCCTGGATCATAGTGATCATAATTACGTATTTAATAGTTCCCTTCAGTCCCGGGAGCGTGATGTAAAGGAACTGTTTAAACTTGGTTGCACCATCTACAGATGCTGCTTCGTACTGGTCCCTCGGGATTCCCTGAAGACCTGCCAGGAAGATCATCATCTGATAACCGGCACCCTGCCATGCAGACATAAAGATGATGGAGTTCATCGCTGTATTTGCATCACTCAGGAATTTGATCGGGCTCATTCCAAGAGATACAAGGATTGAGTTGATCAGACCTGTATTTGGATTTGCATTGTAAAGTACTGACCACAATACGGAGATAACTACCATGGATGTAAGCTGTGGTGCAAAGTACATGGTACGGAAGACTGCCACTCCACGGAACTTCTTTGAAACCAAAAGTGCAAGAGCGAGCGCAAGTGCACACTGACAAGGAACAACAATTACTGTAAAATAAACGGTATTTTTTAATGCAAGCCAGAAGTTTTTATCACTGAAAAGCTTCTGATAGTTTTCAAAACCGATAAATTTCATTGCATCAGGTCTCATGATCTGATATTTAAATCCTGAAAAATATACGGTATAGATCATAGGTACAACAAGAAATGCAATCAGAAGAATTACTGCCGGTGCTACGAATATATATGCAGCTACTCTTTCATCACGTTTACGGCCGGTAAGCTTCTTTTTTTCTGCCTTTGCCATTGCCTTTCCCCCTTTTCCTTTTTAAGAAAAAGCAGAGCCGCACCGCTTTTATGCCGATGCGGCTCCGTCTTCATTAATTTTCTTATTCAGCGTAATATGTTTCGTAGTCTTCTGTAAATGTATCTACTACTGTATCAAATTCAGACTGAATATAATCTGTATCTACT
>ENA-ORTU01003227-ORTU01003227.1-human-gut-metagenome-genome-assembly--contig:-NODE-3227-length-13613-cov-4.642130_pt1 | contig 13613 bp, 14 predicted proteins | sample MGYA00241910_ERZ509184 | MGnify/ENA primary metagenome ERZ509184 (study PRJEB26280, sample SAMEA2338847) | human gut metagenome | biome: human gut; feature: human-associated habitat; material: faeces... | reverse complement strand
ACAAAATATCTTGAGGAGAGGCTGAAACTTACAGTCAACCGAGAAAAGAGCCGTATTGTCAGCGTGTTTGCAATCCAAAATTTTAAATTCCTTGGCTTTGCATTGGGAAGGAACGGAAAAGGCATTTATGCCCGAGTTCATCCGAAGTCATGGAAGAAGTTCAAGTCCAGACTGAAGGAGCTGTCTTCCCGTAAGCAATGTCAGTCAATCAAGCTAAGCCTTGAGAAAATCAAGGTGTATGCGAGGGGATGGCTTAACTACTATGGAATTGCAAGTATGAAGAACAACATAGATGACATCAACGGATGGCTCTATCACAGAATACGTATGTGTATATGGAAACAGTGGAAGAAACCAAGGACGAAGATACGTAACCTTATCAAGATGGGAGTACCCAAAGACTTGGCAATGCAAGCGGGTAATACCCGACGGGGACATTGGTTCGCAACGCATACAGTTGCAGTAAACATGGCAATGACAAAAGAAAGACTGATAAACAGTGGCTTTTATGATTTAGCCACAGCCTATCAGTCTGTGCACGTCAACTATTGAAACCGCCGTGTACCGAACGGTACGCACGGTGGTGTGAGAGGACGGCGGTTAGTCACCGCCTCCTACTCGATTACGGCTGTTACGATAAATCCAGAGTTTGGCAACCGCGCATATCATCCCGAGTCGTTAATCTGACCCTTTAAATGACTTGAGCCGCCCCTGCAAGGACGGCTCAAGTTGCGAGGCGCGATCCTCAATGCGTATCTGCCCACATAGGGCGCCGGCTCTGGCAAGCCGATAGGCGCACTCCGCGTTTCTTGATTTATTCTACCAATCCAACGGTTTCGTCTTTCGAGAAAAGGACCTTTGAAATAGGCCTGATGACAATATGCATCCCGAGATCATTGGTACCGATCGCCGCTTTTTCCATTTTGCACTACCTTTCCTTTTTGCCATAGCAATAGGGACAGCCTTTCCCTGCCGCCCTTGAATATATGGCAGCCTCCCACTCATGTCCGCACTTTCCCAGCCACCACGCCTTCTTATTGGATTTTCCGGCAATCTGCATCGGGCGAAGCCTACCGTTCTTCGTGGGATGCCATTCGGCAGCCAGACTTGGATTCACCGTGGCGAGGTCGTTAACGCCTTCGACGACATGTCTCTTTGAACAATGGGGACATCCAATTCCCCTGCTCCTATTTCCGATTACCGCCTCCCACTCATGCCCGCATGTTCCTTTCCACCAGACCTTTCGGTTGGATCCGGCAGTCACTTGCGTCGGTCGAAGGCAGTTATTCTTCGTCGGATGCCACTCTGCTGCCAAATCCGGATTGACTGTCGCCAGGTCATTTTGACCGACGATTAGCTTTGCCATTTAGTTGACCTTCCCCTTTAACCAGTCTACAGCCCACCGGTTATCTGACTTAAAAAAGAGTCGCCCGAAAAAGACGACTCTTTAGACCTATCAGTTTGAGATCGCACTACTTCTCTTCTGCTTTACAAGGTGTACGAGTCAACCATTTCGTCATGACAAGTTGTTTGACCGGTTCGCCATCGACATTCATCCCGCTGACAAATAGCCAACGTTTGCTACTCGGTCCGAGAACAGTCCATGCACGGCCATCCTCACCATACAGAATGTCGCCGAACAAGATGGGCTCCCCATCCGCATCGACAATCTCTTTACGTGCCATCGCGTGGCAGAGCTTACGGAAATTACTGAAGCGATGGGAAACCTTTTTATATTCGCCTTTAAGCGTATTGAACTCGTGGCGCAGAGAGCTCAAATCGTTTTGGAGCTTCCCGGTCTCTTCTGCCCGTTCAACCAAAACATGGAAAGCTTGCTTAGCAGCTTCTCCCGATGCACCGGGAAACACGCTATCAATTGCGAATTCAATCGAACGGATGTCCTTATCGGTAACTTTCTTCTTGCCCATAGCCACTCCTATCAGCCAGGCTTTTGTTTATCGTTACAATCTATTGTATCACAATACTACGACACCATAATAAGGCACTTAAAATCAGTTCGAACGCTCCAACATGTATTCAGTCAACCAACGTCGAAAAGCATTGAGGAACGGTTGGCTGTTCTGCGTATCAGCCCATCCACAGAAGCCGATGAAGCCGTCATCGTTGAAGCTTATCGCCTCGCGACCGTTCCACTGGTCAAGACAGTCAATCTTGATATATGCCTTCTCAAGACCGCCTTCCGGCTTCATTTTGCAGCACAGGCTGTCAGACTTCCGACGTGGCGTCATGAAGTGCGGGGTCATCCCGGCACGGTGAGACCTGGCGCACTCGATGGCGATATAGCCCTGGAGGGCATCGAGATCGCAGTGACGTATATCGTCGTAAGTGAAGCCGAGTGACGTGAAAAGCTCGCGGCAGAACGCGGAAGTCAGAACTTGCATGATGGGATCTTTCTATTTGAGGTGGTTGGATGATACTATGATAGCATAATAGGTAATGCGATATCGCATAATTGCGTTGTCACACTTACAACGTCAGCCTTTTAATAAGGTTTGTAATGAAAGGAAGTCCGCATTGAGTCGAGACAAGATCGCCGTAATCATACCGTGCTACAACGAGGCTCTTACCATCGGCAAGGTAATCGATGACTTCCGCCGCGAGCTACCCGAGGCGTCTGTCTACGTTTACGACAACAACTCGACCGACGGCACCGCCGCCATCGCCCGCTCGCGAGGCGCTGTCGTCAGACTCGAACCCCGCCAAGGCAAGGGAAACGTCTGCCGCCAGATGTTCCGAGACATCGAAGCCGACTGCTATCTCATGGTCGACGGCGACGATACCTATCCGGCCGAGGCGGCTAAAGCCCTATGCGAGCCGATTCTTGCTAAACAGGCCGATATGGTCGTGGGCGACCGTCTATCCAACGGCGCCTATGCGCAGCAGAACGCCCGCGCGTTTCATGGCTTCGGAAACGATTTGGTTCGCTTCATGATTAAGTGGATCTACGGCTATGCCTATTCCGATGTCATGACGGGGTATCGAGCCATGTCCAAGCCCTTTATCAAGACGTTTCCCGTCCTTTCCGAGGGCTTCCAAATCGAGACCGAGCTCTCGATACACGCCGTCGATCATCGTTGGCGCATCCTGAACATTCCGATTGACTACCGCGACCGCCCCGAAGGCTCTGTCTCTAAATTGAATACGGTGAGTGACGGTCTGAAGGTGATCGCCATGATCGGCACGCTGTTCAAGGACTACCGCCCGTTAAAGTTCTTCTCGCTGATCGCTTTGGCGTTCTGCATCGGAGGTCTATGTGCCGGCATGCCTGTAGTGAGTGAGTACCTTGCCACCGGCCTCGTGCCCAGACTCCCGACAGCCATCTTAGCCGTGGCGTTCATGTTTATTGCCGCCCTTTCTCTGGCTACTGGATTCATTCTGGATGCCGTGGCGAAAGTCGAGCGCAAGCAATGGGAGCTGCGCGTATATCGCCAAGCTGAGAGCGAGTAGGGCGATCAGACCGTGACGGTCTTTCAACTGATACATGCTAGTTTCGTTAACTAAAAGAGGAAGCCATATGCACACTGATCAAATCTATATCGCGAGGGACAGGAAGTCCGGTATGCATGTTCTCGTCAGAATCTTGGCAGTCGATGATATAGGAGTAGATTATCCTCCGATTGATCCCGACAATTTCAATAACATCTTGTTGACATCGCTGGCATGTGGGATAGCCCAGGTGGCGGCACCTACTTGTTTCAGTTCCCCGCATCTCGAGAACATACAATGAAGGTCTACGGCGTTATGTAGGTCGTATCCTGCCATATCAAGTTTGGTAAGCGACCTGCAGTTTCGAAACATGCAAGCGGTTCGTACGGCAGACGGTAGGCCGATGGCAGGCATCAAGACCTCCTCCAGTTGCTCGCAGCCGCAGAAAAGTCCGCCGGCATGTTGAACGTCAGAGGTATCGAGTTTCGATAAATCGGCGAACCGGAGGTTTCTGAAATCCGTGAACCAGTAGTCGATTTTTTTCGGCTTAATACCGGTGTCGGCGACGAGGATGCTCACGGCCTTCTTGCATTTACTGTTCGCGGTCCAGCCATGGTCACGGCCTTCCCTGCCGATTCGAAAGCAGGCGGATACGCGTTTTCCCTCGAAAACCATACCCTTTAAGGGCAATAAGGTCCGCCTTCGATGGTAGAGCGTCAGCGATCCGTCATCAGATGAGTAGACGGCAAAATCATACACAGGCATATCGAAACCTCCATTGAATCATTATTAACTAATCCATTCAACGAAGATTAAATACTTATCATTTTCTGGGATAACAGATGATTGAATAATCAAGTTCTTCAATAGCCTTTTCAGAGATTTTATCTACTAAATAGCGATAGATAACATTCATACGCGGGTTATATACACCTAGATATTTAATTTTTTGATATTCGGGATGAATTGAATGAAGACCGAGCCGCCAATAAATGAGGAGTTGTAGTACCGATTTGCTTGAAAGATTTTGCTTGGATACCTTGAAATCCCAAAGAGTATCTTCAGTTAGGAAGTCTCCGTCTCCATTTGTAACGTGTCCCGTGTAGCCGCCCTTAAACGTTAAATGATCCGCTATCTTTGGACCGTAAGAATCAAAAAAATCAATAGAGCGTCCCACCATATTTCTTATGTTTTCAATAGTTCTATCGTCGGGACAAATCTTATCTATAGGTACATAGGCACTTTCTCCCGCACGATAGATTGAGTCAAAGCCAGCAAGACGTACTGCAGCGCAAATTGAATTATCATCAAGCCCGCTTACCATCTTAAGAAGCGCTTCAGCTTCAGCTCCAGCGTTTACTTTGTCAGCTCCCATTAAGGATATATGGAATGCCTTTTCTGCTATATCTCCAGTCATTAAGCGTGTTAAATAGTCGACTGCGATACCAATTAGACCAGGGTTGATATTTTCAACTGTATGGAGGTCTTCGATTCCTCCACCATCCAGTTGAATTTTCTCAAAATCAGACGGTCTTACAAACCGGCCAGGCTTCTTAGTGGAATTCACCCTTTCCGTAACAGAGCAGAACAAACCGTTATTTTGAATTTCCTTAGCAGTGAGTTCTCTTTCGAAAAGAAGAGTGAAAGCATTCTCTCTGGAAATATCTGCTAAAAGTTTAGCTCGTTCTTCAAAGCATTTACTATTCCCAAAACAACTCGCCTTTTCCCATGCTTCTTTAAACTCTGGATTAAGCATAGGAATTTCTTTATCTGGCATTTCTGTTTTCCTATTCCTCGTATCTGTTGCCCTTGCCGCAGTTACAGTCCTCGCATAGCGTCTGAAGGTTGCTCATTACCGATTTGCCGCCACGCGATACCGGGACAATGTGATCAACGTGCAGTTTGACACCGTCCTCCTTTCCCCTGCCGCAGCGAACGCAGTGAAAGTTGTCTCGACGGAGTACGTCGTAACGCATGGCTCTTGTGACCTTAGCGTGCTCGGCATCGTTGACCATGCGACGGTCCTGATATTCCAAGCGGCGCTTCTCACGTGCCTGCTTTCGTTTCGCCTTCTTGTGATCTTTGATAAGCATCGTGATGATAGTCTCAGCGCCCCAGAGAACAACAGCGAAAATCAGGATAGGCTTAAAGGCATCTATGATTGGGGAAAGGTAATTGCCTTCCATGGTAATCACCCGAACATTCGCTTGTCGCCGTGGTCGGATAATCCGCCGCTACTCGTTAACTCTTTGAACGTGTCGCACTTGTCATCTTTGTAACAGTACATGTAGTAGGTTCTCCTTGATCTGATCGGATATTTCCTAAAGCTTTGAGAGTGCAGCGATGAGTTCGGCACGCTGGGCTTCAGTGAGCTTGTCAATGTTGCGGACGATAAAGCTGACGGCCGTGTCCATCTCCTGCTCATCAGAGGTTCCTATGATATCCGAGGGTTTCACCCCAAGGACATCTGCCAGGGCGGCAACCGTGAGAGCCCTCGGCTCCCGTTCGCCGTTGACATACCTGCTCACCGACGCCGATGTGAGACATGCTGCCTCAGCCAGCTCCTTTTGGCTCATCCCCCGCTCCTTGAGCAAGGTGGAAAGTTTATTTCCAGTCAACGTTGCCATTCTGTACCCTTTCTCGGTCGTATGTGGCAAAAACTACCGGATATCGGTAATTATAGACAACGCACTAGGCCGTGTCCGCGGAGTTACCCCCTTGGTTTTATCAAAACCGTCGTAAACTCCTGGTTTCAAAATTGGCGATAAACTGTGAAACAATTTCGGATCTATCGTTTCAGCTCATATGCCGCCGTGATTATACTTGCACTTGCTTAACCTGATTTGTTAAACAAAATGCGTAAATCTTGTTAAATGAAAACTGTAAATTCGGTTAAACGTGCTGGTAAAACAGTCGGTCTTTGCTTAAAGGCGATTGCATTAAATGTTCCTAAAGTCCATCTCGCAGTTTTCGATAAATTCAGCACTCTGGATAGGGTAGAATGATGCCGACGGCAGCCCAAGTCGTAGGAAGCTGGGCAGAGCCGTTGCTTAATGAAGTTGGGTCATCGTTTTAGCGACGGTGGCCTTTCTTTCTGGGCTTCGAGCCCGTCTTTGATTTCCCCGTAGTTAAAACTAGATGTTTAACTACAGTCCTGATAAGTCCCACCCACGATATACTTGATGAAGTCTGAAGCTCCCTGAAAGGTGATCACAATGGCCCATATAGCGAAGTATCAATCTGGCGCGATCGGTCACATGTGCGCCCTTTACGATAATGAGGCGATGCAAGCCAACGGTTACAACCTTGGTCCCCAAAGGTCCATTTCTCAAGTCCAGTTCATTGGCGAGCGAATTTCCACTCTCGCGCTGAAACGCCATGTACGCAAGGATGCGGTGAGATTGTGCGATTGCATCGTCACACTCCCCCGCTCTTTCGATGATAGCCGCGAACGCGAGTTCTTCAAGACGGCTTATACATTTCTATCTCAGCGTTATGGTGTCGATAATGTCGTATCAGCCTACGTACACAAGAACAGCTCCCGTCCGCACATGCACTTTGCCTGGGTACCAGTTACCAAGGACGGCCGCCTCTCGGCGAAGAATGTCGTGACACGTCTAGAGCTAAAGACGCTGCATCCCGACATGCAGCGGTTCATGGAATCGTCCCTGGGATGTAAGGTCGAGATTCTTCTCGATTCCGAAAAAGCCGGCGAAAGAATCCTGAGCACCTTGGGGTTGAAGGACTACGTAGATGCAAAAGCCGAGCTGGAACGACTCGACAGTGAAATTGCTGAGAAAAAAACTCAGCTGAATGAAATCTTGCGTCAGGAACATGAGGCGCGTGAGCGTCTTGCGGAGCTTATTCGCTCCGCCGAGCAAGAAGACGCTAAGGGAGATTGAGAACGCGAGAAGGAGAGGTTGCTGATGGAGTACAGGCTTGCAAACGGATCCGCGATCACGGACGAAGATATTGAGCGCGAGTGCGCGGAATACGAATCCGGCTCCTGGGAGGGGAACCTGGTGAATCTCCGCGCCGACCGCTCCAAGCTTTCCGAGGGGGAGCCCAACACCAACCTGTACTTCAAGTTCCCGAGGACGGACGCCGATCTCATCGAGGAGGCGGCCGACATAAAGGCATACAACGAGGCACTAATGGAAGACGATGCCACCCGCTATTCGATGGATGACGTCATGCATATGGCAATGGAGGCCGAGTGAGATCGAGGTCGTAAGGGTGGGCCACCGCCAGAGTGTCTGCAAGACCACGCAGGTCAACGCCGAAAAAATCGACCTCACCAGATACGTTCTATGACCCGAAAAAGAAGTGGTGCGAGTATCTGTGCCGCCCTTGATCTAATCGGCCCGTAAAACGAATTCTGTTAAGTCGTCTACCTGAGGCTTTGTGAAATCTGCTACTGCCGTGTCGTGACCATAGAAAACGGGGCCAGGAAGACACTTGGACCCCGCTGAATGCTCGACATTATTTCGACAACAGACTTTTCGATGCTACATAAGTATCGGCCGTGTTATTCGGAATGTCTTGCGGCGCGTATCCCTTGCCAGTCGAAATGCTATACCACTTGCCGTCTGCCCCACTGATATATTTTGAAGAAGGAGCCGGTAGATAGGAATTTGTTCCCTCACCATCGTCATAGATGACCCATTTCCAATTAGAACCGAGACTGACTTTGGACAGCGATTGGCAATTACCGAACATTTTGTTGGCACTAACGACTGAAGTGAAATCGAAGCCGGAAAGATCGAGAGATTGCAGAGACGGGCAGTCGAAGAACATTCCGAACATTCCACTACGGGATGCGTGTACGGACCAGTCTTTCATATTGATGCTCTCAAGCGAATGGCACTCTTGGAACATACAGCTGAAGTTCCAGGTTTTTGAAACATCCCATGAGGAAAGGTCGAGTGACTTCAATTTCCTAGCCCTGAAGAAAGCGTCGAACATCTGACGACACTCAGACGTGTCAATCTTTGCCACATCGACGGTTTTGAGATTGGTCATGTTTGCAAACCATACGCTGACACTTTCGGGAGCGATGCCAGTATCCACGACGGTGACCGTCTCGATCTGCGACTGATGAGCGGCCCAAGGAGCGTTTGATAAGCCATAGCGATCTGTGGGCGTCTCGACGAGCGTATACGTCTCCGTTTCAAACCCTGTGTACACCTCGGTCACGGTCTTGAACTCGAACTTATCGCCGACTTCCGGAACGTCAGCGCGCTTGTAGAAATCTAGGCTGTGGTCGTCCTCGGAGTAGACGGCGAACGCGGTTTCGGCCTGACCGGCAGACCCGCCGCCGAAAATGTCCTCGCCGCTACCGAACCAGCCGCCAATCGTATCGCCTGTCTCATTGACCTGCTGGGCGATTTTGGTGCCGAAGCCGAGTAGTCCCGCGCCGATTACCACGGCGACAATCAGGACGATGACGTATTCGACGGTACCGGCACCGGACTCCGGATACGTCCTGCATGACCGTTTTTTTAGTGGGGGGGGGTAATTCTGGGCAATGATAACATGGGCGATCTCTTTTCGATGATGGTGAAATTCCCGCTCATATCCTGATATTCGTTTTGCAAGCACTGTGGATAATGATACACCAAAGCCCCCGGCGCCGTCCGTTCCGTCCTGTACGTGTACGGCTGGTGGAAGGAATATAAGCAGAACGGATAGCGAAGGGAGAAAAAATAACCCGGCTGGCACCGGGTTATTCATTCGTTTGCACCTGCGTTGCCCGCCTCTCCAAAGTCTGACTAGCTAAGGAGCGGGTTTCGCGGCACAACTTGATTCTACCCCGTCCCGGCCGATTTCTCCCGCATTGCAGAAATCGGCCATTTGTTGCCGGCGAGAACCGAATATCGAACCTCGTTTTTGTTCGGTAGAGCTGTTTTTGGAGTCGAATTTTGGTCGGTTTTTAGAGCTGTTATAATGAATCGGCAGGTCATAGTACCTGCCGATTGAACAATAATTAGACTTATGTAAAGTTGGTCAGAGATGCCCGAGAAAATGCCGACCATAGCCGAGTTCGCCCGCACCCTGGGCGTCTCCAAGTCGAACGTCGTGAAAAAATCAAGGAACTCGAACTCGAGACGGTCACCAAGCCGGGTGACAGGCGGCGCTGCCAGTACCTGCCGGAGGGGACCTGCTCCGTTCTCGCCGATAAACTCGCCAAAACGAAACCGGCGGCCCAGGCCGACGAGACCCGCCTGCTCGACCTTTACCAGGCGCAGGTCGAGCCGTTGAAGTCAGCCAACGCCAGCCTGCAGAAGCAGGTCCGGCTGCTCATGGACCAGCTCGCCGCCGCCGAGAAGGCCGCTGCGGAAACCGCACGACAGTTCCAGGCGCACATTGACGACCTGAAGGCCCAGACCGAGCGCCTTGAGGCCGAGAACCGCGACCTCAAGTCCCAGCTCGCCCTCAGCCGCGCCCTCGAGGGCTTCCATTTCCCCTGGACCAGGGACCGCATCAAGGTCCGCTATCTCCTGCCAGGTTCCGATTCCAACCAGTGATGCCTCGCCGGCGTCCATCGAAAGCGCGGAAAATCGGAGATTTCCCTCCCTTTCGACAGCCGCCCGCCCGCTGCGACGGGGTGAAAACGCCCATGAAAACCCTGCGGGTTTTCCACGGGCTACCCCGTCTCCGCTAGGTCTTTTTCGCTAACGCTAATAAAATCCCGGGCATGGCTTCGAGTCAACCGTGGACGCCGGGTACAGGGGGCGCGCAGCCCCCTGTCAGAGGGAGCGTAGCGACCGTGCCTTGGATCGGGTGACAGCCGTGGGAACCTTCCATCGCGGCGACACCACCGGCAGCAATCGACCGCCGCCCTTCGGCTTCCTTGCCGAAGCCATACCGTGACAGCCACGTACAGGCAATCTCGCCCGGTGAGCGGAGCGAGGCCGGCGCTGAGGACTGACAATCGTGAAACATCGGGACATGGGGTCGAGACAGACTGCGGCCGCCCCCCCCCTGTTCGAACAGCCGCTTACGCGGGGAAACCTCATCCGTCCCTTGGTTTCTTGTATCCGAACATCCTCGGACATCACTGATCACCGGCCACGTCCTCTACCCGCCAAGTTAACGGGCAGGCGGCCTCTTACGTCGTTTGCCAGATATTTCTTTTTTACCGAGGCGCTTCAAGTGCCCCTCGTGGCCAACCTACGTGGACGGGGGCGCTGACCTGCCTCTTAGTCGCCACGAATGCGTTGTCGGGCTCCTGCTTGACCTTGAACTCTTCAGTCCGTCTCCGGGGTGTTGCTCACCAGAAGGTGGCCGTAGTTGCCGCCTGGGGGTGCGCCCCGGCCCATGCCTGGGGGTCGACTAGTCCATGAATGGACAGCCCTTCTGCGCATTGCAGTCTCCGGTTATTCGAGCTACGGGCTACCTTTTTGTACGGGCTAACGCCCGTGCCGACCGGGAACGGCATATGTCCGCTCCCACAAAAAATGGGAGCCGTGCGAGCCGGCTCCCATTTGCGGATTCTAACTGTCATCCATAGCGTGACCTGCGGGTCCCTGCTATCATTGGATGTGTCAGGAGTGCGTGGTTGGCACGACTGGCAGGTAGAATCGCGAGTTGGTAGCTCGCCTCTACACCGTGCAGAGGTGTTGGTAGCACCCGAGCACAAACCAGATGATAGCACGCCCGCCCGCTACGGCGGGCGGGCTACGCTGGTTTTTTACCTCATTTACCTGCGGAAACGTAATACTACGGTACTAGATGCCGCCCACCGGGCGGTTTTTTGTTGCCTCTTACCTCTCTCGGGTCCCGCCAAACCGCTCGATTGAGCGGTCCTGAGTACGGGCGGGCTGTGCCGTCTGGGTCGCCGGAGACGCAGTAGATCCGTCGTTCAGATCGCCGCCGTCGGGCAGGTTGACCGCGTATCTATCGACCAGGCGGTCGCAGGCCGTCTTGGCGGCGATGTACGAATCGACCGCCAAAGGCTCGTATTTCGCCAGCTCGTCATCAGGTACCGGAACCCTCGGGCGCGGGAACTCGCTGTAATCCGTGCCTGCGGCCGATTTAGCCACGGCGGCGAACTCGCGCCGGTAGGCACGTACGTCTAACCTGTATACCTCAAGCGCCGGTGCAAGGCGCCGTCTCGCCTCCGCCACGCGGGCAGCGGAGGCCGCCCTCGCCGCCTCGACCTCGGTCTGTTGTTCAACAGGCAGGCACGACAGGGCCGACCCGGCGTACTGCCTGACCTTTGCCGGGGCCTCGTCTCGCTCGAAAAGGGCCTTAATCTTGTCGGTCACTTTCCTGGCAGTGTCCGCGATGCGGCGTCCAAGGCGCTCGATTGACTCGCCAAGTCCGCTTCTCTTCGCTTCAAGTCCCTCAACTCGCTCTCTAAGCTCAGCGACCTGCTCTGAAGCTCTGTCTGCTCTGTTTTCAAGGTTTGCAGCCTTGACCTCGCCTCCGTCTGCCTCGCGTTCGATTTCCTCGACCTCTCTTTTGAGACTTTCTGCCTGCTCAAGAGCCTCATCACCGTTTCGGCAGCCCTCAAGGAACCGGATCGTCTGACTTTCGAGAAGAACCCGAGTTCTTTCAGCGGCGATTGCTCCTTCAAGCTCTCCAATTCGGTCCTGAGCTGCGCCTCCCGCGCGTTGAAGGCCCTCCAATCCGGCCCTGGCGTCCTCTTCCCGCGCCCTTGCGGCCCGTTCCTCGGCCTGGGCGTCATCGGCGAGCTGACGCGCCACCTGGGTCAGGCGGGCGAGATCGGCCACCTCCTGCCTGGAGGCCTCCTTCCTTCCGTTGATCTCATCCAGCTCTCGCATGACCCGTTTGAACTGCGGCACGTCCATGTGTCTGTGGTGGTCGTCCATCACGGCCCGCTCGACCCCGCGGTCTCGGGCGGCGTCCTCGAGACACCCCATCATCGCGTCCTGCAGGTCGGGCAGGCGGTCGAGGCCCATGGTCTTCAGGGCCTTGTTCATGGACACCTGGACGGGCAGACCCCTGTTCGGACTCTCTCCATAGGGGATGCCGATGATATGCATGTGCGGCGTCCCGTCGGTCTCGTCGACATGGACGGCGGCGGCGAACCAGTCTATCGCGCCCGAGGTCCTCGCCTTGATGCGGTCGAACGCCTCGGAATAGACCGCCTTGGCCCCGGCCTCGTCCAGCTCGCTGGACCAGGTCTCGCGATTGCCGAGCTGCACGACGTATTCGACCGCCGGGGCGGGCCTGCCAGACCGGCTCTTTGAGTGTCCGACCTTGGCGCGGTCTGCGCGGTAGGCGTCGCGCACGTGCGCGTAATAGTCCTCGATCTGGCGATCCGGACGGCCCTTGGAGACCTGGCGGGCGTTGTAGGTCTCGGTGGCCTCACCGAACAGGCGCTCGTAGGCGTGCTCGATGGACTCGCTAGCTAGTATCAGATTGTCCTTGGTCTTCGTGCGGTCGACGTTCTGCAGACGCGCCCGGTATTCCGGGTCGAGGTCATGGCGGGCGTTAACCGCGCCACCCGAAACTGACATGGATAGAGCCATAGCGTCTCCTTCGCTTTGAGACTCAGTCTTTCCATGCGCTTTCCTTTTCTGGCCGCAGAATACACGAACATTGTTGCCTTTGCTACTTTCCGCGAAAGTAGCGCAGTTGAACTTTTGACGGGGCAAAAGTTCTGCGGCCCTGCGGGCGGCCTCCGCGCCCCGGTGCGGTGCGCTTCGCGGGCATGGCGCCCTTGCCCTCCGCCGTCATCCCGGACCCCTCGCCTCTACGGCTCGCGGTTCCCCGGACTGTCGGCTGCGCGGCCATCCGGGCCTTGCCGGCACGCCCGATGCCTGTCGGGCGGCAGCCCCGCGACGCCTGTCGCTGGAGCCGGAATGTGTACACATTCCCACATCTTGCAAACACTCCGGGTGGGTTCGGTCCGGCAGCCGGGGCTGTCCGCAGAGTTACCCCTTCCTTGCGGATGCAAGATGTGGGTCCGTGCGCACACGGATCGGGCTGCAAGATATGTATCCGGTTGCACGCGGTGCCGACAGGGCATGCACGCCCCATCCCGTTCGGTTAGAATCTGACCGCCGCGAAACCCGTCTGCGGGCAGCGCTTCGATCTCCGATTGGAGCGGCCTATGAACTTGTTTCTTGAAATCCTACGTGCCACGGCCTATCTGGCCAGCACCGTCCGTTCCGTCCTGTACGTGTACGGCTGGT
>ENA-ORTU01003216-ORTU01003216.1-human-gut-metagenome-genome-assembly--contig:-NODE-3216-length-13674-cov-4.707614_pt1 | contig 13674 bp, 11 predicted proteins | sample MGYA00241910_ERZ509184 | MGnify/ENA primary metagenome ERZ509184 (study PRJEB26280, sample SAMEA2338847) | human gut metagenome | biome: human gut; feature: human-associated habitat; material: faeces... | reverse complement strand
TATGATCTTCGGCAACTGGAAGCCGCTGCCGATCCTCGGTGCGTCGCTGTTCTTCGCGCTGTTCAAGGTCATTGCTGCGCTGAACGCCACGCTGACCTTCCTGCCGAAGTTTGAGGGCGTCAAGGAAATTTCGAACTTCTACCAGATGCTGCCGTATATCGTCACGATGATCGTGCTGATCTTCACCTCCAAGAACTCCCAGGCCCCGAAGGCCGAGGGCATTCCCTACGACAAGGGCAGCCGTTAATCACAAATCACAGCAGGCCGCCCGGTATCCCAGCCGGGCGGCCTGCCTTTTACAAGGAGAAAAACTATGCGAATGTACGATATTATCGCCAAGAAGCGCGACGGCGGTACGCTGAACCATGAAGAACTGTCCTTCGCCGTCAACGGCTATGTGGCAGGCGATGTGCCCGACTACCAGATGTCGGCGCTTCTCATGGCCATCTACCTGCGCGGCATGACTGACGAGGAGACCGCCATGCTGACCGATGTCATGGCCCACTCCGGCGACATGGTCGATCTGTCTGCCATCGCGGGCATCAAGGCCGACAAGCACTCCACCGGCGGCGTCGGTGACAAGACGACGCTGGTCATTGCGCCCATCGTGGCGGCCTGCGGTGTCAAGATCGCCAAGATGAGCGGGCGCGGCCTCGGCCACACGGGCGGCACGATTGACAAGATGGAGGCTGTCCCCGGCACCCGCACGAGCCTGACGCAGGAAGAATTTTTCAGGCAGGTCAACGAGATCGGCATTTCGGTCATCGGCCAAAGCGGCAAGATCGCCGTCGCCGACAAGAAGATGTACGCCCTGCGCGATGTGACCGCCACAGTCGGCTGCATCCCGCTGATCGCGTCCTCCATCATGTCCAAGAAGCTGGCCGCCGGTTCGGACGCGATCCTGCTCGATGTCACGATGGGCGACGGCGCGTTCATGAAGGACCTGGACGGTGCGCTGGAGCTGGCCCGCCAGATGGTCGCCATCGGCACGGCGCATGGCCGCAAGGTCGCGGCGCTCATCACCGATATGGACAAGCCTCTCGGCCACAACATCGGCAATGCGCTGGAGGTCGCCGAGAGCATGGCCGTTCTGCAGGGCAAGGGCCCCGCGGACCTGACCGAGGTCTGCCTGCAGTTGGCCGGCAACATGCTGGTGCTGGCGGGCAAGGGCGATATGCCTACCTGCCGTAAGCTGGCCGAGAGCGTCATTGCCGACGGCTCCGCGTTTGAAAAGTGCTGCCAGATGTTTGCCGCGCAGGGCGGCGACACCAGCGTACTGCGCGACGCCGACAAGTTCCAAAAGGCAAAGTACAGCTATGAGCTGACCGCCCCCGCCGACGGCTATATTTACAAAAACGACGTCGAGAAGATCGGCAACGCCAGCGTGCTGCTGGGCGCGGGCCGCATCAAGAAGGAGGACAGCATCGACTTTGCCGCGGGCATTACGATGCACAAAAAGCTGGGCGACTACGTCAAGGCAGGGGAGAGCATCTGCACGTTCTATGCCGACGATGAGAGCCTGTTTGCCGCAGCCGAGGAAATGTACCGCGGCGGCCTTGTCATCCGCGATGAGCCGCCGACGCTTCCGCCCCTCGTCTACGCGCGCGTAACGAGTGATGGCGTGGAGCGGTTCTAAATTGAAACACCCGGGAGGGATTCAGCCCTCCCGGGTGCTTCATTTTTGCGCACTGTTTGCTATGAAATAACGGTTCAGGTGTCCGCCAACTCCACCACCAATTTGGCTTCGGTGGCGGCGATGGCAAGCTGGAGTTTATTCTCCAGGTTCGTCTTTTGCAGCATATTGATGACGTGGTACTTCACGGTGGATGGCTCGATGCCGAGTTCTTTTGCAATCTCGTTATAGGACAGCCCGCGCACAAGACAGCGCAGGACCTTCATCTCTCCTTTGGTGAACTCGGCGCTCGTGGCAGTGCCGATCTCCACGCTGGGCGGTGCATCGGGGAAGATATGCTCCCCCGCCATCGTGCGGCGCACGACCTCCATCAGGGTCCCTTCATCGCCGTCCTTATACCACAGGCTGTCCGCGCCCACGGCTTTTGCGCGTGCCAAGACCTGTGCGTCAATAAGCGAGGTCGCCACCACGATCTTGATTTCCGGGTGCGCTTCTCGTATCTTTTTTGCGGCGGCCAGGCCGTTTTCGCGGTGTTCTGTCTGCACATCCATCAGCACAAGGTCGATGTCCTCGGTATCGCACAGGATCGGTGCCTCTGCAGCGCCGGGGATAGACACAGCAAGCTGATACCCGTCCTCGTTCTGAATATAGCTTTCAAGCAGGCTCCGGACCAGCTTTTGGTCCTCAACGATCATAACGCGTATCATTAGTGCTCTCCTTATCGGGCAGGGTGACTTCCAGAACAAATACAGGCAGGGAATGTACGGTTACTGTACCCCCTGCTTTTTCAATACGGCGGCGGAGCGAGGAAAGCCCGCCGCCTTCCTTTATCTCCGCCCTGGGCGGTGCGCCGTTGTTCGTGATGCAAAGGTGCCATGCCTGTGGCCGATGCTCGGAATCGGCGTACAATTCCGTGGCGCCCGCATGCCGCACACCGTTGGAGGTACACTCCCGCAGGATCAGTGCGTAGAGCTCGCGGGTGGCGCGTGCCGCAGGGTACGCACCGCGCAGCTGTACGGCTGCACCCAGAACAGCCGCCCGCCTTTGCATATAGCTCAGCGGGTCCTCTGCAGCATTCTCCTGCCGGGCGCGGCATAGCAGGGAGATGGAACTTTCCCACTTCGCAGCTTCGCTCCTGAGCCGGGCGAGGTCATGCTCATGCCGCAGTGCGCGCCGTGCGGCAAGCAGGGTATGGCCGATGTCGTCATGCACCCGCATCTTCATTTTCAGGATTTCTTCCTCCCGCACAATGTCGGGCATATTGTCATATAAGCGCTTTGCGCGGCGGTTCGCATCGGCAAGGCGCTCGTTTTCCTGCTGCAGTGCAGCATGCAATGTAGCCAGCTGGGTGACATCGGTGGCCATCACCTCGGTGTACGGTATACCGTATTTGTCCTGAACAGGGCGCACCGTGAAATGATATACCGTTCTGTCCGGAAATTCATAGATGCGGGCGGCCTCATCGCGCAGCCGCACACCGCCGCCGGGACTGCGCAGCGCCTGCTCCAGATCCGTAAGGGTCTGCAGATCCCGGCCACAGAGGACTGCGGCGATTTCCTGCATCCTGTGATTGATCAGACGCAGCAGACCATTGCGGTCAAAGTAGCAGATGGCCGCCGGCAGCGTGTCAAAGCCTTCCTTGACGGCGTTGCGGGAGATTCGGGGAATCATAGGCCGCCTCCTTCTGCCGGAAACATCGTGAAATACAAAAGCCCGTCATCATCCCGTTCAAGCTGCATCTGCGGCAGGCCGGGCAGCGCAGCGGGCGCGTCGGTGCATTGAACGCTGCAGCGCAGCCCCCAGCCCTGCGCCGTATGCTCGGCGCAGAAAAGGATCTCCTGCAATCCCGGCAGGGTCGCTTCTATGATGGCTTCAAAGGCGTCATAGATTGCCACGGCGGATGCAGGGGAAATCTTTGCTGTGTCGGCAATCTGTACGGCGCAGCGTATATCACTCAGGCGCAGGCTCTCGGCCGATTCAAACAGGCTCAGCCGCAGCTCCGTGGTGTCGATGTCCTCCGCCTTGTCGCAGACAAAAACAAGGTTACTGCGCCGCTTGATATAGGTTCCCAAAATGACGATGTGCTTCAGCAGCCGCCGGGCGGTATCGACATCGTCCGTGGCCTTGAGCGCGATCAGATATTCCTGTATCCGTGCCAGCTGGCGGGCTGTGACGGTCTCGATCTTGTCATACAGCCGGTTCTGCTCGCTCAGCTTCAGCCATTGTGCCTTCTGGGCTGTTTCCGCCTGTATGATGTCCCCGATGTCATGCAATTCCTCCTGCGTGAGACGTAACTCCTCAAGCAGAGCCACCAGTTCGGTGATGTCCTCCTGCCAGAAAATATACCCTTTCCGGATCGGGTGACCGTGAAGCTGGGTCGTTGCATCCAACTGGACACTGCCGGTGAGCGCCTGACGCAGCTGCTCCTCATGGAGCGGCGCTGCCTGCATGGAGCATTGCACAGGCACAAACGCCCGGTCCGTGATCAGACCCTTGGCCATAGATACCTCAAACAGCGTGGCATACCCCATATTGGATTGGATAAGCCCGCACCGGATGCACGCCTCAAAGGACGCTGTAAAGGTCAGGCATTGCACCACGGTCATATCACCGGCGATCGCATGCATCCACGGCACATTTAAAATATGCTTGTACAGTAAAGCATAGAGGGTGGCCCAAAAAATCGGCACAAGCGGCAGCCAAAGGATGCGCTTTGTATGCGGAATACGGCAGCGCCGTACAAGGTACACCACCGTGAACACGGCACAGGAAAATATCCACAGCAGACAGAGGTAATATACGAACCGATAGGTGTAATCGGGGCTGCCCAGTACCTCCTGCCCGGGTGGGAACGCAAACGCAAGCTGATGACAGTCGTTTGTCAGCACCAGGCTGAACAGTACCACAGGGAATACAAAAATCACGTACCGGTACTTGTACAGCGGGGCGGACTGCCCCCGATCCAAAAAGAAAAGCGTATAAAGTGCAAGGGTCGGGATCAGCAGCATCGGGATATAGTACGCATACCACAATCGCCGCAGCATCTCCGGCGTCTGGGCAAAGTCATAGCGGATCAGGCGGATATCCAGCCAGAACAGCATCAGGGCGGCAGCACCCAGCAGGCAGCGGCGGGTCTGTGTGTGCAGGATACGCCACCAGACCGATACCGCCCAGGAAAAGATTAGAATATTATACAGCACCGTGCGCCAAAAGCCGGAATACGGCATATAAAACGCCCGCATCAGGACAGCGCAGAGAATCACCCCTGCAACCGCAGCGGCTAAACACAGATTGCCAAGCCGTACCTTTGTCATAGTGCCTGTCCTTTCCAAAGGGTAGATCATCCGTCTGTTTCTTTCCAGTATCATTATGACGCAATCTGCACTTTTTTGCAATAGTACGGAAAAAAGCAGAAAAAAGTCCAAAAAACTATCCAAATGGTGGGGGCAGAAATCGTCCGATTCCTGTATGATGAAATTGACAAATCGTATTCTTTGCAGGAAAGGAGGGCTACGCCGTGCGGAGGATCGTTTTGGACGCGCAATACTCTGTGATGACGAGCGCATTGACAATGGCACTGAAACAGGGCGGGCCGAACTTCCAGGTGCAAAGCGCTGGTCCTAAGACAAAGGATATTGTAAAGCTATGCCGTTCCTGCAGGGCGGATGTCCTGCTGCTGGAGGTCTGCCCGCATCCGCCGCGCACCCTGCAGGACAGACTGCTGCTGGCAAACGACCTGCGGGATGTCTGCCCGCACTGCAAAACGGTACTGCTTGTGGATGAGGCCGAATATCCCGAGCTGGCCACCGCCGTGTGCCTGGCAAAAAAGGACCATATTGTCGATGATTTCGTCTACGCTTCCGTCTCGCCTGCCTATCTGAGCGCTATGATGGACACTTTATGACCAAAAGGAGGACAGCTATGAAAAAAGTACAACGAACGCTCGCTGCCGTATTGGCAGCCATGATGCTTATGGCTTTGGCCGGTTGCTCCAAGGGGGATGTGACCAAAGAGGTCAATTCCGGTTTATCCGACCTGAAAGCGCAGGCCGCCGAACCGGCTGTTGAACCCCAGACGGAGACCCCGGCAGAGCCCAAGACCGACGCGGCATCCGAGCCTGCATCCGAGCCTGCATCCGAACCTGCATCGGAGCCTGCTGCAGAGCCGGAGCCGGAAGCCACCGCCGAACCAGCCCCAGCTTCCGCTCCTGCGGACAATCCCGATTATCCATCGGCCGCCGGCCTGAACACCCAGACCCTGGAGGCATTCGGCACAGACTATACGCTGGTGCTCAACGTGACCTGCCCCGATCAGGGCTGGTACAAGTCCGCATCGACCAGCTTCGGGGATCTCAAGCTGTTCCCGACCGATGACCCCAGCCATATCTTCTCCGGCGACCCGCGCATAACCTTTGAACTGAAAAGCGGTCTGGACAAGATCAACTACTATTACGACAGCTTTGAAAATGTGGAGGAGCTTACCCCGCGCACCATCGGCGGCGTGGAGATGGCCGGACGCACCTACAAAAACGTTGGTATGTGGTGGACGGAATACTACGGCGAGATGCCCACCGGCGGCTGGCTGGCCATCAAGATCTCTGGCGTAGACATCGACCCCGGCACCGAGGGCGACACCGTGCTGAACAGCGTTACCTTTGGCTAAGGCAATCGCTGACACACACTACCCGCAACGAAAAGGCAGGTGAACCGACCATGAAAAAACTGCTATCCCTGACGGCGGCGGCCCTGCTGCTGATCACAACGGGCTGCGGGCGCAGCAATGCCCCGCCTGCCTCGGCATCTTCCGGCACCCCGTCGGTTTCCGCCCCGATAACGGAACCGACAGTCGAGTCGTCCGACGATACGACCCCGACCGTTCAAAAGGACGAAGCCGCTGTCAAGCCGCAAAGCAGCCGGAGGCTGGATGATTCCCGCATTATCCCGCTGTACAGCGAGCGCTTTACCTACACCGACCCCTACGGCATCGAGGACACCTATTTTTATGAAGTGCCGCAGATCGATGATGACACCGAGGACGCCAAGCACATCAACGAGATGATCAACTACCGATACGGCTATCTGGTAGAGCGTGCCCAGGATGCCCGTTCCCGCAATGATTTCATCGACACCGGCTTCATCATCTGGGTCAGCAACTGGAACGGCCCCGTGCTGAGCCTGCAGGTGACCAGTTCCGACACGTTGTTCAACCACGATGTGGGCAGCTACCATTACAACTTTGCCACAGGGCAGGAGCTTACCAATCTGGATTTGCTCGAATACATGGGCTACACCGACAGCGCAAAGACCCTGAACGCGCTGCAGCGCGCCACAGCACAGCATTTCGATGTCCATTTCGGCGGCTATGACCCCGAATATACCGCCATGCTGTACAAGATGCGCGCGCAAAGCCTGAGCGAGCTTGACAGTGTATTTACCTACTACTCCATATTTCCCCATTTTTCAAACGGTTTTGTCGTGACCGTACCGATGTACACCCCCGCCGGGTCGGGAATGTACTGGACAGATGTTCAGGTTGACCCCAACAAGCGGCAGGCCAGCGGCCAGGTGCTGCACGGCCAGGACGAATGGTTTACCTGCGATGTGACCGCCACCGGCAAGGTAACGGTGCGCGCCCTGACCGACTATGTAAGCTCCGACGGCGCAGTTACCTACCAAGACATGAAGGAATGGTACGAGCTGGGCGACCAAACCGAGTTTACGGTAAACGGCTGCTACGGCAACTATGTAAAGATGCTCATGACCAGTGTCGGCCAGGATTATGCCCCCTATGTGTTCCTGCTGACCGAGGACGGCAATGTCGAGTACATCGACGTCATCAGCGGCGCACAGTGCGGCACCATGGCCAACGGCGGCCCGCTGTACGGCGTCAACGAGATCGTCAAGTTTGAGATCGGCACCGCTTACGATGCGGATTTCGAGGCCGAGTATACAACGGTGTACGCTGTCTCCCGCAACAATGAAAAATTCAACCTGGTCGAGGCCATGCACAATGCCGACCCGATGGAACTTTCCAGCCTGATCGGCTCGTATGTAAGTGACTACACCGGTACCTGGTTTGAAATTTGCGAGGATCAGCCGAACTTCTACATCGGCGAATACCGAAACGAAAACCGAGAGCCCGCCACATGGGACAGCGACATCACCTACCTTGGTATGGATCACCGCGGCTGGATCTGCAGCATTTCGCTGTACCGCATGGATCTAGGGCGCGCACAGCGCGAAACCGTGGCCATGATGCCCACCGATTACGGCGGCTTTTACGTAAGGCATATCGGCGGGGAATCCCTGCTGAACCTGCCAAAGGACGAATCCGTTTGGTTTGAAATGACAAACGAATAAAAAAATCTGAAACGATTATCTTGTAAAGGAGGCAGACACTATGGCAACCTGTACGCAATGTGGTGCCGAGTTAAAGCCCGGTACTAAATTCTGCGAGAATTGCGGTGCAAAAGTATCCGTACCGCAGCCTGCCGCACAGCCCGCAGCACAGCCCGCAGCTGTGCCCCCGCCCCCGGTTCAGCCGACCCAGGCTGCACCGCCGCCCCCACAGCCTGTACAGACGCCCCCGCAGCCGCAGGCAAGCGGCGGCAATCCCTATGCAGGCAGCGCACCTGCCGCCCCGCAGCCCCGGACGAACGCAGCGAATCCTTACGCAGGCAATGCGCCCGGCACACCGCCGCAGACCGGCGCAGGCGCACCGCTTTACGCCGGGAAAACGCCCCCGTCCGCGTCCGCACCGCCTGTCACGCCGCCGCCACCCGGCGGCACGGGCGGCAACCCTTACGGCAATGTGGCCCCCGGCGGCAAGCCCAAGCGCCCCCGCGCACCAATGTCCCCCAAGCGGATGATCCTGATCGCCATCCCGGTGATATTCCTGCTTATGATCATCGTAACAATGATTAGCGGCTCTATCCGCACCGGCAAGCCGAACGCCGGTGACCCGAATCAGGGCACCTGGGAAGCAGCCTACGCCGAGATCGGCGGCTCCGTGACGCAGGTCGAGGATGCCTTCGGCAGCGGGTTCCTGATGGACCTGAATGATAAGGGCAAGTGCGTTGTAACGGTGGACGGCACCAAGTCCTACGGCAAGTGGACGCTGAACGGCGGGGTCTTCCAGCTGGATTGCGGCGGCCTGAGCTGCACCGGCACCCTGCAAGACGAAATCCTGACCCTGAACGATGTGCAGGGACAGGGCGTGACGATCTACTTCGTCAAGTCCGGCAGCACCATGCAGCAGCCTCTGGACGGTGACAACATGACCCAGGGCACCACCGCAGGCAGCGATACCGATGTGGGCATCTATGTGCTGGAATCCGCCTCCGACAGCGAGTACACCCTCTCCAAGGAGGAGCTTGCCCTCGTCGATATGGAGGACTTCTACATTGAGCTGCGCGCGGACGGCACCGGCGAAACCTACATGGAGGATTTTGTCACCTTCCAATGGAAGGACGGCAGCTTCTACGCGCTGACCGACCCCGATACCCCGGCCATGACCTACACCCGCGAGGGTGACCTGCTGACCATTGAGTTTGACGGTATGACCATGGTCTTTAAGCGCAGCGACACCAAGCCTGAAATCGACCCCACTTTGCTGGACGGCGGCGAGGACGAATATGACGGCGACGGCTGGATCGACGGCCCGGATGAGCCTGACCCGCCCTACACCTACGACGACGGCAACACCTACGATGATTTGGGCAACACCAACTGGTACGGCTGGTTCCGGATGGAAAACTACAAGAATGTACCGAACCGTGATTACTTTGACACCGACACCTACGATTGCTGGGGCTACATCGGTGAGAGCGATGACGGCAGCCACTACTTTGAGGTTTACCGTGACGGTATGCCCGATGACCCGGTCATCACGATGTGGGTCAATGTCTATGATGACCATATCGAGCCTATCCTGGACGGCTACGACTGGGTGCTTGACCAGAACATAACCGAGAGCGATGCGTATAAGTTCAACCTGTACCCGTATAACGACAGCATCTCGCTGTTCATGTATGACTACGAGGGCGACGACGGTACGGCCTGTGCGGTCAGCTTCTACATGAGGCTGGACGGCACCGAGTGGAACGAGGAGCTCGAAGAGCTGCCGCCCCGCTATGAGGAGTACAAGGCCGCCTTGGCCAACAAATAACGAACTGATTTATCTGTACAAAATGGGGCGGGCCCTGCCCGCCCCTGATATAGGAGGATCATTATGGGACTTATCAGAGCTGCAATGGGCGCTGCTGGCGGCGTTATGGCCGACCAGTGGAAGGAATACTTTTATTGTGAAGCCATGCCAGCTGACCTGTTGGCTACCCGCGGCTGGAAACGCCAGAGCGGACGCAGCGCCAACACCAAAGGCAATGACAACATTATCTCCAACGGCTCCATCGTGGCCGTTGCCGACGGCCAGTGTGCCATGATCGTGGAGCAGGGCAAGGTCGTGGATATGTGCGCCGAGCCGGGTGAGTACACCTACGATACCGGCAGCGCGCCGACGCTGTTCAGCGGCGATTTGTCCGACTCTATCGGCGCAGTGTTCCAGAACATCGGCAAGCGCTTTACCTTCGGCGGCGAGGCCCCGATGGATCAGCGCATCTATTACTTCAACACCAAGGAGCTGGTGGGCAACAAATACGGCACGCCCAGCCCGGTGCCCTTCCGCGTGGTGGATCAGCGCGCCGGCATCGACATCGACATTGCCATCCGCTGCTTCGGCGAGTACAGCTACCGCATCACCAACCCCATTTTGTTCTACACCAATGTCTGCGGCAATGTGGAGGAAGGCTACACCCGCGATGAGATCGACGGGCAGCTGAAATCCGAGCTGATGACCGCCCTGCAGCCCGCCTTTGCCAAGATCAGCGATATGGGCATCCGCTATTCCGCACTGCCTGGCCACACGATGGAGCTTGCCGAGGCCCTCAACGATGTGCTGAGCGCCAAGTGGGGCAAGCTGCGCGGCATCGAGATCGTATCCTTCGGCGTTTCCAGCGTGAAGGCCAGCGAGGAAGACGAGCAGATGCTCAAGGAAATGCAGCGCAACGCAGCCTTTATGGACCCGACCCGCGCCGCTGCGCATCTTGTCGGCGCACAGGCCAGTGCCATGCAGACCGCGGCCGGTAATCAGGGCGCAGGCCCCGCCATGGCCTTTATGGGCATGAATATGGCCGGTGCGGCGGGCGGTATGAACGCCCAGAACCTGTACCAGATGGGTGCCCAGCAGCAGGCCGCCGCACAGCCCGCCCCGGCCCCGGCCTCTGCCCCCGCAGGCTGGACCTGCAGCTGCGGCCAGACCGGCAACACCGGCAAATTCTGCGCAAACTGCGGCAGCCCCAAGCCTGCCCCGGCACCCGCAGCCGCCAGCTGGGTATGCAGCTGCGGCACTTCCAACACCGGTAAGTTCTGCTGCAACTGCGGCAGCCCCAAGCCCGCCCCGGCTCCCGCCAAGTGCAGCCAGTGCGGCTGGACCCCGGATGACCCGGCCCATCCGCCCAAGTTCTGCCCGGAGTGCGGTAAGCCGTTTGGCCAGTGATGCGCAAAAAAATCGCTGCGGTGCTTTGCGCTGCAGCCGCTTTTCTGACAATGTCCGGCTGTAAAAAAGCGCCGCCCGGCACACTGACCGGTATCAGCATCAGTTATTCCGGTATGTGCTATGACGACACCTATGGGTTCAGCATAAGAAATGACCCGATTGACGGCTGCCTTTTCAGCTGCAATTACAAGGATGATGAATGGGTGGAGCTGGAAAACATCCCTGTTGAGGACACCCATTGGCAAGAAGCCCTGGCTCTGGCAGAAAAGCTGGGGCTGGAAAGCCTGCCAGACGAAAAGAAAAATTCTCCCGGCTTATTCATCACCGATGAAACGTTAGATAGCGTTTGCCTGATTTACAAGGCCCCGGATGGCGAGATCATCTACCGTTATCTGGATGCCGATGGCAATACGCGCAGCACCCTGCGTGATTTTTTTGAAGATCTGGCAGGGCAGCTGCAAACCGAAGGAAAGAGAGGTGACGCATAATGGCAACGCAGCTTACCAACTACCAATGCCCTGCCTGTACCGGTCCGCTTCACTTTGACGGTGCCAGCGGAAAGCTGGTGTGTGACTTCTGCGGCAGCAGCTACGATACTGCTGAGATCGAAGCGCTCTATGCTGAAAAAGAAGCCGCTGCCGAAACCGCGGCACAGAATAAACAAGCACCGCCGCCAGACTCCGTCTGGAGCGAAAACGAGGCCGCCGGACTGCGCAGCTATTCCTGCCCGTCCTGCGGCGCAGAGCTGATCTGTGACGAGACGACCGCCGCGACAAGCTGCCCGTACTGCGGCAATCCAACGGTCATCGCGGGGCAGTTCAGCGGCATGCAGCGGCCTGAGCTTGTCCTGCCGTTTGTGCTGGATAAGAACGCCGCCAAGGCCGCACTGAAAAAATACTATCGCGGGAAGAGATTCCTGCCCAATGCCTTCTCTTCGCAGAATCATATCGAGGAGATCAAGGGCGTGTATGTCCCGTTCTGGCTGTTCGATGCCAACGCCTCCGGTTCGGGCCAATATGAAGCCACGACCAGCTCCAGCCACCGCAACGGCGATTACGTCATCACCACGACCCGCGACTACGATGTCCGCCGCGCGGGTACTACGCAGTTTATGGGTGTGCCGGTGGACGGCTCGACCAAGATGCCCAACGGGCATATGGACGCCATTGAGCCTTATGACTACCGCGCCTTCCAGCCCTTCTCGACCGCGTACCTGCCGGGCTATATGGCAGACAAATACGACGAGGACGCCGACACCTGCCAGGCCCGCGCCCACAGCCGGATGCAGAATTCGGTCAGCAGCGAGCTTTCGGCCAGCATTACCGGCTACAACAGCGTAAGCACCCTGAGCGAGAACATCCATATTGATTACACCGCCAAGCACTACGCGCTGCTGCCGGTGTGGATGCTGCACACCAAGTGGCAGGGCAAGGATTATCTGTTCGCCATGAACGGGCAGACCGGCAAGCTGGTGGGCGATCTGCCGGTTGATAAGCGAAAGGTGGCCGCCTGGTTTGCAGGCATCAGTGTTCCGCTGATGATCCTGCTTGCCATCCTGCTTTGAAAGGGGGAAACAGAGTATGAAAAAGAAACTGTTTTCTCTGCTTACGGCACTGGTGCTGTGCTTGCTCTGCGCCGTACCGGCGTTTGCCGAAATGCCGTTGGTGATGGACACCTACGAGCTGTTCAAACCCGAAGCGACCGCTGAATTGGAACAAAAGGCGCAGGACGCCAGTGCCGGACACGGTGTCAACGTCTGCCTGCTGACGGTGCCTGACATCGGCGGGCAGAATGTGCGCGAGTTTGCCAAGGATTGGTACCGCGACTATGACCTTGGCTACGGCGAGGGCAAAAGCGGTATCCTGTTCCTGATTGCGCTGGATTCCCGCGATTATGTTACCATCACCTACGGCGGCGGCGTGACCGCCTTTACCGACTACCGCATCGCGCAGATCGAAGATAAGATCGTGCCGATGCTCTCAGACGGATCGTATTACAAGGCCTCCGACACCTACATAGAAATGTGCGCTGACACGCTGGATTTCTATGCCGACAAGGGTGCGCCGCTGGACAGCGGCAACGACCCCGCCAAGGGTTGGATCAAGTGGGTGTTTGTGTTTGTCATTCCGCTGGCTGTAGCGTGTATTGTCTGCGGCATCTTCTATGCGCAGATGAAAACTGCCAACGAGCAGACCCATGCCAACGCCTACATGCCCGCCGAGGGTCTGGCGCTGTCCGTGGTGGAGGACACCTACACCCACACCACCGAGACCGAAAAGTACGACCCCGTCAAGGACGACAGCTCGAGCGGTTCAAGTACCGACAGCGATGGTTTCGGCGGAAGCTCGGGCGGGAAATTCTACACAGTACCGCTTTCGCTGTCACATTTTAGGCAACACCGCACAATTCCCGCCTGACGGCTTAAGCACCGCTTCGGCGGCTGCGGCACGGCATCTGCGTTGCCAAAATGCTCGATAAGACATCCAGTA
>ENA-ORTU01003203-ORTU01003203.1-human-gut-metagenome-genome-assembly--contig:-NODE-3203-length-13708-cov-9.017139_pt1 | contig 13708 bp, 9 predicted proteins | sample MGYA00241910_ERZ509184 | MGnify/ENA primary metagenome ERZ509184 (study PRJEB26280, sample SAMEA2338847) | human gut metagenome | biome: human gut; feature: human-associated habitat; material: faeces... | reverse complement strand
ATACCTAACGCAAAGATTATGATTCCACCACCAATAGACCACCACATATTTACCACCTCCTTTAGCAAATTCAGAGTTGTATGTCTCTATTATACCATAATGATACCATCATGAAAAATACAAATAGTTCTTAAAATACATATTTTACGAACTATTTGTATTTAGTCAGTTTTTATTATGCTTTACCGTAACAGACTATATCGGTATGCCGATATAGCCTGTTCAAAAATAATATAAACGTTGCGCACTTTTCATACTAATGTTATTATAAAAATGTGAGTGGGAACGAAAATAGCGCTCACTATCCCTTTTTTAACAAACATTTTTTATAATCTAAACTCCAAAAAAGTCAGTCGGTTGCAAACGGCTGGTATTTATTTTAAATAAAATTATTTGTTTTTCCTATTTAAAGTGATATACTAAGAGATAGTTACTTTATTTATAATTGTTTCATACAAAAATTATTGTAACTATAAAAGACATCATACTAAAAAATCATTAAAGCAGCCGGTTGCCACTAATCGACTGCTTTAATGTTCTGTTATTTGTTAATTTATGTATATACATATGTATTAATATTGATATACACATGTATATACATTTTAGAGTTTAGAATAAGCAAAGAATAACGATTAATGTTAGTTTTTACCTATAATTTTTTGTTTAAATTCATCAAATGTCTCAATAGTAGTGCTCTGGCTCTCGAGCAGCCGATGACTTCCGTCCGGTAGGAGTTCCCACGCATCAAACGTTTTTTCCGAATGATCATGGATGAACTGGATATATTTGCCGGATGGAGTGTGGTAGATATCCTTCTTACTTATCTGGTTTAAATCTTTGACCTCTGCATCGCTCGTCTTTATTTTCCTCTCTGTACTGATTCTGTAGATTTATCAAGTGCAAATATTTCCTCGATCGGGACTCCGAAATAGTCGGACATATCAAACATGAATTCTGCGGACGGACAGCATTCGCCCAGCTCAACGCGGCGGATAGTGCGGGGATCATATCCAGTGTCCATGGCAAGCTGCTTTTGGGCGATTTTTCGCTGTGTCCGTATTCCCTTAAGATTATTAATTATTTTCATTTAATCACTTCTTTCGTTATAATTCATTAAAACCGGTAATCTGGTACATCATTAGAATTAATTTTGCCGACCACTTTTCCGAATACATCCAGACGGTCAGACTCTTTTATCTCAATAGGAGAGTATTTGCTGTTTAGTGATACGAGATAGAGTCTGTCTGCATATCTTTTCAGCTTTTTAATATAAGCCTCATTGTTCAGTCCGAATATACCTATCTCACCATCACATAGGGTATCCTGCTGTGATACCCACGCAATCTCTCCGCTGTGAAATTCCGGTTACATACTGTCACCACTGACGATTCTTTTATCTTCAAGACGAGAAAAGTTCTGGCGATAGTAACGTTTAATCATCGATATTCTTATTTTATTTTCTATTTTACCAACTAATCTGGCGATGCATTTTACGATATTGTCCGGGAGTTATACCAGTGTATCTCTTAAAAATAGAAATAAAATAACTTTGAGATGAAAAATTCAAGTAAGTACTGATTTCACCCAGACTATAGTCGGAATGTGCCAGTAAATTCTGTGCCTTTTCGATAAGAACTTTATGGATAAAAACAGTAAGCGTCTGTCCGGTTTCTTTATGGAACAGGGCAGACAGATATTTAGGTGTTAAATTAACTAAAGATGCCAGTTGATTTAAGGTTAAAGTTTTATTTTTTCCATGATAGATATAATCAATGACGCGAGAAATAGCTGGTGAATAGTAATTTTTTGGCGTCTTTTTTGCCTCAGCAACACGAAGCGTAAATTCAATAGCCATCTGTTCATTTAATTTCATTAAAGTGTCAACATCGGTACATTGTTCCATTTTTCGTATATATACATCACTTAAGGAAAAAGCAGTTTCCTCATTAAGTCCTCCTTCGATGGCATATCTGGTAACTAAAGTTGTATTAGCAATACTTGCATAAAAAAGTAATTTTAATTTGGAATTGGAAGAGGTCATCTTTCCGTAAACAGTTGTTGGGAGTGAATAATAAGTATTCTCCAATGCATGAATATCTCCGTTTGAAACACATTCGAGAATTGCCTTTTCCTGTGCATAAGATGTATGTATCCGTTCATTTTCTGCATTTTCCAACAGTTCATGTGTGAGTGAAAAATTGATGTCTGACTTCATTTTATACATAGGTGATTCCTCCTGTCAAAAACACGATAAATTGACATAAAACACGATAAATCAATATAATTATATGCCGGAAATAGATAAAATGCAATTAAGAGATTAAAAGAGAGGTAAAGCGATGAACATTGATAAAATATGTGAACAGTTAACAATAGATGAAAAAATCCGGCTTTTAGGAGGTGTTGGTGACTGGCATACTTATGACTGTAATGGAAAAATCCCCTCTATTATGATGACAGACGGACCACATGGGATTCGAAAACTGGAGCAGGAAAAGGTTGGGGATATTGAAACCAGTAAGCCAGCAACCTGTTTTCCAACTGCAAGTGCAATAGCCTGCAGTTGGAATCCTGCTATTGTTAAAAAGATGGGTGAAGCGATTGCGAAAGAAGCAAAAAAAGAGCAGATATCCATTGTGCTAGGCTGCGGAATCAATATCAAGCGTTCTCCTTTATGCGGAAGAAATTTTGAATATTTCAGTGAAGATCCGTATTTGACGGGAAAGCTGGCAACGGGATATATCGAAGGTGTACAGAGCCTTGGAATAGGTACGAGTTTAAAGCATTATGCTGTTAATTCACAGGAAACAAGACGAATGACATCCAATAGCCAGATTGATGAAAGAACTCTTAGGGAAATATATCTGTCGGCTTTTGAAGAAGTTGTGAAAAAAGCAAAACCGACTTCTGTAATGGCTTCATACAACAGGATTAATGGCGAATTTGGAGCAAGAAATAAATACTTACTGACAGATGTTCTGAGAAAAGAATGGAAATATCAAGGTGGTGTGGTGTCGGATTGGGGAGCAGCAAATGATATTGTAAGCTGTATGAAAAATGGTCTGACACTGGAAATGCCAGATCCGAAAGGCTTCCACACAGATGTGTTAAAAGAAGCGTATAAGGATGGCCGGATTACGGGTCAGGAACTGGATAACTGGACTAAGAATGTTCTGCAGAATTTTGTATCACTTCATAAAAATATAGAAGAAAATTATGAGGTAGATATGGAAGAACAGAATCAGGTGGCACGTAAACTAGAAAATGAAAGTGCAGTGCTTTTGAAAAATAATAGTGTTTTGCCAATTGGAAAAGAGAAGAAGGTAATCATTATTGGAGAGCTTGCCAGGCAGATGCGATTTCAGGGAGGTGGGAGCAGTCATATCCAGCCGACGAAGATGACAAATGCGATTGAAGCAATACGTGAAAAAGGATATCAGGTAACTTATATACAGGGATATCAGAATGAAACGGAGGAATTAGGAGAAAAGCAACTACAGGATACAATAGAAAAACTGAAACAGGAATATAGAAAAAAGGATTGTGTGATTCTATATTTTATCGGTCTTACAGAATCTTACGAAGGAGAAGGATACGACAGGAAAAATCTTAAAATCCCTCAAAATCAGGAAGAGCTGTTGGCTGAAATTGCAGAAACTGTCGGAAAAGATCATATTGCAGCAATTAGTTTCGGTGGTGCGCCTATGGATTTTAGTTTTGAAAAGAATGTAGGAGCAATTCTTCACATGTACCTCGGAGGACAGGCTGTAGGGGAATCTGTTGCTGACTTAATCAGTGGAGAGGTGAATCCATCCGGTAAATTGGCAGAGACAATTCCGTTTTCAGAAAAAGATACCCCGGCATGGAGATATTTTGCACCTCCGAATGATGATGTAGAATACAGGGAAAGCATTTTTGTAGGTTATCGTTACTATGAGACATTCCATGTTCCGGTAAAATATCCGTTTGGTTATGGACTTTCCTATACTTCTTTTTCCTATTCGGAATTGAATGTACCGGAAGTATATAGTGGTGGAAAGATACAAATTCGTTTTAAAATTAAAAATATCGGAAAAGTGAGTGGAGCAGAAATAGCACAGTTATATATCTGCCCGATTGAATCAGATGTTATCAGAAGCCATATAGAACTAAAGGAATTTCAAAAAATATATCTGCATCCGGGAGAAGAAAAAGAAGTTATACTAGAGCTGGATGAAAGAAGTTTTTCAGTCTATGATGTAGAGAAAAAAGCCTTTTCCATGTTAAGCGGCAAATATCAGATCTGTATCGGAGCATCGGTACATGATTTACAATTAAAGGCGAATATGGAAGTAGTAGGAAATAGTTATTTTAGAAATGAAAGAGAACTGTTTCCGGATTATTTTAGAGAGCAGCCACATGGAATGGAAATCAGTGCAGAACAATTTTATCAGCTATTAGGCGGTGAACCGAAACATGACAAAGAAAAAAAGCGTGGAGAGTATACGGTTTACGATTCCTATCAGGATGTGGTAAATGTCTCAATGTTTGGAAAATTTGTTCGTGGAGTCGTACATATCGGACTTAAGATTATACTTCGGGGAAAATCAGAGCGGGACCCGGCCTTTAAAATGGTAAAAATGGGAGTCGAAGAAGGAAATCTGGAAGGACTGATTGCAACCAGTGGTGGAATTGCAACTCCGAAGTTAATCGATATGTTAGTTTACAATGCAAATAAAAAATATCTGCAGGCTGTTAAAAGACTGCTGAAGAAATAGAGAGAGGGGGGAAGTCGTATATGGAAAACAATAAATTGGATAAACGCACAAAATGGAGCTATTGTATAGGAGCAACCGGAAGAGATATGGCGTATGCACTTATCTCTATGTTTCTTCTTACATATATTCAATATACAATGAAACTGACAGTTGCCCAATATGCAGTAATATCAGCAATTATGGTAGTGTGTCTGCTGTGGGATGCCATTAATGATCCAATGATGGGAATTATTATTGAAAATTCGCATTTGAAAGCCGGAAAATTTAAACCTTGGATTTTTATAGGAGTAATTTTAAACAGCTTGATAATTATCTGCTTGTTTACAGTAAGGCCGGAAGGATGGGGATTTGTTGCATTTTTTGGAGTGGGATATCTTTTATGGGGAATGACTTACACAATGAATGATATTGCCTATTGGGGAATGTTGCCGAGTCTTACATCAGATTCTGGAGAACGGAACTGGCTGGTAACCGTACAGGGAATTTTTATCTGTATCGGACAGTTTTCTGTTGCAGGTCTGCTCCCTGATATGGTAGCTGGAAATGCGATTATGGCATATCGGACGGCTGCGATTGTGATTGCTTTTTGTTTTATTGGTTTCCAGCTACTTACAGTGTTTGGAGTAAAAGAGAGAAAAAGACCGGAAAAGAAGAGAACACTGTCATTAAAAGATATGTTTCATATATTCCTGAGAAATGATCAGTTGATAGTGATTGGAATTGCATGTTTATTATTCCAAATCGGAAATGGTCTTCTGATTATGATTGGAATGAATTTCTTTTATTTTGAATTTGGATATTCTGTAGGTGGCAGTCTTGTATTTTGGTTTACAATTATGTATGGATTAGGAACGCTGATATCAGAGGCATCTTTTGCGTGGCTTTCCTCAAAATTCACACGAAATCAGATTATAACTGCAGCTACCAGCATTACAGTCATTGGGTATATGCTTTTTATGAGTGTAGGCTACATTTTACCCCAAAGTGTTGTTTTACTGAATATCATCGGTTTTCTAATCTTTTTTTCGCAGGGTGCATTTAATATGACGATGATTGTCATGTTAAATAATACCATAGAGTATGATGAAGTCCGGTTTCATGAACGACATGACAGTATTATCTCAGCAGTAAGATCTTTTGCAACAAAGCTGGCAAGTGCGGTTGATCAGGCGGTTGTTGCGTTAATACTGATTATAAGCAATATCTATGCAATCAGTCAGAAAATATCCGGATTAGAAATAAAAGCTGGTACAGGAGAACTTACTTCGGAAAATGTAATTGTACAGGCAGATAAATTTATCCAGACAGCAGATGCCGGACAAAGATTTATATTGCGTCTTGGAATTGTAGCTGTTCCGGTAATTTCTATAGGAGCTGCTTATATACTGATTAAACGGAAATATATTATTGACGAACGTAAGTATGAAGAACTGGTAGCGGAAATAAAAAGCACAAATAAAAAATGATTCAATTAGTTGTGATGACCTTATAATTTATGAGTTTAGAAAAAGGTGATATGAATGACAATTGATGATTTTATATATGAAAATAGTATTGTACGTGATAATGGTTCTGAATATACAGCAGATCATATAGATAGGGTTATAGAATCTGTTTGTAATAATTATGGATTAACTATAAAAATGATTTCTACAAATTATGTTTTTCCACGTATTATAAAAGCGAGTGAAGAAAAGGCTTTGATTTGGGATCAAACATATTGGGAATTGTTCAGTCTGTATTTAGCGTATTTCACAGATTTAAATGCTATTCAAAAGAAGATAATTGTGTATGATGAGAGTTTTGTACAGCCGAAAATATTGATTCCATACACCATTAAAAATAGAATATAAGGATGCGTAAGGAACGATAAAATGAATTCATGCGGGAAAGGCATGGATTCTTTTTTTGGCTTCGAACGGAAGGCCTATCTGTAAATAATATTTAAGTATATTAGAAGCAGATGCAAATGTCGTGTTAACACGACAAAATTGTCGCGTAAACACGGTCGGCAATTCATCCATGACAATATACAATAAACATGTGCTTGAGAGAGCATGTCACGAGAGTGAAGGCGCCGGAGCTCTCCAATACGAAATCGTAAAGGAGATAATTTATTATGAGTAAGAGAAAAATATCACATGCAGAGGAGTATGGATGTTAATTGATGGAGGTGGCAGAAGTGAGCAGAACTAAATTTGATTCATATGTGATTGGAAATAATATAAGAGATTTACGTGAAAAAAGAAAAATGACACAGATGAAGGCGGCTGAGGAAATGGATATGAGTCTCTTTTTTTTAGCTCATTTTCTGGATTTGGTGTAAAAAATAGCTGCACGCTGCCCTCAAGTCGCCATATTTAATTATTGGCGACGTGGAAAGTGAAATATTGGCGACTTGGGCGACGCAGGTTGACAAAAATAATTGTTTATGGCGACTTGGAATACTAATTCCGGTTGCAATACAGGATGGTTGTATTCAGATTGCGTTCATTATAATAACGATGATTGCCAACCACAGGGGACTTGCTGCACCGGCAGGTTCAGTGTTATCGGTTGTGATATGCGCTGCCGCATTCGTATATCTTAAGAAAAGAGGGAAGCTGGGATAAGTGAAAAGTTATCTGATAATTTTATAATATTTGAAAAGAATAACTATTACTACGATTTATGATTTAATAACCAACATTTATTTTACAGGAATGACAAATGGGGTTATGATACCATTATCAAAGGCAAAGGAGCCGGAAATCTTTAGGGGATTCTGGCTCTTTTTTGCATTAGCAAGTATTTGAAGGAGGAAATATATATATGGAATACGAGATTTCTAATCGTTTATCAGGTGTACATGGTTCGATGATACGAGAACTTTTTAAGTTAGGAGCAAGCAAGGATATTATATCTTTTGGTGGTGGCAATCCGTCAGCAGAGACATTCCCATGCAAGGAGATAGAAGAGATAGCTGCAAATGGACTCAGCGAGAATCCTGTCTCTTTATTACAGTATGGACTGAGTGAAGGTTATACACCTCTGCGTGATACCATGAAGAAATATCTTGAGAAGAAGGAAGGCTTTGATTTCGAGAATAATGAGCTTTTCATAGTGTCAGGCGGACAGCAGTGTGCGGACCTTACAACTAAGGCACTTGTTAATGAAGGAGACGTTGTGCTTACTGAAGAGCCTGCATTTGTAGGCTGCCTTAATACATTCCGTTCTTACGGTGCAAAGCTTGTAGGAATCCCAATGGAGCAGGACGGAATGAATATAAATGCGCTTGAGGAGGCTTTAAAGGCTAATCCTGATGCAAAGCTTTTATACACAATTCCATCTTTTCAGAATCCTACAGGAATCACAACTTCTCTTGAGAAGAGAAAAAAAGTGTATGAGCTTTGCTGCAAATATGATATCGCAATATTAGAGGACAATCCTTACGGTGAATTAAGATTTGCAGGTGAAAATGTGCCAACTATCAAATCAATGGATACAGAGGGCAGGGTTATATATGCAGGAAGCTTCTCAAAGGTAATGGCACCTGCATTCCGTCTTGGCTTTCTTGTGTTCAACAAGTCGCTCACAGGACCGCTTACAGTTGCAAAGCAGTGCACAGATGTACATTCAACTGTACTTTTCCAGTACATTTGTAATGAATATATTAATAACTATGATTTTGACAAGCATCTCGAGGATTCAAGAAAGGTGTATGAGCATAAATGTAATCTCATGATGGAGTGCATGAAGAAGGAATTCCATCCTTCAGTAACCTTCGGTCACCCTGAGGGTGGACTTTTTGTAATGGCATTCCTGCCAGATGGAATGGATTCTGCACCATTTGTAAGGGAGGCCATTAACAGAGGCGTTCTTTCAGTTCCGGGAGCAGCGTTCTTAGCAGATGAGAACCAGAAATCTAATGGATTCAGACTTAACTATTCGACACCTTCTGATGAACAGATTGTTAAGGGAATCGAGATTCTTGGAAAACTTACATACGAGTGGATTAAGTAGGAGGAGTGAAACATTATGAAGATAGCAGCATTCAGCGTTCGTCCAGATGAAAAACAGTATTTTGATACATTTGCAAATGTATACAAGGTGGAATTACAGATTAATAGAAGCGGATTTACAGCAGATGATATAGAAAGTGTCAAAGGCTGTGAGGCTATGTCGGTGTGCGATGGCATGTGTGACTTGTCAGCACCTGTTCTTGAAAAGCTTGCAGCAGAAGGTGTTAAGTATATCGGTTTCAGGACAATCGGATATAACAGTGTTGACCTTGAGGCAGCAAAGCGCCTTGGAATCCGTGTTGCACACAGCGGATATTCGCCATATTCAGTTGCCAATTATACAGTAATGCTTATGCTTATGTGTATCCGCAAGGCTTTGTATGTAATGATGCGTTCGCACACAGCGGATTATTCACTTGGTCCTATATGTGGACGAGAAATGCAGAATATGACAGTAGGTATTATCGGAACAGGAAGAATTGGAAAGGCAGTAATTAAGAATCTTTCAGGATTTGGATGTAAGATTATTGCGTATGACCCATACCCTGCAAAAGACCTTGAAAATGTTGAATATGTAACGCTTGATGAATTGTACGCTAAGTCAGATATTATCTCGCTTCATACTTTTTTAAGTGATGAGACATATCATATGATTAATAAGGATTCAATTGCAAAGATGAAGGATGGCGTTATCCTTATAAATGCGGCTAGAGGTGCACTTGTTGATACAAAGAATCTGATTGAGGCTGTTGAGAGTGGCAAGATTGGTTCAGTTGGAACTGACTGCTGCGAGGGTGAAGATGATTTTATCCGTACAGACCGTAAGTATGATGACCTTGTTGTTAATCACGATTACATCATACTTAAGTCTTTCTAGAATACTATTGTCACACCTCACATAGCATTTTTCACAGATCAGGCTGTGTCTGACATGGTTGAGTCTTCAGTTAAGAGTGTTGTGCAGTTTGCAGCCGGTGAAGACACACCATTAGAAGTGCATTAAAATACACAGGTGCATTATTTATTCAATTTCTTGAAATATTCTTCAAGCTGGTGCTCGAAGATTCGCTGATTTTCTGAGCAGAATGAGCCAAGCGGCTGATAATAAATGCTTCTGAAATGTGGACAGTCATCTATATGCAGCAGGCTTATGTTTTCAGGAAGGCTGCTGCTTGTCCATGTTACAGAGGCAACAAATGATACTCCAAGACCGAGACTTATGAGCTTGCCCTGTAATATGTAATCATTGCATGAGTAGGCTATCTGAGGAGTTTTCTTACATTTACTGAATATTGAATTGAACACTCCGGCGTAAGATGGAGTATCTGCAAGGTCAATGAATTTCTCGTCCATCATCTGTTCTACTGATATGTGTCCGGTATGGGCAAGTGGATGTGATGATGAAACAGCAAGGCAGATTTCTTCTGTCATAAGAAGATGTGCATTGTCTGGAATATCATAAGCTGATGAGACAGAGTCAATCAGCAGGTCACACCCTTTTGGTTCAGAAGATATTGAAAAGCTGACATGAGGGTGCTCATGGATAAAATCTTTAAGTACATTGCTGACAAGAACTGCACTTGAGCGGAGACAGAGCCTTATTTCGCCGGCATCTCCAAGACTTTCACTGACAGCACGCGCAGCATCTTCTGAAAGAGCCAGTATTCTGTCTGCATATTCAAGCAGAATTTCTCCCTGACGGGTACATTCGAGCCCTTTTTTATTACGGGTAAAAAGCTGTGCACCAAATTCTTCTTCAAGCTTATGGATTGTCTTGCTTAATGCTGGCTGTGCTATGCACAATTCACTGGCAGCATGGGTCATATTCTTGTGTCTGGCGGCAGCCTGAAACTGCCTGAGCTGATATAATTCCATGTTCGCACCTCTCTTGTATGTAGTATTTTATAAAAATTACAATTAACATAATATAGAAATCAGGATATTTACGATTATGATAACACAAATATTATTAACGCAGACATTTATAATGTTTATTCTTATGATTTTGGGACTGATTCTGTCTAAAACAGGTCTGCTTACAGAACATGGCAGTAAGGATATAGCCAATATTCTGCTGTATGCGGTTATTCCGTGTGTAATTATAAGAAGCTATATAACAGATTTCACAATGGAGAAGCTGTATGGACTTCTTATGTCGGCGGTACTGGCTGTAGCTGCATTTGCAGTGGCAATAGCTGTATCATATATAATATACGGTATGCGAAAGTCGATAGACAACTTTGGAACTGCATTCTGTAACGCAGGATTTATCGGGATTCCACTTGTAACTGCGGTATTTGGAAATGAGGCGGCATTCTATGTTGCATCATTTGCCAGTATTCTTAATCTGTTGCAGTGGACATACGGTATTGTGATAATAACCCGCCGCAAGGATATGATAAATATAAAAAAGGTATTTGTCAATCCTGTGACAATATCACTTGTTATAGGACTGTTTCTTTTTATTACGGGAATTAAACTGCCAGGTGTAATAAACAGCACGATGGCTGGAGTTGCAGCACTTAATACACCTGCAGCCATGATAGTACTGGGATATTATCTGTCATGTGTCAGAATCTGTGACTTACTGCTTAATCCATCCCTGTATCTGGCATCGTTTGTCAGGCTTATAATAATTCCGTTGCTTACACTGCTTGTACTTTATATTATACCTGTGGGACATGGTCAGATTGGAATGATTACACTGATTGCTGCGGCAACACCAGTTGGAACGAGTACGGCAATATTTGCACAGAAATTCGGGCAGGATTATGAGCGGGCGGTATGTATGGTCTGCCTGTCAACGCTGTTTTCAATTATTACGATGCCAGTTGTGATGTATCTGGCACAGATGTGGATTATGTAGTTTGACTATTATTTTTGGTTATGGTTAGATAACCAACATGTATTTTACAGGAATAACACAATGGTATATTATACAGACATCAAAGGCAAAGGAGCCATGACCCGGAAGGGGTAATGGTTTCTTTGCTTTTTTGTGTATAAGATATCTTTGCAGGAAAATGTATAGTAAATGTGGCTATTCACAATATGAGAAAGAAAGGAACTAAAGTTATGGGAAATAACGGAATTGAATTGGAAAGAGATGGCTTTAAGAGCCGTACAGGTTTTATTCTTGCCTGTATCGGTTCGGCAGTAGGAATGGGAAATATATGGCGTTTTCCATATATGGTATCTGCATGGGGTGGTATGACATTTTTAATACCTTATGTAATATTTGTAATACTGATAGGTTCAACAGGTGTTATAGAGGAGATGGCACTTGGCCGTGCGACTAAGGGCGGACCTATTAAAGCATTTGGCGACTGTATGCAGATGCGTACAGGAAAGAGAAAAGCAGGTGAGGCAATTGGTTTTATTCCTGTGCTTGGCTCACTGGCTTTGGCAATGGGCTATACTGTAGTTGTTGGCTGGATATTCAAATATACTTATCTTGCATTTTCTGGAAAGCTTTCAGCAATGGGCAATGATATGTCAGCTATTGGTGGTATGTTTGGAAGTACAGCAAGCTCATTTGGCAATAATATGTGGCTTATAATCGTGATAGTTGTAACTGCTGTTATTATGGCACTTGGTATTGCAGGCGGAATTGAGAAAGCAAACAAGGTCATGATGCCTTTGCTTTTCATCATGTTTGTAGGACTTGGAATATATATCTTCACGCTTCCTGGTTCAAGTGCAGGTTATAAATACATTTTTACTCTTAATCCTAAGGGACTTCTTGATATAAAGCTCTGGATATATGCATTTGGTCAGGCGTTCTTCTCACTGTCTATCGCAGGTAACGGAACTGTTATCTATGGTTCATATCTTAGTGATAAGGAAAATGTTGTTACTTCAGCAAGAAATGTTGCTGTATTTGATACTATTGCTGCTTTATTAGCTGCATTTGTTATTATTCCAGGTATGGCAGCAGGCGGTGCCGAGTTATCTTCAGGTGGTCCCGGACTTATGTTTATCTATCTTGTAAATGTATTTAATGGTATGCCGGGTGGTAAGATTGTAGGAATTGTATTCTATGTATGTGTTCTGTTTGCCGGCATGAGCTCACTTGTTAATCTGTATGAAGCTCCGGTTGCAACTATTCAGGAGAAGCTTAAGCTTAACCGTGTTGCATCTGTTGGAATTATTGCAGTGGCTGGCTGTGTTGTGTCACTTGTAATACAGGGGATTGTATCAGGCTGGATGGACGCAGTATCTATCTATATCTGCCCACTTGGCGCAATGCTCGCAGCAATTATGTTCTTCTGGGTTGCAGGAAAGAAGTTTGCTGTTGATGCTGTTAATGCAGGTGCAGATAAGCCTATTGGAAAGTGGTTTGTACCACTTGGCAAATATGTCCTTGTCCCACTTTCACTTGTTGCACTTATTGCAGGTGCTTTACTTGGTGGAATTGGCTGATGGAGGTTTAGACTGGTTGATTGAGACTGGCGGATTGCAAAGCAATCCGCATTTTTTTGCGTGGTGGAGTGAGAAATAGCGGCGGATTGTACTTTGAGGTGGAGGGGAGGCAGGAGGAAGTCCAAAAGGAGCAGAAATGAAGTGGTAATCTAAAAGTAGACACCAACCCAATTATTATAGACATTATTTATATATAAGAGTACCATTTTTTATAAGGTAGTCACTTATATAATAATGGAATCATGGAGGTGTCACATGAAGCACAGTTTAGAAGAAAGAATGGATATAGGACGACGTATGTATTTACACGAGATTACATATAAGGCGGCTATGGAGATTTATGGTCTTAGTGAATACATGATAGTATAAATCCAAAGATGATGGTCTATCAGAGAGACTGTTATATATCTTCAAGTTTAAAAAGATAATTTTCAATAATTTTTCAAAAATCAGAATCGACAATTCATGACAAATCAACCCTGAATCGGGGAACGTTTCTCATAGAAAAGAACTACAAAAAATAAGAAA
>ENA-ORTU01003200-ORTU01003200.1-human-gut-metagenome-genome-assembly--contig:-NODE-3200-length-13722-cov-2.956464_pt1 | contig 13722 bp, 10 predicted proteins | sample MGYA00241910_ERZ509184 | MGnify/ENA primary metagenome ERZ509184 (study PRJEB26280, sample SAMEA2338847) | human gut metagenome | biome: human gut; feature: human-associated habitat; material: faeces... | reverse complement strand
TCTCCACGTCGGAAAAGCCCGCCGGTCTTTTCCGAAAAAAATCACCCCGCCGGAGCGGAGTGATTTTGGAAAAGCGATTACAGGGCCTTCTTGGCGGTCTCGACGAGAGCGCCGAACGCAGCGGCATCCGTGATCGCGAGCTCGGAGAGGCTCTTGCGGTTCATCTCGATGCCGGTCTTCTTCAGGCCGTTCATGAAGCGGGAATAGTTCATGCCGTAGGGCTTGACAGCGGCGGAGATACGAGCGATCCACAGGCGGCGGAAATCTCTCTTCTTCTGCTTACGGCCGATGTAGGCATAAACGCCGGACTTCTTGACGGCCTGCTTGGCCATCTTGAAATGGGTGGACTTGGAGCCCCAGTAGGACTTCGCAAGCTTCAGGGTCTTATTTCTTCTCTTGCGCGTCATCATCGCGCCTTTTACTCTTGCCATCTTTTGAATCCTCCTATCCGATTATTTGTACGGGATCATCTTTTTGATGCTCTCGACATTGGTGACATCCGCGTAGGTCGTGCTTCTCAGGCGACGGCCGCGCTTGGTGTCCTTCTTGGTGAGGATATGGCTCTTGAACGCGTGCGCTCTCTTGACCTTACCGGTCTTGGTGAGATTGAATCTCTTCTTCGCACCGCTGTGGGTTTTGAGTTTCGGCATGATTCTTCTCCTTTGTGATTATTTTGCATTCTTCGGCGACAGGAACAGCGTCATGAACCGGCCGTCGAGCTTGGGTTTTTTATCCACGTTTGCGACTTCAGCGCATCCCTCGCCAAACCGGATCAAAAGCTGCTCGCCGATGTCGGTATGCGCCATTTCACGCCCGCGGAAGCGCACCGTGACCTTCACGCGGTTGCCTTCCTTCAGGAATTTCATCGCGTTGCGCATTTTCACATTCAGGTCGTTCGTGTCGATGCCCGGGGACATGCGGATCTCCTTGATCTCGACGACGCGCTGATTCTTCCGGGCTTCCTTTTCCTTCTTGAGCTGGTCAAAGCGGAACTTGCCGTAGTCCATGATCTTGCACACGGGGGGAACGGCGTTGGGCGAGATCTTCACAAGGTCGAGCTCCTGCTCCTCTGCCTGGGCCAGCGCCTCCTGTGCGGAGACGATGCCGAGCATGGTGCCGTCCGCTGCGATCAGGCGGATCTCCTTATCCCGGATCTCCTCATTGAGCTGATGATCTAATTTGCCGATGGTAAAGCACCTCCAAACAAAAAATTGCGGATGCCGCAGCACCCGCAACCGAACACACCGCGCCCAAAGCGCAGCGATACTCGATATCAGACCCCTTTGCCTTCGCTTGGGGTGAGGTCGGGGCTGCCGGCCTTCTTCGTTTTGCGGAACTATTTTAGCACGGAAGTGCCGTGATGTCAAGCACGATTTTTTCTTTATCGCAGGCTTTTTCCGCAGAATCCAAACGAAAAAGTTGAATTCTCCCGAGAAATATGCTATTCTATTTAAGAAATCATCTGTCGGTCCCACAGTCTGCCTGCTGTGCCCCGACGCGGAAAGGACGGGCCATGATCGACCTGCATTGTCATATTCTCCCCGGCGTGGACGACGGCTCTCCCGACGCGGAGATCTCGCTTTCCATGGCGCGCCACGCCGCCGAGAGCGGCGTCACGGCCATTGCCGTCACGCCGCACTGCAATCTGCCCGGCTTCCGCCGCAATTACCGCGGCCCGGACTACCGCAGGCAGCTGAACGACCTGCGCGAGCTGCTGACGCAGGAAAACATTCCGCTGCGGCTGTACTCCGGCGCGGAGGTGTTTGCGGACCCCTCGAACATCCGCACGCTCATTGAGCAGCATGAGCTCATCACGCTCGGCGGCTCACGGTATCTGCTCGTAGAATTTGACTTTGGACTGCCCGGCTCCGTGCTGCTGCGGACGCTCGAGGCCATCGCGCAGCGCGGCCTTGTGCCCGTTGTGGCCCATCCGGAGCGCTATGACGCCGTGCAGCGCGACCCCGGCCTTGCCGCATGGTGCTTTTCCCGCGGGATGCTGCTGCAGCTGAACAAGGGCAGCCTGCTCGGTCTGCTCGGCAGCCGTGCAGAGGACACCGCCCTGCACCTGCTCTCGCACGGTCTGGCGCATCTCATCGCGAGCGACGCCCACGACGACCGCTTCCGCACAACGGGCTTCCGGTCGCTTCTGCCGGTGCTCGAGCCCATATGCCACCCCGATTATATCGCGCTGCTCCTGCACGGCAATCCCCGCAGGATCCTGCGCGATGAACCGATCCCCATTCCGCCGCTTCAATCCGACTGACCCGCAGGAGGCTTTTCATGAGGAAATTACAGATCACCCTGATCGCCCTGTTTCTGGCCGTTGCCATTGCATTCTGCGCCGTGTTCCTGCACGACCGCCTGACGGCCGATCATACCGCGCCCCGCATCGTCTCGGACGGCGTTCCGCTGGAGGTCAGCGTCAACGCAACGGACGCCGAGCTCTGCGCCGGTCTGACCGCAGCGGACGACCGCGACGGCGACCTCACCGACCGCATCATCGTCCGCCGCGTCTCGCAGCTCACGGGCGCGAACAGCGCGCAGGCGACCTACACCGTGTTTGACAGCGCCTCGAACTTCTGCACGTTCACGCGGCCGATCTACTATACGGATTATCACAAGCCGCGCTTCTCCCTGTCGCAGCCACTCGTCTACGGCGTCGGCAGCACCGTCACCCTGCTCGACCGTCTGAAGGCCGAGGATGTGCTTGACGGCGATCTCACGGACAAGATGCGCCTGACGCTCGTGAACCTGTCCGTCGGCACCGAGGGCGACTACCGCATCCGTGTGCAGGTCACAAACAGTGCGGGTGACACGTCCATGCTCTCCCTGACCGTGATGATCCGCAACCGCACGGCCCGGCATCCCGTCATCACGCTTTCGGATTACCTCGTCTATGCCACGGGAGATGAGACACCGGAGGATTACCGCAGCCTGATTACCTCCGTGCTGCAGTCGGAGCACGGGGCGAGCGTCGATCCGTCGAAGGTCGAGATCTCCGGGAAGATCGACCACGAGCATCCGGGCAGCTATGACGTGCTCTTCTCCTATACGAACGACGCCGGTCTGGAGAGCTCCGTCATTCTGACCGTCGTCGTGGAGTAAGGGGGCAGCCATGAAAGAACAGAAAACGACCAAATGGTCCAACTTCAATCCGCTGTGCCTTGCGCGCCATGTGCTGCGCAATCTCTGGATGACCGTTCTGGCCGGGCTCATCTGCGTTATGGCGGTCTATCTGCTGCAGACGCTCGTGTCCAAGCCGAGCTATGACAGCCAGGTCACCTTCGCCGTGACGAGCCGCAGCGCCTCCGCCACGGCCTCCGGCAGCATCGCCGTGACGGACTCCGTGGCGAGCCAGTTCGGCGAGCTGCTGCAGAGCAATCCCGTCCGCACCGCCGCTGCCGCCGAAATGGGCCTGAACGCCTTCCCGGGGACGTGCAGCGTCGATGTGCCGGAGAACACGAACATCCTCATTCTGACCGTCACTGCCCCGACGCCGGAGCTTGCCTTCCGCGGGGCGCTGGCCGTGATGGACTGCTACGAAGCCTATGCGGACTTCATCCTCGCCTCGGCCGTGCTGAACCCCATCAACGGCCCGACGCTCCCGTCGCAGCCCAGCGCGCAGGCCTCGCGCGACCGTCTGCTCAGGCTGGCTGGGCCCATCGGCGCGCTGGCCATGATCGCAGTCCTGCTGCTTCTCGCCGTCTCGCAGGAGACGGTGCAGACCGTCCCCGGCGCGCGCGATCAGCTCGACACGAAGCTGCTCGCCACCCTGCGCCACGAGCGCAAGCGCGGCGCGCTGCTGCGAAATAAAAAATCCGCCCTGCTCATCTCGGACCCGACCTGCAGCTTCTATTACACCGAAACGGTCCATCAGCTCCGCGCGCAGGTGGAGCGGGCACATGAAAAGGATGGCCGGCAGGTCTTCCTCATCACGAGCTGTGCGGAAAACGAGGGCAAATCCACCGTTGCAGCCAATCTTGCCCTGTCACTGGCACAGAAGCATCAGCGCGTGCTGCTGCTGGACGCCGACCTGCGCAAGCCTGCGCAGTCGCTGATCTTTTCGGCCTCGCCTGCCCCCGGCACGGACCTTGGCTATCTCATCACGCACCGCCCGGACCGCGAGGCGCTGGAAAAGGCCATTGTCCGTGATGAAACGACCGGCCTGTCCCATCTCTATGCCGCGCCGCTGCGCCGCAGCCAGAGCGAGGCGCTCAGCCCGGATTCATTCCGTCCTCTGCTCGATGCGCTGCGCGAGAGCTATTCCTACATTCTCATCGACACGCCACCCTTCAGCTTCTTCGCCGATGCCGAGGTGCTGGCCGATGCAGCCGATGCCGCGATCCTCGTTGTCCGGCAGGACCTCGTCCCCGCCGCCGTCATTAACGACACCATCGACGATCTGAACGCCGCCCACGCCGCGCTGCTTGGCTGCGTGCTCAATAATTATCAGTCGTTCCACTTCGGCAGCCGTCTCGGCGGCTATGGCTACGGCTACGGCTATGGCAGCTACGGCGGAAAATACGGCTATTACGGCTACGGCAGCAAGCAAGGAAAGGAGGCCGCTCATGGAAGAACAGACGACGCAAGGAATTGACCTTTCCGTTTTCCTGCACAATTTCCGCCGCACCCTGCAGCACTTTTTCTGGGTCCCGATCGTGCTCGGTCTGCTGCTCGGCGGCGTGAGCTGGCTGCGCGCCGCGCGCAGCTATGCCCCGGTCTATCAGAGCTCCGCCGTGTTCTCCGTCAGCGCGGGCTTCTCGTCCTCGACGGATATCCTCAGCCACAGCACCTATCTCGACAGCAACGCCGCCGCGCAGCTCTCAGCCACGTTCCCCTATGTCCTGCAGAGCGATCGCATGCAGCTGCTGCTCCAGCAGGAGCTGGGCGACCAGCGTGCTCCCGTCAGCCTGTCGGCCAGCTCTGTGGCGGATGCCGCCCTGTTCACGCTGACGGCAACGGGCAGCGATCCGCAGGCCGTCTATGACACGCTGCTGGCCGCCATCGAGGTCTACCCCGCTGCGGCGACCACCATTCTGGGCGACACGCAGATTCAGGTCATTGACCAGCCGGTCGAGCCGTCCGCTGCGCCCATCAACGCCAACACGGCTCTGCAGACCGGCATCCGCCGCGGCGTCGTCGGGCTGGTCCTCGGCCTCGTCCTTGTGGCGCTGCTCTCCCTGACGCGCCGCACCGTCCACTCTGCCGAGGACCTGCACCGCCTCATCAGTCTGTCCTGCCTCTCCTCCATCCCTGCCGTGCGCCGCGGAAAGCGCACCCGCCGCGAGGCTCCCTCGCTTCTGCTGACGCATGCGGGCACCGGCTCCGACTTCTCCGAGGCCATGCGCAACCTCAGCCTGAAGCTGCAGCGTATCACCTCGAAGCACGGCGCAAAGGTCGTTCTCATCACGAGCACCGTCCCCGGCGAGGGCAAAACGACCGTTGCCTCGAACCTCGCGCTGGCGCTGGCCGCCGAGGGCAAGCGCGTCATCCTCATCGACGGCGACCTGCGCAAGCAGTCGCTCAAGCCGCTGTTCGGCATTGGCGCGCACTCCGACGGCCTTGTCGAGGTGCTCAGCGGCAAGGCAAAGAACTTCCGCCTGCTGCCCGTTCCGGATTCCGGCCTGCTGCTGCTCTCCGGCGACGGCACTGTCGCCCAGCCGCAGCGCCTGCTCGGCTCGCCGCGCATGGGGCAGATTTTGGAGCTGCTGCGGCAGAAGCTCGACTACATCCTCATCGATACGCCGCCTGCAGGCGTTCTGTCCGACGCTGCAGCGCTGGCCAAATATGCCGACGGCGCCATTTACGTCGTGCGGCAGGATATGGCAAACTCCGTCCAGATCGTCAACTCCGTCCAGTCGCTCTCCGGCGCCGTGCCGCTGTATGGCTGCGTACTGAACTGCACGCAGGCCGGAACGACGCGCTCGGGCTATCGCTATGGCTACCGCTACGGCTATCAGTACGGCTACAGCAGCCACTACAGCCACTATAGCCACTACAGCTCCGACGCAGGCGACCGGCGCTGAGGAGGGCGGGCATGTCTCTGATTCGAAAGCTCCGCGACCGCCTGCAGGGCGCAACGCTGCACGACCTCTGGGTCGAAACGCGCTGGGTCCTGCACCACAGCAAGCGCTACCGCCGCTCTATCGCGGCCTATGTACTGCTCGGCATCGCCTCCATTGCGCTGAGCCTGCTGTCGAGTCTCTCCTCGCGTGAGCTCATCAACGCCATTGTCTATCTGCAGGGCGGCGGACGGCGCGTGCTGTTCTGCGGCGTTATCGTCGTGCTGCTGGCAGGCTCGACCATCGTGCTCAATGCTCTTGTCAGCCGTTTCAGTGCAAAGATCAACCTCCGCATCGGCAATGAGCTGCGCGCCGAGGTCTTCGGCATGTTCCTGAACACGGACTGGGAATCCCTGCAGCAGTTCCACTCCGGTGATCTGCTCAGCCGCATCAACACGGACGTCTCAAATGTGGCGGGCAGCGTGCTTGGCTGGATCCCGTCGCTCATCCTGCGGCTGACGCAGTTTCTGGCCTCGCTGGCCGTCATTCTGGTCTACGACCCGACCATGGCAGTGCTGGCCCTGCTGAGCGCACCCGTGACGCTGCTGCTGTCGCGGCCGCTTGTGGGAAAAATGCGCAGCTTCAACCGCGATATGCGCGCCGTCGGCAGCGAAATGACGGCCTTCCAGGAGGAGACGCTGCAGAACATTCCCGCCATCAAGGCATTCCACCTCGTCGATACCTTCCGCGAGAGGCTCGATCGCGTGCAGGAGCGGTATTATGACACCGGCATCGCGTTTCAGCGCTTCTCCATTCTGACCTCGTCGTTCCTCTCGTCGTGCGGCATGCTCGTAAGCTACCTCTGCCTCGGCTGGGGCGCTTACCGCCTGTGGCAGGGCCGGATCGACTTCGGCACGATGGTGCTGTTCCTGCAGCTGGCGTCCTATCTCTCCTCGTCGCTCAGCGCGCTCATCCATCTGGTCCCCTCCGCCATCGAGGCCTCCGTCTCCGCGCGGCGCATCATGTCCGTGCTGGAGCTGCCGCGCGAACAGCTCGACCACCCGGAGCGCGCGCAGCGGCTCGTCCGCGAGGGCGTTCCGCTGGCGCTGTCGCTGCAGGGGCTGGAGTTTTCCTATCAGGGCCGCGCGCCCGTTCTGAAGCGGCTGGAGCTGCAGGTGCAGCCGCATGAGATGATCGCCATCGTCGGCCCGTCCGGCAGCGGCAAGACGACGCTGTTCCGCCTGCTGCTTGGCCTGCTCCACCCGACGGGCGGCAGCGCCGTGCTGACCGGCGGCGGCGAGGCGCTGGACGTCTCTCCCTCCACGCGCTGCTGCTTTGCCTATGTGCCGCAGGACAACGTGATCTTCTCCGGCACCGTGGCCGAGACGCTCCGCCTTGTGCGGCCGGACGCCCCGGAGGAGGCCCTGTGGGCCGCGCTGCGCGCCGCCTGCGCCGAGGATTTTGTCCGCAGCCTGCCCGGCGGGCTGGACTGCCCGCTGCGCGAACGCGGCGGCTCGCTGTCCGAGGGGCAGAACCAGCGGCTGGCCATTGCGCGCGCCATTCTGGCCGATGCTCCTATCCTGCTGCTCGACGAGGTGACGTCGGCGCTTGATCTGGAGACGGAGCAGCGCGTGCTCGAGAACATCGCCGCCCTGCCCGGCAAGACCTGCATCCTCAGCACCCACCGGCCGAGCGTGCTGTCGCTGTGCAGCCGCGTTTACCGTCTGCACAATGCCGCGCTCGAGCTCCTGCCGGAGTCCGAGTGGCGCAGATTATATCGGAATAATTGACGAAAACGGACGCACCCGCGCGGGTGCGTCCGAATTTTTACGGCTGTTTTCGAATTTGCCGAAGCTTTCCTGCTATTCGGCCGGGTACTGCGAGATTGCCACGTCGCTTCGCTCCTCGCAATCATCACGTTTTTTGAACACCACGATAAACGAAAATGCGGGAACGGCTCGTTCGGCAGGCGGATATCCGCCTGATGTGCCGCATCAATTTCGTGAATTTCGATCATCCATGCTCTCTTCCGGCCGTCAGACCGCCTCGATCTTGATAAGATTGGTGTTGCCGGACTTACCGTTCGTGATGCCGCCGGTCATAACAACATTGTCGCCCGGCTGCAGGTGCATCGTGTCGCGGGCGGCGCGCAGTGCATGATAGAACAGCACGTCCGTGGAGTTGAACTGCTCGCTCAGCACCGGCAGCACGCCCCACGACAGCGAGAGCTTATACCACACGCGCTTGTTCGTCGCCATGCCGACGATGTCCGTCGGTGCACGGAAGCGCGAGACCATCCGGACCGTCATGCCGGACATAGACGTCACTACGATGACCTTGGCCCCGATGTCGATGGCCATGCCGCACGTTGCGTGGGAAATGGCGTCCACGCGGTCGTGGATGACAAATTCGTTCGTGCGGAAGCGCTTGGCGTAGTCGATGTGGCGCTCCGTCTCCTCAGCGATCTCCGCCATGGTCCGCACGGTCTCCACCGGATACTTGCCCGCGGCTGACTCGCCGGAAAGCATGACGGCGCTCGTGCCGTCATAGACGGCGTTGGCCACATCGGAGATCTCCGCACGCGTCGGGCGCGGATTGTGGATCATAGATTCAAGCATTTCCGTGGCCGTGATGACGCGCTTGCCGAGCAGGCGGCACTTCGTGATGAGGTATTTCTGAATGGCGGGCAGCTCCGTGAACGGGACCTCCACACCGAGGTCGCCGCGTGCGACCATGATGCCGTCACAGACCTCGCTGATCTCCTCAATGTTGTCCACGCCCGCGCGATTCTCGATCTTGGCGATGATGTCGATGTCCTCGCCGCCGTTGGCATTCAGGAACGCATGCAGATCCAGAAGGTCCTGCTTGCAGGAGACAAAGGAAGCCGCAATAAAGTCCACGCCGTTGCGGATGCCGAACAGAAGGTCGTCCTTGTCCTGCTCGCTGAGATAGATCTGATGCAGGACCTTGTTCGGGAAGCTCATGCTCTTGCGGTTGGAAAGCTCGCCGCCCACGACGACGCGGCAGTGCACGTCCGTCTCCGTGAGGTCCTGCACCTCGAAGATCACAAGGCCGTTGTTCACGAGCACGCGGTCACCTACGGCCAGATCGTGCGGCAGACCGGCGTAATTCACGCTGACGATCGTCTCGTCGCCCTCGACCGGGCGCGTTGTAAACGTGAAGGCATCGCCGTCATGCAGCTCGATATGCCCCGCGGCAAACGTGCCGATGCGGTACTCCGGGCCCTTCGTATCGAGCATGATGGCGATCGGCAGGCCAAGCTCCTCGCGCACCTGCTTGATCATGTCGATCTTGGCCTGATGCTCGGCATGGGTGCCGTGCGAAAAATTCAGGCGGGCCACATTCATGCCCGCGCGGCACATATCGGCAAACACGGCCGGGTCACTGCTGGCCGGGCCGATGGTACAGACGATCTTTGTTTTCCTCATAGCGATAATCCCCTTTCGCCGCATACCGCGGCATAAAAAAAGACAGGACGGCAGTCCTGTCCGATCCGTGTGCCGCACAGAAGCACGGCACAGCCGATCCAGCAGGAATAGGGCCCCACGACCCTATGACAGACTCCACCGCTCCTGCTGTCCCATATTCTCACGGGAATTATTGTAGCAGACATCCCCGCCGGTGTCAATTCCCGGTACAGAACGGAGCCGCACGAATTTCGCCGTGCAGCTCCGTGATTTTTGTTAAGAATGCCCTACTTTTGATTTTTCTCAAGCCACTTGGCCAGTGCGTCGGCCATGCCGCTGTTCACAGGCTTGTCATCCTTCTGCTGCTGCAGATACTTTGCCACATCGCGCTTGCCCGCCCCGGCGCTTTTGCGCCGCTCCTGGAAGGCGGAGAGCTTTTCCCGGTAGCCGCAGACGCAGGCGAACATCTGATTCTCACCCTCGCCGCGCAGCTCCATTTTCTTGAAGCAGTTCGGGCAGCGTGCGTTCGTCACCTGCGTGACGCTTTTGCGATAGCCGCACTCGCGGTCCGGGCAGACGAGCATCTCGCCGCGCTTTCCCTTGACGAGCAGCAGGAACTTGCCGCAGTCCGGGCAGGTCTTGCGCGTCTGGTTGTCGTGGGTGTATTTCGCATCGCTTGCCTTGACGGCCGCAACGAGACGCGACGCATAGGCGCGCATTTCCTCGACGAATTTTGCGTCGCGCTCCTGTCCCTTTGCGATCCGGGCAAGGCGGTCCTCCCACTGTGCCGTAAGCGCAGCCGAGCGGAGGTCCTCCGGGGCCAGCTCCACAAGCTGCATGCCCTTGGACGTCGGGACGAGCTCCTTACCGCGCCGCTCGATATAAAATGCAGAGAACAGCTTTTCGATGATGTCCGCGCGCGTGGCAGGCGTGCCAAGGCCGCTTGTCTCCGCCAGGATCTTCTGCAGGGCCTTATCTGTGACCTGCGCCTGCGGATGCTCCATGGCCGTCAGCAGCGTCGCCTCCGTATAGCGCGGCGGAGGCGGCGTCTTGCCCACCGCAACGGACGCGCCGAGGATCGACAGCCTCTGCCCCTGCTCCAGCGCCGGGAGCGTCTGCGGCTCGTCCTCTTCCTCGTCCTCCAGCCGGAAGCTGCGGTCATAGACCCTGCGCCAGCCCGGCTCCGAGACGATGCGGCCCTTGGCCGTGAAGTCATGGTCCCCGGCGCGCAGCGTCAGCTCGACCTCCTCATAGGCACACGGCGGCATCAGCACCGCAAGGAAGCGGCGCACGACGAGGTCATAAATATTCCGCTCCGGCCCGGAAAGCTGCCACAGATCCGGGGCCTCCTCCGTGGGGATGATGGCGTGATGGTCCGTGACCTTGGCATTGTTCACCAGATATTTGGTCGAAAGCGGGCGGCGGCGCATCAGCTCCTGCGCAAAGGGCTTGTAGTCCCCTGTCATCACGGCACGCAGGCGGTCCGGCAGCGTCGGAACGACGTCGTCGGAGATATAGCGCGAGTCCGTGCGCGGATAGGTCAGCAGCTTGTGCTGCTCATAGAGGGCCTGCATAAGATTCAGCGTTTCCTTTGCGGAATAGGCGTATTTTTTATTCGCATCGCGCTGCAGCTCCGTCAGGTCATAGGCCGCAGGCGGCGGCGTCATGCGGCGCATCCGGCGCACCTGCCGGATGGTGCAGGTCCCCGTGCGGCAGGCCTCGGCGATCCGCTCGGCCAGCGCGCGGTCAAATGTGCGGCTGTTTCCGTTTGCATCGCGCCAGACGGCCGTGAAGCCCGCGAGCTTCAGCCGGACGCCGTAGAATTCCTTCGGCACAAAGCTGCGGATTTCCTGCTCCCGCGCGGCGATAAGGGCCAGCGTCGGTGTCTGCACGCGCCCGGCCGAGAGCTGCGCATTGTATTTGCACGTCAGGGCGCGCGTCACGTTCAGGCCGACGAGCCAGTCGGCCTCGCTGCGCGCCTGCGCGGAGTGGAACAGATTTTCATAGTCCGCCGCCGGGCGCAGGTCCGCAAAGCCGTCGCGGATGGCCTTGTCTGTCTGGGACGAGATCCAAAGCCGTTTTGCAGGCTTGTTCCAGCCCGCCTTGGCCATGATCCAGCGCGCAACGAGCTCACCCTCGCGCCCGGCATCCGTGGCGATGATGAGGCCGGTGATGTCGCTGCGCTTCATCAGGCCCTGCACCACGCGGAACTGCCGCGCCGTCTGCGGGATGACGACGAGCTTCCTATGCTGTGGGAGCATCGGCAGGTCGGCCATGTCCCACTTCTCCCACTTTTTCTCATAGACGTCCGGGTCGGCCAGCGTGACCAGATGCCCGAGCGCCCAGGTGACAACATAGCGGTCGCCCTCCAGGTAGCCCTCGCCGCCGCGCCTGCAGCCGAGCACGCGCGCCAGCTCCCGGCCGACGGAGGGCTTCTCCGCCAGAACGAGCTGTCTGCCCATCAGTCGATGACGCGGACGGCCGTGATGACCGGCTGCTCCGCTGCGGGGATCGTGCCGTTGCCGTCCGTCGGCTGCGCGTCCTTGCAGATCTGGTCGACGATGTCCATGCCGGACGTCACATAGCCGAAGCAGGCATACTGGCCGTCCAGAAAGGTCGAATCGCTCTGCACGATGAAGAACTGTGAGCTCGCGCTGTCCATGCTGACGCTGTTGCGGGCCATAGAGATCGCGCCGCGCGTATGCGACAGGTTATTTTCCACACCGTTGGCGGAGAATTCTCCCTTGATCGTCTCATCCGAGCCGCCCATGCCGGTGCCCTCGGGGTCGCCGCCCTGGATCATGAAGCCGTCGATGATGCGGTGGAAGGTCAGGCCGTCATAGAAGCCCTCTTTTGCCAGCTTCAGGAAGTTATCAACCGTGATGGGGGCGGCGTCGCCGTCCAGCTCCACGGCGATGGTGCCGTAATCCTGCACCTCGATCTCCACATGGTGCTTTCCGGCCGAGCCGGACGTGTTGTCGTCCTTGCTGCAGGCAGCAAAGACGCAGACGGCCAGCGCCGCCGCAAGGATCAGAGAAAGCCAACGTTTCATGATAAATTCCTCCATTTTTTATATCATTTATTTCGTATGTTATCGGTTCGGGGCATGTCCCGACCGGCTGTACGCCTGCAGTTCGTGCAGGCTGCCGAAAAATAAAGTTAGCCTGTAGCAGCGGTCAGTGACCGCCCAGTCAGGGGGGATTTAACCGCAGGAGGGCACTGGTGCACCGCCGCACTCCCCTGACGTGTCATTGCGAGGAGCGAAAGCGACGCGGCAATCTCGCAGGACCCGGATCGTGGGAAAGCGATCGGCGAAATCGTAACTGCCTGCCCGAGATTGCCACGTCGGCCTCCTCGCAATGACAAATCCGGTGGCCTCGCGCCACAGAACATTTGCAGCAAATATTGCCAGTCTGCATGGCGGTCACTGACCGCCGCTACCGTCAAATTTGGGGGCCGGTACATGTTCCGCCTTACTCAAACGCCGGGCCGAGGTAGGCCCGCTGCGGGAGCGGCGTTCCGTCGAGCGATTTTGCCATGCCGAAGGGATGCGTGCCGCCAGCCGTGCGGAAGACGGCCTCCCGGCAGCCGAGCTTGTCCGCCAGCGCGGCGGCGGCCTCCGGGCAGTCCGGCAGCAGCTCGCGCACGAGCAGCGTTTCGCCGTCCCGCTCCGCCGCGGCGCAGCAGACGGCATCGCCCGTCTCGATGCGGTAAAGGCCAGCCCCGCTGCTGCGGGAGATCGTTTCCTGCCAGCGCAGCAGCTCCGGCGGATAGGACAGATGGCTGTCATAGAGCTGCAGCTCGCGCAGGCTCTGCCAGCCATCCGGCGTGAGCGGCGTGATGCTGCAGTCGCCTCGCGCCGCCGGGACCGTCTCAGTCCGGCAGGTGAACACGGTCCGGTAGCCGAAGCGGGCATAGAACCCGAACAGACTCTCCTCCGCCGGGACGAGCACGGCCGCGCGGACGTCCTGCTTTGCAAGGTCCTGCTCCGCCTCCTGCAGGAGCAGGCGGCAGTGGCCGCGCCCGCGCAGGGCCGGGGCCGTGCAGACGGCGTAGAGATAGGCAGCAGGGACAGCGTCTCCGTCGTCGCCGACCATCTCCGCCGGGAGTGCGCACAGCATGGCTGCGGGGCTGCCGTCCGGCGCGCGGCGCAGATAGACGGGCGTGCAGTCGAACAGCGCCTGCCAGAACGCGCGCACCTCCGCCTCGGAAAACGGGCCCTCGTAGGCGGTCATGACCTGCGGGTCCTGCAAAATGGCGCGCAGGACGGGAAGGTCCGCCTCGCCCATCTC
>ENA-ORTU01003193-ORTU01003193.1-human-gut-metagenome-genome-assembly--contig:-NODE-3193-length-13749-cov-2.821674_pt1 | contig 13749 bp, 9 predicted proteins | sample MGYA00241910_ERZ509184 | MGnify/ENA primary metagenome ERZ509184 (study PRJEB26280, sample SAMEA2338847) | human gut metagenome | biome: human gut; feature: human-associated habitat; material: faeces... | reverse complement strand
AGAATCACGCGCCAAGTCTCACGGACGTTCGACTTGAAATAATAAGAATAAAGAATAAAATACAAAAGGGTTACTATTTTTTGTAAAAGAAAATAGTAACTCTTTTTCTCGTAGTTGATAATAATTCATAAAATAGCTCTTAAATATTGACAAATAGAAAGACTGGCTGTATAGTGTTCCTAGAAAGAACTACTAGTAAAAACAAGGATGGTGTACTACAATGGATGAACATCAGTTTATAGAATGTTTGATCCACTATGGATTGACAAGACAAGAGGCAATTGTGTATCACAGATTGTTGACAGATAGGAAACAGACAGGGTATGAGATAGCGAAAGCGACAGGAATTTCCAGATCGAATGCTTATAGTGCACTGGCTGCACTGACAGAAAAAGGTGCGGCTTATATTTTAGAGGAGAATGCCAAGAAGTATATTCCGGTTGCACTGGAAGAGTTCTGTGAAAACAGTATCAGACGCATGCAAGAGGAGAAAGCCTGGATGCTTGAAAATCTTCCAAGTTCTTATGTGGATGAGGAAGGGTATATTACAATTGAAGGAGAGAGCAATATCAGTAATAAGATACATAATCTTTTGGATGAGACAGAGGAGAGGGTATATCTTTCCTGTTCATATCTATATTTAAGTGAATTTCAAGAGGAATTAATGAAATTGGAACAGCAGGGCAAAAAGGTTGTGATCATTACGGATGGAGTCTGTCCATTGGAAAATGTACAAGTATATACCGGTGATTCAAAGGGGAAACAGATTGGAATTATTACAGATTCCAGACATGTGCTGACAGGTGAGTATGGGAAAGGAAGTATGAATACCTGCCTTTATTCCGGAAAAAAGAATTTCGTGATGCTTTATAAAAATGCATTGGCGAATGAGATAAAACTAATGACATTAAGTAAGGAGAAGCAATAAGATGAGTAAAAAACCATTTGTGACAAAAGAGCAGATTGAAGAAATTACAAAAACATATCCAACACCTTTTCATCTTTATGATGAAAAAGGAATTCGTGAAAATGCAAAGGCATTGAAAGAAGCATTTGCATGGAATCCGGGATATAAAGAATATTTTGCTGTCAAAGCAACACCAAATCCATTTTTAATCCAGATTTTAAGAGAATATGGATGTGGGTGCGACTGCTCTTCATATACTGAATTGATGCTCTCAGAGGCAATGGGAGCAGTAGGACAGGATATTATGTTTTCATCAAATGATACACCGATGGAAGAATTCCAGTATGCAGATAAATTGGGTGCCACAATCAATTTAGATGATATTACACATATTGATTTCCTGGAGAAAGCAATTGGACATATTCCGGAAAGAATCAGCTGTCGCTATAATCCGGGTGGATTGTTTAAGATAAGTAACGATATTATGGATAATCCCGGAGATGCAAAATATGGAATGACAACAGAACAAATGACAGAGGCATATAAGATCCTGAAGTCTAAAGGAGCAAAAGAATTTGGAATTCATGCATTTCTTGCAAGTAATACAGTGACAAATGATTATTATCCAATGCTTGCGAAGGTGTTGTTTGAAGAGGCAGTCAAACTTCAGAAAGAGACTGGAGCACATATTACGTTTATTAATCTTTCAGGTGGTATTGGAATCCCTTATAAACCAGACCAGACACCAAATGATATTCGTGCGATTGGAGAAGGTGTCCGTCGTGTATATGAAGAAGTTCTTGTTCCGGCAGGAATGGGAGATGTTGCAATTTACACAGAATTAGGTCGTTTTATGATGGGACCTTATGGATGCCTGGTTACAAAAGCAATCCATGAGAAGCATACGCATAAAGAATATATCGGTGTAGATGCATGTGCTGTGAACTTGATGCGTCCTGCAATGTATGGTGCATATCATCATATTACTGTAATGGGGAAAGAAGACCAGCCATGTGACCATAAATACGATATTACAGGATCCCTGTGTGAAAATAATGATAAATTTGCAATTGACCGTATGCTTCCAAAGATTGATAAAGGAGATTATCTGGTTATTCATGATACAGGGGCACACGGCTTTTCAATGGGATATAACTATAATGGAAAATTAAAATCAGCAGAATTGCTTTTGAAAGAAGATGGAAGTGTACAGCTGATTCGCCGTGCAGAGACACCGGCAGATTATTTTGCGACATTTGATTGTTTTGATATTGGAAAAAAATTGATAAATAAATAATAATAAAAAAAGAGCCGCATGGCTCTTTTTTTATTGTCTTATATTAGGAAAGCGTCTTTCCTGATGCTGTATTTGAAAATTTTAAAGATGCTTCCACAAATCCTTTGAATAGTGGGTGTGGTTTGTTTGGTCTGGATTTTAACTCAGGATGTGCCTGTGTTGCAATGAACCAAGGGTGAGATGGAATTTCAATCATCTCTACAATACGTCCGTCAGGAGAAAGACCTGAAAGCATCATGCCGTTCTCTTCCAATACTTCGCGATAATCGTTGTTGACTTCATAACGATGACGATGACGTTCGTTGATATCTTTTGTTCCATACAATGCATAAGCTTTAGAATCCTCTTTCAGTACGCAAGGGTATGATCCGAGTCTTAATGTTCCTCCAATATCTTCGATACCAATCTGGTCAGGCATAATATGGATGACAGGATGCGTTGTATTTGGATTTAATTCCATGCTGTGAGCGTCATTGTAGCCGATAACGTCTCTTGCAAATTCAACAATAGAAAGCTGCATACCAAGGCAAAGACCAAGAAATGGAACATTATGTGTTCTGGCATATTTAATTGCTTCGATTTTTCCTTCAATACCACGATCTCCAAATCCGCCAGGTACTAAAATACCGCTTACATCACCAAGGATTTCTTCCACATTTTCAGATGTAACAGTTTCAGAATCAACCCACTTGATATTTACAGTAGTATGACTATAGATACCTCCGTGCTTTAATGCTTCTACCACACTGATATAAGCATCATGAAGCTGGATGTATTTTCCGACAAGTGCAACAGTAACTTCCTGTGTCGGATGACGCAAATTATCTACCATTTCTGTCCAGTCTTTTAAATTTGGCTCTGGACAAGGCAAATGCAGGGATTCGCAGACAACCTGTGCCAGGTGCTCTTTTTCCATAGCAAGTGGAGCTTCATATAAGTAATCCACATCAAGGTTTTGCAATACATGATTAGCAGGAAGATTGCAGAACAAAGAAATTTTGTCTTTCATTCCCGCGTCCAATGGGTATTCAGAGCGGCATACGATGATGTCTGGCTGAATTCCCATTCCCTGCAATTCTTTTACGCTTGCCTGAGTTGGTTTTGTTTTCATCTCCTGAGATGCTCTCAGGTAAGGAATTAAAGTAACGTGGATCAGAATAACATTTTCTGCTCCTTTTTCATGTTGAAACTGACGGATGGATTCAAGAAATGGTTGACTCTCAATATCTCCGACAGTACCACCGACCTCAATAATCGCGATTTCAGTATCTGTAGCAGCAGGATTACGGTAAAATCTGCTTTTGATCTCGTTTGTAATATGTGGAATAACCTGAACGGTACCTCCACCGAAATCGCCACGACGTTCTTTCTGTAATACAGACCAATAAATTTTACCTGTTGTGACATTCGAGTTCTTAGTAAGATTCTCATCGATAAAACGTTCATAATGTCCAAGGTCAAGGTCTGTTTCAGCACCATCATCTGTTACGAAAACTTCTCCGTGCTGAACGGGATTCATTGTTCCCGGATCAATATTAATATAAGGATCAAATTTTTGCATTGTCACAGTATATCCGCGGGCCTTCAAAAGACGACCGAGAGATGCTGCTGTGATTCCTTTTCCAAGACCGGATACGACACCTCCGGTGACAAATACATATTTTACTGCCATATTATCCTCCTTAGTATAAATCTCTAAAGTAAATTTGTTATATTCCCCTAAATTACAAAAAGTATACTTAGATAAAGGAAAGTACAGTCCTATTTTTTAGTGATAGACATGTCCGTTCTCATAGACTGCCTCACAGGTAAGCTGAACACCTAATTTTTTAAATATTTTAATGTCGACATTAGACAACATAACAGAAGTATGAGCCTGACATCCACGTAATTTAGGAAGCTGCTGTAATGCAAGTGCAGCATCCTTTCTTGAAGCAGCACTCGCAGAAAGTGCAATCAATACTTCATCTGTATGCAGACGAGGGTTCTGGCTTCTTAAGTATTCTGTCTTAAGCTTTTGAATCGGTTCGATAGACTCTGGTGAAATAATCTGGAGTTCATGGTCCAGACCAGCGAGTTCCTTGATTGCGTTAAGCAAAAGTGCAGCGGACGCACCAAGGAGAGCAGATGTCTTACCGGTTACGATTTTACCATCAGGAAGTTCAAGAGAAGCAGCAGGACCATTTGTCTCTTCGGCACGGCTCATTGCTGCTGCAACAACAGGGCGATCCTGAACTGTTACGTCTACCTGACTCATAAGAAGTTCCAATTTTTGTATTGTCTCCTCAGAACAGGTTCCTTTTAAAATCGCGTTCTTTGCTTCATAGTAACGACGAATAATTTCCTGACGTGATGCTTCGCGGCATGCCTCATCATCACAAATACAATTTCCAGCCATGTTGACTCCCATGTCAGTAGGAGATTTGTAAGGGCTCTTTCCATAAATTTTATGGAAAATAGTATTGAGTACAGGGAAAATCTCTACATCACGGTTGTAATTTACAGTTGTTTCCCCGTATGCTTCTAAATGGTATGGATCAATCATGTTGATATCATTTAAATCGGCAGTTGCAGCTTCATAAGCAAGATTAACAGGATGGCTTAATGGAAGATTCCAGATAGGGAATGTTTCAAATTTGGCATATCCTGCATGAATTCCTCTTTTATGCTCATGATATAACTGAGACAGACAAGTTGCCATCTTACCGCTTCCAGGACCTGGTGCAGTAATAATGACCAGAGGTCTGGTTGTTTCAATATAATCATTTTTTCCATAGCCTTCATCACTGACAATCTGTGCCACATTGGAAGGATAACCAGGGATATTGTAGTGCATATAAACTTTAATGTTGAGTTTTTCCAAACGGTTTCTAAACATCAGTGCACTTTCCTGACCGGAAAATTGAGTGATTACGACACTGCCTACGTAAAGTCCATTATCATGGAAAGAATCCATAAGACGAAGAACATCGGAATCGTAAGTGATCCCCAGATCACCACGCACTTTATTTTTTTCGATATCTTTAGCGCTGATTACAATGATGATTTCCGCCTGAGAACTTAATTGCTTCAGCATCTGAAGTTTACTGTCCGGCTGAAATCCCGGAAGAACTCTGGATGCGTGATAGTCGTCAAAAAGTTTACCGCCAAATTCAAGATACAATTTATGATCAAACTGTTCAATTCTTTGACGAATATGTTCGGACTGCATTTTTAGATACTTTTCATTATCAAAACCTATTTTCATGTTGACCTCTCTTTATATTTAATGACATTGATTTTTCTTGATAGGAAGATTCCTTACATTTTATGACAAAAAGTAACAAGAAAAAATCCTACATGCTATAGTATACTATATAATTGCTGTTGTTTACAATATTTTCACTATTTTTTTATTGATTTATAAGTTTGTGGAATTTATAATGATAACAGTGGACTTTAGGAGGAACAGAATGGATAATCAAAATAATAACAATAAGCCTAGAAATAACCGGCAGGGATGGAGTGTGATCATAATTACCACCTTACTGGCTATTTTTGTTGTAATGGGGCTGTATTCATTGATGCAGGATAAGAATCCGCAGGAAATCAGCTATTATAAATTTCTGAAAATGGTAGATGATGGAAAAGTTGATAAAGTTAAGATCAGTTCATCAAGAATTTACATTACATTAAAAGATGGCGTATCAGTAAAAGAAGAACTGGACGATGACGATACTACGCAGAATTCAACTGAGTCTGCGACAACTGAGAACAGTACATTACAGGAAGCACAAGACTTGGCAGATGATCTGGCAAAGCAGCTTGGTGTTTCAGAAAGTGATATGGAGAGCACAAAAGAACCGGATTATTATACGGGGATAGTGAATGATGATTCACTGCCAGAACGTTTATATAATGCCGGGGTAGACTATGAGCAGGAAATTCCTGATACAATGTCTTCTATCATATTTGAAATGTTTGTAACAGTAATTCTTCCAATTGTATTACTTATGATATTGTTTAATTTCCTTATGAAACGCATGACCAAAGGTGGCGGTATGATGGGAATAGGAAAGAGCAATGCGAAAGTATATGTGGAGAAAGAAACCGGAGTGACATTCCAGGATGTTGCAGGTGAAGATGAAGCAAAAGAGTCTTTGCAGGAGGTAGTTGATTTCCTGCATAACCCGGGTAAATATACTGGTATCGGAGCAAAACTTCCAAAAGGAGCATTACTTGTAGGTCCTCCGGGAACAGGTAAGACTTTGCTTGCCAAGGCTGTTGCTGGAGAGGCAAAGGTTCCATTTTTCTCGTTATCGGGTTCTGCATTTGTAGAGATGTATGTTGGTGTAGGAGCATCCAGAGTACGAGATTTATTTAAACAGGCTCAGCAGATGGCACCATGTATTGTGTTTATTGATGAGATTGATGCGATTGGTAAAAGCCGTGATACAGCTATGGGCGGCGGTAATGATGAACGAGAGCAGACATTGAATCAGCTTTTGGCGGAGATGGATGGATTTGATACAAATAAAGGTCTTTTGCTTTTAGCAGCAACAAACAGACCGGAAGTGCTGGATCCGGCACTTTTAAGACCAGGACGTTTCGATAGAAGAATCATTGTTGATAAACCGGATTTGAAAGGCCGTGTGGAGATTTTAAAAGTACATTCAAAAGATGTTAAGATGGATGAGACTGTTGATTTGGAAGCAATTGCATTGGCTACATCAGGAGCGGTTGGTTCAGATCTTGCTAATATGATCAATGAGGCTGCAATCAATGCAGTTAAGCATGGACGTCAGGTTGTAAGTCAGAAAGATTTATTTGAGGCAGTTGAAGTAGTTCTGGTTGGAAAAGAGAAAAAAGACAGAATTATGAGCAACGAGGAACGCCGAATTGTTTCATATCACGAAGTCGGACATGCGTTGGTGAGTGCTCTTCAAAAAGATGCAGAGCCGGTTCAGAAAATTACAATTGTGCCTAGAACAATGGGGGCTCTTGGATATGTAATGCAAACACCGGAAGAAGAGAAATTCTTGAATACAAAGAAGGAATTAGAGGCAATGCTTGTAGGGGCATTGGCAGGTCGTGCGGCAGAGGAAATTGTTTTCGATACTGTTACAACAGGAGCATCTAATGATATAGAGCAGGCTACAAAGATTGCAAGAGCAATGATCACGCAGTATGGTATGTCTGAAAAGTTTGGCTTGATCGGTCTGGAATCCGTGCAGCACAGATATTTGGATGGTCGTGCGGTCATGAATTGTGGGGAAGCAACGGCGGCAGAGATAGATAAAGAAGTTATGGAGATGCTGAAGAAAGCTTATGATGAGGCAAAATCATTGTTGACTGAGAACAGAGAAGCTTTGGATAAAATCGCAGCATTCTTGATTGAGAAAGAAACCATCACAGGAAAAGAATTCATGAAGATTTTCCGTGAAGTGAAGGGAATCCCTGAACCAGATGAGTCACAAGAAAAGAAAGAAGACAGAATTGTGATGAAACCGACAGAAGATGCAGAAGTTGATAATACAGATGAGACAGAAGACGCAGAAGCTTAAAAAGCCAGATGTGGTGGAAGAGTAGTAAAAAGCAGGGATGAGTTTATCCCTGTTTTTTTATCTCAGTCGAGAAGACTCCCACCTCTTTCAGGTGGTGAGTAACAGCAAATTTGTCTCAGTGGGAGTCCAATCTCCGACTGAGATAAACGCTCCGCTAAGGAGGCGCACTGCAGTGTACAATATATATGTCGCAAGTGACCGTTACAGGTGCCAGAATATGCAAGGCACATTCTGCTCAGAAGAAAAATTTGGAGATGGGAGAGGTGAAAAAACGAATGCAGGAACAGAATTTTAATATAGAGGAAGAATTAAAGAAATTACCTGGAAAGCCTGGCGTCTATTTGATGCATGATGAAAAGGATCACATTATATATGTGGGAAAAGCCATCAGCCTGAAAAATCGTGTTCGTCAATATTTTCAAAGCAGCCGGAATAAAAGTGTGAAAATTGAACAAATGGTTACGCATATTCGTAGATTTGAATATATCGTAACGGATTCTGAATTGGAAGCGCTGGTTTTAGAGTGTAATTTGATTAAAGAACATCATCCAAAATATAATACGATGCTGATGGATGATAAGGCATATCCATTTATAAAGGTTACAACAAACGAACCCTATCCAAGAGTTATGCTGGCACGGAAGATGTTGAAAGATAAAGCAAAGTATTTTGGACCATTTACAAGCAGTCAGGCGGTAAGAGATACAATTGAATTATTGCATAAGCTATATCATATACGAAGCTGTAATAGAAGCCTTCCAAAGGATATAGGAAAAGAAAGACCTTGCTTAAATTATCATATTAAACAATGCGATGCACCTTGTCAGGGGTATATATCACAAGAAGAATACGGAAAATCAATAGCGGAAGTGTTACGCTTTTTGGGAGGAAATTATGCACCGATTCAAAAAGAGCTGGAAGAGAAAATGCTTAAGGCATCAGAAGAAATGGAATTTGAGAAAGCAATAGAATACAGAGAATTATTGAATAGTGTGAATAAAATTGCACAGAAACAAAAGATTACGGACAGCAGTTGGGAGGATAGAGATATTCTGGCTGTGGCAACGGATAAGGAAGATGCCGTTGTGCAAGTCTTTTTTATACGTGGCGGACGACTGATCGGACGTGATCACTTTTATTTAAAAATTCAGCAGGATGAATTAAAAGCAAATATTATAGATAGTTTTATCAAGCAGTATTATGCAGGAACGCCATTTATTCCAAGTGTTTTAATGGTTCAGGAAGTGCTGGAGGATAGTAGTTTACTTGAAGAGTGGCTTTCTGCAAAGCGTGGTGCTAAGGTGTCTATTCTTGTCCCTAAAAAAGGAACCAAGGAAAAAATGGTGGAACTCGCAGAAAATAATGCAAAAATGGTTCTTACGAAAGATAAGGAACGTCTTAAAAGAGAAGAAGGACGGACAATCGGTGCCGTAAAGGAAATCGAAAAATTAATTGGAGTGCAGGATATATATCGTATGGAAGCATATGATATTTCAAATACAAATGGGTTTGAATCGGTAGGCTCAATGGTTGTTTATGAACGTGGGAAACCAAAGAAGAATGATTATCGTAAGTTCAAGATTAAAGGTGTAAAAGGTGCAGATGATTATGCAAGTATGCGAGAGGTTTTGACAAGAAGATTTATGCATGGTCTGAAAGAAAAAGAAGAAAGTAAAGAGGTAGGCGGGTTCACAGTATTTCCGGATTTAATCTTAATGGATGGAGGAAGAGGACAGGTAAATATTGCGTTGGAGGTTTTAGATGCACTTCATTTGAATATCCCGGTTTGTGGAATGGTCAAAGATGATCATCATAGAACAAGAGGACTCTATTTTCAAAATGAAGAGATTACAATTGACCGTTCTTCAGAAGCATTTCGTTTGATTACGCGAATTCAAGATGAGGCACATCGATTTGCAATCGAATATCATAAACAATTGAGAGGAAAAGGACAGGTACATTCAATATTAGATGATATTGAAGGAATCGGACCTTCAAGAAGAAAGAGTTTAATGCGAGAATTTGGCAGCCTGGAGGCAATTAAAGCTGCTACAGTTGAAGAATTAGCTCGAATACCATCAATGAATGAAAAGGCAGCAGAATCTGTATACAAATTTTTTCATTAGTGTTAAAATAGATACAAAGCTAAGCTAAAAAGTCCAAAGACTACAGTAAAATGAATGAAAATAATAGCTAGAAGAGGAGAAAAGTTATGGGACATGGTGTGAAATTAAGTGAATTAGTAGAAAAAATGGAATTAAAAAATCTGACACCAACAGTTGAGTTGAAAGGAAAAGAGGTAAGTATTCCGGAGGTAAACAGACCGGCATTACAGCTATCAGGTTTCTTTGATCATTTTGATTCAGATCGTGTGCAGATTATCGGATACGTGGAATACACGTATTTGCAGACTTTAGATTATGAAAGAAAGATAAAAATATACGATGAATTGGTGACATATAAAGTTCCTTGTATTGTATATAGCAGAAATCTGGAGCCGGATAAGGAACTTATCGAGAAAGCAGCGAAACAGGATATTCCGATTTTTCAGACAGAAAAACAGACATCTGGATTTATGGCAGAATTGATTCGTTGGATGAACGTAAAACTTGCGCCATGTATTTCTATTCATGGAGTATTAGTGGATGTTTATGGTGTCGGTGTTTTGATTATGGGCGAGAGTGGCATAGGAAAAAGTGAGGCCGCTTTGGAACTGATCAAACGTGGACATCGTCTTGTGACAGATGATGTGGTGGAGATTCGTAAAGTAAGTGATGAGACACTTGTAGGTTCAGCACCGGATATTACAAGACATTTTATCGAGCTTCGAGGTATTGGTATCGTGGATGTAAAATCTATGTTTGGTGTTCAAAGTGTACGTGAAACGCAGAATATTGATTTGGTTATTACTTTGGAAGACTGGAGCAGAGAAAAAGAATATGATCGTTTAGGACTTGAAGAAAGTTATACAGAATTCCTTGGAAATAAAGTGGTATGCCATAATATTCCAATCCGTCCGGGACGTAATCTTGCCATTATAGTAGAATCAGCAGCTGTCAACCATAGACAAAAACAGATGGGATATAACGCAGCTCAGGAATTATATAAGAGAGTACAGGAGAATCTTGCAAAGAACAGATAATATTAAATGAGATATAAAAAGAAATCCGACAAGGGAAATATACCTTTGCCGGATTTCTTTTTGTAATATTTTTAGAATCAAGTCTTGCGGAGCGTTTATCTCAGTCGGAGATTGGACTCCCACTGAGATGAATTACTGACCTGAACTATCAGTTCCTGAACTATCAGTTCCTGAACTATCAGTTCCTGAACTATCACCGCCAGAGGTTGTACCTCCGCTAGAATCACTACCAGGAGTGGTAGTTGTAGTATTACTATTGGAAGAATCACTACCTGAATTAGTGCCGGATGATGTATTATTGTCTGATGAACTGTCATTATCATAGTTTTTCTCATCCGAGTCCTCTGTTTTCTTTGTCTTATTTGAATCAGCTGGTTTTGATGTTACGTGACCGGCACAGCTCTGAGTCGGACCGGTTCCTTCTGCAAAATATTCAGTGAATGACGGACAACTTGAAGTTGCCAAATATCCTGTCTGTGTACAAATCGTTTTCTGTTGAACAGAAGATGGCATTGTAAAATCCTTAGAAGGAAGTCCTGCATGAATTCTTGTCATAATGTTCTTCCAAATTACTTCATGCCAATACTGATTATAAATATTTTCCATTGGTTTGTTGCAGTCGTATCCACCCCATACAGAAGCGGTGTAATAAGGAGTATAAGCAGCAAGCCATAAGTCATTACTTTTTTCAGTTGTACCTGTCTTTCCTGCAGCTGGCATACCATCCAGACGAGCAGCAGTACCGGTACCTTTGTTGATTACATCCTGCATTGCACTTGTCAGTAAAGCAGCAGTAGAATCCTTGATTACCTGATGTGAATCAGGAGTGCTATTATCCAGCAGAACATTTCCATCATGATCGACAACCTTTGTATATAAAATTGGTTTGATATAAGTTCCATTGTTTGCAATTGTTGCATATGCAGCTGTTAACTCAATGTTATATACACCACGTGTAATACCACCTAAAGCTGTAGAAGGCAGAACATCCGTCATTCCAGGGAAGTTATCGTTGTCATAATTTACCAGAGTAGAAAATCCAAAATTAATCAAATAATCATAAGCTGTCTGTGGACCGATGTCTGTAATTGTATTTAATGCGGCAACGTTGATCGAGTGTTCGATAGAGTAGCGCATTGTAGAAGTTCCCGGATATACTTTGTCCCAGTTTTCAGCTTTCGAGCCGTCTGAATACACATAAGGACCAGCATTCTTAAGTGGAGAAGCCAGTGTATATTTGGCTGAATCCAATGCCGGAGCATATGTGGATAATACTTTAAAACATGAACCAGGCTGTCTGGTTGAATCGGTTGCACGATTCAATGAAAGGCTGGATGTTTTTTGACCTCGGCCGCCGACTATTGCTTTTACTTTTCCGGTAGATTGCTCCATAACTACGACAGAAACCTGTGGCTGTGGAGTGATATCAACACTTTCATCAACAGTTTCGCCTTCAGCAATGTTCAATGTTGATTTGTATTCATTGATAGCAGTATAAGCTTCATCCGGTGAAGAATAAATAAGTGGATATTCACGTCCCCACGCATTTCGAATATAATCAGCAAGCATCTCTTTACTATAGTTTTCAACGGAGCCGTCAGCACGATAAATTGTCATTGCGTATTCCAGACCATATTCAGTTCCAACAGGATAAACAGCATCATTGGCAACTTCTTCATCACAAATCTGCTGGATTGCAGGATCCTGAGTAGAAGTAATTGTAAGACCACCACTGTAAAGAGCGTTGTAAGCCTGCGTCTCTGTGTAAGCTTTTCGTTCCATCAAGTCTTTGATAATCTGTTGAGACAAATCATCATTGAAATAAGAATAAGGTGTTGTATCAGTTATAGAAGCATTAGGCAAAATGCGTTCGTAAACCGGATCGGCTTTTGCTTCGTCATATTCAGCCTGAGTGATATATCCTTGTTCTAACATATTCTTCAAAACTTTGTCGCGACGTTTCGAGTTATTATCAGGATATACAACCGGATCAAACTCGGTTGGGTTCTGAGTGATACCGGCAATAACAGCACATTCAGAAAGTGTCAGCTGTGAAACATCTTTTCCAAAATAACGCATCGAAGCAGCCTGAACACCAAGACAACCTTGTCCAAGATTGATCGTATTCATATACGCTTCCAAAATTTCATCCTTTGACATTTGCTTTTCGATGGCAATTGCAAGGTATTGCTCCTGTATCTTTCGCTCTAAACGATCATAAAATGTTTTTTCATCTATGAAGTTTGGAAATACATTGTTTTTGATCAACTGCTGTGTAAGTGTACTGGCACCTTCCGAAAAGTCTCCGGATGTGATACCGACAACTGCTGCACGTGCGATACCACGTAAGTCAATACCATTATGCTGATAAAAACGCTCATCCTCAATTGCTACAAAAGCATGTGCGAGATTAACCGGAATTTCATCGATATTTTTATAAATTCGGTTAGAACCAGACTGTTTGAATTCTTCCAAAACAGAACCATCTGATTCGGCAACAACAGTGGTTACAAAAGCGCTTGGCTTTACATCTGCAGGAGTTACTGTTGGAGTGTTATCGATAATCTTCTTGGTAAATATGCCGACGCCTGCAACACCAATTACTGCGAGAAGAAGAATACAGATAAGGAGAGCTTTAAAAAAACGTACCCAAACCCGCTTTTTCTTCATCTTTTTTTTCGAGGAGATCGACTTTTTCCTCCGTGTAAGATTGTTTTTTCCGTAATTCATGAATAATTTCCTCCTTTATTCATTAGTTTCTATTATATCAAAATTAGTATTCTAAATAAAGTAGAAAATGAAAAGTTTATATATAGATAAAAATTTTTAATAAATTATATATGTCTTTTTGACTATCTTT
>ENA-ORTU01003188-ORTU01003188.1-human-gut-metagenome-genome-assembly--contig:-NODE-3188-length-13762-cov-3.124754_pt1 | contig 13762 bp, 10 predicted proteins | sample MGYA00241910_ERZ509184 | MGnify/ENA primary metagenome ERZ509184 (study PRJEB26280, sample SAMEA2338847) | human gut metagenome | biome: human gut; feature: human-associated habitat; material: faeces... | reverse complement strand
GGGGAGGGGTTTTAGTGTTTTTTTTGCGAGAAAAAAGGCCACAAACCCCCGTCCCCAAATGGCACTACTCTGTTCGATTCGGAAATTTTCTTTTCATATCCTTCAACATAATATAATAATACATTACAAGCAGTAATCCACCTGCCAGCACCCATGCTGCGGGACTTGCCATGCAAACACCAAAATAACTTCTTTTATTTGCTGCGATCACCGCTACTACTCCTCGTCCGATCAACTCTGCCACACCTGCCATCATCGGAAGTAGTCCATAGCCCATTCCTTGAATTCCATTCCGATATAGATTCACGATTGCAAGTGGAATAAAGAATACTCCGATACATTTCAAATAAATATCTACATTGCTCATAATTTCAATCACATTATCTGACACAAACAAATATGTCATATATTTTCCGACTGTCATTATCAAAGCTGCCGTAACAACTGCATAAATGCTTGCCATAATAGTTGCTGATTTGAATCCTTTACGGATTCTTTTTATCTTACCTGCACCGATATTTTGTGCACAGTATGTCGCCATTGTTGTTCCTAGTGCAACATACGCCTGAGTAACTACCTGTTCAATTTTGCTTGCTGCCGTAAATGCTGCGACAATATTGGAGCCGAGCAGATTCTGGGATGTCTGAACCATCATTGTACCGATTGCTGTAATGGAATACTGTAATGCCATCGGCACGCCAACTGCAAACTGCATTTTTAATAAATATCCTTTTGGTCTCCAATCATCTCTTTCCAAATGAAGTAACGGAACCTTCAACTTTACATAAACCAGGCACAGTAATCCGGATATTCCCTGTGCAATCACCGTTGCATATGCCGCTCCGGAAGCACCAAGCCCAAATACGATAATCAACAATAAATCTAACGCAATATTTAAAAGTGCCGATAATATCAGGAAATATAACGGAACTTTACTATTTCCCAGTGCTCTTAGAATACTTGCCATCAAATTGTATAACATCTGTGCCGCAATTCCTGCACAAATGATCATAATGTAAGCATAAGCATCCTTAAAAATATCCGATGGTGTTTTCATAAATATCAGCAATGGTTTCATAAACAACAATCCCAGCGTCGTCAATATAATCGTCACAATCGTTGTCAACACGGCAGCACCACCTACCGTCTGTCTCATTGCTTTCATATCACCCGCACCAAATTTCTGTGCTGTTAGTACAGTAAATCCGGCTGTCATTCCTGTTACAAATCCATAAATCAAAAACATGATCGTTCCTGTACTTCCAACTGCCGCCAATGCCTTCGTTCCCACAAATTTACCGACAATCACAGTATCTGCCATATTATAAAATTGCTGAAATACATTTCCTATAAAAATGGGAAATGTAAAATTTAAAATAATTTTTGTAGGACTTCCACTTGTCATGTCCTTTTGTAACTGCTGCATATTTCACTCTCCTCACTTAAATTTTTCAGGGAAGGGAGTTGGTGGGCGAGAGTGACCAGTGGGGACGGAGTTTAGTGGCTTTTTCATGTATGAAAAAGCCACTAAACTCCGTCCCCAACTGGTACCCCAACTGGCACCACTTCCACATCACACCTTCCGCATTATTTCAAGTCGAACATCCGTGAGACTTGGCGCGTGATTCTGGTCAGCGAAGCTGACATATTCCTAGCAGAATCACTGCGCATCCTCGCGGAGCATTTATCTCAGTGGGAGTCCAATCTCCGACTGAGATAAATATAATATGGTATCAATGGAATCAAAGCTGCTATCCATGCCGCCGGGTCTGACAGGCACACCCCAAAATAACTTGCTTTTCCGGCCACACTTATAACGATTATTGTTCTTGCTACAAGCTCAAACACACCGCCAAGCATTGGCACAAGCCCATATCCCATTCCTTGCAGGGCGTTTCGATAAATAAAAATACTGCCGAGAAAAGGATAACACCATGCGACTGCTTTGAAATAGGTTAGTGCCGCCTCGTCCGCATCTGTTTCTGTTCGATCCACAAACAGATAAATTGCGTATTTTCCAAACAATAATACCAAGGCCATCAATACAAAACTCCAGATCAAAACCATACTCTGTGTGCTTCGCACGCCTTGCCTTACTCGATCCATCCTTCCTGCTCCACAGTTCTGTCCAACATAAGTTGCCATTGCTGCGCCATAGGAAATAAAAATAACTCCCATCACACTCTGAATTTTTCCACCTGCTGCAAAACCGGCTATACAAGTCGCACCATATACATTTATGGCTGCCTGAACAATAATTGTTCCGATTGATGTAATCGAAAACTGCAATGCCATCGGCACACCAAGCGCCAGTAATCTTCTGCATAATTCTCCTGAAAATTCAAAATCTTCCTTTTTTAAATGTAAAATCGGAAATTTTTTCAAGATATATATGAAACATAATACCGCCGAAATTCCCTGTGCGATCACTGTTGCATAACCGCAGCCTACAACACCGGTTTCAAGACATATAACAAATACGATATCAAGGACAATATTGATCACACCTGAAATAATCAAAAAATAAAGTGGCGATTTTGAATCTCCAACCGCCCTTAGGACTGCCGCAAGCATATTGTATGCCCCGGTTGCAAATAATCCCGCATAGATTACACCCATATAACTTTTTATATCTCCGATCAAGTTTTCCGGCGAATTCATCAATCGCAAAAGAGGTTCATTTGCCAAACTCAGTCCAACCGTCATAACAACTACAATAATCACCATCAGATATAGGGACATTGCCAGATATCTCCGCATATTTTTATAATCCTTTGCCCCAAACCATTGCGATATCAAAATTGCAAAACCACTGCCGGCACCATTTAACAAACCGGTAACCAAAAACATAAGAGATGTCGTTGAACCTATCGCTGCCAAAGCATTTACCCCCACAAACTTTCCGGCAACAACAGAATCTGCAATATTATAAAATTGCTGAAACAAATTTCCAAGAAAAAGCGGAATCATAAAATTAATGATTAATTTTGTAGGATTTCCTGATGTCATATCATTTGTCATTGTCTTGCTCATTGTTTAACTCCTCTAAAAAAACAACCATTTTTCAAGTCGAACGTCCATTCAAAGACGGAGTTTAGTGGCTTTTTTGCTAGCAAAAAAGTCCACTAAACTCCGTCCCTAGTGTCATCCTCTTGAGATTTTATCAAAAACGTTTTTATAATTCAAGTATTTTTTATCGAAGAGATTCTACAGCTGCACGTTCAATCGCAAGACCATTTTTATAATTCTGCATAAATGCTTCAAAACCTTCGACATCTGATGCAACCGGATCCATGCGTTCTCCTTCTTCTCCACCGAATACTTTCTGTGCAAGATAAGAAGTCAATGACTCGCCCTCTTCTTTATTTAGCATATAAGAAGCAAGCAGTGCAATTCCCCATGCTCCACCTTCTCCTGCTGTCTCCATAACATATACAGGTGTATCAATCGCAGCTGCAAGGATTCTCTGTCCGACTCCTTTTGTCTTAAACAGTCCGCCATGACCTAACATCTTATCTAACTCCACATGTTCCTGCTTTGTCAGAATATCCATACCTGTTTTTAACGCTCCGAGCGATGTACTCAAATGCACTCTCATAAAGTTTGCAAGATTAAATTTGCTTTCTGGCTTACGCACGAACATCGGACGACCTGCCTCAAATCCTGTAATATGCTCTCCTGAAAAATAATTATATGCAAGAAGTCCGCCACAATCAGCATCCCCTTCCAGCGCTTTGTTATACAATGTTCCGAACAATGTATTCATATCCACTTTCACGCCAAATGCTTCCACACATTCTTTCAAAAGATTTACCCATGCATTCAAATCTGATGTACAGTTATTGCAGTGTACCATCGCAACAGGATCTCCCGCCGGTGTTGTAACCATATCGATTTCGTCATATGGTTTAGACAACGGATTTTCCAAAACTGCCATTGCAAATACACTTGTTCCGGCAGAAACATTTCCTGTACGGACAGCTACACTATTCGTTGCAGCCATACCTGTTCCGGCGTCTCCTTCTGGTGGGCAAACAGGGATTCCAGCCTGTAAATCACCCTCTGTATCTAACAATTTTGCTCCTGCTTCAGTCAAAACACCTGCCTCATCTCCGGCAACCAGTACCTTCGGAAGTAACTCTTCTAATTTCCATGGAAATGCTTTCGCTTCGACAAGCTGATCAAACTGTCCAATCATATTCACATCCCAATCCTTTGTAGCCGAATCAATTGGGAACATTCCTGCCGCATCTCCAATTCCGATTGCCTTTTCTCCCGTCAGCTGCCAATGGATATAGCCTGCAAGTGTTGTGAAAAATCTTACATCCTTTACATGCTCTTCCCCATTTAAAATTGCCTGATACAAATGTGCGATACTAAGCGCTGCGGAATATGGAACTGAAATACTTTTGATAATTCTTCAGAAGCCTGCTCTGTAATTGTATTTCTCCATGTACGGAACTCTGCCAGCTGCTCATCTTTCTCATCAAAAGCAAGATATCCATGCATCATCGCACTAAATCCCATCGCCCCAAATGTTGTGATTGTAACACCATATTTTTCTTTTACTTCTTTTTTCAAATTTGCATAACAATCCTGCAGTCCGCTCCACACTTCCTCTAATGGATACGTCCAAATATTATTTTTTAAATGATTCTCCCAGTCATGGCTTCCTGATGCGATTGGCTGGTTCTGTGCATCAATCAAAACTGCTTTGATACGCGTCGATCCAAATTCAATTCCTAAAGCAGTATTTCCATTCTTGATTGCTTCCCCTATGCTTCTTACGTCCATTGTCTGGACCTCCTTTCGTTCTACCTTTGCTTACTATTAGTATACTGCAAAATGTCTTAGCAAAAAAGAAATTTCTTATCCTATTCTGGACATTTCTTACGCATAATGATATCTTCCCCGTTGCTTTACAAAAAATGTCACTGTCACACATAAAGTCAATATTTCCGCAATTGTCACTGCTGACCAAATCCCATCAATACCAAATATCATCGGCAATACAATAACTGCACCGACCTGGAAAAGCAGCGTTCTCAAAAATGAAATAACTGCTGATATTAGTCCATTATTAAGTGCTGTAAAAAAAGATGACCCATAAATATTAAATCCATTTATCAAATATACCAGACAATAAATTCGGAATGCATGCTGTGTCATCAAAAGTAATTCTTTATCATATCCAACAAATAAAATCGACAGTGGAATTGCTAGGAACTGTGATAATATTGCAATTGCTACGCCGGAAATTCCAATCAGACTCAGACTCTTTCTAAACAGATTTTTTAATTCTGCATGATTAGCCGCACCATAGTTATAACTGATAAGTGGTGCACTTCCAATTGAATATCCAAGGAAAATAGATACAAATACGAAACTTACATACATGATTGTTCCATATGCAGCCACACCATTTTCCCCGGCAAATTTCATAAGCTGAATATTAAACAACGAGTTTACGATGGAACTTGAAAGGTTTGTCATAAGCTCTGATGAACCATTTACACAAGTCTTAACAATAACGCGGACATTCAAATGCGTTTTTCCAAGTTGAAGCAGACTGGAATTCTTTCTCGCAAAATAGATTATCGGGAAAAGACCTCCTATAAATTCGCCGCACACTGTTGCAACTGCAGCACCTGCCAGTCCGAATCCCCACAGACCGACAAAAAGTAAATCCAGCACCATATTCGTAACGCCTGCTGTAATAATCACACCTAATCCTAATTTTGGTTTTTCTGCAGCTACAAAAAAGCTCTGAAACACGTTCTGCAGCATAAATGCCGGCATAGAGATAAATGAAATTCTTCCATACAAGATACAATCCTTAAGAAGCTCTCCCTCTGCACCGAGTGCTGAAGCGACAGCCGGTGTCAAAAACATTCCTAAAACAGATAATATAATTCCTCCGATTGTCGTTACATACACTAACAATGAGAAATATTCATTAGCCAGCTCTTTGTTGCCCTCTCCTATTGTTGTTGCTACAATAGCACTTCCTCCGGTACCTATCATAAAGCCAAGCGCTGATATTCCCATTATAAACGGTAAGATCAGATTGATCGATGCCAATGCTGTTTTTCCCACAAAATTTGATACGAATAATCCATCGACTACACTGTAAATTGATGTAAAAATCATCATTATAATAGATGGCATTACAAATTTTAATAATTTTCGATATGTAAAATGTTCTGATAGTTGTATCTTCACGCTATCTTCCTCCGTCCGATTTTTCTTCATCCATTTTTTCTTCTATATATGGCAATTTCTCAAATCTATGCTTCAACTCCACATTATATTTTTCAAGTAATCGCAAGAGCAGTTCACTTTCCTCATCTGCGAGTCCTTTAAATGAATCATTTTCCACCTCAATAACCGGATATATCACATTTTTTAACATATCTTTTCCTCTTTCTGTTAAATAAATGTGCATGCTCCTTCCTTTTCCATGTTTCAATGTCAAGTATCCTTCCCTCTCCAGATTACGTATAGAAGAGTTTACTGTCTGTTTCGGAATATATGTTGTCTTACAAATATCACGCTGTAAACATCCATCCCCCAATTCGCAAATCGCATAAAAAATATCAAAGGCACTGTTCGACAGTCCTAATCTCAATGCCACATCATGGTAAATATCATTGAATTCTTTAAAAATACGATTAAATTCGCAAAGATATGAACTCATATATGTTCCTGATTTCTTTTCTTGATCCATATTCCCTCCTGTAAGTCTGATTTCGTACTTGTGTTTAGTATAGTCCGATTTCGTACTTGTGTCAAGTATCCAGAAAAAAAGACCTGTAAATCTGATATTTTTACCAGATTTACAAGTCTCTCATCTTCTCATAAACTTTAATATTTTCCTTTTAGCCTTATCTGACTTTTGTATAAATTCCCCTTAAGTCATAAATTGCATGTCTTGGACATTTCACTGCGCACATGCCACAGCTCAAACATAATTCTTCATTAATCACCGCACAATTATCTATTACTTTAATTGCTCCGGCTGTACAAGTTTTTTCGCAGATACCACATCCAATACAGCTTACTTCACACTCTTTACGAGCATCGGCTCCCTTAGCATCATTTGAACATTTCACTACGATATAATTTGCACATTCATGAATATGAATAATTTCCTGTGGACAGGCTTTTACACATTTTCCACATGCGATACATTTTTCTTCGTCTACTTCTGCAACTCCGTACTCATTGATTGAAATTGCACCAAATTTACAATTATTTACACATTCGCCACAACCGATACAACCTTTTGTACATGTTGGCTCTTCGCTATTCGCTCTACATCCTCCATTACAGGCTACAATCGCTGAACGATATGGAAATTTCTTTTTTATTGCCATAATCAATCCTTCCTTTCATATGGTGTGTTACACAATGGAAGACTAAAATGTCTCTCTCCATCGTATCTACAATATGCATCTGCGATTGCCGGTGCTGTTGGAATCGATGTAATCTCTCCGATTCCAATTGCTCCGCATGCCACATTCAGTCCCGGTTTATCGATTACGATTGCCTCAATCTCTGGGATTTCATGTGAACGGAATAATCTCAGTGAACCATATTTATCAATTGGCTTACAGTTTTCATCAATTGGATACTGCTCGCGAAGTGCGTATCCCATAGACATAACAACTCCGCCTTCGATCTGACCTTCACAGGATAATGGATTGACTGCTTTACCGACATCATGAGCTGCGATCATCTTTTCAATCTTACCTGTCTTTGAATCAATAATACATACCTGTGTAGCATATCCATATGCAACATGAGAAACAGGATTCGGCACATCTGCTCCAAGCGGATCTGTCTTAGCAAGATATTCTCCATAATATACTTCTCCAATCATATCTTTCATGGATTTTCCTGCTTTTCTTTCTTCCATGAATTTCTCACAAGCTCTGCGGCACGCTTCGCCAGTAACCAATGTCTGACGTGATCCGGATGTTGTTCCAGAATCAGGTGAAACCCATGTATTACTTCTCTCATATACGATATCATCACGTGTCAGGTCTGTATTGGTTACGATCATCTGTACAAGTACTGTTCCCAATCCTTGTCCGATACAAGATGCACCTGTAAAAATGTGTAACTTTTCATCTTCTTCTACAATCAGTTTCACACGTCCTGTATCCGGAATACCAACACCAACACCGGCATTCTTCATCGCACATCCCAGTCCGACTGCTTTTCCTTCAGCCAATGCTGCATCATATTCCTCTTTCACTGCTTCCAGTGTTTCCACTAAACCTGTAGATTCATCTACAATCTGACCATTCGGTAATACTTCTCCCGGACGAATCGCATTGCGATAACGAATCTCCCAAGGTGTAATACCGACTTTATCTGCCATCATATTCAATAATGTCTCTGTTGCAAAACATGTCTGAGTAACACCAAATCCACGGAATGCTCCTGCCGGTGGATTGTTTGTATAATAAGCAGTTCCTTCAATCTCGAAGTTCTCATAATGATATGGACCTGCTGCATGTGTACATGCACGTTCCAATACTGGACCTCCAAGTGATGCAAATGCACCTGTGTCAGAAGCTACTTTTGCTTTTACTCCCTGAATCACTCCATTTTCATCACATCCCATTGTGAAATCCATATAAAATGGATGACGCTTTGGATGAACAAGAAGTGACTCTGCTCTTGTTAATCTCATCTTAACCGGTTTCTTTGTAACATATGTGAGTAAAGCACTAAGATGTTGTACTGTCATATCCTCTTTACCGCCAAATCCACCGCCGACAAGAGCATTTTGTACTTTTACTTTATCTGTTCCAAGCAACATTCTACATTCTTTCAATGTCTGATGTGCGGACTGGTCTGTAGAATAAACGAAAATGTCTCCCTCTTCATCATAGAAAGATACTGCACATTCCGGCTCAAGGAATGCATGCTCTGTCCATGGTGTTTCAAAATGATGTGAAAGCACATATTTGGAATTTTTAATTGCTTCATCTGCATTACCACGGCTGATATGCTTATAAGCACAAATGTTATTCTCTTCTTCATCATATACCTTTGGTGCATCTGGAGCTGCGGCCTCTTCAATTGTATGAACATGTGGAAGAACCTCATATTCTACTTTAATTAACTTTTTAGCCTTCTCGGCTGTCTCCAAATCTTCTGCTGCGATCAATGCAATTGCATCTCCAAGATAATGTGTCAGACCGCCTTCCGGAATCAGTGAATACTGGTCATGCTTCAAATGTCCAATCTTATTCTCGCCAGGAATATCTTTCGCTGTCACTACTGAAACCACCTTTGGAAGTGCCTCTGCTTTCGATGTATCAATTGAAAGCACACGTGCACGAGGATATTTACTTCTCAGTGCAACACCGTATAACATACCTTCCAAATAATAGTCGTCCGGATATTTTCCTGTTCCAAGTACTTTTTCCTCTACATCTATTCTAGCTACGCTTGTTCCAAGTGTCCAGTCCTCTTCCCCATCATCCGGAACTACTCCCTCTCTCAGAATCTTAGCTGCCAGACGAACCGCATCCATGATTTTAACATATCCTGTACATCTGCAATAATTATTGCGGAGTGCATATTTAATCTCATCATCTGTCGGTTCTGGATTCACATCCAGCAATGCTTTTGTACACATTACCATACCTGGGATACAAAATCCACACTGTACTGCTCCCGCTTTTCCGTAAGCATATGTGTATACCTTTTCCTCCCACTCTGTCAGTCCTTCTACTGTGATTACACTTCTTCCCTCAAGTGAATCTGTATCCGGAACACATGATTTACAGGTCTGCCCATCAATAATAACTGTACAGGCTCCACAGGCGCCTTCACTACATCCATCTTTTGCTGATGTCAAATGTAATTCGTCGCGGAGGAATCTTAACAGCTTCTGATTTTTTGTTGGGGTAACCTCTCGTCCATTAACGATAAACGTTGCCATATCAGAATCTCCTTTCTCATTTCAACATATCATCCAAAATGAAGCCCTAAATTCATCTTGGTTTTTTGTTAATTTTTTACTTATATGTTGTTCTATCTCTTTATATTTTATCACAATTCAACTAAAAAGCAATCTTTTTCTCAAAATGTTTTTTACATTCTAAATTTTTTTTAGATTTTGGGTCACATGCACTTTTTTTTATTCATTATTTTCCAACAAAAAAACATCCTGTTCCCTTTTAGGATAAAAAAGACATCCCTTGACAAATACTTTTTTATACTTTGCCATGGGATGCCTTCATAAATTACCTATTAATGATATAAAACATTATTTGTTTCTTTTTCTTCTATAAATCATGTCTGATGCTATGATAATAGCTGTTGCACCTACCAGCATGATTAATCTGGAATGTCAGTTTCTCTCGTATTTTCTTTGTTATGAATATCATTCATCTGCCTTGTTCACCCTCATTCTTTACATCGAAATCCAGCCAAATGCATTTGCAACAGAACTTAATAATATAATAACTGCAAAAATCGGGCATAAATATTTGATCATCACAATAAATATTTTTCTTCTGCGGAATAAACTTTCTCCCTGCATGACTTCTTCTTCAATTCGCTGTATTCCAACAACTTTTGACACTAATAAACATGTCATCATTGCAGCGATTGGCATCATAACAGAGTTTGTCATAAAATCAAAGAAATCCAGAAATTGCATACCGATAATTTTCACAACCGCAAGTGGTCCATATCCCAGCGAGGATAGGCTTCCAAGGACAACCATAATAATTCCCACTACAATTGTCGATTTCTTTCTGTTCCATCTTAATTCATCTTCAAATGTAGACACTGCACTTTCTGTCAAAGCAATTGAACTTGTAATTGCTGCAAACAATACAAGTAAGAAGAACAAGATTCCGACTGCTGTTCCAAATCCCATATTCTGGAATACTTTTGGGATTGTAATAAACATCAATGAAGGGCCTGCCTGTAATGTGTCCGGGTCCCCGCCTGAAAATGCAAACACTGCCGGAATAATCATAAGACCTGCCATCATTGCAATTGCAGTATCGAATACTTCTACATTTCTTGTAGAATCCTCAAGTGAGACGTCTTTTTTCATATAAGAACCAAATGTGATCAAAATCCCCATCGCAATTGATAAAGAATAAAACATCTGTCCCATAGCTGCAACTACTGTCATCCATGAGAAATTCTTTACATTCGGTATAAGGAAATACTTCACCCCTTCAATTGCTCCCGGTCTTGTAACGGAATAAATTGCAATAATCACAGACAACAAAATCAAAACCGGCATCATCATCTTTGACACTCTCTCAATACCATTGCGGACACCCGCATAAATAATAGCTAATGTAAAGAGACAAAATACAAGGAAACATAACTCTGTTGATACTCCATTTGAAATAAATTCAGAAAAGTATCCATCTGTTGCCAGACTCTTTCCATTTCCTTTCAGATACTCTACCAGATATTTAATTACCCATCCACCGATTACGGAATAATACGGTACGATCAAAATCGGGATGATTGCATTGATCCATCCTCCAAATGATAACCATTTTGCTTTTCCAAATGACTTAAATGCCCCTACCGGACTCTTTCTTGTCATACGTCCGATTGCTGATTCTGCAACGATCATTGTATAACCAAATGTCAGTGCAAGCAAAATATAAATCAGCAGGAATATACCACCTCCATATTTTGCTGCCAAATACGGGAATCTCCATATGTTACCAAGACCTACCGATGCTCCGGCCGCTGATAATACATATCCAAGTTTTCCCGAGAAACTGCTTCTCTTATGTTCTTGTGTATTCATCTGTTTTTTCTATCTCTATTCGCATTCATCACGAATAGAGATTCCTTTCCTCTTTTTATAAATATTTCCTTATGATTTTATCATGATTGCTTCTTAAAGTCACTATTGATTTTTCTCAAATTGCTTGTAATCGTAATGTAAATTTGAATACTAATCACCTATTTTTTACACCTGCATATTTTAAACAAGAAACGATTCTCATTTCAGGAGGATTTATGAAAAAGAAATTTATTCCTATACTTCTCGCTTCTACCCTGGCTGTCAGTCTATTATCTGCCTGTGGCTCTGACCACGCAGATGGCAACACTAAAAATTCAAAAACAGAAACGTCAGAAACAATTTCTGACACAGCGGAAACAGATTCCAGTTCTTCACCTGTCTCAGTGACATTGAACGAAGTTGCTCACTCTATCTTTTACGCTCCAATGTATGTTGCTATTGAGAATGGCTACTTTGAAGATGAAGGGATAAAACTCACTCTTGTCACTGGTTTTGGAGCCGATAAAACTATGACCGCTGTACTTTCAGGTGAGGCAGATATTGGATTTATGGGTTCAGAATCATCCATCTACACCTATAATGAAGGTGCGAATGATCATGTAGTAAACTTTGCCCAACTTACCCAACGTGCCGGAAATTTCCTCGTCGCACGTGAAGAAATGCCAGATTTTGATTGGGATGATTTAAAGGGTAAAAATGTGCTTGGTGGACGCAAAGGTGGCATGCCGGAAATGGTGTTTGAATACATTCTAAAACAGCATGATATCGACCCAACCACAGATCTCACCATCAACCAAAGTATTGATTTTGGCTCAACTGCAGCCGCATTTTCTGAAGGATTAGGTGACTACACCATTGAATTTGAACCAAGCGCCACCATACTCGAAAGTGAAAACAAAGGTTATGTTGTAGCTTCACTCGGTAAGGACAGCGGATACGTTCCTTACACTGCTTACAGTGCAAAACAAAGCTATATTAATCAATATCCTGACACCATTCAAGGATTTACAAATGCTTTACAAAAAGGAATGGACTATGTACAGTCCCACTCTCCTTTTGAAATTGCAAAAGTAATTGAACCACAATTTCCGGAAACAGATTTGAATACCATTACTACAATTGTAACCCGATACTATGATCAGGACACTTGGAAAGATAATTTAGTTTTTGAAAAATCTAGCTTCGATCTGCTTCAAGATATCCTTGAAACTGCAGGTGAACTAGAAAAACGTACCCCTTATGAAGATTTAGTAACTACTGAATTTGCCAAAAAGGCTATAAAATAATACAAGATTTTCCTAAAAAATCGATTTTTTGTACTTTTTCGGAGTAAATACACATTTCTGTTCTGATTTGTTAACAATTCGTTCAAAAATGAATCATAGTTTCCTCATATCTTTTTCCTATACTGTAATTGTTCAAAAGAAAGAACACTTTTTCATAAACTTTTTCCCCCTTGAGTCACAGCGATGTGGCTCTTCCTTTTTGTCTAAAAATATTTTTCTGCTCTTTCTTTAATCCAAAAAACTCTCTTCACGTTATCTCTTGAATTTTCTCTTATATTTATTATATACTAATTTTATATTTCTATTTGATACTCTATAAAGATTGGATGTGTATTTATGATTGATAAAAGACTCGTTCCTGTAAATGGACTAAAAAAAGAACCGTTTTCCGGATGTCATCATGGCATGCGATATTATTTCCTTTGTGATGATAGTAAAGAAAGCTTTACAGCTTTTGTTTATCCTGAACCATGGTGTTTTGAGCAAACTCCCGATGCGGAAAAGACTTCTGCATCTTTCCCTATTTCTGAGGAAGGCATGGATGATGCAATTGCATGGCTCTTCGAACAATATGAAGCCAATAAAGAAAAATGGCATGCTGCCGACCATGACTGCATGCACATTGTAAATGATAAATAATTTGTAACTGTTCAGAGCCAAGCAAAAT
>ENA-ORTU01003180-ORTU01003180.1-human-gut-metagenome-genome-assembly--contig:-NODE-3180-length-13790-cov-3.144813_pt1 | contig 13790 bp, 27 predicted proteins | sample MGYA00241910_ERZ509184 | MGnify/ENA primary metagenome ERZ509184 (study PRJEB26280, sample SAMEA2338847) | human gut metagenome | biome: human gut; feature: human-associated habitat; material: faeces... | reverse complement strand
CTTGTCTTTCTGCCAAGATATTTTTAATTGCATAAGCTACATTTTTACTTCCATCGCAATGTTTTCCTATGATTACGTTCAGTTCGTTACAATCACAATAATCTTTATCTATAACTAGTTCTATGTATTTATTTAATTTCTTTATATCCTCTTCTATATCCATCCTAATTCCTCACATTTCTTATCTGCTTCACCCATTCTATATCTCCTCCAATTGAACAATTACCTTGCTTTTATTTTCATATTTAAATTCATCTACAAAACTTGTAACTATCTTTCTATTATCATCTTTCAAGACTTTCATCTCTACTAATGCATCTAATATAAATTTTTTAGCAAAGCATATATTATCTAAATCTCGTCTTTTATTCTCTTCTATCCAAGTAAATCTACCTTTTACTGGTTTATCTATATGTAAATTTCCTAATTGTTCTATAATGCACCATTCAATATATTTTTGTTCATCTTTTTTAGCTTGATTCCCTGCATATTTATTTGTTCTATTTGCTTTTGTATATTCGTTTAGTCCCATTAATCTTTTATCTATTTCAAATCTATATGTTGCCAATCCTCTACTCTCCTTTCTCATTTGTTTCTGCACATTTTAATTCTTTAATAACTCTCGGAGTATACTTTCTGTTCTCATTATTTTTCTCTAATGTTCTTAGATTCTTTAAAACTTGTATAATATCTCCTACTATAAGCTTATTGTTATATTTATCTGTAAAGCCTTTAAGAGTCATAACTTTTGCTAATTCATCCTTATATACACGTCTTTCTTTTAATACATCTCTTAATTTCTTTGCTACTTTAGACATTTCTACTGCATTTAATTTAGCTAGTTCTAGTTCATGCAACAAATCATTTCTTTCTAATTCTACTTTGCTTATCTCTTGCTCTAAATTAGTCCTTACTTTATCTATACCTTCAAAAAATTGTTTCATATTTACTAAAAACTCTTCTGTCGTCATTTCATCATTTGTTGCCACTTTTCTTTAGCTCCTCTCTCCTCATCTTTTCCCAATTTTTATATCCGTGGTACAAAGTTTTTACATCTTTGCTTTGGTTCAAAGTTGTCTAACTCTTCTGCATTGCAACCTAGACAGTAATAGCAAATATATTTTTTATCTACTTGTTTCATTTCTATAGCCCCAATTCTTCAAGTGTGTATTCTTTTTCGAGTTTCATTCCTTTATACATTGTATTTATCTCAAAATCAGGTAAATAAATAGTTTCATCTTCTAATTCGATATTTATGTAACAATCACTTTTGCCTCCAGCAGTAATTAAGCTAATAGCTTTTACTTTATCTCTAAAAGGTCTAATAATATTTCTTAAATATCTCTTTTCTACTTCGTCTAAGATTTCTAGCTTACTTTCATATACCGTTTGATATTCCGGCTCCTCAATTTTTATTATTTTGCCTAGATTAATATTGTCTTTTAGTGCTTCTAAATTTTCATTGTTTCTATAAAATACATCGTTCTCATAAAAATCTTCTTCAGTTTTTGTTAAAATAACGCCATCTTCAAATGTTATCTTTGTTCCAATCGGACTTTTTTGAAGATCTTCGTACGTATATTCTACTTTTTGTAGCTCTTCTTCTTTGAACCATTGCTTGTTTCCTTTTTTACTTTCTGCTAAATACTGAAAACTTTGATTATTTCCATCAATATACGTTATCTTAAATATTCCTCCTGTTACTACATTATGATGAATAATTTTCTTTACATACTTAACTCTATCTCCAACTCTAAATTTCATCTTTAATTCCTCCTAATCAATTCTTGGAATATGCTTATAATTAATTGCTTCATATCCTTTTTGAGTTATTTTATAAACAGTTACTGCTTTACCTGTGTATTCACACTTCTTTTTTGCTGTTTCTTCCACATATCCCATTTTTTCTAATTCTGTAAGCCTAGGTGCTGTATAGTTTCTTTCCGTACTAGGTATATAACCTAAATCAAATAATTCTACTGCAATTTCTTTTGCAGTCTTATTTCCATAAACTAATCTATCTAGTATCTGCATATATCGTAGTTCCTTTTTAGGCTTTATATCTTCAAAGCTTAATTGCCTTGTTATCTGTGCTATTTTCATTTGTTATCACTCCTTTGGCATTCTATAAACTAAACTTTCTCTATATTCTTCTAATTCTCCAATAAGTAATGTTTGATTATACATATAGTCTATAGAATCACTATAAGAATCTATTATTTCTTGCAATACTTCTTTTGCTCTTTCTTTAGTTTCATAGGTTCCTAACAATGTTGCATATCCTTCAAAATTTCCACTAAAAATTTTATATATTTTCTTGCCTTTAACGTGTGTTCCATATTCTTCAATTCTAATTTCTTGTACATTTTTAAAATTTAATATTGTTTCTTTAGCTTGACTTATTATTATCATTTTCTAAACCTCCTGATTTGCATATAAACTTTCAAACTCACTTTCTGTATATTTTCTATTTGTTGCTTTGTTTGTAATCTTATTCTTTACAGCTTTATCGTTGCTATATTTACCTTCTAGCACATTTGTTGCTTTATCTATTCTCATTAAAAAATCAAAATCAGCTTTCCAACCATTATCATTTTTTCCTATAAGAAAATCTGTAGAATTAGCTATTTTACAAATTTCTATAAACTGTTCTTCTGTAAATTCTTTAAGAAATTTATCAATAGTTTTTTCCCTTTTATCTGTAAGTTTTTGAACTTGAGGTAAATTAGGACAATGTTGGTTGTATATATCTTTTATTCTTATTCTTTTATTTTCTATTCTATTATCTTCTTTTCTTTTAGGAACGAATGCTCGTCGAGGACTCGTCGAATTGTCGTCGAATAATCGGTGCATTGTTTTTTCGTCATATTCTGGTATCTTACTTGCTGTTGGTCTATCTATTTTTTGAAATGTATTCCAACTTAAAAGGCTATAATAATTACTTCCGTCACAAGAGTAAAAAATTACGGACATATTAGAGCTTATCTCTGATAAGGTTTTATCTATGTCGGCACTTCTTATACCTTCCTCGTAAGGGAATAAAGTAGACTTTAAAAATACTGGATTACATCTTCCTCTTCCTTCATCATCTGCAAGTGAGAATAAACCAATAAAGACTAGCTTCCCTAATGTAGATAATTTGCTAAAATCTTCACTCTGCCATATGTTTGGATCTATCATTCTCTTCCTTGCCATTATTTTCTCCTTTCTTTATCATTAAAGGAGCAGTTGTTTATGTCTGCTCCCCTTGTTGCCTATCCAAATAAAAATATATAATTTAAAAATAAGATTACATATACTAACATTCCTCCTATATAACCAATATAAAAAGAATATTTTTTCTTTTTATCTGAAATATATATAAGTAACCCATCTAAAACTCCACATAGAGTAATAATTATTACGTAGATTAATACTTTCATATTTTTTCCTTTCTATATGTAACTTTTCCCATATTCTTTTATAAAATCTTCTTTTGTTTTGTTGTAATATTCCATCCAAGCAAGTTGTCCAACTTTATGAGCATAGTCCATAAATTGTTTATTAAAATGAATACCTGCATTACTCATATTGTGCATTTCTGGTGTTAAGAATATTACTAGTCCATCTTTTATACTTCTTTGCCTATTAGGACCTCCAAAAACTTCATGTCTATGACTTCCAGAAAATCGTTTTGTTTTCCATAATGGATCCTCAGGCATAATGCTATATTCTTTCATTTATTTCTCCTTGCGGGGGACCTGTGGCACTAATCAAAAGAGTACCTTTTCTCCTAATTCGTCACTAATTAGTGCCACGTTTATTTATATTTCATATCTAATAGCTTCTATTTTCTTTTTTAAAGCATTCTGTTTACTGTCTATACTTTCATAGGCTTTTTTAAATCTAAATAATCTAGCCCCCAATTCTGCTAATTTTTTACTATCTTCTTTTACAAATTCTTTTGCCATTGCTTCAAAATAACTCATTGCCGGTGGCTTTTCTTTTTGTGTTTCTTGCCATTGTTTCCTTTGCATATATACTTGTTTATTTTCTTGTATAGAAATATCTGTTTTTAGTGTGTCATATTCTTGTTGTATTCTTGCTACCATCTCTCCTATTAAGTAATTCATATTTGCATATATCTCTATATTTTTAGATATTAAAAAACCTGTATCTGCATTTTCTACTAGCTCATTTTGTAATTTACTATATGTATCAGCGATTTGTTGGCTATTTGCATTTTGAATTGTAAAAGGATTAAACATATATAATTTTTCAAATTCCATCTTTTACCTCTCTATATGTTCATGCATAAATACGTATTCTGAATTATCTCCCATATTTTGTAATAAAAAATCTACTGCTTGTCCTTTGCTTAAATGGGTATCTTTTACTCTATATTCATAACAATACTTTTGTGCTTGTTGTTTTTCTTTTATTCTCTCTTCTAGTTCTTCATTTTCATAATTACCTTCAATCAAATATAGATCATATTTTTTAGCTGTTATTCCTTCCAATGTTTTAGTATCTGTTGCGTATATAACTTTGTAATTATCAAATAATATTCTGTAGCCACATTGTGGCACATCATGATATAGTTTTATTGGTATTACTTTAAATAGCTTATAATCATATTTAATTCCAATCTCTAAAACATCTATATTCTTTCTATTAACACCACATTCTAGTAATGGTTCTAATAGCCACTGGCAACAAGCAAACCTTAGAGTTGGCCTTTCTTGTGCTAGTCTTCTAATAGTTGCTTTATTGAAGTGGTCTGTGTGAATATGTGTCAATAACACAATTTTTAATTTCTTATAATATTTTTCTAATTTTTTAAATGTAACTCCACAATCAATCAATATTATGTCTTTAATTGTTACTGCATTTCCTGTACTACAACTGGATATAATCTTATAATTCATTCATAGATACCTCTTTTTCAGTAGTTTCATTTTGAACTTCTACTACTTCGTCTTTTGATTCTTGTTGTTCAATGATTGTATCTTCTTCATTATCTACGTATTCGTATGTACCATCAGTATTAATTGCTGTCATATCTTTTTCTACTGCTTGTTGCATATCAATACTCATAATTCCCCATTTTGAAATTAATTGTCTAAGCATTGTTTTATAGGCCATTCCGTCAAAATCTTTTTCCCAAAAAGTATATCCTTTATGTGCAGAATAGCCTTTAGAATATTTTAATGCATGTTTTTCCATCTTAGACTTTGACCAATAAAGAGATTTTCTAAATCCATTTGTATATTCAAACATTGCATAATATCCTATTGTTTCTGCATTTTCCCTTTCTTCTTCATCTTCCATAAGATTTACTTCTATCTCTTCATTTAATGGATCATACTTAATTAGTTCACCTTTTTTTATAGCTAACACATTTAATTTTTTATACTGACCGCTTCTAATTGCTAATTGTATATATCCTTTGTAACCTAGTTGAAATTGTGCTACTTTTATGTAGGACTCATCTCCATCCACACCTTTAACTTTTTTATTAAATGGAACTAAATAGTATTGTCCTAGCTGAGGACTTGGACTTAAATTAAGGCTTTCTCCTAACAATGCTCCACTTAATATTGTTCCAGCATCACACTGCTGTAAATCAGTATTCGTTGCTACTGCACTTGATATACTAGCTATAAATCTTGTTGCTCTATCTTTATCTCCTAAAGTTTGGTTTATTAAATTTTTATATGTATCACTTTGTATTGCCACACTAAACTTTGGCTTATTTGTTGATTTATTTGTTTTTGCTGGTATATTACTCATAATCATATCCCCCATCTTCTAAAAATTTCTTTAATTCTCTTAATTTACTTTTTGTTCCTCTTACTTTAAATTTAAGTGTTAAGATTTCTTCTTGTTCTGCTACTTTTGGTGCTTCCATAACAAAATTATCTAAAGCATTCTTTGTTGCTACTTCTTGTTTTTTTATTGACATATCAGCTTGTCGTTGAGTTTCTTCTAATTGTTTGCTTTTTAACTCTTCTTGTCTTTTTTTCTCTTCTTCTAATAACTTATGTCTATTTGCAACATCTTGTATTGCTCTACTTATATTTAACGTTTGTTTATATTCAACTAAAATTTCTTCTTTGCATTCCTGTGTTTCTATTAAATTAAGATCATCTTTAATTTTATCTATAAAGGCTTTTGCTTGTTCTTTTAGACTCTTTTTACTTGCTGTTAATGTAATATTTATATTTGCTTGCTCAAAATTTATAAAATCAATATTGTTTGCTGTTTTATATTCTTCAAAATAATCTTTAATTTCTTGTTCTTTTTGTTTTTTTAATTCATTTTCTGTGCTATCTATCTTTTGTTTTAAATCTATGTCAGCTTCTTTATATTTATTAGATACATATGTTTTATAAACTTCTTCAAATTGCATATATGGTGCTAAAATTTGTTCTTTTACCGTTTTCCTCTGTTCTTCTAAATTTTTAAAATCTTTAGTTAAATCTGCTCTTACTTGCTTTACTGTTTTTACAGTTTCCTCTGTACATACTAATTTCTTTGCATTGTTTACCTTTACATCTATTTCGGATGATAAATCCTTTAAATGTTCTTCTATCTGTGGTAATTGTTTAATTACTATTAAATTTTCAGTCATCACACTACACTCCTCCAATATTCGTTTTTTAACTCTCTTTTTTCATTCTCCCATATTGCCTCAACTCTATCTTTTATTTCATTAAATTCATTTTCTAAGTTTTCTTTACAGGATATTAATATTTCTTTTACGCAATTATCAGTTACTTCATTTATTGCAATGTTCAATGTTGATATCGCTTCTTCTAATTCACTATAACGAGTATCTAAGTCATTATTCATATGGATATCCTCCCTTGATTTTCTACTCAAACTATGCTAAAATAGTTTTAGGTTCATTTATGAAATTTTTTTATTTTAAGAAGTAATTATCTAGTTTGGTCGCTTGTAATTACTTCTTTTATTTTGCTTACTAATGTAAAATTGTTTCTGTTATAAATCGGTTTCTTTTGTTCTTCTTTTATTAAGTTCTCAACTGTATTTATTTTTCGAAAATGTGTTACTGCTCTTAATTCTGCATTATTGCAATCTTCTTCTAGTTCTTTTATTTGTTTTTGTACTATTGTTTCTCTTACTATTATGTAAGAAATTAAGATCCCTATTATTGCCAATAAGAAAAATATTGTTATATTCATCTTCTTGCCTCCTTTCTATCTTAAAAATATATGTGCTAAACATACTAACACTGTTCCATAAATTGCTGTTAAAGGTAATACATAATCTTTTATGAAGTATACAATTCTACCTGCTATGCAATACTTTTTCATTTGTTCACTCATTTACTATCACCCCTTTCTATATAATTTGCCTTGCCATTTCTTGTAGTATTTCTTGCTTATCTTTTTCATTTAATCCTAAATCATAAAGTAATACTGCTCTTTTATCTGCTAATTGTTTTACTCCTGTTCCTTTAATTCTAGGAAAATCAGGTCTATTAAATATCTCTCTTGCTTTGTTTTCTCCTATTCCACGCCAATCTGCATAATCATAAGGTGTTATTGTTTCTGGTAAATTCTTATAATTTAAAACGGACTTCTTTTCTTGCATTTTCTTATCACTTCCTTTCTGTCTAAATTTGTATTATAATTACCTCAATTGGAGGTGAATCGTTTTGTTATCAATTAAGCTACAAAATAAACTAACTAATTTTAATAACACTCATTATGTAAAAAAATTAGAAAAATCAATTATTAAGACTTTATATAAAGCTAATATAGGACCTGAACATACTGGCATTGAAGATTATCAGTTAAAATCAACAAAAAGTGTTGCTAAATATATTAGTTCTAATACTGCATTTATGAGTGCATTATCTAATTTAAAGTTTAGACATTTAATTGAATATTCTGATACTAATTCTCAATTTCCACAAAAAATTAGATTAACTAGCTCAGGAATAGATTTTTACACTCAACGAAATCAAATACATTTAAAGCCTACTGTTATTACAACTGCAATTGCTACCGCTTTTTCTTTTTTAGCAAATTTATCGCTTGAAATATTAATGAAATAATAAAGATATAAGTGCATTAACTATTCCTCCGAAAGTTCCAATTGCTATTGCAACTAAAATACTAATTAAAGTCTCATTATTATCTATAGCCATCTTTTCCTCAGTTTTTCTTTCTTCCATCTTCTCACCTCTTCTTGTTACTGTTTAGCCGTAATATTGTTGCAAAAAAAATCAATATCATTATAACTAACATCATAATATTTTTCGATTCTTTTTAATGTTGGTATATCTGGATATGTATTTCCTTTTTCATAATTAGCCAATGTTTCAACGCTAACGCCAATGCCTTTTGCTGCTTCTTCTTGGGTTTTATTTCTATTAATTCTTATTGCTCTTAAGGATAATTGCAATTCTATTCACTTCCTTTCTTTTTTGTTACTGTAAAACTGTAATTATATTATTACAGTTTAATTGTAATGTCAATAGTTTTTCCGTAATTTCTTAAAAAAAATATTGATTTTTTTACAGAATACCTGTATAATGCTTATAGGAGGTAACTATGAGCGATTTAGGAAATAAAGAAATTTTTGCTAAAAACTTAAATTATTATATGTCCATTAATAAAAAAGATAGAAATGATTTAGCTAGAGATTTGAATTTACCTTATACAACAATTACTAGTTGGTGCAAAGGTGAATTTTATCCTAGAATTGATAAAATTCAACTATTAGCCAATTATTTTAGCATACAAAAATCAGATTTAGTTGAAGATAAGCATTCAGGAAATACAACAGATAATAAACGTGTTTTTCCTCTTCTAGGAACTGTAAAAGCTGGATATGATTATCTTGCTAGAGAAAATATAATTAGTTATATATCAATAGATAAGAAAATCTCTGACCCTGAAAATTATTTTGCACTTAAAGTAGTTGGAGATAGTATGCAACCTGTTCTATATGAAGATGATATTATTGTGGTACATAAACAATCAGATGTTGAAAGTGGACAAATAGCAATAGTACTTGTAGATGGTGAAGAAGGAACTGTAAAAAAAGTTATAAAACACGATGACTATATTGAACTAATTGCCTTTAATTCTTATTATCCACCTAGAAAGTTAAGCAAAAATGATAACTTTAAAATAATAGGTAAAGTTGTAGAAGCAAGAATAAGTAAAATATTTGAATAAAAAAAGGAGAAATAAATGAAAAAATCTATACTTACATTTCTATTAATTATTATAACTATACTTTCCTATAATATATCATATGCTAAATGGGTTTATAAAGATGATGTCAGTCCCGAAGAATGGAATAGAATCGAAGAAAATTATAAAAGAAGAGATGAAGAATTAAAGAAAAAAGCTGAACAAGAACAAAAAGAAGCAAATGAAAAATTTAATATGATAGCTGAAAATAAGGAATTAGAAGAAAAAAATAATAGTCAGAATAACATAATAATTGCTTTATCTATTATTATAGCATTAATTATAATATGTTTAATAATAAATACCATTAGAAAAAACTTTAAAATTACTATAGAAAAGAAAAAATAACTAACTACTCTCGACTCAATTGTATATCTTATCAAGGAAAAATTTAATAAAGAAGGACTAACAAATGGAAAATAATATTGTAAATTTATTATTAGACAAATCAAAAGAAGCATTCATTTTATCTGTTGAAATATATAATAAACCAACTATTAAATATCGAGTAGAAGGTTTCTCATTTTTTATATGTAATGCTTGGGAGCTAATGCTAAAAGCTCATATAATAAAAAAATATGGAAATAGTGAAATATATTACAAAGATAAACCAAACAGAACTATTAGTCTATCTGAATGCATAAAGAAAGTATTCACAAATTCAAAAGACCCATTAAGATTAAACCTAGAAAAAATAATTGAATTAAGAGATACTAGTACTCATTTTGTAACAACCGAGTATGAAATGATATATATTCCATTATTTCAAGCTTGTTTGTTTAATTTTAATGAAAAAATGCAACAATTTCATAATATAGATATGAGTGAAATTATTCCTCAAAATTTTTTAACTTTAACTACAAATATGAAATCTTTTAATGAGCCAGAAATAAGAGCAAAATATCCAGAAGAACTATCTAAAAAATTAATTGCTACCTTCCATGAATTAAATCCTTTAGTTGAAAAAAATAATAATGGATTTGCAATACGAATTGAACATTATCATTATATTACCAAAAATAAAAATGAAGCTACTGAATTATTAAGTATTGATAAAAGTTCAAATGAAAATGTAAAAATTATTAAAGAACTAAAAGACCCTAATGTTACACATAAATTTACTATGAAAAAATTAAATCAAGAAATTAATAAAAGATTGAAAAAAGCTGAAATAAATTTAACATTTAATCGATATCATTTTCAACTATTTGCCAATTATTATGATATAAAAAATAATCCAAAATTTTGTTATATCAACACAATAGGTGAAGCACCTAAATATAGTTATTCTATTCAAACTATTGATTTTATTGTTGAAGAAATAAAAAAAGATCCAGATAATATCATAAACAATTTAAAAAATAAATTAAATAAAAAAAGCTAACCCCAGGGGCAAAGGATTCTAAATATATTTTTGAAATATATCTACTCCCATTCGGGAACCCAGCCTTTATCCTTCACAAGTTAGCCTTATGTATAATATATTATACAATTTTGTAAAAAAAAATGCAACTTTTTAAAATATTTTTCAAAAAAATGAAATATTATTGTAATACAAAAATAGATAATGTATCCCTCGCCAAAGTTTTACATTATCTATTCTCAAAATCACTCTTGAAAGAGTTTTATTAATTATATATTTATTTCTAACTTCTTTCAAGAGAACAAATTTTTGAAAGGAGTTTTTTATGTCTAAACGTGGAAATGGAGAAGGATCTATCTTCTTCTCAGAAAAATTAAATAGATGGGTTGGACAATTTACAGCAGGAAGAAAAGCAGATGGTAAATTAAATAGGAAGTCAGTTTATGGTAAAACTCGTAAAGAAGTCAAAGATAAAATAACTAAAGCTCTTGTAGATGTTAATAAAGGACTTTTTATTGATAAGCAAGATATAACATTTAAAGAATTAATTGAAAACTATATAAGTTACAAATATGATACTAATCAGATTAGTGATAGAAGTTTTTTGAGAAATCAAGAAACTTTAAAACAAATAATAAAATGCGACTCTGCTTTTGCCAATAAAAATATACAAAAAATAACTACAGAAGATATAAAACATTTTTTGACTACCATTACTATTTATTCTGATAGCTCTATAAAGAAAATGTATTCAATGATGAATAAAGCTTTTAAAATTGCAATGTCTGAAAAATATATAATATTCAATCCAACTAATAGCGAAATTATAAAAAAACCAAATTCAGACAAAGAAAATAAAAAAATTGAAGCGTTAACCGTAGAAGAACAAAGAAATTTAATAAATGTTTTAGATTTAAATAGTAAATATGATTTAATTATTCTAATGCAATTATATACTGGTATGAGAATTGGAGAAGTTTTAGCATTAAAAAAAGAAGATATTGATATTAATAATAATAAAATCTATATTCAAAGAACTTTAACAAGAAACAAAAATGATAAAGTTATATTAGGTAATAAAACAAAAACTGAAAATTCTGTTAGAAATATAACAATTAATAGTTCTATTCATATTATACTATCAAATGCCTTTAAAATTGATTCTCATAACAAATACGGATTATTATTTTATGATGACGAAGAAGATAATTTTATATCTCCTAATGAATTAAATTCCTATTTACAAAGACTAAATAAAAAGTATTCTATCGCTAAACATATTCACACACATATGTTAAGACATACTTATGCTACACGATGTATAGAAAGTGGAATGTCTGCAAAAGTTTTACAGAAAAAATTAGGCCATAAAAATATAACAACAACAATGGACACCTATGCATCTGTTTTCGAAAAATTTCAATTACAAGAAGACGACAAATTTAATGCATATTTAGATAAAGAAAATATTGGGTTGCATTAAAATTGCATTAAAAGTAAAATAAAAAACTATGTAATAAGCTATTTAAAGGCGTTACATAGTTTTTATTCTTGGTACCGATGGTGGTTTTTTACTTTTTTATAATTTCTCTTCTTTTTTTATAAATTTTTATAGAATGCTATTTTAGGCACTTTCCCAGCTTTTAAAACTTTTACACTTCTTACAATTTCACTTCATTTTTTACAACTTTTCTTTGGCGTTGCATTAAACGTTGCATTAAAATTATATCTTGCAAATTTTACTTATATAACATATCTATGTTCTTTCTTTATTATTTTGATACATTAAATATTTTTCAAAAAAATTAAAAAATATTAAAAAAAAGCGTTGACAATATACGTACGTATATTATATAATATATACATACCAAGAAGAGAGGTGGTGATAATATGAAAAAATTAATAAAAAAAGTGCTTTCCTATCTAGCACATAGAAAAGCACAAAACACTAGAAAAAAAGAAGTTAAAGCGATGTTTGATATGCTAAACAATCTTTAATCTAGGCAAGAGAGGAGCAATCCTCTCTGCATATTAATTATAATATATTTTATTTTAAAATTCAAGGAGGTTAAATATGAAAGATAAATATGCAAACCAAAAAAAATATATGAAAAAAAATTTAGTAAAATTAGGTATTGATATAAAACCAGAAATTAGAGAAGAATTTAGAAAATGTTGTGAATTAAATAATACTTTGCCTTCACGTGTTCTTAAAGAATTTGTAAATAAATATATAGAAGAAACGCAAAAAAGAGGCAATAGAAATTAATCTACTGCCTCTTCTTTATTATATATTATTTGCCAACTTTCTAATTTTTCTAAAACTTTTGGTTTGACTTATGAACCTTAAACTTTCTAAATTTAAAATTCTATAGTCTCGTACCAATTTAATGTATTCCTTTTTGTTTTTTATATTTAATTCTTTTATCATTCGTAGAGATTTAATATACATTTCTTTCATACTATCATCTCCTTTAATGATAGTATAACATTTTATGTTTACTTTGTATCGTGAAATTTGTCGAATGAGTTAAAATTTTATTTCCTTCCAGATTTTTCTATTTTATATTGCATATTTCTTCTTTTTTTGATATGATATGAAAAGTTTATTCGGAATAGCATTCGCCGTGGACAGCTTAGTTGTATTAAGGGACAACTATTGCTGTTTATAGGCTGAATTACGGTAGTTGTCACTATCATGCAACTAAGTTTTTTCTTATTTGCAACAAGGTAGGTGAATGCTAGTGGATGCACTTGGAATAGTAGCAATTATTCTTGCTGTAGGATTGATAATTTGTTTTCTAGCTGTGCTAGGATATAATTTTCATTTTACATATAGCAAAGAAAAAATTGAAGTTCGTGCAGAGAACTCCAATTCCGATGAGACTAGGTAAGGATTTATCCTTGCCTTTATTTTTATTTTATTAGTATAATCTTTATACTATAACATTTCTTTTGTGTCAACAAATAATTATAAAACGTAAAATATATTTAATTTATCTGTAATATATTTGTAAAACATTCTATTCAATTCGTTGTACTGTTATTTTAGCACATTATTTCGACTTTGTAAACATTATTTAACATCATATAACATTGAAAAACATTTATATAAATAAAAAAAGAAATGTAGTATAAACATTACACTACACCTCTTCTTCTTTTTATATTTTTAATACTTGTCCAACGTATATTTTATTTTTATCCTTTATTCC
>ENA-ORTU01003174-ORTU01003174.1-human-gut-metagenome-genome-assembly--contig:-NODE-3174-length-13811-cov-2.423670_pt1 | contig 13811 bp, 13 predicted proteins | sample MGYA00241910_ERZ509184 | MGnify/ENA primary metagenome ERZ509184 (study PRJEB26280, sample SAMEA2338847) | human gut metagenome | biome: human gut; feature: human-associated habitat; material: faeces... | reverse complement strand
CTGCCGGAGCGGGAGATGTAATGCCCTGACTGAACTTTATCTCCCTGGCCTGTTCCCAGCCGGCGGGATATTGGAGATTCAGATCCACACCGCGGATATTGGCTTTCCACCCCTGTGGAAAGGTATATTCCGGATAGTCGGCGGCAATTCGCAGGGCGCCGTTATAGTATTCGCCGCTTTGCAGTTCCCCTGCAGCAAGGTCTATTCCGTCTGGATTCACCGCAGGCACTATATATATGGAGGCGTAATCTAGAAGTTCAGCAGCACTTTGGGAGAAAATACGCCCACAGGAGGCAAAGGCTGCGGAAAGCTCCTCGGCAAATTTCAATAATACGGGAGTACAGATCCACTCGTTAGCGTGATGACCGGCATTGTAAAGTACCCGGTTCCGACCAGCTCCCAGACTAAGCCGCCAAAGGGGACGTCCCATAACGCTCTTACCTATCTCTCCCGTGGAGATAAAAGGATAGCGGGCGGCCAACCCACGAACACAGTAACCTACAAGGGCGGAGAAGAAACTGATGGTAGTGGGTACCACAGGGAAGGAAAAGGGTATTACCAGTTCCTGGCCAAGCGGTATGTTAAGAGGCTCAAGGCCGGGATTTGCCAGCATTATGGCCTCCTGACTGCTGCCGTAGCGCCGGGCGAGGGAATAGACGGTATCCCCGCGCTGTACTCTGTGAACGGTGTAGCCAAGATACCAAGGCAGTATGGCTTTGTGGGTCTGGGGTCCGGCAATGCCGTCGGCACTTATTCCCATAGCCGTTTGAAATCTGCGCAGCGCCGCCTCCGTAGCACGGCCAAAGCGTCCGTCTGTATCCAGTTCACCATATCCGGCCCGGTTCAGCGCCAGCTGGAGAAGCTGTACCGAGGGCCCGCTGCTCCCGTATCTCAAAAGCCGCATATATCCGCCTCCCTCTGAATTTGCTGCAGGCCCGGCCGGGGCAACGGCCCCAGGGGCTGTTAAAGTATATGCACAGAAAGGCTGAAAATAACGGAAAGCAGGAAAAACTTGTAAAGAAATTTATGGTCAGGAATAAAATATTAAGCGAAATTTTTTGGAGAAAAAAATAAAATATTTTCATGTAAAGCCCCTGTGTGAACAAAATTACAGGTAAAATTCGTGAAAAGTCCTTGTAAATTCAAAAACAATAATGTTTACAAAGAATATAAATTGGTGTTAATTCTGCGCTAAAAAACGCGGACTCGTTTTTATAAATTAGTTGTTCGCAGCGGCCTCTTATTAATGACCTGGAATGTAAGTAACAGGTAAAGAACACATTAAAAACTCGTTAAGAAAACGGAACGGACTCCATAAAAGTGGTAAATGGAGTTTTAGAAAATAGAAATTAAAAAAAGCAAAAAGTGCGGAAATTTAGCTGTAAATTAAAAAATATGAACAAATTTTGAAAAAACTTTTGCTTTGTTGATTTTAGGCAAAAAAGAGCGGCTTTGTTGACAAATACTTGTTAAGAATATATAATGAGCCAAGCCAAAGCAAGAATAATATTCTTTAGAGGAGGAAATCAAAATGAAAAAGTATCTTGCGCTGATTCTGGCCCTGTGCATGGTGTTTGCGCTGTGCGCCTGCGGCTCTCAGGAGGAAGCTCCTGCTGCCGAAGACACCGGTACCGATGCCGCAGTCAGCACCGAAGGCTGGGCTCCCGACGGCCCCGTCACCATGATCGTCTCTTACGCCGCCGGCAACGGCACCGACGTTACTGCCCGTATTCTGGCCCAGTACGCCGAGAAGTACGTGGGACAGACCATCGTCATCGAGAACGTTGACGGCGGTTCCGGCTCCATCGGCTGGTCTCAGCTGGCCGCCGCCGAGCCTGACGGCATGACCATCGGCTTCATGAACCTGCCCAACTTCAACAGCTCCATAGTCAATGAGCTGGGCACCTACACTACCGACGACTTCACCGCCATCTGCAACCACGTCACCGAGACCTCTCTGGTCATAGTCCGTGCCGATGACGACCGCTTCCCCGACATAGACTCTCTGGTAGCCTATGCCAAGGAGAACAAGACCGTTGCTTCCACCAACGGTGCCCAGGCCTCCAACCACATCGGCGCCCAGGCCTTTGCCAACTCCGCTGACTTTGTTTACACCGATCTGCCCATGGGCAACACTGCCGACGAGCTGACCAGCCTGCTGGGCGGCGAGGCTGACTGGTGTGTGGCCAAGGCAGCTGACATTGCCGGCCGTACCGACGTGCGCGTGCTGGCCTCCTTCTCCACCGAGCGTCTGGCCGATATGCCGGACGTGCCCACCCTGGGCGAGAAGGGCTACTATGACCAGTGGCTGGGATCCTCCCGCTGCGTAGTTGCCCCTGCCGGCGTGAGCGAAGAGGTCGTCGCCTTCTACGAGGCCGCCTTCAAGGCCACCATGGAAGATCCCGATTATCTGGCCGCCGCCTCCGAAGTAGCAACCGACTACAAGGATGCCGCAGCTACTGCCGCTCTTATCGAGGAGCAGCAGGCCTTTACCGAGGGCCTGTCCGAGGGCTTCTGGTACGAATAATAACAGACCCCCTGTGGGAGCAGGGGCAGGGTGACCTGCCCCTGGCTTATCAAAAAAAGTCCGAAAGGGCTTTTTTTGATAAGCCTCTCCCGCCAAAGCTTTACATTAGATATTGCCTGAAATAAGGAGGGATAAACCTTGAAAATGAAGAAGACGGACATAGGCGTCGTAGCTTTCATGTATGCAGTCTGTGCCTTCTTTTATGCTTACAGCTTCAGCCTCAGCGAAAGCAGCAAGTCCTATCCCCTGTTTACCATCGTGCTGCTCTTTGCTCTGACAACCCTGTACCTGGTTCAGATGATTCTGGCCGCCAAGAAATACGGAGTGGAGAGCGGTGCCGACTCAGTCTTTGCCGGCTTCAAACCCAAACAGTTCATCCTGTCCGTGGTTCTTACTCTGGCCTATGTGTTCCTGGTGGATGTGCTGGGCTTCTTTACTGCCACCACCTTGTTCATGATAGCTTCCTTTATATATCTGAAGGTGCCCCTTCTCCACTCGGTCATAGCCCTGGTGGCTATGGACCTTCTGATTTACCTTGCATTTGTTCAGTTCCTGGGTGTGCGTCTGCCCACCGGACTGCTGATTTAAGGAGGGCTTGACTTATGCTTGAAACTTTACAGCTTATGGGTCAGGGCTTTATAAGCGCCCTCTCTATCCTTAACCTGCTGGCCATGATAGGCGGCGTGGCTCTGGGTATAGTCATCGGCTGTCTGCCGGGTCTCTCTGCGGCCATGGGCGTGGCGCTGATGCTGCCTTTGACCTTTACCATGCCTGCCGACACCGGCCTTATCGTCCTGGGCGCCATTTACTGCGGAGCAATCTTCGGCGGCTCCATTTCCGCTATATTGATACATACCCCCGGCACTCCCGCCTCCGCTGCCACTGCCATCGAGGGCTACCAGATGACCCTAAACGGACAGGCCGGTAAGGCGCTGGCCACAGCCTGCTGGAGCTCCTTCTGGGGCGGCCTGCTCAGCTGTATCTCCCTGTATTTCTTCGCTCCCATGCTGGCTCAGCTGGCATTGAAGTTCATGTCCGCCGAGAAGTTCTGGCTGGGTATCTTTGGCCTGACCATAATCGCCGGTGTGTCCAGCAAGTCCATAGTCAAGGGCCTTATGTCCGGAGCTTTGGGCCTTATCATCTCCACCATCGGCCTGGACCCCATCGACGGCACCAAGCGTTTCATGTTCGGCCAGGCTTTCCTGGCTGAAGGCGTTAACACCACCTGTGCCCTGATAGGCCTGTTCTCCATGTCTCAGGTGTTCATCCTGGCGGAGAAGGAAATCAAGAAACGGGCAAAGGCCGCCAAGTTCAGCGACAAGATCGCCCTTACAAAAGAGGAGCGCAAGAAGATCCGGCCCACCGTTATCCGCTCCTGGATAATCGGCAACATAATAGGTATCCTGCCCGGGGCCGGCGCCTCCATCGCCTGCTTCATGGGCTATAACAGCGCAAAGCAGTTTTCCAAGCATAAAGAAGAGTTTGGCCATGGCGCCATCGAGGGCGTGGCCGGCTCCGAATCCGCCAACAACGCCGTTACCGGCGGCTCCCTGATACCCATGCTGACCCTGGGCATCCCCGGTGAATCCGTCACCGCAGTGCTCATGGGCGGCCTGATAATTCAGGGACTGGCTCCGGGACCTGAGCTCTTTACCAAGCACGCCGCCATGACCTATACCTTCTTTGCAGGCTTCGTGCTGGTGCAGTTCTTCATGCTGGCCATCGGCATGATCGGCTGCCGCGGCTTTGCTCAGATCTCCCGTCTGTCCGACGCTATCCTTATCCCCTGCGTCACCGTGCTGTGCGTCATCGGTTCCTACGCCATCCACAGGAATATGAGCGATGTCATTATAATGCTTATCTTCGGCGTATTGGGCTACCTGATGCGTAAGTTCGATCTGAACACCGCCGCCGTGGTGCTGGCCCTTATCCTTGGACCCATCAGCGAAAAGGGTCTGCGTGGCGCGCTCCGTGTCAGCGACGGAGACATAGGCTGCCTGTTCCAGTCTCCTGTGAGCTGGGTGCTGATAATCCTCAGCATCGCCGGCATCTTCTCCCCCTTCCTTATGGAGAAATTCGAGAAGAAAGTTACCGGCGGCGAAGTTTTGGAGGAGGAGTAAGCTTCTGCGCTGCTCTTGCCTTCTCAGCCGTTGGTTCAATATCCTCCAAAGCTCCCGGACTTTTGTCCGGGAGCTTTTCAGCTTGTCAAAAAAGTCCTCACTGACTTTTTTGACAAGCTCCTCCCGCCAAGCATTTTACCTTTGGCAAAATGCTGCTACGCTCGAAAAGCCTTGAAAAATCAAGCCTTTTCTGTGGCGGGTCATTGAAATGCGAGGCGGGCCTTGCCCCCTCGCGCTCCCCTGCGGCTCTGTTATTTTTCATTGAATCTTCAGTTTTTCGACAGACTCGTTATTGCCCCGGTACTTAGTGCCGGGGCAATAATACTGCTTGCAAAAAAACAGTCAGCTCTTGTCCAACATGATGGTGATAAGAGCTGTCATGTTTATTTGCATGGTTGAAAAATATGGGGAAAAATGATAGTATATGTACTGGCATATGCTTATTGAAAAATCGCAGGATTGGCTTTGGCGGAGGAGAGAAAATGAAAGCCTTAGTGACCGGCGCCGGAGGGCAGCTTGGCAGCGACATGATGGATGAGCTTGCCGGGCGCGGCTGGGAGACTTTTGGTTCAGTCAGAACCGCGGAGGGCATGGCTGCACCAGCATCTTGCTCTCTCGTAGAATTGGATATCAGGGACAGGGAGGCGGTGCACGCCGCCATTCAAACCATAAGGCCGGACGCGGTGGTACACTGCGCCGCTTGGACGGCAGTAGATGCCGCCGAAGCCGAAGAAAACCGAGAGGCGGTAAGGGCTGTTAACTCCCTTGGCACAAGATATGTTGCCGAGAGCTGTGCACAACTGGGCTGCAAGCTAGTATATATAAGCACGGACTATGTGTTTGATGGTAAAGCCACGGGCCTGCGGCAGGCTGACTGTGAGGAGTATGGGCCCCTGAATCACTACGGGAGGACAAAGCTTGAAGGGGAGCTGGCAGTAAGAGAACTTACGGACAGATATTTTATACTGCGTACACAGTGGGTGTTCGGCTCCAAGGGCGGCAACTTCGTGAAAACTATGCTCAGACTCGGCGAGAGCCGGGAGAGCCTGAGGGTGGTAAACGACCAATACGGCAGCCCAAGCTATACAAGAGATTTGGCAAGGCTTATAGCGGATATGTGCTTGACTGAGAAATACGGTTGCTACAATGCCACCAATGAGGGCGAATATATAAGCTGGTATGACTTTGCCAAAGAAATATTCCGTCAGGCCGGCCGTGATATCAGAGTGGTTCCTGTGACCACGGAGGAATACGGCATCAGCCAGGCTAGCCGCCCCCTCAACAGCAGACTGGACAGAAGCAAGCTTGCAGAAATGGGGTTCAAAGCCTTACCGGACTGGCACAATGCATTGGAGAGATATTTGAACGAGGCCGTGAATATCTCCTCTCAGAAAGTTTGACATTTTTTATAATGTAGATTAATTACTATAGAGGTCGAAATGGGCAAATTAAAGCTGGAAAATACTGCTATTGATGGACTTTATATCATCGAGCCGACTGTGTTCGGCGACAGCCGGGGCTATTTTGTAGAGACGTATAACCAAAGAGATATGGAGGAGCTGGGCTTAAACCTGCGCTTTGTCCAGGACAGCCAAAGCATGAGCTACAAGGGTACGCTCAGGGGGCTGCACTTTCAAAAGATGCACCCGCAGGCGAAAATAGTTCGGGTCATACGAGGTACTGTCTTTGATGTGGCAGTAGACCTGCGCTCCGGCAGCAAGACCTTTGGTCAGTGGTTTGCCCTGGAGCTGTCGGAGAATAATCACAGGCAATTGCTTATCAGCGAGGGCTTTGCCCATGGCTTCCTCACTATGACCGATACTGCCACTGTATGTTATAAGGCGACAGATTTTTACCATCCAGGAGATGAGGGCGGCATTGCCTGGAATGATCCGGAGCTCGGGATAGATTGGCCCGGAGTTGTGGGTGAATATCATGGAAGCCCCAGCGCTCAGGGCTACAGCCTGCTCGACGGCACAGCTTTGATACTCAGCGAAAAAGATCAGCACTGGCCGGGACTGAGCCAGAATTTCCGATTCTAAGATGGCTGCGGCGGCTGCTGAGATCACAGTATGAAAGGATTGAAACTGTCGAAAAACTACAGATTCAATGAAATATAATAGAGCCTGCGGAGGAGCACGAGGGGGAAAGGCCCGCCTCGTGATACAATATCCCGCCACAGAAAAGCCTTGAGTTTCAAGACTTTTCGAAGCGTGGCAGCATTTTTGCTATGGCAAAATGCTTGGCGGGAAAGCGCAGTCGAAAAGTCACAACAGTATTTTCCCGACAAGCTGAATTGAGACAGCGGCGTATTTCCCGCCGCTGTCTCAATTATAAAAGACAAGGCCCGGAGTGCAAGCTCCGGGCCATAAATATCAGCTGTTCCACGCGTTTATCTGTTCTCTGAGCCAGTTTGCCCATTCGTCGATGCCCTCTCCGGTACGTGCGGAGATGGGGATGATCTTCATATTGGGATTAAGCTTCTTTACATATCTCTTGCATGCTTCCAGGTCAAAGTCAAAATAGGGCAGTACATCAATCTTGTTGACCAGCAGCACATCACATATGGAGAACATCAGAGGGTACTTAAGGGGCTTGTCATCGCCCTCAGGGACGGAGAGAATCATGGCATTCTTGGATGAACCGGTGTCAAACTCGGCGGGGCAAACCAGATTGCCCACGTTCTCCAGAATGGCAAAGTCCACATCGTCCACGCCCAGGCCTTCCAGACCCTGGCGGGTCATTCCGGCATCCAGGTGGCACATGCCGCCGGTATGCAGCTGAATGACCTTGGCACCGGTCTTTTCAATTGTGGCGGCGTCTACATCCGAGTCGATGTCTGCCTCCATAACACCGATGCGAAATTCATCCTTCAATGCGGCTATGGTAGCCTTCAGCGTAGTGGTTTTGCCGGAACCGGGAGAGGACATAAGATTTAGAAGGAAAACCTTGTCCTTCTTCAGCTCCTGCCGCAGCTGCTCGGCCTCTTTGTCATTGTTTTCAAACACACTTTTCTTAATTTCAAGAATTCTGTATCCTTCCATGCTTGTCTCCATTCTGCCGCTTTTAAAGGCAGCGGCCCGCCGGATGTTTATGATATCTTGCCAAACAATTATAACACGATTCAATACAGCAAATCAAGAGCACGGCAGAGCTCATTTTCCATCTCCTGACGTTTCTCGCAAAAATTCCCCAAGGGTGGATACACAATAGCCTCCTGATGATATGTGTCCAGAAGCAGCTGCTCCAAAGGAAGAGTGGCCTCTTCTGTCTTGAGCTGGGCTGTTACGGGCACCAGACCCAGAGCCAGGGTATCACGGTAAGAAAAGTCCTCTTGCATCCAGAGAAGAAAATCACGAACAGAGGCAAGGGCATAGCTGTTTGCTCCGGTGACGGCAAAGCCCATTATATCCGGAACATACACTGCCTGGCCCGACTCAGGCAGGGGAAGAGGCCCGTAGTCCAGCCCCTCGGGCAGCTGGATGCCTGAGGGCCGGTCAAGGAGAACGCAGGGCAAAAGTCCTGCCGCTACCATCTCCAGCCTTGATTCTCCCGGTGGGAGAAAGCTGCCCTCAAGGGCGGCAGAGGCCAGTGCGTTGTAGGTGCCTGCAAAATCCTCATTCATGCCGTCCAATTCCGGCTCTCCCTTTAGCTCATAGCCCAGGGATGCGCAGCAGGTGCAGAGAAGAGGGGAGAGACTTTCGGCGGAAAAGAATGGCGCGCCGGTCTTCTGGCGGTACTCCGCGGCACTTTCCAAGAAGCTCTCAAAACTGCCAAAGTCCGGTGAAATGCCCGCTACATTCAGCATAGAACTGTCAAATACCAGCATTGGTACAGCCGAGCCCAGAGGGAAAAAGCTTCTCCCGGCAAAGGGAAGTGCATCTTCTATTGCCGGCAGATAATCTCTGTCCGCCAATTCTACAGCTCCCAGCAGCCCACGGTTGCCCAGGTCGGCTGCCCGGGTGTAGGAGCAAAGAAGCAGGTCGGGCCGCTCATATTCAAAGGCGGAAGCCAGTTCTTCCTCGCTGGGAAAACTCTGGAGAGAAAGGGCATAACTATCGCGCCCCCGATGGTCGTTATACTCCAGGGCGAGACTCTCCATGGCAGATGGGGAGACATCCCCGGCTACATACCAGAGACTAAGTTGCTGGCTGCCGTTACTACCGAGATTCAGGTATATTAAGAAAACAATGACAGCCGCGGCACAGGGTATGACGGCCCAAAGAAATTTTTTCATGCTCTTTTACCCTTGAAATTATTTCCTCATCATTATATTATAGGCAAAGGTCAAAGGCAATTTATTATTTTCTTAAGAATTTCGGGCTCAGGCCCGGAGTCTATGGAGGAAGAGAAATGTACAAAGCAGTACTTTTTGATATGGACGGCACGGTGCTGGACACACTGGGTGACTTGGCGGATGGGATGAACTACAGCCTGCGCCATTTTCATATGCCGGAAAGAGATGCCCAAGAGCTGAAAACCTTTCTGGGAAAGGGACCGGCCCACTATGTGAGATGCTCCGTGCCGGAAGGAACGCCGGAGGAGCTGTGCCGTGAGGTGCAGGATTTCTATGAGGAATATTATGATACCCACTGCCAGATAAAGACTGCACCCTATCCAGGAATACTGGAGCTTATGGAGAGACTCAGGGCCGTAGGAATAAAGCTGGCGGTCATTTCCAACAAGCAGGAGCCGGCAGTGAAGGCGCTGGCCGTAAAATATTTTCCCGGACTCCTGGAGTTGGCCGTCGGCACCAGTGAACTTATACGCTGCAAGCCCGACCCCTCTGCGGTGCTCTCCGCTATGGAGAGGATGCAAGTCAGCCCCGAGGAGAGCGTATATGTGGGGGACATGGATGTGGACCTGAATACGGCGAAAAATGCCGGGATAGACTGCATTGGTGTAGCCTGGGGCTTTATGGGACGGAAAAAGCTGGAAACTCTCGGAGCCCGTCGTATAGCTGACACGGCCTCGCAGCTTGGAGATATGATACTGGGAAAAGAATAAGCAAAAATGTGCATAAAAACCGGAGCCCCGCTTCCTGTATAGTGGGGCTCCGGTTTTTTTACGTTGTGTATGGGCAAAGCATTATGCCATTACAGGGGACTTTTCTTTATCTGGGCCCAGCGGCGGGGATATTTGCCGGGGGTACCGTTAACCTTGCGTATGATTAGGGCACAGTGAGTCACATCGGTGCCTGGAATGGTATAGTCCAACTTCTTTTCTATCTTCCCGCCCAGAAGGCGGATGGAATTTTCCGCTTCCTTCAACTCCTGGTCAAGGTCGCTGCCCTTCATGGCAATAAAGGCTCCACCCTTTTTCACATAGGGCAGGCACAGCTCACACAGCAGATTCAGCCGGGCTACGGCCCTGGAAAGGGCAAAGTCAAAGCTCTCACGATAGCCTTGGGGAATCTCCTCAGCCCTGGCATGGATGCATTCCACATCATCAAAACCCAACTTTTCACAGCTGTTTTTCAGAAAGCCGATGCGTTTGTCCAGGCTGTCAAGCAAGGTAAGCTTCAGCTCCGGGCAGGCGATCTTCATGGCAAGGCCGGGAAATCCGGCCCCGGTGCCCACATCTATTGCCCGCCTGCCGGAAAAGTTATCCAGGCACAACAGCTGGACGCAGTCAAGGAAATGCAGACGGGCCACATCCTCCTCACCGGATATGGCAGTGAGGTTCATGACCTTGTTCATCTCTTCCAGATATTCATAATAGACCCGGTAGCGCTCCAGGGCCCTGGCCTCCAAACTGAGACCAAGAGATTCAAAACCGGAGCGGAGCAACTCTTCAAGCATGGTCATGCACCTCGGACTGAATAGAAATTATGATCACCAATGGCTATGGTCAGGTCAAGGCTGGAATCGAACCAGCCGCTGCCATAGGCGGGATTAACAAAATACAGACTGTCCCCTACGGTGTTGTAGCCGTCCAGACACAGACAGGCGGCAATGCGGGCCATCTCATCGGGTGTCGCATAGACGCTGCCGTTGGATATGGGCTCAAACTGGATTATGTTATGGTCCATATCAAATATGACATCAAAAATGGTGGCGGGAAAATCGGGGCTGTCCACCCGGTTCATTACCACATTGCCCACGCCAATCTGCCCGGCCAAAGGCTGCTGCCAGGACTCGGCGTAAATTATCTGGCTAAGCCAGAACAGCTCCTCACTGGGGTAGTTCAGATCGTAATAATCCTCACCGCCCGGTATTATGCGGGCATTAAGAGTGGAGACGTACATTGCCTGCTCTCCCTTCTCAATCTCCGTATCCAGGCAGAGAAAGCGGCTGAGCAGGTCATATGGGAGGTACAACTGGCCTCCTGCGATGAACCAGCCCTGGGGGGCATAGAAATATCTGCCGTTGCCGGTGAGGTATTCCATGGAGCGGCTGCCGGTGAAATCCGTACCGGACAGAGTCAGAGTAAAGGCTGCCTCATCCCCTTGCCAGCTCCAGTCTATATGGAGATAGCTGCATATCGCACCTGGGCTGAGGTACATCTCTCCATCCCTGATGCAGCCCTGATCCATGAGCAGCCCGTCAAAGTACACGGGGAACTGTTCATATCCCGGCTCAGGATGCTCCTGAGGTAGACTCAACTCTGCCGTGTATTGCTGAGCGGCAGTCTCTGTCTCCTGCTTTCCCGTACAGCCGCAGAGACAGAGACAAAGGAGCAGGGCCAGAGCGGTAAATTTATTCCTGTTCCCCATCGCGTATCTGTTTGAGGGCCTGAGCCAACTGATCGGGGCATGAGGTCTTCTTCATACCGCAGCGGATGCCTTCCATACGTTCTATGGCGTCGTCCACACTCATGCCTTTCAGCAGTCGGGAGATGCCCTGAAGATTACCGGGACAGCCGCCCATAACATCAACGTTTACTATGCGGCCATTCTCTACCTCTATATCCATAAGCTGAGAGCATACGCCCCGGGGTCTGTATTGAAATTTCATATTATGTCGTTTCCTTTCCCTGTTTATCCAGCACATGATAACATGAGGGTGAGGTTTTTTCAAGTGGCCATGATATCCGGCGAACGAAGCTCATAACTTTATATGTATAAACTTATGAGAGGACGGGTGAGTGGATGCAGGCGGCGAAAAAACTGGCGATGATGGGCTGCGCTACAATGGTAATGTATGTGCTGGCTATAAGCGGAGCGGGAGAGAGGATTGGTAATGCAGTGCTGGAGAAGCTGGGGGATGACAGAATGAAAAACGTGGTTGTGGTATCGGATAATCTGAAAGCAGCGCCGGCGGCTGCATCCACGCTGAGTTTGAACGTCAGCGCCACAGCGGAACCGGTGCAGAAGATAACGGCCATGGCGGAGAAGAACGCCGGGAGCCTGCCGGAGATGGAACTCATGTATCCGGCGGAGGCGGCTGAAGAAACGGAAACCGGGGACAATCTGGAAATAATGGAGACTACCATTGACGGCGGGCTTACCATAAACAACGCTACTCAATACTGGGTGGATGCGGCTCAGATAGTATCCGACGGGCCGGGCATCAGCCTGCCTTACGGGGAGCCACAGATACTCATAATACATACCCATTCCAGCGAGGCTTATACCCAGGCGGGACTTGACAGATATGAGCCCAGCGACACCAATCGTACGGAGAATACGGAATTCAACATAGTGCGCATAGGGGATGAGCTTACGGAGATATTCCAGGAAGCGGGGCTGAACGTTATCCATGACCGGGGAATATATGACTATCCCAGTTACACCGGCTCATATACCCGCTCCGGCCAGGCTATAGAGCAGTACCTGAGGGACTACCCCAGTATAAAAATAGTGCTGGACATCCACAGAGACGCTCTGGGTACCGACGACGTGGTATATAAGACCATGGCAGAAGAAGATGGTGTGGTTGCCAGCCAGATAATGCTTCTGGTAGGTACCGATGAGAGCGGGCTGGAACACCCCAACTGGCGGCAGAACCTGGCCATGGCATTATATCTGCAAAACTCCGTGAATGCCAGACACCCCACGCTGATGCGGCCGGTATCCCTGGTACGGGAACGGTATAACCAGCATCTCAGCCCCGGTTCCATGATTGTTGAGGTGGGCAGCAACGGCAACACTCTACAGGAGGCTTTGGCGGCCATACGTCTTTTTGGCAACGCGGCAGCCCCGGCTCTTGTCCAGCTGGTGGAACAGCCTCAGGAGGGAGCCTGAGTGACAAAGCCATGTGAGGAAAAAGACAAAATTTTTTTGAAAAAACTCTTTACAAAGTCCAGGACATGTGCTATATTCATTTCAGTAATAAGAATCATTATTGAATTGAGGTGCCCATGGAAAATAAAAGGAAAAACAGCAGAAAGCGCCAGGCTATACTGGATGCCCTCTGCGCCACAAAGGAGCACCCCACGGCAGAGATGCTGTATAGGCAGCTGAAAGCCGATTATCCTGAGCTCAGCCTGGGCACGGTCTACAGGAATCTGGGCGTTCTGGCTGAAGAGGGGCTGGCGGTAAGTGTATGCCGGGTGGCCGGCCAGGAGCGCTATGACGCAACGACAGCGCCTCACGCCCATTTCGTTTGCCGCTCATGCCGAAAGGTCATGGATATGGAGCTGCCGGAGGCAGTGGCCGAGACTTGCTGTGAGCTTGACAGGGAATACGGCTTTATGGCCGAGGAATGTTCCCTCACTATATGTGGGCTTTGCAGCAGCTGCCGTAAGCTGCAGACCAGCTGATAAATTTTAGTTTTTTATTGCAAATTCTGCAATAAAAATATATAATCAAAACACACAAGACATAATTACTTATCAGGAGGAAAGTTACTATGAAGAAATGGGTATGTCCGGTATGCGGTTACGTTTATGAGGGAGAGAATCCCCCCGAGTTCTGCCCCCAGTGCAAGGTTCCCGGCTCCAGATTCACCGAGATGAAGGAAGGCATGGCCTGGGCTGCTGAGCATGTTGTCGGTGTAGGCAAGCAGTTTGGCGCCGACGTTCCCGAAGAAGTCAAGGCTGAGATCATTGCCGGTCTGAAGGCCAACTTCGAAGGCGAGTGCACCGAGGTGGGTATGTACCTGGCCATGGCCCGTGTTGCCCATCGTGAGGGATATCCTGAAATCGGCATGTACTGGGAGAAGGCCGGCCTGGAGGAGGCCGAGCACGCCGCCAAGTTTGCCGAGCTCCTGGGCGAGGTTGTT
>ENA-ORTU01003166-ORTU01003166.1-human-gut-metagenome-genome-assembly--contig:-NODE-3166-length-13823-cov-12.612870_pt1 | contig 13823 bp, 10 predicted proteins | sample MGYA00241910_ERZ509184 | MGnify/ENA primary metagenome ERZ509184 (study PRJEB26280, sample SAMEA2338847) | human gut metagenome | biome: human gut; feature: human-associated habitat; material: faeces... | reverse complement strand
CTTCTTACAATACTGATACGACGCAGGACGGTTCTCTGGATGATACAGGGCAGGAAAATGATAATACAGATACAGAAGATGGATCTTCTGATGATGGAAGCAGTGATCAGACATCGTCTGACGATACAGGGGATGATTCTTCCGATCAGATTGATTATCCCAGCGATGACAATTCCGGTGACAGCACAGATGGTTCTCTGGATAACTCTGATACATGGGAAGACAATGGAGAGGAAGTTCAGCAGATAGAGTATTAATCAATCTGACGCAGGACTTCACGCTAAAGCATTTTTCAAACCCGCTCCAAGATAAACTGGATTATTTGTATTATTTTACGAAATTACTATAATTATGTTTTTGTTTCTCAATAAATGGTATAATCAAACTGTTATTAACATTCAGGAGGCTTTTTATGAAGAAACAAAACAGGTTACTATCACTAATTCTATCTCTGTTCCTTCTGCTGTTTACCTTAGTTCCGCAATCAGCACTGACGGTAAAAGCTGAAGGCAACAGTGAGATGGCAGTTCATTTTATCGACGTTGGACAGGGAAATGCCATCTTAGTACAGTCCGGAGGACAAAATCTTTTGTACGATGGCGGGGATCAGAGCCATGCTGATCTGATCATCTCCTACTTACAGGAACAGAATGTGGAAAACATTGACTATATGATCGCTTCTCACTATGATGAAGATCATATCGGCGGTCTTGTTCCATGTATAGACAATTTCTCTGTAAGTAATATATTCGGACCAGACTATGTACATACTTCAAATTTATTCAATAATTTTATGAATACTGCCACTGCAAATGCAATTATCGTACAGTATCCTTCTGTAGGTGAAACATTTGATTTTGGCACCGGAAGTTTCACTGTTCTTGCACCGAATGGTATCAGCCAGAACAGTAATGATAACTCTCTTGTAATCAAACTTGAAAATGGTTCAAATAGCTTTATTTTTACCGGAGATGCAGAGGAAACCAGTGAACAGGATATGATCAGTACTGGTATGAACCTTGACTGCGATGTTCTTTCTGTTGGTCATCATGGGTCTGCAAGTTCAACTACCTGGGATTTCCTTGAGGCAACTTCTCCATCTTACGCAGTCATAAGCTGCGGAATCAATAATCAGTATAATCATCCGTCAGCAGATACAATGGGACGTTTATCAGATATGGGAATCCCTGTATTCCGAACAGATAAACAGGGTACGATCATTGCAGTCTCCGATGGAACAAATATTTCCTGGTCACAGGAGCCATGCAATGATTATTCTTCCGGAGACTCCTCTGTAAATGCTTCTGCAGGTGGCGCTGGTGGAAACTCCTGGCAGGAAGAAACTACCACTTCTGATCCGGTACCTGAACAGGAAGAATCCAACAATGCAGATGTAGGAACAATGGTATGGATCCCTGCAACCGGCGAAAAATATCACAGCATTCCCAACTGTGGAAGAATGAACCCGGATACAGCCAGACAGGTATCCAGATCAGAAGCCGAAGCTATGGGATACGGACCTTGCAGTAAATGTTACTGATAAACAAAAACAGCCGCATTTGCGGCTGTTTTGTTAAAATCCTTCCTGTCTGCGTACTTTCCAGAGTTTTGCACGTTTCTGTGCAGCTTCATTCTCTATCTGCTGAGTAACTCCCTCAATGATAAGTCCCGGTACTTCCACAGGATGCTGATGTTCATCTGTTCCAACCATAATAAAATATGCGCGGTTGATCATGGTTCTGGTTCCATCAAGGGCTTCACAGTAAGTATCAATACGTACTTCCATGGAAGAACGTCCCACATGTGTAAGCCGTCCGATGAGAACGATGGTATCGTTCACTCTGGCTCCGGCTTTGAAATACATATTGTCTACTGCAACAGTTACCACATTCATTTCCGCATGACGCTTGGCAACAATACCTGCTGTTTCATCAATCCATGCAAGCAGCTGTCCGCCAAACAGATAACCTGCGGCATTCAGACACTTTGGCATTAATAAATGAGACTGCTCTGTTAAGGAATCCTCAACTCGTTTCATTTTTCTTTCTGACATTTCTTTTCTCACTTCCCCTTTATCATGCTTTCTGTTGGCTATTATAGCACGTTCCATGATTTTGTGTTATATTTTTCATAATTTTCCTTCTGTATAATTTTAAAGCGTTATCACTTTAATATGAATGTATGAAAAAAAATACAATCTTTGTCTTGCCTTTCCCATCACTTTACTGTACAATGTTTAAATAGGTACAAATACAAATGTTCGCCATAGTAAAACACTGATCGCAAGGATGCATCTGCAATTCACTGTATCAGTGTTTTTTAATAAAATTCACTATAATATGCATTATTTACGAGTATTGCTATAAGTGAATTTGCGAATATTGCTGTAGATAAATAACGGGGAAATGAGGAATGATATTATGGAAAAACATGAAATGATGAGTCTGGAAGATTCCGGACAGCTTCGTGACAAAATAAGATTCTTTGAACAGGAACTGCTCAAGAATCATCATATCGATCCAAATCTGTATGTAGAATATAATGTAAAAAGAGGTCTTCGTGACTCCGCAGGTAAAGGTGTCCTGACAGGTCTTACAGAGATTTCTGATGTTAATGGTTATAATCTGATCAACGGCAGACAGATTCCGGCTGATGGACGTTTATACTATCAGGGAATCAATGTACAGGATATCATCAGTGGTCTGAACGGAAGACGTTTTGGATTTGAAGAAACAATTTATCTTCTGATCTTCGGTAAGCTCCCTGATAAGGAAGAACTTTCCAGATTTCTGGATATGATGTCTGATATGGAGGAGCTTGGCGGTCGTTTTGTCCGCGATGTTGTTATGAAGGGAACCAATGCCAATATTATGAATGCCATGCAGCGTTGTGTTCTGGCTCTCTATACATATGATGACAATCCGGAAGATATTTCTCCTGAAAATGTACTTCGTCAGTCTCTGGAACTGATTGCAAAGCTTCCTGAAATTGCCGTATATTCTTACCATGCATATCGCCATTTCAGAAAGGATGATACCTTATTTATCCGTAATCCGCAGAAGGGGCTTTCTCTTGCCGAGAACATTCTTCTTATGCTTCGCCCGGATGGAAAATACACAGAACTGGAAGCAAAAGTTCTGGATATTGCACTGATCCTGCATGCTGAGCATGGTGGCGGTAATAACTCCACTTTCACCACTCATGTGGTAACTTCTTCAGGGACAGATACCTACTCTTCTACTGCTGCATCCATCGGATCTCTGAAGGGACCTCGTCATGGTGGAGCAAACCTGAAAGTTCAGAATATGTTTGCTGATCTGAAGTCTCATGTAGATCAAGATCACTGGGATAACGAAGATGAAATCATAACTTACCTCAAGAAGGTTCTGAATAAAGAAGCATTTGACCATGCAGGGCTGATCTATGGTATGGGGCATGCAGTCTATACACTTTCCGATCCTCGAGAAGTGATCCTGAAACGCTTTGCCCAGGCACTTGCTGAGGAAAAGGGAATGACAGAGGAATTCGAGCTTTATAACAGAGTAGAAAATATTGCCGGCAAACTGATTATGGAACATAGAAAACTGTTCAAGAATGTCTGCGCAAATGTGGACTTCTACAGTGGATTTGTATACAGCATGCTTGGTATTCCGGAAGAATTATTTACTCCGATCTTTGCTATTGCACGTATGCCGGGCTGGAGTGCTCACCGTCTGGAAGAACTGATCAATGCAAATAAGATCATTCGTCCTGCTTACAAATATGTAGGACATCATACAGATTTTGTTGCTTTTGACGAAAGGTAAACAGATGAAACTTATTACTGGCTGCGGTTCATTCCGCAGCCGTTTTATTATGTCACTAAAGTGAGCTTCCCGCAGAAAGAGAATCCTGCGCTACTGTCCACTGGTAATATCGTTACTGTTCACTCCGTTCACAGTAACGTAATATCCTTTCTCGTAAAAATATAATTTGCATTTGTTGTATGAGGTCTGTATAATCAAAATAAATCCGAAAAAGGAGGTATTCTCTATGGCAAAAGAACAGATTGCAGTTGCAGAACTGGTTTTAAATATGATCCTTGGAAAGACAGGCGGTACACGTGTAGATTATTTCCCACAGAAACCGGATTTTCCGTTTGATGCAGTTTATGAGCAGGCATTTGTACGTGCCACACCGGAGAATCAGGGAATCTCCTCTGATCTGTTTACTGCTCTTCTTCGGGAACTGGATGCTTCCAAAGATACGGAAATGCATCATTTTATGGCACTGCGTCATGGCAAGGTAATCTGTGAATGTAATTTTGCACCATACCCTAAAGGAATGTGGCATATTACACATTCCATGTGCAAGAGCATCACAGGTATGGCAATCGGCATGTTGATCGAAGAGGAAAAATTAAAGCTCGATGAAAATATTTATGACATTTTTCCGGATCATATAAATGCCTTTTCAAAGATTTTCCGCCCTGTGATCACAGTAGAGAATCTGCTGACCATGACAAGCGGCATAACTTTTAATGAATCAGGTATCGTGTCCGGAAATGACTGGCTTGGAAGCTTTCTGAATGCATCTGTCAATGGAAAACCCGGAACGGAGTTTCAATATAACAGTCTGAATACTTATGTTCTTTCTGCAATCGTGACGAAACGTACAGGAGAAACCCTGACCGAATATCTGACTCCGAGACTGTTTGGTCCTCTTGGTATCACGAAATATTACTGGGAAACCTGTCCGAAAGGAATTACAAAAGGCGGCTGGGGACTGTTTCTCTGTGCAGAAGACATGGCAAAACTTGGCCAGCTGTATCTTCAGAGGGGAAAATGGAATGGTCAGCAGCTGGTGTCTGAATATTGGATAGAAATATCTACGGCACGACATCTGAAAACTCAGAATGACACCTATGGATATGGATATCAGCTATGGATGGAACAGCGCCCGGGAAGCTTTGAATATAATGGAATGTTGGGACAGAATGTTATTATTTATCCGGATATGGATATGGTTCTTGTCACAAATGCCGGAAATAAAGAAATGTTTCAGGACTGTATCATGCTGAATATCATTCGGAAATATTTCCCTGTTAATTATCATCCCGCCGATGTTCTACCTGAGAATCCACTCTCCTATAGTCTTCTGAAACGGTTGTGCGGAGAACTGGAAAATGGAGAGAATAATAACAGAAGTACTTCTCTGCGCGGGAGATGGAAAAGAAATGTAGTTTCCAGAAGGAAGCATTCAGATAAAAAGTACAGCTACCGTATTTCAGCAGCCGTTGATCGCCCATCTGATCATCACAGTTTTATGCGGGCTGTAAGCGGCAGAACTTATGTTATGGAACAGCAGAATATTGGAATTGCGCCGTTGTTTGTGCAGGTATTCCACAATAATATGACAGATGGTATTTCTGAAATTTCTTTTACTTATGATGCAGGAAACTTTTACGTTTCTTTTACCGAAGGTGAGGTGATCCATAAGCTTCCTGTTGGATTTGGAAGGGCTGCGGATGGCTGTGTTGATCTTCATGGAGAACATTACCTTGTAGCTACACTGGGAGAATTTGCAAGGGATGAAAACGATATCCCTGTATTAAAGCTGGAAATTACTTTTATAGAAGAATGTGTGAAACGAAAGGCGCACATTTTCTTTCATGAAGATGATAAAATTGAGATCAGATGGAACGAAACACCCGGTAAAAAAATGATCCTGGCAGGACTGAGTTCTATTACTGAAGAACTGTCAGGAAACTTCCTGTATAATTCGCTTCTGGGAGATCATAATATTACGACAGAACTGCTGCACCGGCTTATGAAACAGACGATTGAGCCTGTTATAAGGGGATATCTGAAGAGACCGAAAGAAACAGACAGTATTGATACAGATGAGTGAATATAATAAAGTCTCATATACAAAAATGCATTTCTCACTAAACGATTAAGATGAGAAATGCATTTTGCATTTTACAGGTTGATTTTATTTATGGTATGAATTATTCACGAGGATTGCTATAGTTCTGTTTAGTCCTGTTTTACATTAAAAGCTTTCATTCCCGGATATACTGCGCTTGCGCCGAGCTCTTCTTCGATACGGAGAAGCTGGTTGTATTTTGCAACACGTTCGGATCTGCTGGGAGCTCCAGTCTTAATCTGGCAGGTGTTCAGTGCTACTGCAAGGTCTGCAATTGTTGTATCTGCTGTCTCGCCGGAACGATGAGAAGAAATTGCGGTGTAGCCTGCTTTGTGAGCCATCTTGATTGCTTCCAGTGTTTCAGATACGGAACCGATCTGGTTTAATTTGATCAGGATCGCATTACCTGCACCAAGGCTGATACCTTTTGCAAGTCTTTCTGTATTTGTAACAAACAGGTCGTCACCGACAAGCTGTACTTTGTCACCAAGTCTGGCTGTAAGTTTCTGCCATCCTTCCCAGTCTTCTTCATCCAGACCGTCTTCGATGGAGATGATCGGATATTTCTCGCACAATTTAGCCCAGTGCTCAATGAGCTCTTCGGCTGTGTATTCTGTTCCAGCTTTCGGGAGTTTGTAGTAGCCTTTGCCTTTCTCGCTCTTCCATTCGGAGGAAGCTGCATCCATCGCAATCTTGAAATCTTTGCCCGGCTCATAACCTGCTTTCTTAACTGCTTCAAGGATTGTCTCGATTGCTTCTTCATCAGATTTCAGTGCTGGGGCGAAACCACCTTCATCACCTACAGAAGTAGCAAGTCCGCGTTCTTTCAGAATAGAAGCAAGTGCGTGGAATACTTCTGCACACCATCTTAAGCATTCTTTGAAGGATGGTGCACCGACTGGCATGATCATGAATTCCTGTACATCCAGCCCAGAGGATAATGCATGGCATCCACCGTTTACAATGTTCATCATCGGAACCGGGAGACGGTTTCCGGATACACCGCCAAGGAAACGATACAGCGGAATTTCAAGGGACGCTGCGGCTGCTCTGCAGCATGCAATAGATACTGCAAGAATTGCATTTGCTCCCAGTTTGGATTTATCCTTTGTTCCGTCTGCTGCAATCATGGCTGCGTCTACAGCGTAGATATCGCTGGCATCGAGGCCTTCGATTGCTTCATTGATCGTTGTGTTGATGTTTTCTACTGCTTTCTGTACACCTTTTCCAAGGTAGCGAGCTTTATCTCCATCTCTTAATTCCAGAGCTTCAAATTCACCTGTGGAAGCACCGCTTGGAGCTGTTCCTCTTGCAACAGTGCCGTCCATCAGATATACTTCTGCCTCTACTGTCGGATTTCCTCTGGAATCCAGAATTTCTCTTCCTACTACTTTCTCAATTTCTAAGTACATGATAAATCCCCTTTCTGATATTACATTAAACTCCTGGTACATCACTTTTAAAAAGCTGTGTTTATGCAATGCGCGAGATACAAAAATATAACTGTTAAAAAGGATGTACCAAAGTGTAACAGACCATTGGCTATATGGGCTGTATGCATATGAATCATATCTGGTATACGGCTTCAGCATGACCGTGGTTTTAATAAAATTGCAGATATAATTCATGAGTTCCGAAGACTTCAGCTTGGCTTCGGATGGAGTTTAAATGATTGATTCACGCGAGAGTTTATTTTATCTAACTCTAATGGTTAGTATATTCTAACTGCTTTAAAAATGCAAGAGATAAATTTGATAAATATTGAGAAAGTATTTCATAAAAGAAAAGTCAAGTACTATTTTATTATGCATTAAAATAATACTTGACTTTGAAATATTTTTAGATGCTATATGTCGTTTTAATAATTATATTAATGAGGGCATTTTGCATAAGTAACTGTATGTGAATAAACAGCATTTGCTACATATCCACATTTTTCACAACGCTGACAGGTATATACTTTTGTTGAACAACCACCTGAACTATTTTTTTTATGTGCAGTGACATATCCTTTAACCATGCTATGTGTACATAATGCATATGTAGAAGCATTATAATCATCATCAATAGGTAATTGCGTACCATCCAAATAAATGAAAACGTTATCGCTTTTTGAAAAATCAATAGATGTTACTATATCTGAATTTCTAATTGTAATTTCTTCGGCATCTGGCTCAAAAACAATATCTTCAAAACTTGCATCAGAAGACTGCATCGGCTCATACGCCAACACCGTTCCAGCTCCTGCGACAATTGTCAGTGCAGACACTGCTACCATAATTCCTCTCTGTAACAATCCTTTTTTCTTTTCCTTCATCATGTAGTTGATCCTCCTTTTTAAGATTTTCTTGTTCTTTCCGCTTTTCTTTTTATTGCTGAAAAGATTATTTTTCCACATAACCGGATTTTTGTCCGGAGTTGAGGCTTCGTTTACCAACAGTGTGGCATAGTCTTTGCGGCGTTCTTTTAAGCAGCCCTCTACGGCGGCGCTGTCACTGACTATTTCTGCTGTATCTATGTAAAGGAAAAGTAAAAGGTATGCCACCGGATTCATCCAGTGCAGGCACAAAACCAGAAGGCATAATACTTTTACCAGATTGTCGTGATTTTTCAGATGAGAATGTTCATGCTTATATACCATGTCATATTCTGAATGTAACATAGGGAAACTCTCTGGAAACACAATTTTCTGACGGAAAAATCCGATTGTACATGGTCCGCAGATTCCATCAGGAATCAGATAATATACTTGGTTATTGTCTGAATCTTCCACTTTATCAAATATATAATTCTGAATGGAATGAGCTCCTCTCCAGAAGCTGATGATTTGATAAATGGCAAAAATAATAATCGCTGCCAGCCATATCTTAGATATAACATCAAACCATTGTGGCATCCATATATACTCACCTTGTCTTTCTGGAGTGAAGGACAAAGAACCTGATAAATATAGTTGAGATTCATCTGTAATCAACATAAATGTTAGAAATACATCTTTTGGAATCAGATATTTTATTAATTGTACAGGAATCAGATAAAAGAAAATACCTGTTATCAGTAATCTTCTGCCTAAAGTGTAATTGTAATCAGCATGTTGAATCAGATACATAAGTAAACAGATCACAACGGGGATTGATCCTGCGATGGACATACAGGTCAGTAGTTTCATTAGATATCACGTCATTTCTTTTTAATGTATTCAAGTAAGTAATCTTTCTCTTCTTCTGTAAGTTCCTGCTCAGAAGTAAGGGCACTGACGAGGATATTTATGTCAGGTACCGGGTATCCGGATACAGGTGTGGAAACAGATGATCTGGATGTCCTTGCCTTTAAGTTTTTATCTTTTTCTTCAGCGATTTCATTTAATTTATCATATAAATATCGATTTCTTAGTCCAAGGATGAACATGGACACCGGATACAGTATAGATACTACTGCAGCACCGATCATATATAAAGTAAAAGCATGGGTATCGTCCACAGGAGGTTTGCTCATGAAGTTGACAAAAAAGCAAATACCAGAACATATGGTAAATAAAATCCAGCAGACAATTTCTATTTTTCTTTTCATTACTTCGTCTCCAGATGGTAATCTTCTATCAATTTCTTAACTGCATTTAGTGTATCATAACTGCACAAAAGTCACAACTGATTTTTATAGAATTATCAGACTTTTTGCCGCCATTCTTCGAGATTTATCGAGATTTTGTACAATAGATGCAAAAAAACCGGACAAAGAATCTTGAAGTCATCAAAATTCATGTCCGGTTTTGTATAGGAGTTACTGCCTGATGAACCTGGCAATTACCGATTTATTTATGAAGGAATGAAAACAGTCCTTTTTTCTTTTCATAAGGCTCTGAGGTAATTCCCTTTACTTCATATCCTGTGGCATTAATCGTCGCTTTTAATCTGGCTTCATCGACAGGTGCATCAGTGATAAGAGTGGTTTCGCCTTTGCTGTGGGAAGATGAGACTTTATCTACCTGGAAAGCTTTTCTTACTGCGTCATTGACATGAGATTCGCACATTCCGCACATCATTCCGTCTACTTTTACAGTTGTTTTAATCATAATAGCATCCTCCATTTTAATGATTTAGAAAAGTTAGTATTCACTAACAGTGATTATATCACATAAATTCCATTTTTACAATTTCTATGCAAGAGCCTGCGCAAGAGCTTTTTGAACAGCTCCAAGGATTCCTTCAGATGAGAATGTTGCACCACTTGCCGTATCAATTCCATCAGCGGACTGATTTCCCATGATCTGAGGATAGAGTGTTCCCCATGCATAGTCGAAATATTCCGGAGAATCACTGTTGCTCTGTTCAATAGAAGAAATCTGACCGTTCTGGATGATTACCGTTACTTCTACTCTTCCACTATAGCCGTAACTTGAAGCGGAGTATGTTCCGTCTTTATACGGTCCTTGTGGTTCAGGTGTCGGCTCAGGTGTTTCGTCTGGGGTTGGTGTCGGTGCAGGCATTTCAGTCGGAGCGGGTGTGCTTTCAGGAGTTGGTGTTACCTCTGGCGTCGGTGTTGCTTCCGGTGTCGGAGTAACGTTCGGAGTTTCCGTTGGAACTGGTGTCGGAGTTACTTTTGCGTTCGTTTTGGCAGCCTGTTTCTGGATATCTTTCATCGCATTTAAGATTCCTTTGGATGAATAGGTCGCACCACTGACAGTGTCGATTCCATCAGCGGACTGATTCTGAATGATTGAATTTTCAAGAACCTCCCATGCCTTCTGGAAAAACTGTGGTGTATCGGTATGCTTTACATCGAGAGATTTGATAATTCCTTTTTTTATCTTAGCAGTCAGGGTTACCGTTCCGCTGTAACCCTGTGCAGTTCCCGTATAAGTACCATCTTTGTATGGAGATTCTTTATCCGGATTTGGTGTTGGAACTGGTTTCTTTGTAGGTTTTGGTGACGGCGTTGGTGTTGGTGTGGCTGTTGTCTGGTTTCCTGATGGAATCGCCTGAGACAATGCGTTCTGGACTGCTGTGATAATTCCATTTGAGGAATAGGTAGCCCCACTCACCGCATCTACGTTTGGTGACTGGCTGGAAATAATTCTGCTGACTACACCCTGTGCATTGGCAAAATAGGAAGCTGTTTCGCTGGAGGCATCCAAAATATTGATTGATGCAATTTTATGATTGCTGACAGTTACCTGCACAGTGATCGTTCCACCGAATCCGGTTCCGGAGCCTGTATAAGTTCCATCCACATATCCGTCAGCCGGAACTTGTGTAGTTGGTGTGACAGTACTTCCTGCACCACCTCCGCCGGCAGCGCTGCCATTTGCAGCGGCTCCGGTAGAAGTATTTTTCTTTGTGACGGTTTTTATTTTACTGGCTTTTTTGGCTTTCTTTGATGTTTTTGCTGATGCTTTGCTGCTTTTTGCAGAAGATTCCTGTAAAGTTTCGTCGCGGGTATTTCCTGTTGCAATCAGTTCTTTGATATCATCAGTAGACATAATATTATTATCAGAAACTACAGCGGTTTCTACGGGGCTTTTTTCAGTCTGATAACAGGTCACACAGACTGCTGCAAAAACGGCAGCTGCCGGAAGAAGCTTTAACCAGGGTTTTAAATTATCCTGTTTCTGATTTGTTTCAGGATTCGTATTTTTTTTCTGCTCATTATTCTTGTTCATAAATCCTCTCCTCTTCTTTTATAACATTTCTGGAAAATATAGATAGCAAATTTCCTACTAACAGCATTATGTTAAATTTCAAAACTTATCCCCTCTGTATTTTCCAGAAACGTTATATAATTAAACAGACAAAACTAGCCGCTTTCACTACGTGACTTCACACTGAATATCTGTCATTTTATGTTTTACAAGGAAAAGAAACCCTGCCCTTTTGACCGGAATACAGGATTTCTTTTCTATGTCTGTGAATCAGTTAATTTTCACACTGAATTAATCCGATTATTTTACAGTTACTTTAAATGTCTTGGATACACCATTGCATATTACTGTAATCTTAGCTGTACCTTTCTTGATACCTTTTACTGTACCATTGGAAGATACGGTAGCAATTTTCTTATTGCTGGATTTGTATGTGATTTTTCCGGATGGAGTTGCTTTTGCTGTGATCTTAGTTGTTTTGCCGACTTTTACAGATACAGATGTTTTGCTCAGTGTAAGAGTTGGATTTTTAACTGTTACTTTGCAGGTTACCTTTACATCTCCGCATTTAGCTGTGATGACTGCGGTACCTTTTGCCTTTGCAGTAACCTTACCGGTTGTTTTGTTTACGGCTGCAACTTTCGGGTTACTGGAAGTAAATGTAACTTTTGCTGCAGCTGTTCCTGTTACAGTTGCCTTCAGTGTAGTTGTTTTTCCTTTGTAAACAGTGGCTGTTTTCTTGTTGAGAGTTACTGTTACCTTCGTATCTGCTTTAACAAGAGCCTCTACTGCTGCGTTCAGATGAGTGGTAGCTTCATCAACCTCTGCCTGAGTTGGCTTTTCTTTTGCAAGAAGATCCTTTGCTTCCTGAAGCTCTAACTGCATTGCCTTCCAGGAATCTGCTGTGTAATCTGCTTCTTTTAAGGCTTCTGCTTTTTCTACTGCTGCTTTTAATGCTGTTGTATCTGCTTCTCCTGCTTCCGGTTTTACGATGTTTGCATCTGTTGCATTAACTTCAAATACAGTATCTGCATATCCCATTGCATATACGGTGATTTTCCATTTGCCGGTTCCATCTGTTCCTTTTGGAAGCTGGCAGCGGTAGGAATCTGTCAGACCAAGCTGGATTCCCATTGCCTTGTGCATCCAGTTATCTGCTGCAAATTTTGTTCCGTAAGATGCCAGAACTTTATCACCATTTCCGTAGTAATCCCATTTTACAGCATACATTTTAGCACCAAGAGTACCATATCCGTCACCTGTAATATCTACTCTTAAGAATTCGCCGTAACTTCCGCTGGCTTCTTTTACTGTTGCGGTAACATTGGATGCTGTCTGGAGTGCCTGATCTTTAAGTCCGGAACCTGTACCGTTTGTTCTGGCCTTGAATGTGAATGTTCCATCGGAACCTTTTACAGCTTCTTTTAAGCCGTTTGTTTCAGCGGTAACATCCGCAACTGCACTATAGGACTGCAAATTGTTTTCTCCAAATCCTCCGGCAACTGTGCTTCCGTCTTCCACAACCTTGAACTGGGATTTGAAGGCTTCATAATCTTCTGCCTTTACTGCGACAGGCACATATTTCAGACCTACAACGCTGTAATGGTCGAATTCTGCAACGCTTCCGTTAGCTTTTGTGATCTGTCCTCGCTCAGGCTGATTCAGCTTTACAGTTGTTCCGTCCGTAAGAACTGCATCATTAGCTGAGGTCCAGTAGGAAATCTCATAAGAACCGCCGTTTTTGTCATACATGATTGCTTCACACTGGTAGCTTCCTCTGTGCAGGCCATGGTTTACAGTAGCTCTGGTTACTGTGTCGAAACCGCCTTTGTCAAGTTCATCATGGCTGTCTTTTGTTCCATTGGAAGCTGTGTTTGCAGCATTATAAACTCCCTCAGATGCCCAGTACTGTGTCCATGTCAGACCTGCATAGACATATTTGTAGCCTGTTTCTGCTGTTGCAGCGAATTCATCTTCTGCTGCTGCCTGATCGTCAACAAAAGGTGTTTCCTCATCGCCTGCAAAAGCATCAGCGGTGTCATCTGCTGCATCAAACTCATCTGTCTGTGCCTCAGTCTCCACAGCAGTATCAGATGTAAAATCCGCAGCCATAACCGGTAATCCTGAAACCATCATTGCTGCACTTAAAATTGCAGGAGCTGCCATTTTGATTAAATTTCCCTTACGCATACCTTTAAATCCTCCTGAATATGAGTTAATAAATAGTTACTGTTCACACACCACTATCCCGCGAGGTGTTTTGGCATGAATATGCCAA
>ENA-ORTU01003159-ORTU01003159.1-human-gut-metagenome-genome-assembly--contig:-NODE-3159-length-13846-cov-3.342035_pt1 | contig 13846 bp, 8 predicted proteins | sample MGYA00241910_ERZ509184 | MGnify/ENA primary metagenome ERZ509184 (study PRJEB26280, sample SAMEA2338847) | human gut metagenome | biome: human gut; feature: human-associated habitat; material: faeces... | reverse complement strand
CCGCTCCGAAATAGGGGAACGGCAGAGGATTTTTCCTACCGTAGGGGAGCACAGTGTGCTCCCATTTCTCTACCTATTCGCAGTGCCAGACAGTTTACTGCTACACAGGCGGTTTACTCTACGCAGGCGAGACACAAGGTGAATTGCCCGGAGGGCAAGAGAGGGTCCCCAGGGGGATGCCCGAGTCGCGCAATTCGTTTGTGCGTTATTACGGATAGTTCCTGCGGGTAATACATGAGGGTAAATGTTATCGTAGGGCGGGGTGCCCTCACCCCGCCGTATAACAACGGAAAACATCACGTTAAATCTTCATTTTAACGAAAAAATCCGGTTTTCCTCTTGCATTTTCCCGTAAAATGTGTTTTAATTATTCTGTTATAAATATTTCAATGCGATGAGCAGGAAAAGTAACGCTGTGTTCCTCTTTCTCAGAGAGAACGGTCCCATGGCTGCAAGCCGTTTATCGAGGTATGGCGCGAAGTTCCCCTGTGAGCACCGGTGCTGAATAGATGCAGTAGGCGCCGGCGAAGTAACGCTCCGTTACCGGCGTTCAATGAGTGCCCGATTTTTTCGGGAATCAGGGTGGTACCACGGAAGTTTTACGCCTTTCGTCCCTATTTTACGGGGACGGAAGGCGTTTTTTACGCTGTGAATGGGTGGCGAGATGACCCCATCCCGCCGTTTCTAACGTTGTGCACTCATTTATATGCGGCGGGGCACCCCGGGGTGGCTTCTCTTGCCCTTCGGGCAATTCACCTTCTGAGGTCGCTCTGCCCGGTATGCAACATTTCGCCGCCCTCAATTACAAAATCATATTCCAAAGGAGAATTGGTATGAAAGAAAAGCTGCAAGGCATTTTGCAGACCGCGAAGGAGCAGCTCGCTGCCGCGAAGGATTCGCGCGCGCTGGACGAGGCCCGCGTTAAGTTCCTCGGCAAAAAGGGTGAGCTGACTGCTGTGCTCAAGGGCATGAAGGACGTTGCCGCAGAGGAGCGTCCGGTTGTTGGTCAGCTGATCAACGACGTTCGTGCGGAGATCGAAACCATCATTGACAAGCAGAAGAAGCTGATCGAGCAGGCTGCGCTCGAGAAGAAGCTGGAGGCGGAGACCATCGACGTTACCCTGCCGGGTGAGGACGTTGTCATCGGCAAGAAGCATCCGCTGAACATCGTGCTCGACGAGTTCAAGGAGATTTTCCTCGGTATGGGCTTCTCGATCGCTGAGGGTCCGGAGGTTGAGCTGGATCACTACAACTTTGAGGCGCTGAACATTCCGAAGGACCATCCGGCACGCGACACGCAGGATACCTTCTATATTTCGGATAATGTTGTGCTCCGCACGCAGACCTCTCCGATGCAGGTCCGCACGATGGAAAAGCGCAAGCCGCCGATCCGCATTATCGCGCCGGGCCGTGTTTACCGTTCGGACGCCGTTGATGCAACCCACTCTCCGCTGTTCCATCAGATCGAGGGTCTGGTTGTCGATAAGGGCATCCGCATGAGCGACCTGAAGGGCATTCTCGAGCTGTTCGCAAAGAAGCTGTACGGCGAGGACACGGTTGTTCGTTTCCGTCCGCATCACTTCCCGTTCACCGAGCCGAGCGCCGAGATGGATATCCAGTGCTACCGCTGCCACGGTGAAGGCTGTCCGCTCTGCAAGGGCGAGGGCTGGATCGAGATCCTCGGCTGCGGCATGGTTCACCCCAAGGTGCTTGAGATGAGCGGTATCGACCCGAATGAATATTCCGGCTACGCCTTCGGCATCGGTCTGGAGCGTATGGTTATGGGCCGCTTTAAGATCGACGATATCCGTCTGTTCTATGAGAACGACGTTCGATTCCTGCACCAGTTCTAAACCTGCACCCGTAGGGCGGGATGACTTCATCCCGCCGCACTCTCCCGCATGTTACAAGCGATACGTATTACCGTAGGGCGCGACGACCCCGGCGCGCCGCTCGTAAGTATATGCAGGCGGCAAATACGGCGCGCCGAGTCGTCGCGCCCTACGGACAACAATAACACCAAAAGGAGTGTTCCTATCAATGAAACTGCCATTATCTTGGCTTTCGGATTATACCGATATGAACGGCATCACCCCGAAGGAGTATGATGCCAAGCTGACTATGTCCGGCTCCAAGGTCGAGGAGGTTTACTACCTCGGCGCGGAGATCGACAACGTTGTGACCGGCAAGATCCTCGAGGTTGTCGATCACCCGGATTCCGACCATCTGAAGATCTGCCAGCTCGATGTCGGCAAGGAGAAGCCGGTGCAGATCGTCACCGGCGCACCCAATGTAACGCCTGCGTCCGTTGGCGAGATCTGCCCGGTCTGCCTGCACAAGTCCACCTTGCCGGGCGGCGTGAAGATCACCAAGGGCAAGCTGCGCGGCGTGCCGTCTAACGGCATGATGTGCTCGTTCCAGGAGCTGGGTCTGTCCCACGGCTGCGTACCGTATGCGTGCGAGAACGGCATTCTGTTCCTGCCGGCCGGCACCCCGGTTGGCGAGGACATCAAGAAGGTACTCGGTCTGGACGACTGGGTTTCCGATTTTGAGATCACGTCCAACCGCCCGGACTGCCTGAGCGTGATCGGTCTGGCCCGCGAGACTGCGGCTACCTTCGACCGTCCGTTCAGCGTCAAGACCCCGGAGGTAAAGGGCGTGGGCGACGACATCAACAAGTATATGTCGGTTGAGGTCAAGGACACCGACCTGTGCCCGCGCTACACCGCCCGCATTGTCAAGAATATCAAGATCGAGCCGTCTCCGGCGTGGATGCGCGAGCGTCTGCACGCTTGCGGCGTTCGTCCGATCAACAACATCGTTGATATCACCAACTATGTTATGCTCGAGTACGGCCAGCCGATGCATGCGTTCGACTACAAGTGCCTGTCCGATGGCCGCATTGTTGTCCGCCGTGCCCGCAACGGTGAGTCCATCCAGACTCTGGACGGCGTGGATCACGATCTGAGCGACAAGATGCTCGCCATCTGCGACAACGACAAGCCGGTTGCTGTTGCAGGCGTTATGGGCGGCGCAAACTCTGAGATTATGGACGACACCAAGACCGTCGTTTTCGAGTCCGCAAACTTCCACGGCGCTACCGTTCGTATCACCGCAAAGGCGCTTGGCATGCGTACCGAGGCCTCCGGCCGCTTTGAGAAGGGCCTTGATCCGCGCATGACCCTCGATGCGGTCAACCGTGCGTGCGAGCTGGTGGAGCAGCTGGGCGCAGGCGAGGTCATCGACGGCATTATCGACGTTGATAACTCCGACCCGAACCATAAGCGTCTGCCGTTCGAGCCGGACAAGATGAACGCCCTGCTCGGTCTGGAGCTGTCCGCTGAGGAGCAGGTAAAGCTGCTCGAGAAGCTGGACTTCAAGATCGAGAATAACGAGGTCGTTGTGCCGTTCTTCCGCACCGACATCAACCGCATGTGCGACGTGGCTGAGGAGGTTGCCCGCATGTACGGCTACGACAAGATCCCGACCACGCTGTACGCAGGCGAGATGGTACAGGGTGAGTTCACGCCGTCTCAGCAGGCGGAGCGCGCTGCCGCTCTGGTTTGCCGCGAGGCCGGCTTTGACGAGTCCATGAGCCACTCGTTCATCTCCCCGAAGTTCTACGACATGATCGGCTGGGACGAGAACGACCCGCGCCGTATCTCCACCACCATCCTCAACCCGCTGGGTGAGGATTTCAGCGTAATGCGTACTACCGTGCTGCCGTCCATGCTGGATAATCTGGCGCACAACCATGCACACCGCAACCCGACCGCTTCGCTGTACGAGCTGGGCACCATCTACACCCCGACCGTCAAGGACGGCAAGGCTGACCCGGACGTACTGCCGCACGAGGAGAAGATCCTGACCCTCGGCAGCTACGGCCGCCTGTCGTTCTTCCAGTTCAAGGGTGCCATCGAGGCGCTGCTGCGTGAGCTGAACATCAAGGGTGCATCCTTCGCTCCCGAGAAGGCCAACCCGTCCTATCACCCGGGCCGCTGTGCCAAGGTGCTCATCGACGGCAAGGAGATCGGCGTATTCGGCACCATTCATCCGACCGTTGCCGCACGCTACGGTCTGTCCGGCGAGGTACTCGCTGCCGAGCTGCAGATGGACGCACTTCTGGCTGCCATCGACCCGGAGAAGCTCTATCATCCGCTGCCCAAGTTCCCGGCTTCCACCCGCGATATCGCGGTTCTGGTTGACGATGCCGTTCCGGCAGCCTCCATGCAGGCCGCTGTTGAGAAGGCAGCAGGCAAGCTGCTCGAGTCGGTCAAGCTGTTCGACGTTTACAAGGGCAAGGGCATCCCGGAGGGCAAGAAGTCCGTGGCGTACTCGCTGTCCCTGCGCGCACCCGACCGCACCCTCACCGACGAGGAGTGCGACAAGGCAATGCGTGCCGCTATCTCGGCGCTTGAGACCGAGTTCGGCGCTCAGCTGCGCGGTTAAGTTTCCGAAAAAGTACAAAAAAGAGCAGATACGAAAGTATCTGCTCTTTTGCTTATTCGGATCATGTCATTCCCAGTCGTCGTACTCCCAGTCATCGGAATAATCATTCTATGTCCATTCGACGATTTTGTCGCCTGCAGGCGGCGCGTTCTTCGGCTCGACACTGGATTCGGTCGTGGTCAGCGTGATATCGAGCGACAGAATGCCGGTGTTCTTGGTGTGGCAGGTCACGCTCCATTTGCAGTTCTGCACACTGCCGGAGAACGTCAGCACGGTTTTGGTGGTGTTCCAGCTATCGGAGCGGCTTTCGAGTGTGCCCGAGAACGAGCCGTCCGCCGTGTTCAGCGTGTAGCTGCCGGTCAGGTTGTCATACGAATCGCTGCTCAGACCGTTGATTTTTGCGGTGTAGCGCGAGCCGCTTGCGGTGAATTGTTCATCGCCCAGCAGGTTGTTCAGGCGGTTTACGTCATTCTTTATGTTGAGATAAAAATCCTCCCAGCCAAGCTCATATGCGGTCATGTTGGATTCGTTCGCGGCAACGATGCTTTCGCCCACCGAGGTAAAGGTATTGTTCTTCAGAATCTTCAGATTTTCGCTGAACAGAGTGCCGAATGTGCTGTCCGCCCAGTTGATGTGCAGCCACGCGCCGTTCGACAGCGCCTTGAGATCGGCGTCGTCCGTTTCGTCCATCGCCAGAATCTTTGCCACGGCAGGGCACTTCAAATACAGGTCGCCGCTGTCCGCGCTGCATAGGAGCTCGAGCTTGACGTTGCTCAGCGCACTGCGCAGGAGGGCTGCCTGTGCGGCGGTGAGTACGTCATCCGCCTGCGAATCGCCGAGGAAATAAGACGCCAGCACGCGCAGATCGACCGTCACGGTCGCCTCAATGGCTTGTCCGTTCGCCAGAATTTCGGTTTTGACATCAACCTTGTAATCCTTGTTGCCGTCGATGGTGTCGAAGGCGGTGTACGCCGCGCCGATTGTCGCCACCGTGCGCAGCGTCTTGGCGTTTTCGGTGGATGGCTGTGCCTTGATCCACTTGTTGAGCACGGTAAACTTGCTGTCAATGTCGTTTACAAGCGCCGCGCGGTCATACAGCACGGCGGTCTGCATATCCTGATCCCACTGCACGGTCAGTCCGAACGCTTCCGCGAAAAAGCGCACCGGAACATAGGTGCGTCCGCCTTTTTTGTACGGCGCGGTATCAAGCTGCACGGTTTTGACGGTTTTGCCCGCGCTGTCCGTGACGGTAAGCTGCTTGCCGCCGAGCGCGAACGACAGCGTTTCGCCGCCCTTTTTCGCGGTGATTGCTCCGGCGTCATATGTGACCTCGGCGCCGAGCACCTCGGCAATGGCGCGGAAGGGAACCATCACGCGCCCGTTTACCTTTTCCGGCTGTGCGTCCGCAAAGTGGACATACGCGCCGTTGAGCTGCACGGAAAGCTGACAGCGGAGTTTGTATTCATCGCCCTCTGTCATGGCACGCGCTGTATCACGATAGCATTCCTCTAAATCACCGTCCCAGCCGAAGGACAGCCCCTCCAGATCGTCATACCCCCAGTATTCAACCGCCAGCGTGGGATTGCTGCGCACGGCGTCCAAGTGCTGCCGATAATGGTCACTGAGCGTATCATAATCGAAAACGCCGTAGGATGATTCCTGTTCCATGTACTCCTCCGCACTGTCATACCCAAACTGCTGATACATCGGCGGTGTGGCATCCAGTGCGAGCGCGCTCGGCGCCGAGCCGGCGAGCAGCAGCGCTGCGAGTGCGGCAGCGGCAAAACGGTTTCTCTTTTTCATATTGTGCCCCCTCACATCAGTGTTACTACCATTATACAGGAAAACAGTGGGATTTGTCTATCCGCAGTTTGGCGCAATTTGGCGGGCAAAAACCGTCATACTGTCCATGCGGGCGCATAGGGTAGAGCAAGGGAGGGCACTGCTATGTTTATCACGATCACACGCACGGGTCTGCACCGAATTGGTGTGGGACTTAGCGTTTTTGCGGTTCTGACCGCGGTTTTCATCCTGTTTCCGCGCGAAAATACTGAGCCGGCAGCCGCCGAACAGGCGGTTCCCGCGGCTGTCAGCGACTGGGGATTGTCGTTCCAAACCGAGGGTCAGCCGCCGGTCGGCAATGTCTCCGCCGAGGAACTGCGGCAGTATAACGCGTTTTACGTCGGTGACACGAGCCGAAAGATCATCTACCTGACATTTGACGCGGGCTACGAGAACGGCTGCACGCCTGCTATTCTGGATGCGCTCAAAAAGCATGACGCGCCTGCCTGCTTTTTCGTGGTGGGCAACTTCATCGACACCGCGCCGGAACTCGTAAAGCGCATGGCAGCGGAGGGGCATATCGTGGGCAACCATACGCTGCACCATCCGGATATGTCCGGCATTGCGGATAAGAGCGCGTTTGCGGCGGAACTGAACGGTCTTGAGGAGAAATACACCGCGCTGACCGGTCAGCCGATGCAGAAATTTTATCGTCCGCCGCAGGGCAAGTTCAGCGAGGAGAATCTTCGGCAGGCGCAGGAGCTGGGGTATACCACGGTCTTCTGGTCGCTTGCGTATGTGGACTGGTATACGGATAACCAGCCGACCGATGAGCAGGCATTCTCCAAGCTGCTGCCGAGGATTCATAACGGGGCGATCGTGCTGCTGCATTCCACCAGTGAGACCAATGCGAGGATTCTCGATGAACTGCTGACGAAGTGGGAGGAGGCAGGATATACGTTTGGTGCTCTGACGGAGCTGGCGCAGTAATTGAAAATGGAGAATGGAAGATGGAGAATGAATGTGTCCGCGCACAGCGCGGCAATTAAAATACGGCGCTCCGCGCCGTTCCTTAATTTTCAATTTTCCATTCTCAATTCTCCATTGCAAATAAAAAGACCTCTCCAAGTAAGGAGAGGTCTTTTTATTTGCTTTTACGGCATCATCACGCGGCCTTCAAACTCGGCGCGGCGCTTGATGTCCTTCATGACGGTATCGAACTGGTTGAGGTCGAGCGACTGTGCACCGTCGCAGAGGGCGTGTGCGGGATCGTTATGCGCCTCGATGATCAGGCCGTCAGCACCGGCAGCGATAGCTGCGCGGGACAGCGGCTGCACCATATCACGGCGGCCTGCTGCGTGGGACGGGTCGATGATGATCGGCAGGTGGCTGAACATCTTAACCAGCGGAACAGCGGAGATATCCAGATTATTGCGGATCAGCTTCTCAAAGGTACGGATGCCGCGCTCGCACAGGATAACATTGGTATTGCCGCCTGCAAAAATGTACTCGGCAGCCATGAGGAACTCCTCCATGGTGGCGGACAGACCGCGCTTGAGGAGGATCGGCTTTTTCGAGCGGCCCAGCTCCTTGAGCAGCATGAAGTTCTGCATGTTGCGGGCGCCCAGCTGGATGATATCTACATCTGCGAACAGGTCGAGATGCTTTTCGCTCATGATCTCGGTGACGATCGGCAGACCGGTCTGACGCTTTGCCTCGAGCAGCAGCTTGAGACCCTCGGCCTCCAGACCCTGGAACGAGTACGGGGAGGTACGCGGCTTGAATGCACCGCCGCGCAGGAAGGAGGCACCGGCAGCCTTAACGCGCTCGGCACACTCGACGATCTGCGCCTCGTTCTCGACCGAACACGGACCTGCCATAACATTGAAGTAGCCGGCGCCGATCTTGCGGCCCGCAACCTCGATGATCGTGTCCTCGGGGTGGAATTTGCGATTGACGGCCTTGAACGGCTCGGTCACGCGCTGTACACGCTCGACCACGTCATACGCCATAATGTCCCCTTCATCGAGCCGGGTCGTGTCGCCCATCAGGCCGAGGATAAGTGTATCCGCACCCTGGGAATAGTTGATCCGCAGCCCCATATCCGTGAAATGCTGCATCAGTTTTTCGACATGTTCCTTGTCGCTGTTTCGTTTGAGTACAACGATCATTTCAGTTCACTCCTTCACAATGTGATAAATTCTAAGTAGGATTTACGGTACGCTTAAGGCCACACCGCACAATTAAAGCGGCGGTGCTTTGCGGAAATTTTGTGTCCTGACTTTGTTGCAGTTTCACGGTAATACATCAAGTATTACCGCAAAACTGTGCCTCGTCAGTACGCAAAATTTACTCGCAAATCACTCTTGTTCAATTATGCGGTATTGCCTTAAATTTTTTCAGTTTTTTTACAGCGTACGATTTGAAGTATACCATATCAGAGGATAAAAAGAAAGAGCGATTTACGACAAATCGCCCTTTGATTTTCCACGGTTTTTGCACATGGTTGCATGCTGCTAACCGGATTCTTATGATGCTTTTGCCGCTTCGTCGGCCTTCAGCTCCTTGTATTTTGCGGTTACCGCGCTGCAGAACTCGTCCCAGCGGCCGCTGTTGATGAGGGTGGACGGACAGATTTTGCCCGAAAAGTCCTGATGTTTTTTCAGTGCCTTGGACGGGTTCAGATCATACTCGATCAGCAGCCGCGCACACAGCTTTTCGGTGTTGATGAGCGTCTGTTCGTAGTTGCCGTCCGAGTTGACGCACATTTCAATGCCGATGCCGTTCATGTTGCCGCCGTTCTTCTCCATGCCGTCGCCTGCGTGATAGGCAGTCTCATCATCCGGCAGATGGTGGTAGATCTCGTGATCGTCCACCGTGTAGTGCCACGAAACAATGCCCTCCTCGGCGTTGGCGTTCTGGTGGATGAACGAGTTGTGCGCGGCCGCATTTGCGCCGGTGCCGGTGTTGTCGGTCTCGTGGATGACGAGATACCTGATCTCGCGCTTCTGTCCCGGACGGGCGCGTGTGCCCTCGGGAAGAAAGTCGGTCATCACCGGAATATCCTCAATGTAGGTCAGACCGGCGTCGGTCTGCGGTTCGCGGAACACGATCTTCTGTGTCAGCATGCCCGCCGCAAACGACACGATCATCAGTCCGACCGTCAGCATCAGGCTGACCCGAAGTCCCTTGCTTTTCTTTTTGCGTGCCATGATTCACCTTGTCTTTTCAGAATTACATCGTCTTGCTTTTTCCATTGTACTACGTTTTACGCGATTTTTCAAAACAAAGACTGTAAACTTTCTATGTACAAGGGCAACATTATACAATCAGGACTGTGGCGCTTTACGGAAATTTTGCGTTCTGATGTCGTTGCGTTTTTTTATAATACGAAAGTATTATTGCAAAAACGCGCCTGATCAGCACACAAAATTTGCTCGTAAATCGCGCTTGTCTAATTATATGATGCTGCCCGGGAAAATTTCGGCACAACATCTGTAAAATCCGCAATAAAATCTTGCATTTGTATCCATGCTCGGGTATAATAAAAGTTACTCGGAGAGGCGAAGCCTTTCAGCAGAATTTCTTTGACCGCCCGGTTTCTGCGCGAAAACGGTGCCAAGGCCATACGGACAGCCGGGTCAAATGCCGAAACTGGCAACTTTGTTGCCTTATTGAATTTTATAAGTTGGCTGACTAAAAGCCGTGTGCCGCGGGCGCATCACACTTGTGAAACGATCAATAAGAGTACAAAGGCAACACCGTACAATTAGGACTGCGGCGCTTTGCGGAAATTTTGCACCCTGATTTCGTTGTGATTTTTTGCAATACAGCAAGTATTGCCGCAAAACCACGCCTTATCAGAGCACAAAATTTACTCGCAAATCGCTCTTGCTTCATTATGCGGTATTGCCTAAAAGTAACGATTCTTGCTATATAGACTCTTTCCTCTTCCATAAAACCTACGGAATGTGCAGAAGCATCTGCAAAAAGAGAACGATCATCCTCAAGTGAAAGCGTACCGTGTGTACCCCTTTCGCCTGGGGATTTTTTGGTATTGTGAGGATATGAAATGCAGAACAAGCTCAAACTTTACGGGTTCAACAACCTGACCAAGGCGCTGTCCTTCAACATTTATGATGTCTGCTACGCAAAGACCGAGCGCGAACAGCGTGACTACATCAAATATATCGACCAGCAGTACAACTCCGAACGACTGACCGGCATTCTCGAGCGGGTAACCGAGATGATCGGTGCGCATGTGCTGCACATTTCCAAGCAGGATTACGACCCGCAGGGCGCCTCGGTAACCTTTCTCATCGCGGAGGAGCACATGAAGCCGGCCCTTGAGCCGGATACCATCGTTGCACACCTCGATAAGAGCCACGTTACCGTGCATACCTATCCGGAGTACCATCCGGATACCTGCCTTGCCACCTTCCGCGTGGATATTGACGTTGCCACCTGCGGTGAGATCACGCCGCTGTCTACACTCGATTACCTCATCGGCTCGTTCGATTCGGATATCATCACCATGGACTACCGCGTGCGCGGCTTTACCCGCGATATCGAGGGCAAAAAGCTGTTCATGGATCACCATATGACGTCCATTCAGGACTTTATCGACCCGAAAACGCTCGAGCGGTACGACGCATACGACATTAACGTGTACCAGTCCAATCTGTTCCACACCCGTATGCTGCTCAAGGAGGTCGATCTCCAGAACTACCTGTTCAACACCGACATCTATGAGCTGCCGCCCAAGACCAGACTCAAGATTCACTCCGATCTCAGACGAGAGATGATTGAGATATTTTCGGGCAAGAACATCTACTGATTTCGATTGAAAATACATTTTCAATCGAGAAAGACAAACCGAACGATGTTCGGATTTGTCTCACAATAAAATTTGCGCGTCGCTGCGCGGCACACAAATTTTATTCCTTGTATAAAAACCGTGATACATGCTCCCGGTTTTTATCAATCTGCTGCGCAGATTGTATTTTATGCGCGCTTCGCGCGAAAGCGCAGCATATCATTCTCTGCCGAAAGAAGGCATTTTTATGGATCAATCCCGTGCGCCAATTATGGAGGCGCTCGAAAACTTCAAAGACATGCGCATTGTGCCGTTCGACGTACCCGGTCACAAGCGCGGACGCGGTTCGCCGGAATTAACGAAATTCCTCGGTCAGCAGTGCATGACGGTGGACGTCAACTCGATGAAGCCGCTCGACAATCTGTGCCACCCGACTAGCGTTATCCGTGAGGCCGAGGAGCTTGCTGCCGATGCGTTCGGCGCGGCGCACGCCTTCCTGATGGTGGGCGGCACGACGAGCAGCGTACAGGCGATGATTCTCTCCGTGGTCAAACGCGGCGACGAGATCATCCTGCCGCGCAACGTGCACCGCAGCGTCATCAACGCGCTCGTGCTGACCGGTGCGATTCCGGTTTACGTCAACCCGCAGATGAACGACCGGCTGGGCATTTCGCTCGGTATGTCGGTCGCGGACGTGAAGGCCGCTATTGAGAAGCACCCGTCCGCAAAGGCGGTGCTCGTCAACAACCCGACCTACTACGGCATCTGCTCGAACATTCGGGAAATCGTAAGGCTCGCGCACGCGGCGGGCATGAAGGTGCTGGCCGATGAGGCGCACGGCACACATTTCTACTTCGGTGAAAATATGCCGGTCTCCGCGATGGCGGCGGGCGCGGATTTAGCATCCGTTTCCATGCACAAGTCGGGCGGTTCGCTCACGCAGTCCAGCTTTCTGCTGTGCGGCCCGTCGATGAACGCGGAGCACGTTCGCCAGATCATCAACCTGACGCAGACGACCTCCGGTTCGTACCTGCTGATGGTCAGTCTTGACATTTCGCGCAAAAACCTTGCGCTGCACGGCAAGGAGATTTTCCGAAAAGTCGTTGACCTGACGACCTACGCCCGCGAGGAGATCAACGCCCTCGGTGATTACTACGCCTACGGCAGCGAGCTGATCAACGGCGACACGGTATACGACTTCGACACGACTAAGCTAGCGGTAAACACGCTGGATGTTGGTCTGGCGGGCATCGAGGTGTACGACATTCTGCGCGACTTTTACGATATTCAGACCGAGTTCGGCGATCTCGGCAATCTGCTGGCGTATGTTTCGGTGGGCGACCGTGAGCGCGACCTCGAACGTCTGGTAGCCGCTCTCGCGGACATCCGCCGCCGCTACAAGCGCGACAAGGCAACGCTCATGCGGCAAGAGTACATCTCGCCGCAGGTGGTTGCCGGCCCGCAGGAGGCGTTCTACGCGGACAAGAAGGCCATGCCGCTCGAGGAGTCGGTCGGACGCATCTGCGCGGAGTTTGTCATGTGCTATCCGCCCGGCATCCCGATCCTCGCGCCCGGTGAGCGTATCACCCGCGATATTCTTGATTATATTCGCTACGCCAAGGAAAAGAACTGCATGCTGCTCGGCACCGAGGACCCCGAGGTGAACAACCTGCAGGTCATCCGCGGCGTTGTCAGCCCGGAATAAAAGGAGCGTTTCACTCATGCAACTTACCTTTACTGAAATGCACACGCCGACGGTTGGGCTGCAGATACAGGTAGACCGTCAGCTTTACACCGAACAGAGCGATTTTCAGCGCATCGACGTGTTTGAATGCGAGGAGTTCGGTCGGTTTCTCACGCTTGACGGCTACATGATGCTGACCGAGCGGGACGAGTTCATCTATCATGAAATGATGGTGCATGTGCCGATGGCCGTGCTCGGCGAGAAGATTAAAAAGGTGCTTGTCATCGGCGGCGGTGACGGCGGCTGTGTCCGCGAGCTGTGCCGCTATCAGCACATCGAGCATATCGACCTTGTGGAGATCGACGAGCGCGTTGTCGCGGTCTGCAAGGAGTACCTGCCCGGTGTGGCATGTTCGCTCGACGACCCGCGCGTGCACATTCTCTATCAGGACGGATTAAAGTATATCCGCCGGATTGAGGACGAGTACGACCTTATCATCATCGACTCGACCGACCCGTTCGGCCCGGGCGAGGGCCTGTTCACGATGGAATTTTACGGCAACTGCTACAAGGCGCTCAAGGAGCACGGCGTGCTCGTCAATCAGCACGAAAGCCCGTTCTACAAGGGCGATGCGCTGGCGTGCCAGAGAGCGCACCGCAATATCGTACACTCGTTTGAGCTGAGCCGTCTGTTTCAGGCACATATCCCGACCTACCCGTCCGGACACTGGCTGTTCGGCTTTTCGTCGCGCGGTGTGCATCCGGTGCGCGATCTGAATCCGGACTGGTGGAACAGTCTGGGACTGGAAACCAGATACTACAATACCAATCTGCATAAGGGCGCGTTCTATCTGCCGAATTATGTGCAGAAGCTGCTGGAAAAGGTGGAAGAATAACGGAATCGTTGGAAAACCGCTCCGGTTTGATTGGGTATCCGCTTGGCAGGCGGGTTCGCCCCTTCCGGGCGGCAGCCTTTTTCTCTGCACCGGCTGAGCGGGGCGCGCGAACTGCGTGAGCGTGTTCGCCCCTAACGGGCGGGGAGGTTTTCGCTGAACCTCAGCGGGGAGTGCGCTGACGCCGCGCGGGCGCACAAGAGGGTAGACACCTGCGGTTTCC
>ENA-ORTU01003149-ORTU01003149.1-human-gut-metagenome-genome-assembly--contig:-NODE-3149-length-13885-cov-2.573463_pt1 | contig 13885 bp, 9 predicted proteins | sample MGYA00241910_ERZ509184 | MGnify/ENA primary metagenome ERZ509184 (study PRJEB26280, sample SAMEA2338847) | human gut metagenome | biome: human gut; feature: human-associated habitat; material: faeces... | reverse complement strand
TTATAAGAGATGTGAAAAAGGCTGTGTCCATTCCGGTAACAGCAAACGGGGACATTTTTAACCCGGAAGATGCGGAGCACATTCTGCGCTATACAAGCTGCGACATGGCCATGATAGGACGGGGCAGCTTTGGCAATCCCTGGTTGTTCCGGAGGGCCAACGCCCTCCTGGCAGGGCAGCCTATGCCGGAGCTTCCCAGCCTCGGCGAGAGAATAGACAGAGCGGTAGAGCAGATAGAAGAGCTGAGCTCCCGTGCCGGGGAGCGGATAGCCTGTCTGGAAGCCAGACATCAGCTGCCATGGTATTTACATGGTGTGGCCCATGCAGGATATTATAAACAGCAGCTTGTACATGTGGAATCTTTGCAACAGCTGCGGCATATTGCCAAAGAAATAAAACGGGATCTGATCTGAAAACCGGAAGGAAGGCCGGTGCAGACAGAAAAACAGGAGGTGGCGGCTTGACACGGGAGCAGGAATACCTTATAGTACAGCAGGTGCTGGAAGGGGATACCAATGCTTTTGAAGAGCTGGTACTTGAATATGAAAAGAAAGTTTATAATGTGGCTTTGCGTATTCTTGGAAACAACGAAGACGCAGCGGACATGACACAGGAGGCTTTTATCAAAGCCTATAATTCCCTGTCCGGATTTCGAGGAGACAGCAAGTTTTCCGTATGGCTTACGAGAATCGTTTCAAATCTGTGTCTGGACTTCCTCAGAAGCCGCAACCGCCGGCCTACAGTGTCCTTGTCCGTGGAGGACGACGGAGGGGAAGACGTACAGCTGGACATCGCCGACAACAGCCAGAGCCCGGAGCTGCTGCTGGAGAGAAGTCTCACCAGAGAGAGCGTGCGCCGGGGGATCAAATCCCTGCCTGAGGAATACAGGGAAATACTGCTCCTCAGAGAGATTCAGGGACTGAGCTACGATGAGATAGCCGCAGCACTGAATATTGAAGTGGGTACAGTTAAGTCCCGAATATTCAGGGGAAGAAAAAAGCTTTGCGATTATCTTATAAAAGACGGGAACATTCCTGAATTTGCATCGTCTGGAAAAACGAGAGGAGGTGAACTGCCATGAGAAAATGTGATTACTACGAGGAGCTTATAAGCCGGTCACTGGACGACGAGCTCAGCGTAGAGGAACGTAAGGCACTGGCGGTTCATCTTGCATGCTGTCCTTCCTGTAGCCAGATGCGTCAGCTTATGGCGGATATTTCCGGATTGATGGAAGAAGATATGGAAGAACTGCCCGACGGACTCCATGAAGATATTATGGCCGCTGTCCGCCGGAGCGAGATGATAAAGAAAAACAGTCGTGTCGGAAAGTCCGACAAAGCCCGCGGCAACAGAAAAATCAAAATATCCAGGCCTGTCAGAAACCTTCTGGCTACAGCCGCCTGTATGGCTTTGGTTATTGCTGCCGCAGTCAGCCTGAATCCCGGAGAGCGGGCGGAATCCGTGGTTATGGCCAGAAGCGCACCGGATGCCGCAGCGGCTTCCGTGCAGCAGGATACGGCGACCGGCACCGCTCCGGCCAGCACAGAGCAGCCTGTCTCTACTGTCCAGCCCAGCCCCACGCCTACAGCCCAGTCAAATGTGAATGAGGCTTCAGGCTCTCAGATTACTGTACAGCCGGGAAACCAGGGGAGTATAATCACGACCCCGGCTCCCACTGAAGATCCGTATTCGGGGTGGAGAAAGCCTTCATACCCGGAAACTACCACTGCACCCAGCGGCTCCGGACAGAATTACACCATAATAAATCCGGCCACTCCCAGCCCTGCGGTAATTTCTACCCCTACACCAACTCCTATTCCTGAATCTACGCCTGCTCAGTCTCAACAGACTGAGATACCGGCTCAGCAACCGGAATCGGTGAATGAGAACCAGGAGACCAATGTCTCTGCTGTCAACGATGGGGCGGCGGAAAGCGGACAGATCCAAGAGCCGGAGACAACTCCAGAGCCGGAGATTTTCGGCGAGATACACAAAGCCGCACCCAGCCGTGTGTTCAGCATGTTCCCGTCTCTCTCGGTGCTGAATCCCACAGAGAGCCCTGCACCTCAGAACGGGGAAAGCGGAGAGACCTTAGGGACTGTTTCCGCCGCTGAGTCTCCGGAGGGAAACAATGCATTGCCTCAGACATCAACTGCTTCCTGCCCTGATGCGGTGGAGCTGGATTTGATGGACAATGAGAAAGGCAGAGATCTGCTGCTTATGCTTATGGGTATGCAGGATGAAAACGGAAGGCGCTGCTTCCGGAGACAGACTGTGACGGAATCTATGTCATAGCACTTGTTTTTGATGAAATACCTTGTGAAATAACCGTAGCGGTTTATGGGGAGGACATTTACTTCTCCCTGGCCGAAATAATCATAGAGCCCTCGGCGGATCCCCTGCCGCCGGAAACGACCGCGGGTCTGCCCGCTGTGACTGAGCAGCCTGTGGCGGCAGAGAACGGCGAAAGCACAGCTGCGGTTTCCAACAATGGTGAGAACAACAGCCAGCCGGAGAACTATGATTCCTGTGATGATTTTGAACCTATATGGTTTAAGGCCGAATGCAGCTATGCAGATTTCACCACTATGCTGGAGAGCCTGACAAAATAAGCTGCGCAGGAAAGCGCTTTGAATGAAAAAAGATGGTCAAATCTCTTAGATTTGACCATCTTTTTGCTTTATACCCTACTATCCGGACAATTACTTTCCGACGGCGCAGGCAGCTTCTTCCTGCTCCTTTTCCTCCTGACGGTGCAGGTCTTTCATGGCGGCGGAGAGCATCAGCTTTATGCGGTTGAGCTGATTGACCTCGCTGGCGCCGGGGTCGTAATCCACGGCAGCGATGTTGGCCCTGGGGTAGGTCTTGCGCAGAGCCTTGATAACGCCCTTGCCTACCACGTGGTTTGGCAGGCAGGCAAAAGGCTGGATACAGACAATGTTGGGAGTTCCGCTGAGAATGAGTTCCACCATCTCTCCGGTTAGGAACCAGCCTTCACCGTACTGATTGCCGATGGACAGGAATGGCTTTGCCAGTTCCGCTATCTTCTCAATAGGCATGGGCGGCTCAAAGCGGCGGCTCTTTTCCAGAGCCTCCAGGGCGGGCTTGCGCAGACTGCGTATAATGGAGACTCCCAGCTTTGCCGTTGCGGAAGAAGTCCAGCTCTTGCCCAGAAAACGATGCTTATAATCGTTGTTGTATACGCAGTAGTTGAGAAAGTCCATGAGGTCAGGAACCACTGCCTCGGCTCCCTCACTTTCCAGAAGATCCACCAAGTGGTTGTTTGCCAGGGGCATGTACTTTACCAGTATCTCGCCCACTACGCCTACCCTGGGCTTGCGCACTGTCTCATCGATGGGGAAGCTGTCAAAGCTCTCTACTATCTCGTGGCAGAGCTCCTTGTACCCTGGGGCGGAACCGGGTTGTGTCAGGGAGAGAATGCATTTGTCCCTCAGCTTTATGTACAGCTCATTTGCTGAGCCGGGTACAAGCTCATAGGGCCGGACCCTGTACAGACAGCGCATGAACAAATCTCCATACACCACTGCATGGCCGGCATCCACAATAAGGGATGGGGAGAGCTTGAAGCCGGGGTTCTTTTCCATGCCATTGGCATTGAGTGAAATCACCGGAATATGGGATAGCCCGGCCTTGTCCAGAGCACGGCGTATAAAGCCCACATAGTTGCTGGCCCGGCAGCAGCCGCCGGTCTGGGTCATGGCTATGGCCAGGTGGTCGGTATCGTAACGGCCGGAGAGCACAGCCTCCATTATCTGGCCCACGGCGGTCATGGCGGGGAAGCAGGCATCATTGTTCACGTACTTCAGACCGGTGTCTATGGCGGAGCGGTTGTCGTTATCCAGAATGACCACGTTGTAGCCGTGCTTACGGAACACCGGCTCCAGAATGTCAAAGTGTATGGGGCTCATCTGGGGGGCGATAATGGTCCAGCCCTCCCGGCGCATCTGCTGGGTGAACACCGTACGATGATATGCGGCGGGTCGGGGCCTGGCGTGGACGTCCTTGTCCCGACGCATGTTCATGGCGGCAATAAGACTGCGCACCCGGATACGGGCGGCGCCCAGGTTGTTTACCTCGTCTATCTTCAAAACGGTGTAGAGCTTTCCGCTGCCCTCCAGGATCTCCGAGACCTGGTCGGTGGTGACGGCGTCCAGACCGCAGCCGAAGGAGTTGAGCTGTATGAGCTCCAGATCGTCTCTGTGGGAGACGAACTCTGCCGCGGTATACAGGCGGGAGTGATAGACCCACTGGTCATTGGCCCGGATTGGACGACCGGGGACAAAGTCTATGGGCAGGCTGTCCTCGGTGAACACCGTAAGACCGTAGGAGGCGATGAGCTCCGGAATTCCGTGGTTTATCTCGGGGTCAATGTGGTAGGGACGCCCGGCCAGAACTATGCCCCTGCCACCTTGTTGCTCCATGTCTTTAAGGAGTTTTGCGCCCTGGCGGCGCACATCGTCCTTGGCACGGTGCTGTTCGGCCCAGGCCAGCTTTACCGCCTGACGCACCTCATGCTCCGGAATGTCCCACTCTTCGCGGCAGAGCCTGGCAAGCCGATCAGCGGCCACCCGCTCGCAGGTGAAGGCGATAAAGGGACGGATATAGCGCATGTCCCCGTCGGCCACGGCTTCCACGTTGTTTTTCAGGTTCTCAGGGTATGAGACTACAACAGGGCAGTTGTAATGGTTCTGGGCGCCTGGAGTTTCCTGGTGCTCGTAAAAGACGCAGGGGTGAAAGATGGTCTTTATACCCTGGTCTATAAGCCACTGCACATGTCCGTGAGCCAGTTTGGCAGGATAACACTCCGACTCCGATGGGATGGACTCCATACCCAACTGGTATATTTTCCTGGAGGAGAAAGGGGAGAGCTCCACTCTGAAGCCAAGAGCCTTGAAGAAGGTGGCCCAGAAAGGATAGTTTTCCCACATATTGAGCACTCTGGGTATACCTATGACGCCTCTGGGTGCATCCTCCAGAGGAGGATAGTCAAACATCCGCTTCTGCTTATACTCTACTATGCTGGGGGCGCGCTTGACCTGGGAAGAACCGCCCAGCCCTCTCTCACAGCGGTTGCCGGTGACATGGCGGCGGCCGCCGGGGAACTTGTTCACCGTCAGCAGGCAGTTGTTGGAGCAGCGGCCGCAGCGGGCGGTGGCGGTGGTATACTTGAGCTTGACTATCTCGTCCAGGGGCAGCATGCTGCTCTCCTGTCCGATATAGCGGTCACGGGCAATTAGGGCTGCGCCGAAGGCACCCATTATACCGGAGATATCCGGGCAAGTGACCTCTACCCCGGCTATGGCCTCAAAAGCCCGGAGCACTGCTTTGTTATAGAAGGTGCCCCCCTGGACCACAATATGCCGACCTAGCTGGGCAGGATCGGTGAGCTTTATCACTTTGTACAGTGCGTTCTTAATAACAGAATAGGCAAGTCCGGCGGAAATGTCCTGGACAGTGGCACCCTCTTTCTGGGCCTGCTTAACGTTGGAGTTCATGAACACAGTACAGCGGGTACCCAGATCCACGGGGTTTTTGGCAAACAGCGCCTCCTTTGCAAAGTCCTCTGCGCTGAAACCAAGAGAGTTTGCGAAGTTCTCGATAAAGGAGCCGCAGCCGGAGGAACAGGCCTCGTTCAGAAGCACCGTATCCACAGAGTTATTCTTCAGCTTTATGCATTTCATGTCCTGCCCGCCTATATCCAGAACACAGTCAACCTGAGGGTCAAAAAAGGCAGCGGCAGTACAGTGGGCTATGGTTTCCACCTCGCCCTCGTCCAGGGCGAAGGCTGATCTCAGCAGGTCTTCACCGTAGCCGGTGGAGCAGGAACGGACTATATGGGCGGTCTCCGGCAGCAGAGCGCGGAGTTTATCGATGGCCTCCATGGCCGTGCGTACGGGGTTGCCCTGATTATTGGAATAATAGGAATAAAGCAGCTGGCCTTCCGAGCCGATGAGAGCCAGCTTCGTAGTGGTGGAGCCGGCGTCAATGCCTAAAAAACAGTCGCCGCTGTAATTCTCCACCGGGGCCTTATGTACGACGGCCTTTTCGTGGCGGCGGCAGAAGGTATCATACTCCGCCTCATCTGCAAAAAGAGCCGGCAGGCGTTTTAGCTCAAAGTTCATCTCCACGCCGGAGGACAGCCGATCTATAAGCTCATCCATGCTGTGACTTCTGGCGTCCTCTGCCTCCAGGGCTGCGCCCAGAGCGGCAAATAGATGGGAATTTTCCGGGTCCACGGTTGTCTCATCAGTGAGGTGAAGAGTGCGTATAAAGGCCTTTTTAAGCTCCGGCAGGAAGTGAAGCGGTCCGCCCAGAAAGGCTACGCAGCCTCTTATCGGCTTGCCGCAGGCAAGACCGGAAATGGTCTGGTTTACCACCGCCTGGAATATGGAGGCGGCCAGATCCGCCTTGGTGGCTCCGTCGTTTATCAGGGGCTGGATGTCGGTCTTGGCAAAGACACCGCAGCGGGCGGCAATTGGATATATCTGCTTGTAGTTGGCTGCCTCGGCGTCCAGCCCAGCAGCGTCTGTCTGCAGAAGAGAGGCCATCTGGTCAATAAAGGAGCCGGTGCCTCCGGCGCATACGCCGTTCATCCGCTCCTCAAGACCGCCGGTAAAGTATATTATCTTGGCATCCTCGCCGCCCAGCTCTATGGCCACATCGGTCTGGGGCGCGGTATGCTGCAAAGCCGTGGCCACAGCCACGACCTCCTGTACGAATTTTATATCCAGGGCCTTCCCCAGGTTTATGGAGCCGGATCCTGTTATCCCGGCGAGCAGCTCACATTCTCCGGTTATCTTCCTGGCGTCTGTGAGCAGCTCCGCCAGAGTTTCCTGAGTGTGGGCCCGATGGCGGCGATAATCGCTGAAAATAATATCACCGTCATCATTCAAAATTACAAGTTTTACTGTGGTTGAGCCGATATCTATGCCGGCCCTGTAGCAATACATTATGTGTTCATCCTCCCGAAAGAAGCAAAAAAAACAGGTCTTGAATCATCCGACAGACTGCCGTATAATAAATTGTATCATCCAGCTTTTTGATTATCAACCAACAAAATCCTGCTTTCTGTCGGATGGAGGAAAGTGTATGAACAAGCAGCCGGAACTGACAGATAAAACCCGCCGTGGCATTATAGATGCATTCTGGAAGCTGTTGATGAACCGGGAAAAACTCAGTGTTATCAGCGTTTCCAAGACTGCCGGGGTCAACCGCAGCACCTTTTACCAGTATTTCCTGGATATGGAAGACCTCCGAGACAAGGCGGAAAAACAGATGCTGGAGGATGTTAAGAAAAAAATATCCCAGGTCTTCCCCGCCGGCTTTCCCATGAGCCTGAAAGAATTTGCAAAGAGCTATGCGGGGATACTGGAAGACGAAGGGGAAAAGCTTTTCTACACTATCTCCACTGACCTCAACTCCGGCTTTGTGGAAAAGCTGAAGGATTTCTATGCGCCAATCTTTACAAAGCTTTTCGGACTGGAGCCGGATACTCCAAACTTTGACTATGCCCTTACCTTCAGTGTCTCAGCCATCAGCGGTATTGTGTCCAAATGGTACCAGGACGGGAAGAAGCTGAGTCTGGAGGAACTCATGTACAACTGCTACTGGCTGGTGTCGGCGGGAGTATTTGGCTTTGCCCAGATGAAACCCTTCAGTGAGGCATGAGACAGCGTACAATAAACAGGGAAAAGGGAGGCATTTGCCTCCCTTTTCCCTGTTTATTCCTTGTCCTTCAGACCGTAGAGTTCGTACATGAAGAGCATCTGTTTATACATCAGTTTGTTGCCCATAAGCTGTCTGTAAGTGGCGCTTTTCTCCTTACCCTGAGCCTTCAGAGCATCCATCTTTTCCTGCATATCCGTATAGTTCTTTTCAATGTCTGCCAGCATTTTTTCAAAGGCTGCCAGACGTCCTTCCTTAATCATATGCATCCGCCTTTCTGTTTATTGTGCCCAGCTGATAAAAGGCAACGGCACTGGCCGCCGCTACGTTCAGAGAGTCTACCCCGTGGGCCATGGGTATGCGTACAGTATAGTCGCAATTGGCTATAGTGTTTTCTGCCAGGCCGTCACCCTCGGTGCCCATTACTATGGCCAACTTTTTCTCAGCGTTGAGCTTGGGATCGCTGAGAGAAACTGAATCCTCACACAAGGCCATGGCGGCGGTCTTGAAGCCCATGTCTTTCAAAAGCTTTGTCCAGTCCTCAGTTTCCGGCAGATAAGTCCAGGGCACCTGAAACACTGTGCCCATGCTTACCCGAATGGCACGGCGGTAAAGCGGGTCGCTGCCCGCGGCGGTGAGAAGCACTGCGTCCATCCCCAGCGCGGCAGCTGAGCGGAAAATAGCCCCGATATTGGTTGGATTCATCACGTTCTCCAGCACCGCCAGACGGGTGGCTCCGGTGCAGACCTGTTCATAGGAAGGCAACCTCGGCCGACGCATGGCACAGAGCATGCCGCGGGTCAGATGAAAGCCGGTGAGCTGCACCAGTACATCCAGAGGGGCGGCATAAACGGGCACATCTCCGCAGCGCTCTATAAGGGGGCGGCCCTTGCCATCAATGTGCTTTTCTTCCATTAAAAAAGACACCGGCACACATCCAGCATCCAGGGCACGCTCTATGACTACGGGGCTTTCCGCCACAAACAGGGCGTTTTCCGGGTCGGCCCGGTTCACAAGCTGATTCTCAGTCAGCCGTGCATAGATATCAAGTTCCGGGGCCGAGAAGTCCACGATGGGTATTATCCTGCTCACTGAGCAATCCTCCCGGGTGTAAAATTTCTAAACGGTTATTTGCGGCTCTTATTATAATTCCATATGCAGAAAATATCAAATATTTTACAGTCGCCGGACCTTAGTAAAAGCGAAAGAAAGTTGAAAAAGTTTCGGAAAGCAGAACTTGTAAAAGACTCACAAAACGGCGTTTAAATCTTTGGCAATATAGACGAACAGACGAAAAATTTTACGCATTTTGTGTGAATAAATGCATTGTTTTTTCAAAATATTTTGGTAAAATTTATACACAAGGCCTTCAGGCCCTGAGTGTAAATTTTTTTATGGAGGAAAAGTACAATGAAAAAGCTGCTTGCACTGCTTCTGGCTCTGGCCATGGTGTTCGCTCTGGCTGCCTGCGGCGGTACCGAGGCTCCCGCTGAGGAAGCTCCCGCCGATGACGCTGCCGCCGAGGCTCCTGCCGAAGAAGCTCCCGCTGAAGTTGCCAACAAGGACAAGCCCCTTGTATGGTTCAACCGCCAGCCTTCCAACAGCTCCACCGGAGAGCTGGATATGGATGCCCTGACCTTCAATGAGGATACCTACTATGTGGGCTTCGACGCCAACCAGGGCGCTGAGCTCCAGGGAACCATGGTCAAGGACTACATCGAGGCCAACATTGACACCATCGACCGCAACGGCGACGGCGTTATCGGATATGTCCTGGCCATCGGTGACATCGGACACAATGACTCTATTGCCCGTACCCGCGGCGTCCGCTCCGCTCTGGGCACTGCTGTTGATGCAAACGGCGCTGTCAACAGCGATCCTGTCGGCACCAACGTTGACGGCTCCGCTACTGCTGTCGTTGACGGCACTCTGGAGATAAACGGCACCACTTACGTCGTCCGTGAGCTGGCTTCTCAGGAGATGAAGAACTCCGCCGGCGCCACTTGGGATGCTGCTACCGCCGGTAACGCCATCCTCACCTGGTCCTCTTCCTTCGGCGATCAGATAGACGTTGTTGTCTCCAACAATGACGGTATGGGCATGGCCATGTTCAACAGCTGGTCCCAGGCCGAGGGCGTTCCCACCTTTGGTTATGACGCCAACTCCGACGCTGTGGCTGCTATCGCCAACGGCTATGGCGGAACCATCAGCCAGCATGCCGACGTTCAGGCTTACCTGACCCTGCGTGTGCTGCGCAACGCTCTGGACGGTGTTGACATTGACACCGGCATAGGCACCGAGGACGATGCCGGCAACGTGCTCAGCTCCGACGTGTTCTACTATGACGAGGCCGCCCGCTCCTACTACGCACTGAACGTGGCCGTCACTGCTGAAAACTATGAGGACTTCCTGGATTCCACCGTGGTTTATGCTCCCGTGAGCAACCAGCTGGATGCCACCGCACATCCTGAGAAGAGCGTATGGCTGAACATCTACAACTCCGCCGATAACTTCCTTGGCTCCACCTACCAGCCCCTGCTCCAGAAATATGATGATCTGCTCAACCTGAAGGTGGAATACATAGGCGGCGACGGCCAGACCGAGGCCAACATCACCAACCGTCTCAGCGATCCCAGCCTCTATGATGCATTTGCCATCAACATGGTCAAGACCGACAACGGTGCCTCTTACACTGCTCTGCTCAGCCAGTGATAAACTTTAAACTCTGAACAACAATTAACAGCTAATGCAACAGGGGAGAGGGATATTCTCCGACATTGGGGAGGAACTTCTCAGTGCGGAGAACCCCTCTCCCTGCGCATATTCCAAGGCTGACAGGGCTCACCGCCAGTTGCACCCTGTCCAGCCTATTTTGCATAAACGGGAGTGATGAGAATGGCAGATGCGAAAGATGATATTGTTCTGTCCATACGCGGTATGAGCAAGTCCTTCGGTCGAAACCGCGTGCTGGATCACATCAATCTGGATGTAAAGCGCGGGACGGTCATGGGACTCATGGGCGAAAACGGCGCGGGCAAGTCTACAATGATGAAGTGCCTGTTCGGCACCTATCAGAAGGATGAAGGAACAATATACCTTAACGGTAAGGAGATAAGCTTTTCCGGGCCAAAGGATGCCCTGGAAAACGGGATCGCAATGGTGCACCAGGAACTGAACCAGTGCCTGGAGCGCAACGTGACCGACAACCTGTTTTTGGGCCGTTATCCCACTAACTCCATTGGCGTTGTGGATGAGAGCGGGATGAAGAAGAAAGCAGCAGAGTTATTCCGAAAACTTGGCATGACTGTGGATCTTGGACAACCCATGCGGAATATGTCCGTTTCTCAGCGGCAAATGTGTGAGATTGCCAAGGCAATTTCCTATAATTCCCAGGTAATCGTACTGGATGAGCCGACATCTTCACTGACCGTTCAGGAAGTGGACAAGCTCTTTTCCATGATGCGCATGCTGAAGGAGCAGGGCATAGCTCTGATTTATATATCCCACAAGATGGACGAGATCTTTGAGATATGCGACGAAGTGTCTGTTCTGCGGGACGGCAACCTGGTAATGACCAAGCCCATTGGAGAGACCAGTATGAACGAGCTGATCACCGCCATGGTGGGCCGTTCTCTGGAAAGCCGCTTTCCACCGGTGGACAACAGCCCCGGAGACCCCATTTTGTCTGTGCAGCACCTGTCCACAAAGTATGCCCCTTATCTCCAGGACATCAGCTTTGATGTGAGAGAGGGAGAGATATTCGGGCTTTACGGATTGGTGGGCGCAGGACGTACGGAGCTGCTTGAGACCATCTTCGGCGTCCGAACAAGAGCGGCAGGCCGGGTTTACTTCAAAAACCGACTGATGAACTTTAACGATGCCAGGGAAGCTATAGAACATGGCTTCGCTCTGATAACCGAGGAGCGGAAGGCCAACGGCCTGTTCCTCAAGTGCGACCTGACCTTTAACACCACAATAGCCAATCTGGAGCAGTATAAGGCCGGCCTGGCCCTCTCAGATACAAAGATGGTGAAGGCCACCAATAAACAGATCAAGATCATGCATACCAAGTGCATGGGACCTGACGATATGATAACAAGCCTTTCCGGCGGTAACCAGCAGAAGGTCATCTTCGGCAAGTGGCTGGAGCGGGAACCCCAGATATTCATGATGGATGAGCCTACCCGAGGCATCGATGTGGGCGCGAAGTATGAGATATACGAGCTGATTATAAAAATGGCTAAGCAGGGAAAGACAATAATAGTTGTCTCCTCGGAAATGCCGGAGATACTGGGTATAACAAACCGCATAGGAGTGATGTCCAACGGGCATCTGTCCGGCATAGTTAACACCAAGGACACCAATCAGGAAGAGCTTTTGCGGCTTAGCGCAAAATATCTGTGATGGGAGAAATCACTAATGGTAGCAGAGAAAACAATAATACTTTCGGCTGAACAGGAAGCACAGCTTCGTCAGCCCATCGACGAATATGTAGGCGATATACAGGCAAAAATCAACGAGCTGAGAGCAGACGGCACCGATAAGGTGCTGGATATTCAGAGCACTCTGGAGACTCTGAAGAGGGATAAGATATATACTCCTCAGGAAAAGGCAGAGAGAAGAGAGAAGCTGCAGGCTGCTCTGAAGCAGGCCAAGGAGGTAGAAAGCAGGAACAAGGCACAGGTCTCCGCTCTCATAGCTGAGGCCGAGAGCTATCTGAAAGCCCATTTTAACAAGGACTACTATACGCCTGTGGCGGCCAGCTGCAAAGCGGAAAAGGCTCTTGCAAAGGAAAAATACCGCGACACGGTTGCCAAGCTAAAACAGGAACATGAGAGCTCCATTGCAAAGCTGAAAGATGCCCAGGAGATAAAGGACGAAAAATACGTCCACAAAAACCGCCTGTTCGATGCAAAGATGCAGCTCGACAAGGAACTGCAGCAGATAAAAGACCGGCGTCATGCCGCCTATGACCATAAGTATCACCTTATAGATTTGCTGCGCATGTCCAAATTTACTGTAGGTGAGTCCATCTCCCGCAGATGGGAAAACTACAGATATACCTTCAATCGCCGCAGCTTCCTTCTGAGAAACGGTCTTTACATAGCCATCATCATAATCTTCATCGGCTTATGCATTATAACTCCCATTGTTAAGGGACCCAATGTGCAGCTGCTGACTGTAAACAACATTCTCAATATCCTGCAGCAGGCATCTCCCAGAATGTTCCTGGCCCTGGGCGTGGCCGGACTTATACTGCTGGCCGGCACAGACTTGTCCATAGGCCGTATGGTGGGCATGGGTATGACTGCCGCAACAATAATCATGCACAAGGGTCCCAACACCGGCTCCGTGTTCGGCCATGCCTTTGACTTCAGCACTATGCCTGTACTGGTCAGAGTGATCCTGGCTCTTGTGGTATGCATCGTGCTGTGCACCGTGTTCACCACTATTGCTGGATTCTTTACAGCAAGGTTCAAGATGCACCCCTTCATCTCCACCATGGCCAACATGCTGGTCATATTCGGACTGGTGACATACTCCACAAAGGGTGTTTCCTTTGGCGCCATTGACACCACGATACCCAGCATGATAATACCCCGTATAGGTAAATTCCCCACAATAATTCTGTGGGCTGTTGCTGCTGTTGTTATAGTCTGGTTTATATGGAACAAGACCACTTTCGGCAAGAACCTGTACGCCGTTGGCGGAAATCCGGAGGCAGCCTCCGTTTCCGGTATCTCCGTGTTCAAGGTCACCGTGGGTGCCTTCGTCATGGCCGGTATTCTCTACGGCTTCGGCTCCTGGCTGGAGTGCATACGTATGGTGGGCTCCGGCTCCGCCGCTTACGGCCAGGGCTGGGAGATGGACGCCATCGCCGCCTGCGTGGTTGGCGGCATATCCTTCACCGGTGGTATCGGTAAGATTTCCGGTGTTGTGGTTGGCGTGTTCATCTTCACTGCTTTGACCTACGCTCTCACCACTTTGGGTATTGATACCAACCTGCAGTTCGTGTTCTCCGGCATTATCATTCTTGTTGCCGTTATGCTGGACTGCCTGAAGTACGTACAAAAGAAGTAAGCCCAAGCTATTTGAAAAAACAGCTAATAGTTATTGCCCCGGTACTAAGTACCGGGGCAATAATCAGCTTGTCAAAAAAGTCCTCACAGACTTTTTTGACTGCGCTTCTCCCGCCAAG
>ENA-ORTU01003146-ORTU01003146.1-human-gut-metagenome-genome-assembly--contig:-NODE-3146-length-13898-cov-3.164776_pt1 | contig 13898 bp, 9 predicted proteins | sample MGYA00241910_ERZ509184 | MGnify/ENA primary metagenome ERZ509184 (study PRJEB26280, sample SAMEA2338847) | human gut metagenome | biome: human gut; feature: human-associated habitat; material: faeces... | reverse complement strand
CGAAAACCCCCCGCCCGTTAGGGGCGAACCCGCCTGCGGCAGTTCGTGTGCCCCGGTCAGCCGGTGCAGAAAACAAAAGAACAGCACCCTTTTCAGAGTGCTGCTCAGAATTACGCATGCTTACGCGTTTTTGATAAACGCCTCGAGGCGGTCGAGGCCCTTGTCAATCTCGGTGAGCGAGGTCGCATAGCTCCAGCGGACGAAGCCCGGCGCGGCAAATGCGGTGCACGGAACGGTCGCAACCAGACCCTTCTCAAGGAACAGCTGCGCGAAGTCCTCGGCGCTCTCGATGACCTTGCCGTACATGGTCTTGCCGAGGAAGCCCTTCATGTTCATCATAACATAGAACGCGCCCTCCGGCTTGATGCAGGAAACGCCCTCGATCTTGTTCATGCGCTCTACCAGATGGTCGCGGCGCTGCTCGAACGCCTGCTTCATCACCTGCATATCCTCCTGCGGGCCGGTCAGTGCAGTGATAGCCGCCTGCTGGGAAATGGTGCTCGGCGCAGAGGTGGAGTGGCTCAGGTAGTTCGCCATCACCTTGGCCAGCTGCGGATTGGACGCGCTGTAGCCGATACGCCAGCCGGTCATCGCGTAGCTCTTGGACACGCCGTTGACCAGAATGGTGCGCTCCTTCACGTCCTCGCCCAGAGAAGCGAACGATACGAACTCATTGTTATCATATACAAGGTTGCAGTAAATCTCATCCGCGATAACGTAGATGTTATGGCGGCAGCAAACCTCAGCGATCGCCTCCAGCTCGGCCTTGGTGTATACCATGCCGGTCGGGTTGGACGGAGAGTTCAGCATGAACACCTTGGTCTTGTCGGTGATGGCGGCGTCCAGCTGCTCTGCGGTGATCTTGAAGTCCGCCTCCTCGGTTGCGGCTACGATGACCGGGATTGCACCTGCCTGCTTTACCATCTCGGAGTAGCTTACCCAGTACGGAGCCGCGATAACGACCTCATCGCCCGGGTTGCACAGCGTCATCAGCGCGATATAGACCGAGTGCTTTGCACCCGAAGCCACAACGATCTGCGTCGGCTCGTAGTCCAGACCGCAGTCCTCCTTCAAACGGTAGCAGGCTGCCTTGCGCAGGTCCATCAGACCGGCTGCCGGCGTGTACTTGGTCTGGTTGTTCTCAATGGCCTCGATACCGGCCTGCTTGATGTGCTCCGGCGTCGGAAAATCCGGCTCACCGGCACCAAAGCCGACAACGTCCTTGCCCTCTGCCTTCATCTGCTTGAACAGCGAATCAATGGCCAGCGTCGTGGACGCCTGCACACCTGCTGCAATCTTGGAAATCGGCTTCAATGCCATGCTCAGCACTCCCTTGTATCTCTCATCAGTTATCATGTGCTTTTATTATATGCCTGCGAATTTATTTTTGCAAGTCCTGACTTAACAAATTGCAAAATCGACACAATAAAAAACCCCGCCGATATTGGCGGGTCAGGTGTGGAATTTTCACAAAACACGGTCGCGTGAGAAGATAATCAGAGCCGTTCCCCGTTCAATCGTGACGGCAAAGCGGCTGTTCGGTTTTGCCTCGTTCGAGGTGGAGATCATGCCGACACGGGTAACCGTGCCGTTCGTTAATTCATATTTTGCATTCTCGATGGTCACGCCCTCGAGCACCGCGTCCATCGGCACGACCGAGAAGTAAGTAAACGTCTCCGGCATGATGAATTCCTGCCGTCCGCCCTGATGCAGCTCAACGCGGTTGTACGGATCGAGGATGGTCAGGTGACCGCCGAGCGTCTTTGCTTCCTCAAGCAGCGAGAGATTTGCCAGCATATGGTCGATGCGCCCGCCGGTCGCACACACGAGCGTCGCCTCGCGGCAGCCGCGGCGGAACACCTCCCGCAGACAGCTCTGCGAATCCGTGTCATCCTTCTCAGGTCTCAGCAGGATCACATCGTCTCCCTCTACCTCGGTCATGGAATCCCGGTCGGAGATCATGAAATCCGGGTGCAGACCGAGCGCCCGCGCGTGCCGCAGGCCGCCGTCCGCACACGCAACGAGCGCGTCCGGATGCTCGCGCAGAAACGCGCGGATGTAACCGTAATCGGTTTCCGGTGCAGCCGCAAAAATCAGCGCATGCCGCCCTTGGTAAGTTCCCATTCCTTCAGATCCTTTACACTTTCATACAGCTTTACATAGCTTTCGTGACGGGTTTTCGCAATTTCTCCGTTCTCGACCGCCGCGAGAACGGCGCAGCCCTTTTCCTTGACATGCGCGCAGCCGGTGAATCTGCACTGCCCGATGTACGGCTCGAACTCCGGAAACGCATACTGCAGATCCTCGGCAAGAACCAAATCCATCTGCTCGGTCTCAAACGAGGAGAAGCCGGGCGTGTCCGCGATGTAGCCGCCGCCTTCGATCGGATGCAGCTCCACATGACGGGTGGTGTGCTTGCCGCGGCCGATCTTGTCCGAAATCGCACCGACCTCAGCGCCGAACGAGCTGTCCAGACGGTTGAGCACGCTCGACTTGCCGACACCCGAGTTGCCCGCAAACGCGCTCACCCTGCCGCGGATGCGTTCACGCAGTGCGTCAATGCCCTCGCCGGTGTGCGCGCTCACGCGCAGCACCTCGATGCCGCTTTTGCGGTAGGTTTCATACAGCTCGTCACCCGGATTCGCGTCCGTCTTGTTGATGACGACCAGTGCGTCCATGTTCTTGTGCACCGCGATCGCCGTTACCTTGTCGATCAGGAACGGGTCGGTCACCGGCGGTGCCGCGCTCGCCACGGCAACGACCAGATCCAGATTCGCCACAGCCGGCCGGATCAGGCTGTTCTTGCGCGGCGCGATCGTCTGCAGATAGCCGGTGCCGTCCTCCGGTTGGATTTCTAGCGTTACCCGGTCCCCGACGATAGGCTTGCCCACGGTCTTGCGGAACCGTCCGCGTGCTTTGCATTCAATGAGACCCTCGGCGGTATCCACATAGTAGAAACCGCCGATGCCCTTCAGAATGATCCCTTCGATCAAACTTAATTCCTCCGTTTTTTAACTGAATGTGTACGTCTGCGAGGTAGTCGAACCGTCCACGCTGACCGTAACATCATGGTCGCCCACCGAGCCGCTCACCGAGATGGACGTGCTGCCGCCGCTCGTGCTGCAGGTGTCGTCATACTGGATCACGCCGTCCACATAGATGATAACATGCGCGGTATCCGTGTTGTCCGGCAGCGAAACCGAAATGGTCGCACTGCCGAGGCTCGGCGTATCGTCGTAGTCGCCATCACCGTTGTCCTGACCGCCGGAATTGCCGCCGCTGTTATTATCCGGCGAGTTATTGTTCGATGTGCTCTTGCCCTTGGAGATCTGGATGTTGACCGTGCTGCCCTTGGTCACCTCAGCACCGGCATCCTGCGACTGCCATACGACCGATCCCGCTTCCGCAGAGCTGTCCACCGGGTCTACCGAGCCGATCTTCAGGCCCTTTGCCTCCAGCGCCGCGCGTGCTTGGTCCTCGGTCATGCCGAGCAGACCGGGCACAGCAACGTTTTCGTTATCGTCCTTCTGCTTGCCCTTGCTGATATAGACGGTCAGCGTCGCGCCCTTTTCCAGCTCGGCGCCCGCCTCCGGGTCGGTGCGGATGACCTTGCCTTCCTCCACGTCGTCGCTGTATTCCTCAACGACCTCGCACTTGATATCGTGCGACGCCAGCGCCGCCTGCACATAATCGAGCGTCTTGCCGGTAAAGTCGATCACCTTGTAGGTATCCTTGACGTTTTCGCCGCCCGAGGATACCGTTACCGTGATGATCGTACCCTTGGTTGCCTTTTTCTTGCCGTCGCCGTCCGGGTCCTGCTCGAGTATCTCACCGACCGGACGGTCGGATTCCTGCCGTTCGGTCGCTTCCTTTACCGTGAAGTTGTCGGTTATATCCGGGTCGGCCATCACTTCGTCGATATTGCGCCCGATGAGGTCGGGCACGATAATCTTCTCCGACTTGTCACTGCTGCCGGTGATCATCAGAATGCCGACCAGCAGCAGACTGATCACCGCAATCACGCCGACCGCCATGCCGACCGCCATGCCGGGGCGCTCGGCCAGCTTTTCAAAAAAGCCGTCCGGCTCATCCTGCTCCTTCCTGCGGAAACCGGTGCGGGTGCGGGTCTGCGTGCGCGTGCGGGTGCGGGTGCGCGGCGCAGCTGCGCCCTCAACGGAAGCGGCTTCATGCTCTGCCGCACTGCGGCGCGCCGCGCGCTGAATGTCCGCGCCGATGATCTGCGTCTCGCCCGAGTTGTCCTCGCTTGCCACATAGTGGAAGCGTGCGTTCGGGTCCGAGCGGAGCACCTCCATGTCCTCGTACATCTTTTCCGCGGATTCATACCGGCGGCTGATGTGCGCACTCATGGCGTGCATGACAATGTCGTCCATGCCCTTGGGGATGCCCGGCACAAACGCACTCGGGATGATCGGCACCTCATTGATGTGCTGCATGACGATCTGGAGCGCGGTTTCGCCCTCAAACGGCAGCTTGCCGGTCAGCATTTCGTACATCATCACGCCGAGCGAGTACAGGTCGGTGCGGTAATCGATCTTGCTGCCCTTGGCCTGCTCCGGCGAGATATAGTGCACCGAGCCGATGGCCTCCTGCACCACGCGGGTCTCCTGCGCGGCAGCGAACGAGGCAATGCCGAAATCGGTCAGCTTTGCCGTACCGTCCCGCAGGATGATAACGTTCTGCGGCTTAACGTCCTGATGGATGATGCCGCGCGAGTGTGCGTGCATGAGCGCGCGGGCAACCTGCTCGGCGAAGAAAATGGTCTCCTCCCAAGACAGATGGCCCTTGCGCTGCAGATACTGCTTGAGGGTGATGCCCTCGATCAGCTCCATAACGATATAATCCGTGCCGTCCTCGCTGCCGACGTCGAACACGGAAACAATATTGTGGTGGCTCAGCTTGGCAACGGCGCGCGACTCAATGGAGAACCGCTTGCGGATATCCGGGTCCTCCGCGAACTCCTTTTTGAGCACCTTGAGTGCCACATCGCGCCCGAGAATGGTATCCCGCGCCCGGTAAACGACCGCCATGCCGCCGACGCCGACGATCTCCTCAATCTGATAGCGTCCGCCGAGCATACTGCCGATATATTTATCCATAGTCCGTCACGCTCCCTGCTTTTTACCGAGGGTGAACAGCGCAACGGTGATGTTGTCGCGGCCGCCGCCGTCAAGCGCCAGCTGCAGCAGCGCGTCACCGGCCAGCTCGAGCGTCGGCGCGTTTGCCAGCACCTCCGCGATCCGGCTGTCCTCCGCCATGCCGGTCAGACCGTCCGAGCAGAGCAGCAGCATGTCCTTTTCGTTCAGGCGCACTTCAAACAGGTCGCCTTCGACACACGGCTCCACGCCTACCGCACGGGTGATGAGGTTTTTCTGCGGATGGGTGCGCGCATCCGCCTCGGTGATCTTGCCGCGGCGGCGCATTTCCTCCACATAGGAGTGGTCCTCGCTGATCTGGTGCATGGCTTCGCCGTCAAAGCGGTACGCGCGGCTGTCGCCCACGTTGAGAACGGTCGCGCAGTCGCCCTGAATGAGCGCGGCAACCAGGGTCGTGCCCATGCCGCGGAACTCCGGCTGCCTGCCCGCCAGAGAGAAAACCGTCTCGTTCGCCTGCTTGAGCGCCTGCGTCAGCAGGTTCTGCCGTGCCGTTTCGTCCAGCGTGCCGCTTAAAGCGTCACCCGCGGACTCGATAAAGCTCTGCGCGGCAAAGCGGCTGGCTACGTTGCCCGCATTTGCACCGCCCATGCCGTCGCACACGACGAGGAGCGCGGTCTGGTTGTCCTCCCGCGCTTCGATCTGAAAAATATCCTGATTGGTCGGGCGCACCCGTCCCTTATCGGTCAAGCCGAAATATTCCATTTCACAACCTCCTTCGATTGTGTTTATATGTGAGAATATTCAAGTTAATCACGAGAACTGCTCTTTCCGTCCTCCTTCAGCTGCCGCTGACGGAGCTGACCGCAGGCCGCATCAATATCCGGACCCAGCTTGCGCCGCACGGTCGCGGTAACGCCGCGCTTCTCGAGCGCCTGCTGGAACCTGCGGACGGTTTCCGGTCTGGACGGCTTCAGCGGACTTTCCGCCACCTCATTCAGCGGAATGAGGTTGACGTGCGCCGGTCTTCCTTTCAGCAGCTTCGCCAGCAGGTCGGCCTGCCACGGGCGGTCGGTCTTGTCGCGCGCCATCATGTACTCGTAGGAAATGCGCCGTCCGGTGGTGTCGAAATAGTACCGGCACGCCTTCATCAGGCGCTCGACCGGATACGCGTCGTTCACCGGCATGATGGACGAGCGTGTTTCGTCATCCGGCGCGTGCAGCGATACGGACAGCGTGATCTGCAGCTTTTCCCGTGCTAACATCTCTATTCTATCAGCAATTCCGCTGGTTGACAAGGAGATATGGCGCTGTCCGATGTTGATTCCCTCCGGGCAGCTCACCAGATGCAGGAACTTGAGCACGTTGTCGTAGTTATCGAGCGGCTCGCCGGTGCCCATCAGCACAATGTTGGAGACCTTTTCGCCGCTGTCCTTCTGCATGAACAGGATTTCGTCCAGAATCTCGCCTGCGGACAGACTGCGCGTGCGTCCGTTGAGTCCCGACGCGCAGAACTTGCAGCCCATCCGGCAGCCGACCTGCGTCGAAACGCAGACGGACACGCCGTGCTCGTAGTGCATGAGGACGGACTCCACGCAGTTGCCGTCCCGCAGACGCCATAAGTATTTCACCGTGCCGTCAACGCGGCTCAGCTGCTTGCGGGCGACTTCCGGTACGGTCAGCAGGAAATTTTCCGCTAAACGCGCCCGTAAGTCCTTGGATAAGTTGGACATCTCTTCAAAGGACTCCACACCCTCGTGAAGCCATTTGAAGATCTGTCCCGCACGGAACGGCTTTTCGCCCATTTCCTTCAAAGCGCTTTTCAGTTCATCTATTGATAATGATTTAATTTCAGTCATTATTTTCACCTTTTTAATTGAAAATTGAGAATGGAAAATGGAAAATGACGCTATCCTTGCGCGAGTTCCGTCCGCGCTGCGTCTGTGCGGCGCATAGCGCCGTTATTGAATCATCGCGCTTTGCGCGATACCACAATTCTCAATTCTCCATTCTCAATTTTCCATTATTAAACCTTCCGGTGCATTTTCGCAATAAAGAATCCATCCGTATTGTGAACGGGCGGCAGCAGCGTCACCATACCGTCTGCCCTCTCTCCGCAGACCGGATGCGTCCACGAAACCGCTTCAAACTCCGGGTTTTCGGTGAGAAACGCGCGGACAACGTCCTCGTTTTCCCGCTGCAGGATGGTACAGGTCGAGTAGACGAGCGTGCCGCCCTTCTTTACATACTGTGCACAGTTTGCAAGGATTCTCGCCTGAATCTCCGGCAAAGTCCGGATTTCGTCCGGATTCTTGAACCGAATTTCGGGTTTCTTGCGGATAATGCCCAGTCCCGAGCAGGGCACATCGCACAGCACAACGTCCGCGCTGTCCTTCCACTTCTCGCGGCAGACCGATGCGTCCTGCAGCTCGGTGCGGATATTCGGCAGTCCGAGGCGGGCTGCGCCGTCGCGGATGCGTTTCAGCTTGTGCTCGTAAATGTCGCACGAGGTGACGCTGCCTTTCCCCTGCATTTTTTCAGCCATGGCAAAGCTCTTGCCGCCGGGCGCCGCGCAGCAGTCGAGCACGGTGCTGCCCGGTTTCGGGTCAGCGACCGCCGCCGCGAGTGCGCTTGCCGCGTCCTGCACGGTCACGCGGCCCTCGATAAACGCCGGAAGCGCGGCTGCGTCTCCGCCGCTGCACAGCAGGATTTCCGGGAATGCCTCGTGCGGCTGCACGGTCAGTCCGGCGGCCTCCAGCTCTGCCTGAGCCTCGGCAGGCGTGCATTTCATCGTGTTCACGCGCACCGAAATCGGCGCGTCCGCGTTATCCGCCTGACAGATTTTCTGCGTCAGCTTCTGGCCGTACTGCTCGGAAAGCAGGCGCACGAGCCACTCCGGGTGGCTGTACTGCAGTGCGTAGTAGCTTTCCTTATCCGGGCAGTTCAGGCGCGGCAAAGAGCCGTTTTGCGCCGCATTTGCGGCATTTCTCAGCACTGCATTGGCAAAGGCGACCGTGCGGTCATTTGCGTGGCCGTAGTGCTTGACCAGCGCGACCGTCTCGGCAACCGCCGCATGCGCGGGAATCTTATCCATCAGGATCAGCTGATACAGGCCCATCCGCAGGCACGCCAGCACACGCGGCGCGATCTTTTTCAGCCGCACGCTCGAGAAGTGCCGCAGGTACCAGTCCAGTAAAATTTGGTTCTGCACCGTGCCGTAGGTCAGCCGCGAGGCCAGCGCCGCATCGCGGCTGTCCAGTCCCGCGCGGGATAAATAGTGGTGCAGCGCACCGTCCGACCAGGCGGCCTCCTCTGCCATGGAAAACAGCGAGAACGCCGCCACCTCACGCGGTGTTTTGGGGCGTTTATCTATCATTGCGGTCTCTTCCTCCAAAAATCAGCACCAGACGCAGCAGCTGTGCCAGCGAGGTCGCCAGCGCGGCAACATAGGTCAGCGCCGCCGCCGTGAGCGTCTTTTTTGCCATCGGGTACTCGTCTGCGGTCAGCAGGCCGTTCTGCTGAATAGTCTGCAAAGCGCGGCGGGATGCGTCCAGCTCCACCGGCAGGGTCACCAGCTGGAACAGCGTGGACAGACCGAACGCCGCAATGCCGATCGTGACGAGCGTGCTCGTGTTAAGGATCAGGCCGAGGATCAGCAGCGGCATCGCCGCCATCGAGCCGAACTGCGTCAGCGGGATGATCGCCGCGCGCAGCTTGATCGGCGCATAGCCGATGGCGTACTGCACCGCATGCCCTGCCTCGTGCGCGGCAACGCCGATGGACGCCACCGACGTGGATGAGTACACCGCACTCGACAGCCGAATGACGTTGCTTCTCGGGTCAAAATGGTCGGTCAGCTTGCCGGAAACGTACTCGATCCGCACACCGGAAACGCCGTTGTACCGCAGGACAGCCTCCGCCGCCTGTGCGCCGGTCAGTCCCCGCAGATTTTGCACCTGCGAGTAGCGGTTAAACGTGCTGTTTACCTTGTTCTGCGCCCAGAATGCAAATAAAACGCACGGCAGAACCAGTACGATGTAGTACATGTCAATGCCGTAATAACCATAGTAAGGCATTAAAAACCCTCCAATTCAGAGTGGAGATTGGAGAGTGCAGAGTGAAGATTACGTTCTCTCCACTCTTCACTCTACACTCTTCACTCTCTTTATTACTCTCCCAGCTTAGTGCCGACTTCGATTGCGTGCCCACGCAGAAAGTCCGTCGCCTTCATTCTCTTACCGCCGACCAGCTGAATCTCGGTCAGTTTGAGCGCGCCCTCTCCGCACGCCACGGTCAGCCCCTTTTTCGGGTCGGCTTCGAGCACCGTGCTCGGCTCGCCATTGCCGGCTGCCTTTTCGGCAGCAAACACCTTCAGTCTTTCGCCGGAAAGCGTGGTCAGCGCGATCGGCCACGGATTCAGGCCGCGAATCAGGCAGTCGATTTCATGTGCGGACTTGCTCCAGTCGATCACCGCCATCTGCTTATCCAGCATGTGGGCGTAGCAGCTCTGCGCATCGTCCTGCGGGCGCGGCGTGATCTCATCTAGTTTGACGAGCGTTTCGGTCAAAAGTTCCGCACCGGACTGTGCCAGACGGTCAAAAAGTTCGCCTGCGGTCTCCTTCTCACCGACCTTGGTCTCATAGGTGAGCAGCATATCGCCGGTGTCCAGACCTTCCGCCATCTGCATGGTGGTAACGCCTGCCATTTCATCGCCCGCGATGACCGCCCACTGGATCGGAGCGGCGCCGCGCCAGCGCGGCAGCAGCGAACCGTGCACGTTGATGCAGCCGCGCGGCGGGATATCGAGCACCGCCTTAGGCAGCAGCTTGCCGTATGCCACTACGATGATAACCTCGGGTGCCAGCTCGCGCAGACGCGCCTGCTCGTCCTCATTTTTGAGGGTATTCGGCTGGAAAACCGGAATATCATGCTCGAGTGCGAGCGTTTTCACCGGCGGTGCAGTGAGAATCTGCTTGCGGCCCTGCGGCTTATCCGGCTGGGTGTACACGGCGCAGACGTCATGTCCGGCGTCGATGAGCGCCTGCAGGCTCGGCACGGCGAAGTCCGGCGTGCCCATGAATACGATACGCATTATTCCTCGTCACCACCCTGCATTGCCTTCGGGTCGATATACTCCTCGACCTTCTCGGTGAACAGATGACCGTCCAGATGCTCGGTCTCGTGGCAGAAGCACTGCGCTACAATGCCCTCGCCTTCGCGCTCGAACCAGTTGCCAAAACGGTCCTGTGCGCGAATCTTCGCCCAGGTCGGACGGGTCACATAGCCGTAAACGCCCGGTACGGACAGGCAGCCCTCGACAACGCGCTCGGAGCCTTTCTGCTCGATGACTTCCGGGTTTACCAGCTCGACCATCTCCTCCGGCTCCTTGTTCACATCCAGCAGCACAACAACGCGGCGCAGGATTCCCACCTGCGGTGCTGCCAGACCAACGCCGCCGGAGTTCTCGAGCGTCTCACGCATGTCGTCGATCAGCGTATGCAGACGATCGTCAAACTTCTCTACCTTGCGGCTGTGCTTTAAGAGCTGCTCGTCGCCCTCGGTCAAAATCTTTCTCAGTGCCATTGTTTTATTCCTCCACTTGATTCAGCTTATCCATGTATTTTTGTAAACATTCCTGTATATTTTTCTCATCGAGCGCCGGAAACTGCGTCACCGGCTGCGGTTTTCCGCTGCCGATATGCTTTTCCAGCCATGCCACATCGTGCCAGCCGTCAAACTTCCAGCCGGAGTCGTGCCAGATGCCCGCATCCGTAAAGCCGAGCCTGTGCTGCATCCGGATGCTCTTTTCGTTCGGCAGGGTCACGCAGCTGTACAGATGGCGCAGCCCCTGCAGCTCCAGCAGGTCGATCAGGCACGCCAGCACGGTCGTGCCCACACCATGTCCGTGGGTGCCCTGTGCCAGATAGATGGACAGCTCCGCATCCCAGTCGTACGCCGCGCGCTCACGAATGCGGTGCGCGTAGGCGTAACCCATGATAACGCCGTCACACTCGCAGACGAGATACGGAAACGCAGCCGCCGTTTCGCGGATACGGTCCGCAAACGCCTCAGCCGTCGGCACCTCATATTCAAACGTGATGGTTGTATTCGTTATGTAAGGCTCGTAAATCTTCAAAAGCGATTCTGCATCGTTTTCTGTTGCCTTGCGAATTACATATTTGCTCATTGAATTAACCTTCTTTGCCGGGGTCTCAATTACTGCTACATTTCATTATTGGAATCCGCGAACACAGTAACGCCCCGGTTTTTACCGTCCCGCATAAACTCCCGCAGCACGCCCGAGATGAGCCTGCGCCATCTTGCACAGTCCTTCGCACGAATGGTGAGGTGGTAGCGATACCGTCCCATCACCTTGACCATCTGCGCCGCAGCGGGGCCGAGCACAGGTGCTTTCACATCGGCAAACTGCCCTTCCATCAGGCTCTGCAGACGTGTTTTGAGCGCGAGCAGACTGCTGAGCACCTGCTGCTCCAGTTCACCGACGGCGGTGATCATGGTGATGTCGCACACGGGCGGACAGCGGAGCGCTTCGCGGGTTTCCATCTCGCTCTCGTAGAATTTTTCGTAATCCTGCCGCGCGGCGGTCAAAATGACCGGATGCAGCGGGCTGTACGTCTGTATCACGGCGCGTCCGGTGTCAAATCGCCGTCCGGCGCGGCCGACCACCTGTGTGACGAGCGAAAACGTGCGCTCATGTGCGCGGTAGTCCTGCGCGTACAGGCTCTGATCGGCATCGAGCACGCCGACCAGCGTGACGTTCTCGAAATCCAGTCCCTTGGTCACCATCTGAGTGCCGATAAGGATATCGGCTTCGCCTTTGCCGAATTTATTCAGCAGGCGTTCGTGTGCGCCCTTGGCGGTCATGGTGTCCGCGTCCATGCGGAGCACCCGCGCGGCCGGAAACCGCTCATGCAGCTCCTCCTCCAGCTTCTGCGTGCCGGGCGTTTCGGTGAACAGGCTCGTGCTACCGCACTGCGGGCACTTGCCGGTTATCTTGATGGATGCGCCGCAGTAGTGGCACATCGCGCGGCCGGACACCGAATGGTAGGTCATGGTGGTCGAGCAGGACGGGCACTCGGGCACCCAGCCGCACACGCCGCAGCCGATCACGCGGCTGTTGCCGCGCCGGTTGAGGAACAGGATGGCCTGCTTTCCCTTTTCGAGCGTGCTGATCAGTTCGCGCTCGAGGTCAGGCCCGATGATGCCGCTCCGTCCCTCGCGGGCCAGACCGCGCATGTCCGAGATGATGACCTCGGGCAGTCCGGCACCGAGGAACCGCTCTGTGAGCGCGAAAACCGGGTATTTCCCCTGTTTTGCGCCGTAATACGTCTCGACCGACGGCGTTGCCGAGCCGAGCACGAGCAGCGCGTCCGTCTGCGCCGCGCGGTACTTTGCCACATCCCGCGCATGGTAGCGCGGCGACTGCTCCGAGCGGTACGCCGCGTCCTGCTCCTCGTCGATGATGATAACGCCGAGGTTTTTCGCAGGCGCGAACACCGCCGAGCGTGTGCCGATGACCACCCTTGCTCTGCCGGTCTTTATCTTTTTGAAGCTGTCGTACCGCTCACCGGCGGACAGCGCCGAGTGCAGAACCGCGACTTCTTCGCCAAATCGAGCCGCAAACTGCCGCAGAAGCTGCGGTGTCAGTCCGATTTCGGGCACGAGCACAATGGCGCTCTTTCCCTGCTCGAGCGCGTGCGCGATCAGCTGCAGGTACACCTGCGTCTTGCCGCTGCCGGTCACGCCGAACAGCAGCGCCGCACGGGGCGCGTTTTCGTCCATAAGCGCCGCCATGCCGTCATACGCCTGCTGCTGCGCCGCCGAAAGCACCGGAGCCGCGGTGCGCGGCACCTCGGAAAAGTCCGGTGCGCGCAGCACTTCCTCGTATTCCGCGCGGAGGATGCCCTTTTTCGTCATGTCGCGCAGCGCGGCGTCGCTCACGCCGGTCATGTAGACGATTTCCTTCTGGCTCATCGCACCGCCGTCCGACAGCAGCGACACCACGTCCATCCGCGCCGGACTGCGGCGGCTGATGTGCGACATGGCTTCACTTGCTTCCATATCCAAACGGAGCATTTTTTCGGTCTTATCGCCGGTTTTCTGCGCCGTATTGCTGTGATAAACGAGTATCCCCTCGCCTGCCAGCGCGTCCAGCGTCTGTCCCGCGCCTTTGCCGAGCCGATCGCGTATCTCGCTCACCGAGAGCGTCTGTCCCGGCTGCTCAAACAGCGCCAGCACCTGACCGTCTTCGCCGTCCCGCTCCCGCAGAGCCGCCAAATTCGCGTCCGGCGCGAGCGTGTACGTCTCGTTCCGCTTGAACCACAAGCCGGCGGGCAGCATGGCGTGTACGCAGTCGAAGTAGGTGCAGTACAATCTCTCCCGCATCCACGCCGCAAGTCTCAGCTGCTCGGCGGTCAGAATCGGCGTTTCGTCCAGCACCTCCACGATGGGCTTGAGCTTGAACTCGCCCGCATCCTCGCGGAAGGCGAGCACCACCGCTTCCGCCCGTTTATTGCCAAAGCCGAACGGCACGAGAACACGGGTGCCGATCTGCACCTGTTCCCGCAGCTCGTCCGGCACACGGTAAGAATATAGCTTGTCGATGGCGTAGGTTGCCGCATCCACGGCGACTGCACAGATTTTTTCCGCCATAGACTCACAACCTTTCGCTTCTTCTTTTATCGTCGCTTGCAGTTTATCGTAGGGCGCGACAAGGTGAATTGCGGCAACGCCGCAAGAGAAGGTGCCCTGGGGTACGACTCGGCG